>ERZ761603.817-NODE-817-length-24884-cov-33.546780_pt1 | contig 24884 bp, 19 predicted proteins | sample MGYA00511879_ERZ761603 | MGnify/ENA primary metagenome ERZ761603 (study PRJEB28899, sample SAMN02850040) | bioreactor sludge metagenome | biome: EBPR Sludge; feature: EBPR Bioreactor; material: flocular biomat | place: Australia: Thorneside Wastwater Treatment... | reverse complement strand
TCACGCGGCAGGACCGGGAATCGGCGGGTGATGTAAATATAGCCGAAGACCTCGGCGGCGAAGATGCCCAGGGTAACCAGCAATTCCGGTACCGACGGGAAATACCTCCAGCCCGGCCCGGTGTCGAAGGTGATCAGGAAGCCATTGAGGCGCAGCAGGATGCCACTGAGCATGACCGCGATGCCGGCGAGAAACAGCCTGGCCGGGTTGCGCCGCGCCTCGGTCGTGCCGATCAGCAGGAAAGGGGCGATCAGACAGCCATTCTCGACCCAGAAGGTCAGCGCGATGTAAGTTGGCTTGAACGCCTCGCCGATCACACCGCGCCAGAGGATATCGGCGAACCGTACCACCAGGAAGACGGCCATGGTGCCAAGCATCACCCTGGCCATCGGATTGAGGAGGGGTACCTCGACTTGCCGCCGGTAAGCGGACGCGGCGACACAGGACTCGAAGAGGATGACTCCGTAGCCCAGTGTGATGGCCGAAAGCAGGTAGAGCAAAGGCAGCACCGGGGTTTGCCAGAGGGGATGGACCTGGCCGCCCATGACGACGAGCATCGTTCCCAGCGAAGCCTGGTGCATCATCGGCAGGACGACGCCGAGCGCGATGAAGATGTACAGCACTTTCTCGAGTTGCCTGCGCGCGTCGCGCAGGCCCAGCTTTTCGAGAAAGACCGGCGAGAACTCGATCCACATGACAATGATATACAGGGTGATGCAGGCAGCGACCTCAAACATGACCGAGTTTACGTTGAAGTAGCCTGGCCAGAAGATATGCCAGAAGTTCCACCAGCGCCCCAGATCGAAGGTGATGGCGGCACCGGCCAGGGTATAACCGAAGAGGCTGCCAAGCAGGGCCGGACGCACCAGCGGATGATACTTGCCCTTGTTGAAGATATAGACCAGCAGCGCCATGCAGAAGCCGCCGCAGGCCAGGGCCGAGCCGATGAAAACGTCCACCACGACCCATAGGCCCCAGGAGTAACCATCGTTGACGTTGGTCGTCGAGGCGAGACCAAAAAACAGACGGACGACGATGATCGTGGCCATGACGGCAATCAGTACGCCACAGACGAGCGTCGTGGCATTGAACAGGCTGCCGCCAATCGGCTCTGGTGCTGCATGCTGCTGGGCGCTCATGATCACTCCTTCCCGGGTTCGTCTGCCGGCGCATCGTCTTCATGATGAACGTTGCGTTTGGCGACGTAGGTCATTGCTCCGAGCACGGCAAAAGGCATCAGCAGCCCGCCGTAGAGCGTGTGCTGAATCGTCTCCGAGGTGGAAGCCGACGACTTCGGCGAGAGGTAAGGCATGCCGACCTTCTCGAAGTCAACCGCCGAGAGCTTCAGGACCTGTGTGCCGCCATACTCGGTTTCGCCGTAGACGTGCTGCTTGTAGTTGCCGACGTAGCCTTCATAACTCTGGTCGGCGCCGCCGCTGAGGTTGCCGCGCGGATAGGTGGTCACACTGCCCGGCTGCAGGGCCAGACGTCGTTTGGCTTCGCTCAGCAGGTCGCTGGTCCGGCCATAAAGCGTCGCGCCGGTTGGACAGACCTCGGCACAGGCCGAATAGTGGCCGTCCTTGTGGCGATGCCGGCAGAGTTCGCATTTGCCGATCTTGCCGGTCGGCGAGTCATACTGGTACTTGGGAATGCCGAACGGACAGGCGACGACGCAGTAGCGGCAGCCGACGCATGCTTGGGGGTCGTAGGCGACGATACCGGTCGTCGGGTCCTTGACCATTGCCGTCACCGGACAGGCCGAAACGCAGGACGGGTCGGCGCAATGCATGCACGAGGTCTTCATGAACGCGTACCCGTTGGTCTCGTCGTCCTTGGTGGTCATCGTGCCGCTGCGGTACATCTTGATGATGTTGAAGGTGTAGCCGCTGGTGTCGAGCGGGGTATCCCACAGCTTGTCGGCCGTCGAGAACACGGCCGGATTGTTGTTTGCCCGCTTGCAGGCGGCAACGCAGGCCTTGCAGCCGATGCACAGCGTCGCGTCGTAGAGCAGGCCGAGTGCCTCCGGCGGGCGCTGGTAGGTTTCGCGTGCTGCGGCTGTCGTGCTGACCGCGCCGGCAGCGACGGCGGCACCGGTGGCGGCGCAACCTTTCAGGAACTGGCGACGGGGGTTGCCGTCTGCGGAAACATCTGGCCTCGTTGTAGGCATCTCACACCTCCGTCCTTTCGCCCGCCGTCCTGGCTTTTTCGGCTTCCTCGGCCTTGTGCGAAAGGCCCAGATTACGTGCGACCATGGCCGTGCCACCGGCAGCGGCGCCGGCGACCGCCGCAAGGATCGCCGCCGAGCCGAGCGTCGCCCCCATGCCTTGCTCTTCGACGATGCGCGGGTACTGCTGCGGGGGTTCGGCGTTCTTTACCTTGGCCAGCATGTGGATCGGCTTGCTGAAACCGACACCCTGTTCGGTGCAGCCAATGCAGGGACAGCCGCAGCCAACCGGCCAGGTACCCGCGCCAGCGTCACCGAAGAGGACCGTCGGGCAGTTGGCGTAGGTCTCAGGCCCCTTGCAGCCAACCTTGTAGAGGCAGTAGCCCTTGCGGTGCCCTTCATCCCCGAATTCGATGACGAAACGGCCAGCATCGAAATGAGCCCGACGTTCGCAGTTTTCGTGGATCAGGCGCGAGTAGGCAAATGTCGGCCGGCCGAGTCCATCGACTGGCGGCAGGCTGCCAAAGGTCAGAAAGTGCACGACCGTGGACAGGAAGTTATAGGGGTTCGGCGGGCAACCGGGAATCGTCACCACCGGTTTGCCGAGCACCGCTGCGACGCCGGAAGCTCCGGTCGGGTTGGGGTCGGTGGCTGGCATGCCGCCCCAGCTTGCGCAGGAGCCGATGGCGATCACCGCTGCCGCGTCGGCGGCGCATTCCCTGGTCAGATCGATGGCCGTCTGGCCGCCGACCTTGCAGTAGATGCCGCCGTCGCGGGTCGGGATGGCGCCTTCGACGACCAGCAGGTAGCGGCCCTTGTTCTCGGCCATCGCCGTCTTGCGTGCCTGCTCAGCCTGATGGCCGGCAGCCGCAAACAGCGTTTCATGGTAGTCGAGCGAAATCACGTCGAGAATCAGCTTTTCGAGCGTCGGATGCTCTGCCCGCAGCATGGATTCCGTGCAGCCGGTACATTCCTGGAAGTGCAGCCAGATCACCGATGGACGCTTCCTGGTGGCGAGCGCCTCTGCGACTGCTGCGTCCGCCCCCTGCGGTAAGCCAAGGCCGGCCGCCACGGTGGCGCAGAACTGCAGAAACTCGCGTCTCGGCATGCCGAGTCGTTCGCTTGCCGCGGTAATACCCGCATCACCTTCGAGCTTTAGCAGACTGGTATTGGCCATTTTCCTTTTCCCTCTCTCGTCGTCCGACCGCTGGTCGGGAGGTTTTCGCCGGCACGTCTGGGAGCGCGCGTGCGGTCCCAGACTTGGACACACACAAGAACCGTGCCAGATTGAAGTAACTATTGAAAAACAGGGACATCGGGTCGGGCCAGCAGAGCCGGAAGGAAATCAATCTTTGCGCCTTGGGCAGCAAGTGGAAACTTTCTTTGCAGTGGAGTTGGGGTGGTCTGTGCCTTCGGGCGCGGCGGCTGCCCGCGTTGTCTGCCACGTGCAGAGACCGCGGGCAGTCTGCCTTGCCGTCGCGATCAACGCGGCGATCGTCGCAATATTGCAACGGGCAGCGATAGTCTCTACGATCAAGGTATGAGCCGCTCGATCTTCCTCCTCAAACGCAAATTCCCCGTGGCCCGTATCAGCGGACGCAGGCTGTGCCATGGCCGCCGACCGCGTTCGGCAGCGGGCGGTCGCCTGCGTCACGCGCAGCCTGTTGCTGTGTCTCCCTGTCCTTCTCTCGTGCCCGATGGCTCCCACCAGCTTGCAGACTAAACGCCTGCCGAGGCCTCCGCTGGTTGCCCCCGATGCACGGCTGCCGGAAGCGCCGCCGGCATTGGACGGCGTGGACGAGACGGTCTGGGTCGAGGTGATTCGCAAGATGGACGAGGTGTACAACGACCTTCTCCAGTACGAGGTGGTCCTCGAGCAGAAGAACGCCGCGCTCGAGGAGTCGCAGCAGTTCATCGAAAGCGTTCTCGCTTCGATGTCGGACATCCTCATCGTCTGTAACCGGCACGGTGCGATCCAGGAGGTCAACGATTCCTTGCGACGCTTCATCGGTCTGGACGAGACCGTCCTGCGCGGGCGACCGCTCTGCGATCTCTTCGCCGACGAGGCGTCACGGCAGCGCGTGCGCGACTTCTTTTCGGCCGCGCGCCCGGCGAACGTGCAGGATTGCGAGTTGCTGATCAGCGGTCGCGATGGCAGCCCGCTGCCAGTCTCGCTGAACTGTACGCCACGGCTTTCGGGCACGGGCAAGCTGGTCGGGATGGTGCTGACCGGCCGCCCGGTCGGCGAACTGCGTCGTGCCTATCACGCGCTGCGACAGGCGCACGAGGATCTCAAGCGCACCCAGCAGCAGCTTCTGCAGGCCGAGAAGATGGCTTCGCTTGGTCGCCTGGTCGCCGGGGTGGCACACGAGCTGAACAATCCGATCAGCTTCGTTCTCGGCAACGTGCTGGCCATTCGACGCTACGCCACGCGCCTGCAGACCTATCTCGAGGCGGTGCACTCCGAACAGTGCGCGCGATCGCCGGAACTCGAACGATTGCGCCAGGAATTGCGTATCGACCGCATCATGGCCGACCTGACGCCCCTGCTTGACGGCATGACCGAGGGCGCCGAGCGCACGCGCGACATCGTCGATGGACTGAAGCGATTCTCGGCAGTCGACCGCAGCGCCGACGAGTCCTTCAACCTTTCTGAAGTCGTTGCGCGGGCAGTCCGCTGGGTGGTTCGTGCCGGGCCGCGCAACTTCCACGTCAACGTCGACTTGCCTCCCGAATTGCTGGTTATCGGGTCTTCCGGGCAGATGCAGCAGGTCCTGATGAACCTGGTGCAGAATGCCCGTGACGCCACGGTCGGTGGCGAATCGCCGACGCTCGACATCGGTGCTGAAGTTTGCGAGGGGACGATCCGGGTGCGCTTCGCCGACAACGGGCCCGGAATCGCGCCGGCCAACCTCTCGCGTCTGTTCGACCCGTTCTTCACAACCAAACCGGTTGGGCAGGGGACCGGGCTGGGGCTGTCGATCAGCTATGGCATTGTCGAACGGCACGGCGGTCGCCTGGAAGCGGCGAACCGGGCCGAGGGCGGAGCCGTCTTTACCCTGAGCCTGCCACTGGCGCCGGCCTGACTCTGCCCGAACCAAACATCAATGGCTCTGGTTGCCAAAGGAGATACAGAATGAACGAAAATCCGGTTCGCTGGTTTGAAATCTACGTGCAGGAGATGGCGCGCGCAAAGTCCTTCTATGAATCCGTTCTTGGCGTCAAACTAGAAGCGCTCAACAGCCCTGGCGTCGAGATGTTCGCCTTTCCGATGCAGATGGGGCAGGGCGGTGCCTCGGGTTCGCTGGTCAGGATGGAAGGGATGCCGTCGGGAGGCAACAGCACGCTGGTGTATTTCGGCTGCGAGGACTGCGCGGTCGAGGCCGCGCGAGCCGTCAAGGCCGGCGGCCGCATCTGCCGCGAAAAGTTCTCGATTGGCGAATACGGTTTCTGTGCCCTGGCCGTGGATACCGAGGGCAACGTCGTCGGTCTGCATTCGATGACCTGAGATCAAAGCCGCCTCGATGAGCGGACAGGCGACTGCGAGGAGTCGTCAGCCCATCTTTTCGATCAGGTGCGCCTTGATCTGGGCACGCCCGGAAGGGCTCGCCATGGCGATGATCGTATTGCCGGCGTGGATGACGTGGTCAACCTTGGGATTGAATACCCAGGCGCCATCGCCCTCGCGCAAGGCGAGCAGGATGTAGTCGGGACTGCGCAGACGCAGGTCGCCGACACGGGTCGGCGGGAAATCGGGGGGAACCGGCACCTCTTCCACCCGTACGTTCTTGTCGGAACGGATCATCTCGTCGAGGAAGCCGACGACGTGCGGTCTGACCATCGCCGAGGCGAGGCGGGTGCCACCGGTGAAATCAGGTGAGATCACCGTGTCGGCGCCCGCCCGGCTCATTTTCTCGACGTTGCGCAGTTCCTGGGCGCGGGCGACGATCCGCAGGTTGGGATTGAGCTGTCTGGCGGTGATGATGATCATCAGATTGCGTGAGTCGTCACCGGTGACCGCAAACAGCCCGCGGGCGTCCTCGATGTCGGCTGCTTCGAGCAGATCGTCGTCGGACGCATCTCCGTGCAGGTAGAGCAGGCCGGGAAACTTGTCGAGGTTCTCCTCGAAGCGCTCGGCTTCAACGTCAACGGCGACGTAGTGACGGCCGGTGTTGTGGAGCTCCCGCGCGACACTCCGACCGACCCGGCCGAAACCGCAAATGATGAAATGCTGCCGCAGCTTCTGTATCCGCTTTTCCATTCGTCGTCTCCGCAGGGAAAAATCAAGGTCCTTCTCGAGGAAGAACACTGACAGGCTGGTGAATAGAAAGGTCAGGGCGCCCAGGCCGGAGATCGCGATCAGGCCGGCAAACAGCCGCTCGCTGATCGAATGGAGCGGGACGATCTCGCCATAGCCAACGGTCGAGATGGTGATCAGCGTCATGTAGAGCGCATCCGACCAGGCCGCGTTGTCACCGGCAATCTCGTAGAAGCCGAGCGTGCCGAGACCGATCAGGATCACCACCACCAAGGCGGCCCAAACGATGCGAACGATGATCCGCTGCAGTTGCGAGGCGACGCGCACGTCCGATTCGCGCAGCCGGCGCCGGCGGCGGATACGCATGCGAGCCTGTAGCGGGCTATCCGCCATGCGCAAGAAAGGGATCGGCGTTCATGTCGCTAGTTTAGGGCTATCGTTGCCAGAATGCCGGTGTCAGCACCACGAGCAGGGTAAATATTTCCAGACGACCAAGTAGCATGGCGAAGCCGCAGACCCAGATCTGGAAGTAGGTCAGCGAACAGCCGAGATGGGGCACGAGTGGCAGAGCGGCAAACACCGGCAGGATCGTCCACACCAGCACTGCCAGGAGGAAGCCGTCACGGATCTGCAGGTCGCCCTTCTCGTGGCGCGCTGCCCACCACAGGCCAGCCCCCGTGGCCAGGGTGAGCAAAAACGCTTCATCGTAGGCGGTGGTGGCGCCATCGTCCTGATACCAGGAGAACACCAGCGGGACAAGGAGGGTCAAGGCAAAGCCGAGGACCAACACACCGAAGACACGGATGACCGGGTAGTAGCGCTTCATGGCACACCCGGCTGAAAGCGGTAGCCGATACCGGTCTCGGTCAGGAAGTGGCGTGGCTGGGTCGGATCCCGTTCAAGTTTCTGCCGCAGGCGACGGATATAGATACGCACGTAGTGCTCCTGTTCTGGACGTCCGGGGCCCCATACCTCCCCCATCAGGTGCCTGTGCGTCAGCACTTTGCCGGCGTTGGCCAGCATCACGGCGAGCAGGCGGTGCTCGATCTGTGTGAGGTGAACGTCGTCTCCGGCACGCCGAACAGTGTGTCGCGCGATATCGACCTCAACCTCGCCGAAGCGATACGCCGTGACGACTTCCTCAGCCGGGCTGTGGCGACGGAGCAGGACACGAACCCTGGCCAGCAACTCGCCGACACCGAAGGGCTTGGTCAGGTAGTCGTCGGCGCCGGCATCAAGAGCCTCGATCTTGTCGTGTTCGGCCGTACGGGCCGAGAGGATCAGGATCGGTAGGGAAGACCACAGCCGCAGCTCGCGAATGAAATCGACGCCGTTCATGTCGGGCAGGCCGAGATCGAGGATGACGAGATGGGCATCACCCGCAGCAACCGCTTCAAGCCCGGCGCGGGCGGTCGCGGTCTCGGACGCCATGCAGCCTGACTTGCGAACGGCGTCGGAGACGAAACGGCGGATCTGCGGATTGTCCTCGACCACCACGACGCGTATCGGCACATCGCTCACGACAGGTCTCCCTCCATCTCGGGCGGGGTGCCCAGCGGCAGCGTCAATCGCACCCAGGCCTTGCCCGGCGTGTTCTCGGCCGCGATGGCGCCGCCATGTGCTCTGACTATGGCGCGGCAGACCGCCAGGCCGATGCCTGTACCGGCGACCGTCGGCTCCTGGAAGCCACGCACGAAGGGATCAAATACCTGGTCAAGTCGATCGGCGGGGAAGCCCGCACCCTCATTGCACACCGACACCTCCAGGTTGGGGCCGCACACGCGTGCCAGCAAACCGATGGCTGTTCCAGGGGTTGAGTATTTTGCTGCATTCTCCAGCAGATTGCAGAGCACACGTTCCATGAGCACGGCGTCAAAGCAGACCAAGGGAAGGTCCGCGGGCAGTCCGATGTTAAGCTGTCGCGCCGCCAGGATATCGTCAAGCAGGCGCACACTCGACCCGACGATGTCATCGAGTGGCTGCCACTGCCTATTGAGCATCACGCGTCCAGACTGAAGTCGGGCCATCTCCAGCAGATTGCTCACCATCCGGTGCATGGCGAGGGACTGGTCGCGCAGCATGCCTGCCGTCTCCGCGGCATAGTCTGACGAGTTCGCCTGGCGGTCGGACAGCGTATCGACGAGCGTATCAGCGAGGCCGACCAGGCTGGTCAGTGGTGTACGCAGGTCGTGCGACAAGGAAGAGAGGATTGACGATCGCAACTTCTCGGATTGCACCTCGAGTTCGCTCTGTTGCGCAATCTGGGCATAGTGAATCCGCTCAATGGCAATGCCTGCCAGGGAAGCGACTGCTTCAACGAGTGGCTGCAGCACATGGCGCGTCCCGGCCACGGCGAGAACGCCACGCGCGCGCGTCGCGCCGGCGAACGGCAGGAACACACTGTCTGCGTCGATTACGGCGGCGTTCTGTCGATACGCTGTAAGGGCATGAACTCGTGCCTCGTCGCCGATAGGCAGGGTGCCATGGATCGTCAGCGCCTCCTGTCCCGCACTTCCTTCATCGACCAACACCGCGCTGTCCATTTCAATCACACGCAGGAACCGGCCGACGATGTCGACCACCTGCTCGAGGGTCAGGGCAGCCCCGAGGTCGCGCGCCAGTTGATACAGCATGCGCGTTTCCCGTTCTTTCGACAGGATGGCTTCATTTTGCTCGGCGATGTGTGACGCCAGGTGCGAGCTAATCAATCCAATGGCCAGCATCACGGCAAAGGTGATCAGGTATTGTGCATCAACGACCGTGAACGACAGGTGTGGCGGGACGAAGAACAGATCGAAGAGGGCGACGCTCAGGAATGCTGCGACAACGGCAGGGCCTCTCCCCAGTTTGACGGCGGCGATGAACACGACCAGGAGAAACAGCATCACGATGTTCGCCAGGTCCAGCCAGCCGCGCAGCGGCAGGGTCAGGACCGTAATCAGCGCACAGAGGGCCAGAGCTATCGGATAGCGCGCGCGAAACCAGTAATCGAGCACCCAATCTCTCCGATCATGGGAAGTGGCGCAGTGTCCTACAGTCGATGTAAAAACAGTGTAAACAGGCCCCGATCATCCGCGCAAAAGAACCCAGGGAAAATGAGCTGGGCTGCGGCGGCGAGCTATAATCCGCCGCAGCTTGCTGTCCGGTAACCACGTTAAGCAGCCCACCTATTCTGCCTGCACGCCAAAAGCCATGAACCAGATTGCCAAATTGCTAAACTCCGACAATGTCGTCGCTGACCTCCAGGTCAGCAGCAAGAAGCGCCTCTTCGAACAGGTAGCCCTGTTGCTTGACGACTCCGAGGGGCCTAGCCGCAGCCAGGTGTTTGATGCCCTGTTCTCGCGTGAAAAGCTCGGATCAACCGGGCTCGGACTCGGTGTCGCCATTCCGCACGGACGCATCAAGGCTCTCAAACAGGTGGTCGGCGCCTTCGTCCGTCTGGCCTCTCCGGTTAACTTCGATGCACCCGATGGCAAGCCGGTCACTCTGGTCTTCGTCCTGCTGGTACCGGAAGTGGCCACTGAGCAGCACCTGCAATTGCTCTCCGATTTGGCTCAGATGTTTTCCGAGCGCGCCGTGCGTGAAAAACTGGCCGCCGCACCCGACGCAGCCGCGATTCGCGCGACCTTCGCTGCCTGGCAAGCCGACTGAGCGCTACCCTCACGCCACGTTTCGCGGTAGCTCGCCTCTCACCTCCCTGACTCTTGCGAAAACGGTCGCTGAGTCGGTCCGCTGAAGAACAGTGCCGAGCCGGTCTAGCTGTGTTTGAAAGCAAGAAACATCTTGAAACAGCGCGCGAAGGCAAGCGGGGTTTCGCAATGTTCTGCCCACAGCTCGGCAGTCAAGGAGAAGGAGACGTCGCCAGCGGCTTCTCGGTCCTTGACCCAGACCAGACGCCGATCACTGAAGACGCCAGTCGGCAGGCGACTGCGGATAAACTCCCAGACCTCATCCAGATGGTCGAAATTCGCCAGTTCTCCCGTCCCATCGGCGCCTTCTTCTTCTTCCATGAAAACCTGGTAGCGCATCACGAACCTCAAGAAAAACGGCCCGCCACACCGACGGCGGACACGTGGTTGGCCAACAGCGCGCAATTATTGGCCAACGCGGGCGAATAGTCCATCCCGTTGCCGCTGCTGACGCGTGTCAAATGAATTCCGCGTGCTCTTGGCCACCAGGCAGCGCCACCCAGCGCTGTCCCGTGTCGGCAACCGGCGGTCGATGTCGTGCGGTCACCGGTGTCGCGGGCGCAGCCAGCGCCGGCGACGCCTCAGCCCTTGACACACACCACCTGCCGCAGCGTATGCACCACTTCCACCAGCGAGCGCTGAGCGTGCATCACCGCGTCGATTTCCTTGTACGCCATCGGGATTTCATCGATGACCTCCCTGTCCTTGCGGCACTCGACGTGTGCCGTGGCGCGTTCCTGGTCGGCCACCGTGAACCGGCGTCTGGCCTCGTTGCGGCTCATCGTCCGGCCGGCGCCGTGGCTGCACGAGCAGAATGACTCCTCGTTGCCGAGGCCACGAACGATATAGCTTCTGGCACCCATCGAGCCGGGGATGATGCCGAGTTCGCCCTTGCGCGCCGACAGCGCGCCCTTGCGGGTGACGAAGATCTCGGACCCGAAGTGGGTTTCCTTCTGGACGTAGTTGTGGTGGCAGTTGACGGCCTCGACGTTGACGGTGAAGGGCCTGGTGATCACCTTGCGCGCGACGGCGATCAGACGGTCCATCATTGCCGTCCGGTTGCGACGCGCATAGTTCTGTGCCCAGCCGACCGCTTCAAGGTAGTCGTCGAAATGCACGCTGCCTTCTTCGATGTAGGCGAGGTCGCGATCGGGCAGGTTGGCCAGGTGCTGCCGCATATCCGCCTGTGCCAGCGCGATGAAGGTGCTGCCGATGGCGTTGCCGACGCCGCGCGAACCCGAGTGCAGCATGAACCAGACGTGGTCGGTCTCGTCGAGGCAGACTTCGATGAAGTGGTTGCCGGTGCCCAGCGTACCCAGGTGCTTGTGGTTGTTGGTCTCCCTGAGGTGGGGGTACTTTTCGACGATGCGCCTGAAGCCGGGCAACAGTTCGGCCCACAAGGCGTTGACCCGTTCCGGCGGATTCTGCCAACTGCCCTCGTCGCGCTTGCCGCGGCCGACCGTACGGCCATGGGGTATCGCCTGCTCGATCGCGCTACGCAGGGGATGCAGGTTGTCCGGCAGGTCGGAAGCGTTCAAGGTCGTGCGGGTAGCGATCATGCCGCAGCCGATATCCACGCCGACGGCCGCCGGGATGATCGCGCCGCGCGTCGGGATCACGCTGCCGATCGTCGAACCCTTGCCCAGATGCACATCCGGCATCACCGCGAGGTGGCGGAAGATGAACGGCAGGCGGGCGGTGTTGATCAGCTGCAGGCGGGCCGCGTCCTCGACAGGCACGCCTTCGGTCCACAGCTTGATCGGCCGTCCATCCGGCACCTTGATGACTTCGATTGCTTCCTGGTTCATGCCAGTCACCCAGGTCCAACAGGTTGTTAGCGGGTAATCGGCTTGTAGCGAATCCGCCTCGGCTTCGCTGCCTCTTCGCCAAGGCGGCGCTTCTTGTCTTCCTCGTACTCGTGGTAGTTGCCGGCGAAGAAGGTCCATTGCGAATCACCTTCGCAGGCGAGAATGTGCGTGCAGATGCGGTCAAGGAACCAGCGGTCGTGGGAAATGACCAGCACGCTGCCGGCGAATTCAAGCAGGGCGTCTTCAAGCGCACGCAGCGTTTCGACGTCGAGGTCGTTGGAAGGCTCGTCAAGCAGCAGGACGTTGCCGCCGGCAATCAGCGTCCTCGCCATGTGCAGGCGACCACGCTCGCCGCCCGAGAGTTGACCAACGCGTTTCTGTTGATCGCCGCCCTTGAAGTTGAAGCGGCTGATGTAGGCGCGGGCGGGCGTTTCATACCGACCTACGGTCAGCAACTCGGCACCGCCGGAGATTTCTTCGAAAACGGTCTTGTCACCGTCGAGACAATCGCGGCTCTGGTCGACATAGGCGAGCTTGACGGTATTGCCAATCTCGATCTCGCCCGAATCCGGTTGCTCCTTGCCGATCAGCATGCGGAACAGCGTCGACTTGCCGGCGCCGTTCGGGCCGATGATGCCGACGATGGCGCCTGGCGGCACGTTGAAGCTCAGCTTGTCGATCAGCAGACGATCACCGAATGACTTGCTGACGTTCCTGAATTCGATCACCTTGCCGCCCAGGCGCTCACCGACCGGAATGAAGATCTCCTGGGTCTCGTTTCGCTTCTGGTACTCGACGCTGGACAGTTCCTCGAAACGTGACAGCCGTGCCTTGCTCTTCGCCTGGCGGGCCTTCGGGTTCTGGCGCACCCATTCGAGCTCCTGTTTCATCGCCTTGATCCGGCCGGCCTCCTGACGTCCTTCCGTTTCCAGACGCGCCTCCTTCTGCTCCAGCCAGCTCGAGTAGTTGCCTTTCCACGGGATGCCCTGGCCGCGGTCGAGTTCCAGGATCCATTCGGCGGCGTTGTCGAGGAAGTAGCGATCGTGCGTCACGGCGACCACCGTGCCGGGAAAGCGTACGAGGAACTGTTCGAGCCAATCGACCGACTCGGCGTCGAGATGGTTTGTCGGTTCGTCAAGCAACAACATGTCGGGCTTCGAGAGCAGCAGTTTGCACAGCGCGACCCGGCGTTTCTCGCCGCCCGAGAGGTTCTGGACCAGGGCATCCCAGGCTGGCAGGCGCAGCGCATCGGCGGCGAGTTCGAGCTGGCTGCCGAGGTCGGAGCCGGCGGTGGCGATGATCGCTTCAAGGCGCGCCTGCTCCTCGGCCAGTTGATCAAAATCGGCGTCGGGTTCGGCATAGGCGGCGTACACCGCTTCCAGCCTGGCCTGGGCGGCAAAGGCTTCGCCAAGGCCAGACTCGATTTCCTCGCGGACAGTCTTTTCGGGGTCGAGCTGCGGCTCCTGCGGCAGGTACCCAATCTTTAGGTTGGGCATCGGCGTTGCCTCGCCGATGATGTCCTTGTCGACTCCGGCCATGATGCGCAGAACGGTCGATTTGCCGGAGCCATTGAGGCCCAGCAGGCCGATCTTGGCGCCGGGAAAGAAGGAGAGCGAAATGTCCTTGATGATCTGGCGCTTGGGCGGCACGATCTTGCCCACGCGGTTCATCGTGAATACGTATTGAGCCATGGTTTTGCTTGTCGATCAGCGGGTGGAGGAGCCGTTGGCGAACGCAGGACGCGTCCGGAAGACGCCAGTCTACCCGAAGACTGGCCGACCATGCCGGCCGAACATCGCGCTTTCGCAGGGTGGCTCGCGTCAGGCCAGCCGACGCCATGGACTGCGACCGACCAAACCACAGTCCCTATTTGTCGACAAATGCCCGTTCGATGACGTAGTCACCCTGGGCGCCGATGTACGGCGACACCTGGAAGCCGCGGCTGTCGAGCAGGGCGCAGCAGTCTTTGATCATCGCCGGGCTGCCGCAGACCATCGCGCGGTCGCGCGCCGGATCGAAGGGAGGCAGACCGATGTCGGTGAACAGGCGGCCGCTGTTGACCAGTTGCGTGATTCGACCCTGGTGGCAGAACGGCTCGCGGGTGACGGTCGGGTAATAGATCAGCTTGTCGCGCACCAGATCGGCGAAATATTCGTGTTGGGGCAACTCCTCGCTGATGAAGTCGCGGTACGCCAGATCCTTTTGCCAGCGAACACCATGGATCAGGATCACCTTTTCAAAACGCTCATAAGTCTCGGGGTCCTGGATCAGGCTGATGAACGGCGCGAGACCCGTACCGGTCGCCAGCAGATAGAGATTCTGGCCGGGCCGCAGGTCGCGCAGCACGAGCGTACCGGTCGGCTTGCGGCTGACAACGACCTCGTCACCGACCGCGAGGTGTTGCAGTTTCGAGGTCAACGGACCGTCGGGTACCTTGATGCTGAAGAACTCGAGGTATTCGTCGTGATTGGCGCTGGCAATGCTGTAGGCGCGAGTCAGCGGACGCCCCGCCTGCGGCAGGCCGACCATCACGAATTGACCATTGATGAAGCGCAGGCCAGGATCGCGGGTGGTGCGAAAGCTGAACAGGGTATCGTTCCAGTGATGGACCGAAAGGACGCGTTGGGCGGAGAAGTTGCTCATCGTTTTGACCATGGTTGGCTCTTGACCGGGAAATCGTATTTGCTCATGTTATATTTGTAAAACCGATTTGTTGAATAGATCATATCTACAAAATAAATATGCGATACAGCTTGCGCCAGATCGAGGTGTTCGTTGCGGTTGCCCGGCACGAGAGTGTTTCGCGTGCCGCCGAAGAGCTTTCCCTGTCGCAGTCAGCGACCAGCACGGCACTCGCCGAACTCGAACGACTGTACGACACCCAACTTTTCGACCGGTTCGGCAAGTCGCTGCGTATCAACGAACTCGGGCAGGCGCTGCTGCCGCAGGCCGTCGAGTTGATCGAGCGGGCGGCGGCTATCGCCAGTGTGCTCGAAGGTCGCGCCGGATACGGACGGCTGCGCATCGGCGCAACGCTGACCATCGGCAACTATCTCGCGACGCTGGTCGTCGCTGATTTCCTCAAGCGCCACCCCGAAGGTACGTTGCAGTTGAAGGTCGAAAACACGAGCACGATCGTCGCCCAGGTAGCGCGCCACGAACTCGATCTGGGGCTGATCGAGGGTACCTGCCGTCACCCCGATCTGATCGTTGAACCCTGGGTGGCCGACGAACTGGTGGTGTTCTGCGCGCCCACTCATCCACTGGCGAAAGAGGGCAGGGCAACGCTGATGGAGCTGACAAGGGAGGCATGGATTGTGCGCGAACCCGGATCGGGAACGCGAGAAACACTCGACCAGGCTCTGCGCCATCACCACTCGGCCTTGAACATCCGACTCGAACTGGAACATACCGAAGCCATCAAGCGCGCCGTCGAGTTCGACCTCGGCATTGCCTGCATCTCGCGCCTCGCACTGCGCGAGGCGTTCCGACGCGGCAGCCTGGTGGCGATCGAAACGCCCGAACTCGACCTGCGCCGGCACTTCCACTTCCTCTGGCACCATCGGAAATTCCAGACCGCCGGGATGCGCGAGTTCATCGGCCTTTGTCGGACGATGACCGCCGGTATCGAGCGTAGCGACCAGATCGAATGGCCGGTCATTCCTTAGGTGGAGCGACCGCTGAACTGATTCGCCTGGCGGTCAACCTGACCGGTCGCAGATTTGCCCTGGCCGAAGCTCCCCGACGAACCAACTCCCGCACGCGCGTGCATCCCTTGCCGGCACGCAGCGCCTGTGGGGAAATTTCCCGCATAATATCATTTGCTTGAAATCGCAAGAAAAGGGACACTTGGTGTCTTTTACTGGAAGCCTTGCCGATGGAAGTCAGGCCGGGCAGAAAGCCCTTCCGTATATTGTCGCTGGACGGCGGTGGTACCTTTGCGTTGATTCAGGCGAAGGTGCTTGATGATCTCTTTCCGGGCGAGGATGGACATCAGGTTCTCAGCCATTTCGACCTAGTGTCGGCCTGCTCGGGCGGGGCGATCGTCGCTGCGGCACTGATCGAGGGCTATGCGCCGCGCGAAATCTTCGAGCTGTTCGACAGCCCGGCCAATCGGCATGCACTTTTTGGGCGCTTACCCTGGTACCGGAGTCTGCTGCAGCTGGTTACCGGTGTTTTCTCCCCGTCGAGCCCGGTTGGCCGGCGTTTCTCGACCGGTGGCAAGCTTGAATTCCTGCATCGCATACTGCCCCGGATGGGCACCACCTCGCTGCACAGCCTGCACGGAATCCTCAACGACAGCATCGCTTCGTTCCGGGCGCAGCGCGATGAACCGGACCGGCCAATGTCCTTTCTTTTTGTGACCTACGACTTCGACCGGGACCGGGCGCGCATGATGCGCAGCAATGTCACGAGCCCGGCCGCCAGCTTCCCGCATCGGCAGCAGCGCGCGACCCTGGCGGAAGCGGCGCATGCGTCAAGCACGGCACCGATCAACTGGTTCGACAAGCCAGCTGAATTTGACGGTTGCCGTTTCTGGGACGGCGCCATGACGGGCTACAACAATCCAGTGCTGGCAGGCGTTGTCGAAGCCATCGCCATGGGTGTGCCGCGTCGCGACATCGGCGTACTCTCGCTTGGCACCAGCACGGTTTTTCTACCCGAGTGCGGCACCGAAGGGATCCCCGATGCGCTGTGCCAGCCGCGCGCCAGGACCGGCTTTCTCCCGGAGCTTGTCAAGGTCGGCAAGACCATCATCGCTGATCCTCCGGACGCGCACACCTTCATTGCCCACCTGATGCTCGACGGCGGTTTGCCGGTCGACGTGTCCTGTTGTCCCCACACCGAAACAGCAATTGTGCGCATGAATCCGGTGATTCAGCCGGTCATCGATCGCGCGACCGGGGAGTGGAACGTTCCGGTTGGCTGGGGGGTGGAAGAGTTCCGCCGCATCGCCGAGATGGATATCTCCGCGCGCAGACAAGACGACGTGGACTTGATCAAGCGGCTATGCGACGGGTGGTTGCGGGATGAATGGCACAATCAACCGATCCGGGGTTGCGGCATCTGGGCGTCGCCATCGTCGGATTCTCCTTTGGCGAACACGGATCGCTTGTGCGAAATTGGCCATCGCTGGTATCGCGATGCCAAATCCGCCTGGACCGCGCTCTCGGCTTGAGGCCAGCGAACCGAGCCCGGCATGCGCAATCCACGAATCCTGATTCTCAACTGCTATTCCGACAACCACCGTCACGCGCGGGGGAACCCCTGGCTCGTGCCGCAGTCGATAGCGCCGGCGGTTCTGGCCGGAATGCTCGATCCCGCGCACGTCGATATCCGGCTCGCCTGCGAATTTCGCAACGGCCCTTTCGAGGATCTTCGCGCGCTGCAATGGGCAGACCTGTTGGTGCTGACCGGCCTCAACCCGGCGTTCGACCGTATGAAGCAGGTCACGGCGTATGCCCGAGCGGTCAATCCGGGCATCGTCGTCGCCATGGGCGGTCCGTTGGCGCGGATGCTGCCCAATCTCAGCCGCCGCTATTTTGATTACGTCTGCAGTGGGGATGTCGAGCAGATAACAAGCGTGGTGGATGCGGTCTTTGGCCCGGGGCACGCTGCCGACATGCCCATTCCGCGGCATGACCTGTTGCCCGGGAATCGCATCATCGGCTATGCGGAAACCTCCCGCAACTGCAACTTCCGCTGCAGCTTCTGCGCCATGACGGCCGAAGACCGGCAATTCATGGCCTACGACCTCGACGATGTGCGCCGGCAGATTGAGGCGCTTGGTTACCGTCAGTGCGTCATGTTCCTTGACCAGAATTTTTTTGCCGGGCCGCGCGCGCACTTCAAGGCACGCATGGCGCTCCTCAAGGGGTTGTTCGAACAACGGAAGTTCGGCGGCTGGGCGGCGCTGGTGACTGCCGATTTCTTCAAAGGCGCCGACAACGTCTCGCTGGCACGGGAATCCGGCTGCATCGGGGTTTTTAGTGGCGTCGAATCGTTCAGCCGCGCGCAGGTCACCGCCCTCAACAAGAAACAGAATCTGGTGCTGCCGCAGGAGGAAACCATCCGATCGTGTCTGGAGGCCGGCCTGATCTTCCACTACGGTCTGATCTTTGACCTGGTTGACCAGACGATCGACGACTTGCTGGCTGAAATTGAATTCATCGTCGCCAACCCGCGCATTACCCTGCCGAGCTTCCTTAGTTTTACCATCCCGATGCTGGGGACGCCGCTGTTTGGCAGACGGCTGCGCGAGGGTCTGTTGCTGCCGAACGTCAAGTTGCGCGACATGGACGGGCGGTCACTCGTATGTTACCCTGTCGACGCCATCGAAAACGCCATCGCCTTCGCTGCGCGCATGGATAAGGGCCTGATTTCCAAACGCAAGCTGGCAGCGCACGCTTGGCGGTTCTTTTGCTGCTATCGCGCGACGCTATCCAGGTGGGGACTGTTGAGCGGCCTGGGAAACGCCTGGACGATGAGCCACCCGCGTTTCGGCAGCAACGGCCGCGACGGCATTCGACCAGGCCGGGAGGGTTGCCGCAGCTACCTTGCCAGCTCCGAACCGCTCGGCTCGCTGTACCGCCCCCGCATCAGGATTCCCGAACGCTACCGCGGGCATTTCGAGCCGCTATACGTTACTGATCCCGATGGCGAGCTGCACGATGACCTGATTGGCGACGCAGACAGCCTGCTCCCTCCGACCGGGAAGGGCGAAGCGGCGACAGTTCCCACCTATAATGCGATTGCCATATCCTGAAAAAGCGCCAGATCCTGGCGTCTCTGGAGACAGGAAGCGTGGATGAAGAAAAACCACGGGATGATGCGTGTGATGATCAAGCGGATCTGTAGGGGGCTGGTGCTCCTGGCGGTGATAGCCCTCGTGATTCCGGGGGCCTGGCCGGAAACCAGCACCTTCTCGGCGAGATTGACGACTCTGTGGGATGCCCCGCAAGGTCCCGGTCGGTCGGACGATGCGAGCCGCTGGCTGACCCGGCTCCGCGATTTGCTGTCACGACCGGGCGCGGGTTGTGAGGACCTGGAACTGCCAGAGTTGTCATTGACCAAGCCAGCCCGCGCTTTCCAGATCAAGGTCGAGCACGAGCGGTTCGGGGACCGATCGCCAATCGTCTACCTACAGGAACCAATTGCCGAATTCTTCATTGTCGTCGCCACCGACGTCAATGGTTGCCCCTGGTATTCCATTTCCGGTCGTGGCTTACCGTTTGCCCAGCGTGATATCGTCAGCCCGTTCCCCTACGCTCGCCTTCCACCGTTGCCCCAGGGCGCGGCCATCACTGCGATCGTGCAGGACTACAAGGCAATCCGTCCGTGGATCATGATCACCGACGAAGCCAGCTTCGTGCGCGAAAACACCGTGCTCTGGGTCGGCCTGGGGGCCTACACCGGCATCCTGCTGATGATGATTATCGTGGCCCTCGGCTTCGACGCCTACGCAGGCAGCCGCGTCGCATTGGCCTATGCCTTTTACTGTGCCGCGTTGCAGGTCTGGCTGGTGCAGAATTTTGGAGTTGGCTCCGCTTTTGTGCCGTTCTGGCCCGGTCCGGAGTACTTCCCTACGCTGCAGGCGATCTCGGTCGCCGGCGTGGTGCTCGGGATCGGCTTCGCAGTCATCGAGTTCCTGCAGCTGCGCGGCAGGGTGCGCGTGGCGATTGGCGGCTTCGTCCTGCTCAGCGCGCTCTGCTTCCTCGCTTCCGCATGGCATCCGGCCGGTTACCGTGCCGGGGCGGCCGTCCTCTCCGTTCTGGCCGTTGCGACCATCGTGTTGCTCGTCAGGGGCGTGTTCAAGGGCGATACCTCGCTCCGGCTGTTTACGCTGGGGCTAGGCGCGACCATGGTCGGCGGGGGGGTGCAGGCTTTTTCAGTGGTCGGTAGCGGTGTCGAGGTTGGCCGGCTGGCGGCCTTCGCGTTTCCGATCGGCAGCCTGCTTCAGGCAGCTTTCTGGCTGGCAGCGCTGATTGTCCGGCTGCGGGGCGAGCACCGGGAGTTGCATGAGCTCGAAGGACAGCAGGCGGCGATCATGTGGGCGATGCCTGACCTGATTCTGGTCATCGATCGGCAAGGGGTCTGCCTCGACTACAAACAGCCCTACGCGACGCGATTCTTCGTCGCCGGTGGCGAACTGGTCGGAAAAAACGTGGCAGAGGTTCTGCCAACCGAGACGGCCGGTACTATCCTGCGGGGTGTCGAGCAGGCGCTGCAGCGAGGCGAACTGCAATCGGTGTTCATCGACCTGCCAATAGACGGGGGTATTCACCACTACGAGGCGCGTATCGCGCCAAACGGACCCAGCAAGGTGGTGGTCGTCGTGCGCGACATCACACTGCAGAAGCGCAACGAGGAAAAGATTCGTCGCCTGGCCTACTTCGACACCCTGACCGGCTTGCCAAACCGGCAGAGTTTCCTCGAACGTCTCGATCGCGAATTGCTGCGCGCACGCCGGACGAGTAGCCGGATAGCGCTGCTGTTTCTCGACCTGGACGGCTTCAAGCGGATCAACGACACGCTTGGGCACAGTGCCGGCGACTGCCTGCTGCAGACCGTCGCCGACCGCCTGCAGGAAAGGCTGCGCGCAGGCGCCTTCATTGCCCGGCCGGCGCTGGACGAATCGGGCCTGCACTTCGCACGTCTTGGCGGCGACGAGTTCACTGTCGTTCTGCCCGATGTCGACACCGCCGATGCCGCCTGCGTGGTCGCACAGCGAATACAGGAACTGCTCGGACGAGCTGTCCTGATCGGTGAGCAGGAGATCGCGGTTACCTCTAGCATCGGCATCGCGCTCTTTCCCGACGACGGCGACGATGCCGCGACGCTGTTGAAGCACGCGGATACCGCGATGTATTACGCCAAGGAGCAAGGGCGTAACAACTGGCAGTTGTATGAGCGCACGCTGACTACCCGAACGACGGCACGCCTGGCGCTGGAGGGCGATATTCGCAAGGGCCTCGAACGAGGCGAATTCCGCCTATTCTATCAACCGCAGGTGCGCGCCAGCGATGGCACGATCGTCGGGGTCGAAGCACTGATCCGCTGGCAGCATCCGCAGCAGGGGCTGGTATCGCCGGCACTGTTCATTCCAGTTGCAGAGGAAAGTGGTCTGATCATCCCGCTCGGCGAGTGGGTGCTCAATGCCGCCTGCAGCCAGGTGCGGGAATGGCAGCAGCGTGGCGTGTCGGTCCCACGAGTGGCGGTGAACGTTTCGGCACGCCAGCTTGGCGCACCGGATTTCCTCGACACCGTTGCGGCGATCATCGTCGCAGCGGGCGTCGCTGCCGACCGGCTCGAACTGGAGTTGACCGAGAGCATTCTGATGGATCCGGAGGCCGAACGAATCCAGGGACTGTTTCGCCTGCGCGCAATGGGCGTTCACTTCTCGATCGACGATTTTGGTACTGGCTACTCATCGCTGTCGTACATCAAGCGCTTCCCGATTGGCACGCTGAAGATCGATCAGAGTTTCATCCACGGCCTACCACAGCATGCCGACGATGCCGGCATCACCACCGCGATTATCTCCATGGCCCACGGCCTCGACCTGGACGTCATCGCCGAAGGCGTTGAAACCAGAGAGCAGCTCGATTTCCTGCAGCGTGCGCAATGCCCGAAGCTGCAAGGCTATCTGTTCAGCTACCCGCTGCCGCCAGATGAAATGGAAGCTCTCCTGCGTCGCGGCTGCATCTCCTTGTCTCCGGAAGGTGCCAGAGAATGAGCCAGACGCCGCTGCAAGTGGCGGACCTTCGGGCCCCTGGTCCTGGCGCAAGTGCCCGATAATATCCGGTACCTGTCGCAATAGCGCGCGGAAATCGTCATCGACTTCGTCAAGTAGAGGGTCAGAAATTCATGAAGTATCCCGATTTTTTCGACGCCATCCCGCGCATCGTGCTGCGCGACCCACTCGCGGAATTCCTCGGTGCAGCCGACGGAGGCCTCATCGAGTACAGCTACCTTGACGCGGTGAAACTCGCCGGGCATTCCTGCCCCACGGTTGCATCCGCCTATTGCCTGACCCGGCGGGCCATGCGGGCACTGTATGGCGACGCGTTGCCCGAGCGTGGCGGGCTGCGCGTGGCGTTCTCCGCATCGGCTGCAGATGGCGTCACCGGGGTGACGGCCAACGTCGTCTCGATGTTGACCGGCGCCGCCGGAGAAGGCGGGTTCAAGGGGATTGCAGGGTCTTTCGAACGTCGTTCCCTGCTGTCATTCAACGCGGCTATTCCGTCTGACATCCGGTATACCCGGCGCGACGGGCATGGTGAGGTCGATGCGGCAGCGCACCTGAGCCAGGTGCCTGCGGACCCGGAACTCCGTCCGCTGATGCAACGCTGCCTGTCCGGAGTGGCGGACGCGAATGAGCGGCAACGATTCGCGGCTTTGTGGCAGGATCGGGTTCGCCGAATCCTGCTTGATCATGGTGACGATGCCGCGGTCTTCCGGGTTCACCGCAGCGCCTGAGAGGGAAAGCCCCGCTCAACAATGCCAGCCACGCTCCGCTGCAGGTCTCGCGGTAGACCTGAATCCCGGCTTGCGGCAGGGCATCAACCGATATCAGACAGTTTGTTCAGGATCATTCAAGACAACAGGGAGTACCCACATCATGCCCATCTACGAATACGAGTGCACCGCCTGCGGCAAGGCGTTTGAGAAGCTGGTACGCCAGTCCTCGCCGGCGCCGGAGTGTCCTGGCTGCCACAGCACCGATCTGCGCAAAAAGGTCTCGGCCTTTGCCGCCATAACCGGTTCGGCTTCGGGGTCTGCCGACCTACCGGGCCCTTGCGGGAGTTGCGGCCATCCTGATGGCCCTGGCGCCTGCCGATTCAACTGAGAGACCTGGCATGACCCGTGCGTGCAGTGGATGCTGCTGCCGTGTGTCGTCGCCTGAACGCAGCCTCGTTATCATGACGGTCAAAGGCGTCAAGGCCCTGCCGTGCTCCCCAAGCGGACGGGCGGCCAAGCGCCTCGCCGAGTCGACCGGTCTGGAAGCCAGGATTGAAGGAACGCTTGCGCACGAGCCCCTCCGGCCTTGAGATGAATGATCATGGCATCAATACGTTCCCGGTTTTGTGAACTGAAACAGCTGGCGAGCCGGATGGTCACGGGCCTTTCATCGCGCCTCGCCGGCACGCTCAATGCCCTCCGCCACCCGACACGGCGGGGGGTGATCCGGACACTGGTGGCAGTGCCGACCCTGTTGCTGCTTTATGTGTTGATCCTGATTCCATTCACGCCAAGTATCAGCAACATCCGCAAGGCGTCATCGGAGCAACCGGCTCAGATCCTCTCGGCAGATGGCAAGAAACTGGCCGAGTTCAAGCAATCCAACCGGGAATGGGTTGCACTCTCCGAGATTTCACCACATGTCATCGATGCCCTGATTGCCACCGAAGATCACCGTTTCCACGACCATTTCGGTCTCGATTGGCGACGCACCGCTGCCGCCGCGCTCAACACCTTCAGCGGCGATCGCCAGGGCGGTTCGACCCTGACGCAGCAGCTTGCCCGCAACCTCTACCCGGAGGCGATCGGCCGGGCCCCCACGCTGACGCGAAAGATCAAGGAGGCCATCACCGCATTGAAGATCGAGGCCATCTACAACAAGAACGAAATCCTCGAAACCTACCTCAACACCGTGCCTTTCCTCTACAACGCCTACGGCATCGAAATGGCAGCCCGCACCTATTTCGATACCTCGGCCGACCAACTCGATGTACTGCAAAGCGCTACGCTGGTCGGCATGCTCAAGGGCAACACCTATTACAACCCCGTTCTCAATCCCGAGCGCGCCCTGCAGCGACGCAACACGGTACTGAAGCAGATGGTCAAGCGCGGGAAACTGACTTCCAGACAGTTTGACTCGCTCAGCAAGAGGCCATTGCGTATCGACTTCGAGCGACAGGTGGAACCACCGGGACCCGCACCACATTTCGCCAGGCACCTGCGCAAATGGCTGATTGCGTGGGCCGACCGCAACGGCTACAGCCTCTATGGCGACGGGCTGGTGGTACACACCACCATCGATTCCCGGCTGCAGGCGGCGGCCAGCGCGGCCGTGACTCGCCAGGGCGATCGCCTGCAGAACATCGCCAATGCCGCATGGGGAAGGCGCTCGGCGTGGAGCACCGACTCCAGCCTGGTCCAGGCCTTCATCCGCGAATCACCCGAGTACGCCGCCGCCGTTGCCAAAGGCCGGACGGCCGAACAGGCCATGCAGGACCTTCAGGCCGACAAGGACTTCCTGCGGGCGCTGCACCGGCAAAAGACGCAGATACAGATCGGCTTCCTGGCAATCGATCCGCGCAACGGCCATGTCAAGGCCTGGATCGGCAGCCGCGACTTCGAGGAGGATGCCTTCGACCATGTGCAGCAGGCGCGTCGCCAGCCCGGCTCGACTTTCAAGCCCTTCGTTTACGCTGAAGCGTTTCGCCAGGGTGCCCGCCCGGACGACAGATTGATCGACCAGGCGCTGGAAATTGCCGTCGGTGGCGCCGAGGTCTGGCGGCCCACCGACGGCGGGCCGCCAAGCGGCGAGGCCATGAGTCTGAGCGATGGCCTCGCCTATTCGAAGAATACCATCACCGCGCAACTCATCCAGCAAGTCGGCCCCGCCAAGGTGGCGGCACTCGCCCGCAAGATGGGCGTGCGCCAGAGCACGCTCGACGCCGTGCCATCGCTCGCCCTGGGCACCAGCCCCGTCACCCTCAAGGAAATGGTTGCCGCCTACGGCACGATCGCGAACGGCGGGGGCTACCTTGAGCCGATGCTGGTTACCCGCATCGAAGATCGCGACGGCCAGGTCATCGAAGAATTCAGCCCGGAAGACCCGGACATTGCGCTCGAGCGCGAGGCCGCCTACACACTGCTGGACAGCATGCGCGGGGTAATCAACCGCGGCACCGGCCGAGGTATCCGCAGCCGATATGGCATCCGCGCCGACGTCGCCG
>ERZ761603.813-NODE-813-length-24919-cov-9.536599_pt1 | contig 24919 bp, 27 predicted proteins | sample MGYA00511879_ERZ761603 | MGnify/ENA primary metagenome ERZ761603 (study PRJEB28899, sample SAMN02850040) | bioreactor sludge metagenome | biome: EBPR Sludge; feature: EBPR Bioreactor; material: flocular biomat | place: Australia: Thorneside Wastwater Treatment... | reverse complement strand
GGACTGATACACCACACCCATCGTCCTGCCACGCCAAAGGGCTTTTTCATCCTCAGTGAGGTGATGCACAGATACCCGCCGCCCATCCGAATGGACTAACACCTCGCCACTCGAAAGCTCATCGACACCGTTGATCATATTCAACAGCGTCGATTTGCCTGCGCCCGATTTGCCCACCACGCCCAAAAACTCGCCTTTGTTGACGGTTAAGTTGATATTCTTAAGCGCGGGGAAGTCTCCGGCCGCCGTGGAATAGGTTTTGCTTACATTGACAATTTCTACAATAGGAATACTCATAGGCTTAACAAATTGATTTTACCCCTATTGTGCTTTTGGGCGCAAAAAGCTTATTTGCAGTTTAATTTCAAATGTTTCGACTCAGCCTCATCCTCCGCTGCCCACGAAGGATGGACCAAATTTTTGGTCGACTCACCCAGGGGATGCGCCGCTTCAATCCTTCATCACAGGCTGTTCAAACACCCCAACCGTATCCAACTCTGATGAATATATTTACCAATTCTTCAACAACGCTACGATCAACTTTATGCGCTGCGGAATACTGCCCGCAAAAATATATTCACGGTCCGAGTGATAGCCTTCGCCGACAGAGCCTAGCCCATCCAGCACAGGAATTCCAAGCGGCGCCACCAGGTTTGCATCCGACATGCCGCCCGTACCGCCCGCAATAAGGTCAATACCAATTTCTGCGGCAATCGTTTTTGCCTTTCCGAATGTGGCTTGCATCAGGTCGTCAAAGGGCATGGGACCTCGATTCAATCCGCCAGTCACCTCGAGAGTGGTACCTTCCAATACCGGCTTGAGGTCCTTCATCAACCTCTCGATACGTTCCCCTTCATCCGGTTGCAAAACACGAAAATCCACTTCGACGCTACATTCTTCCGGCACAACATTTGAAACCGTCCCCCCTTGAATGACGCCGACATTCAGCGTTGTCTTTTTTGAGTAATCGGTCATCTTTTGGATGGCGAGGATCTGATGTGCCATCTCTTCGATGGCGTTACGTCCTTTTTCATGGTCGCCTCCCGCGTGGGCAGCGCGTCCTGTCACTCTGACATGGAATCCGCCGCCGCCTTTGCGCCAGGTCTTGAGCGCGCCGTTGATAAGCCCCGGTTCCATTACAAACACCAACTCAGATTCCTTCGCCATACTTTGAATCAACTCACGCGAGGTAATACTACCGATCTCTTCATCCGAGGTGCAAAGCAAGGTGACAGGGCGGGTCACTCCCTGTTTGATCGCTTCTTCAATGGATGCCAAGGAAATGACAAGACTGGCTTTCATATCCGAGACACCCGGACCCATGATCTTGCCTTCCGCTTCACGATACGGGAAGGTCTTGATCGTCCCCAATGGAAACACAGTATCCATGTGGCATACAAATAGGATTGGTTTACCCGTCCCGCCCCAACGCGCGATGACATGGTCACCTGTCTTTTGGTTTGGGATGATCTCAACCTGTGCGCCAAGTTTGCGCGCTTCTTCCGCCATGATCATACCGACCTTGTCCACAGCGGCTTTATCGTGAGAGGGAGATTCTGTTTCCACAAGCAATTTGAGGAGGGATTTTGTATCCATGCGATTCAATTCCTTATCGAATTACAAAAACAACAACACCGGCGATCAGACAGTAGGCCGAAAACACGTAGAGTGAATGCTGGCGTAAATATCCCAACAGCCAGCGAATGGCAAGCCAGCCGACAATACCCGACGTGACAAATCCAACGATGAGAATGGGTAGAAATTCAGTAGTATTGGGCAGCAGAATTGCTTGAACGGACTCATATGCACCCGCCGCCAGAAGGATCGGCGCGGACATCAAAAAAGCAAAGCGAGCGGCAGAAGGGCGGTCCAAACCGCGGAACATCGCGCCAGCCATGGTCGAGCCAGACCGGGAAGCGCCGGGGAAAATCGCCAGTACTTGAAACAGCCCCACCCAGAACGCATCCAGCCAGGTGGCGGATTCCAACGTCCGGGTTTTCTTGTCAAAATATTCCACTGCAGCCAGCAGTAACGCTGTAAAAAGCAAACGAATACCTGCCCAAAGCAGCGGGTCGCCAGACATGTCCTTGACGAACTGAGTGAGAAGCAATCCCACAACCCCGGCGGGGATGGTCGCCACGATCACCAGCCAGCCGAGGCGAGCATTCAAATTCTCGAACGGTTTTTTATGAAAGATGCCAAACAGGAAAGCCCTGGCGATCTCCCAAATATCCCGCCAGAAAAAAACAAGCATCGCAAGCAGGGTGCCCAGTTGAATAATGACATTAAAAGAAAATGTTCTATCGTCTGCGGGCAACCCAAGTAAATTGCTGGCAATTAATAAATGTGCTGTCGACGATACAGGGATGAACTCAGTCAATCCTTGAATAACGCCGAGAAGAAAAGCCTGAAAGAAGGTCATGTAATTCCTTTGTTTTGGTTCCGTTTCGCATTATTCGACCATTGGCTTAATAATTCAGGCGCGTGTTCTTCAAATGAGCCGTCCTCAATATACCCGCGAATCGTTTCCATCAAGCGGATCAATGCCCTCAGATTATGAATTGAAATCAACGTCCCAGCCAATAATTCCCTTGCCACGATCAAATGACGGATGTAAGCCCGCGTGAAAGTCTTACAGGCGTAACAATCACAGGTTTCGTCGATAGGGCGTTCATCCCGGGCAAAAGATGCGTTCATCAGATTCAGGCGTCCCTCCGGCGCAAAGGCGGAATGATGCCGCGCCAAACGCGTCGGCAGGACACAATCGAAAATATCAACGCCGCGCAGTACGCCGTTGATCAGGTCTTCGGGCGTGCCAACTCCCATCAGGTAGCGCGGTTTATTCTCGGGCAGCAATGGTGTGACTACATCAAGTGTATCGTGCATCTCCTGCTTGGTCTCACCCACAGAGAGCCCGCCGATGGCGATGCCGGGTGTATCAAGCGAGGCGATGAACCTGGCAGATTCCGCTCTAAGCGCAGGATCCACCCCGCCTTGCACGATCCCGAATAAGGCTTGGTCGAGGCGGGTCTTCGCTTTCAAAGAACGATCCGCCCAACGATGAGTCCGCTCCATGGCTTTTTTGATGTAGGCATGGTCATTCGGGTCGGCACATTCATCAAATGCCATGATGACATCCGCGCCGAGGTTCTCCTGGATGGCAATGGATTTCTCCGGGGTGAAGCGATGCGTCGAACCGTCGATATGACTCTTGAAGGTCACGCCGTCTTCATCGATCTTACGGGTCTGCGCGAGCGAAAAAACCTGGAACCCGCCGGAATCGGTCAGCATGGGCTTGTGCCATTGCATGAATTTGTGCAATCCCCCCATATCGCGCACGAGTTCGTCGCCGGGACGCAGATATAGATGATAGGTATTGCTCAAGACAAGCGAAGCGTTTATATCATTGAGATGCTCCGGTGTCAGCGTTTTAACTGTAGCTTGTGTTCCAACCGGGGCAAAGACCGGGGTGATCAGGTCGCCATGCGGAGTGATGAACCTTCCGGTACGGGCGCGGTTGTTTCTGTTTGTGATCTGGAATTCGAACATCGCGCTGATTATACAGGATGACGCCATTTTCAAATTGGCTTGCAACAACTTCCCGGATTGGTTCTTTTCAATTTCCACGACAGCCATATAATCAAACAACAGGAGCATGCAGATGAAAAATTTTTTAGTTGTGACATGTATGGCAATCCTTCTAACACTTATGGCATGTGGATCCGGCGCAAATACCGAGAGCCCCACCCTGCCCATACCTACACCCCTTACCGTTGAATTAACCAAACCTCCCGCTGTGGATCCAAACCATTTTCTAACAGCAACCATTGTCCCGTTCTACACGCAAGTTCCTTCCCCGACATTTGAAGGAACTCCAGCTTACGTCAATATTGCTCTCAACATGGGAGCAGGCGGAGCAGGGTTCTCTGCAAATCTTTATGCGCAGGAAGTGTACACCGGCAGGACGATCACGATCTTCATGTCCGCAGGGATGCATACCGCGCCTTATTTGCCGACATCGCCTCCATTGGATATGGCGGTCCCAGCCCCGGGGACGTATGTCTTCTACGCCCGCCTCAGCAATGCGCCGACCGAGTATTACTACGGTTATACCGAATGTTCCATCCCGACCGATTGTGTCGGAAGCCCGCTCATCGCAATGGACGTCCTGCCGGGTGAACGGTATTCGATCCTGATCGCAGACCGCAAAGCCCTCCTGCCGGATAACGACAAACGCGGATTACCCGTCACAGTTCCCTGGGTAAAATTGAATCCGTGAAAACCCTGCTCATCCCTTTGGATATCAATGCCACCAAACCTCTTTACCTGCAAGTGGCGGATTACATCACCCAAGCCGCCCACAGCGGACAATTGAAACCTGGCGAGCGCCTGCCTCCCTCCCGCACGTTGGCGGAACAAAACAATGTTCACCGTTCCACGATCATCAACGCCTACCAGGAACTCAAAGCGCGCGGTGTACTTGCGTCGAGACAAGGCAGCGGGACTTACATCGAAAAGGGATTGAACGAGAATCCGATGGCGATCGAGAAAGTGCCCAGCCGGGAGAATCCCCAAACAGACGAATTGATCGCCGACATCCGCCGCATGCACTGGACGGAAGGCGTGATCTCACTGGGATACGGACCACCATCGGATGAACTAATGCCAGTGGAGGATTTCGACCGCTCCCGTCAACGGGTCTTGAGGCGCGATGGTAAAAAGACAGCCAACTATGAACACCCACAAGGATATTATCCCCTGCGTCAAGCCATCTGCATGGATTTGATCAAGCAGGGTATCCAGGCAGACCCGGACGACATTCTCATCACCTCAGGGGCGCTGGAAGGGGTATCCCTCGTCAGCCGCGCATTGGCTGCACCTGGCGACAGTGTCCTGACCGAACTACCGCAATATTTCGGAAATTGGACGAACTTCCATTACCTCGGTTTGAACATCCGCGGTTTCGACCTGCTCGAAAGCGGACCCGACCTGGAATCTCTCGAAAGGCAGCTTCAAGACTCAAAAAATCGTCCGCGCTTCGCCTTCGTCACAGCCGATCACCAAAACCCGCTCGGGACACGCTGGAACATGCCTATCCGCCATCAGTTTTTGAAACTTCTTAATCGATATGATCTACCCATCGTCGAGGATGCGACCTATCGAGACCTGACCTACGATGGAATTCCCTACACCCCGCTTCGCGCCCTGGACCCGGAGGTGATCTATGTCGGGACGTTTTCGCATTCGCTGATGCCTGGCCTCCGTATTGGATTCGTCCTGTGCAGCGGACGTTTACGTGAGCATATCGAAAGGCTCAAAGCAGCCACCAGTGGACCTGTCGAAACGCTCAATCAACGCGCACTGGCTGACTTTCTTTCGACCGGCGAATACGAACGTCATCTTGACCGCATCATCCCTGTTTATCGCACCAGGCGGGATGCAATCCTAAACGCCATGCAAACCTACTTCCCCGCCGCCTTAAAATGGACGCAACCGACTGGTGGATTCTTCGTCTGGATCTGGTTGCCGGGCGACATTCCTGTTGTTGACTTATTTCATCGCGCCTTGAAAAAAGGGATCACCATCGCCCCCGCTCAAATCTTCTACCCCGGTCCCTGCCCGCAAAATGCGTTCAGGCTTGCCTTCTCACACTGTCCCGAAGATATGCTCGTCCGCGCAGTGATGGAGATTGGAAAGTTACTAAAATAACAGACGGTCAGTGCCTCGAGCAGCTCCCCTTTTTATCCTTTCCAATAACCTGGCTCGGTTTTAGCTCAGCGCTTACGTACCTCGGTTTCTTCCAAATCAGTCAGTAGCAGATCAAGCGCGCCTGCTGAAATAGCAAGCTCATGCAAGGAAATGCCAAGAGATACGATCATAAAAACCAACGCGATACCAAAACTCCATATACCCCCCTCCGTCCAACCGGCAAAAAGCGCGAACATACTGATGACACACATCAACAAACTGAACACACCTACGATCTGCATATTACGGATAAGGTACACACGTTTCCGCAAATTATCGATCTGCGCGAGCAGATTTCGATCCTTGCTGTCGTGAAACCGGTCGTATAAATTTCTAATAATGGTCGCGAGGGTCAAAAATCGATTCGTGTATGCCAGCATCAACAGAGAAACTGTCGGGAACAACAAAGCGGGGGTGGTAAGCGAGAGGTCTTCCATATACGAGAATGTCGGCGTCCGTCGAGCTATAACAAACCGATCGTCACTTTATTCGGCCGCACGAGCAGCATAGGTACGCTGAGATTAAGCTGGGGCACATAGGGATTCGTGATCTCCGCCTCGTATAAAGACATCCAGGTCGTATTCATCACATCAAGACCGGCGGCAATATCGGTGGCGGTCGAAACACGCAGGAGCGATTTGATCTCGAACGAACCCGCTAATGCCTGCACAGGCAGCATCCGCCGGTTTGCCTCGGAAGGATCATAATCGAGCGGGTCTTGAGCAGGCGGGGAAAGATGAAAACCGATCACCTCGGAGGTTGGAATAAAAACTTCCTCTTTTGAATAACTGCGCGGAGGTGAACCTGCCAGTTGAATGATATTCGCCTTGAAGACATGGATGAAGTTAGGTACGCCCTGCGTCCGCAGCCAGATACTTACACGCGCAGATTCCCTCAAGATAATATCCCCGCGTATCAACGAAGTTTGGGTATAGACAAAAACAGTGGACGATCTCTCATCCGGCGCAAGTTCTCTCATGGGAATCTCCTAAACGAATTATACCCGTCCCAAACCTCACAATCACGCCCTTCCTTGAGAGTCGGGACTCGTTTATACTCGCGCAACCATTATGAAACAGGATAAGCACTGGAACATCCCGCCCCGCATTACACCCGAAGCCGATTCGGCTCTGTCTGCCTTCCCCCCACTGCTGCGTCAGATCCTGTTCAACCGCGGCTTCGCCGACGACGCCTCCGCCCGGGCTTTTCTGCGCGGCGAGCCGAATATGAACACCGATCCATTCCAGATGACTGGCATGAAAACAGCCGCCGACCGCATCCATTCCGCCATTCAAAACGGAGAGTCGATCGCCATCTATGGCGACTACGATGTAGATGGAGTCACTGCCACTGCATTGCTCGTCGAAACACTGAAATCGCTCGGCGGAACCGTACGCGGATATATCCCCAATCGTTTCGAAGAAGGGTATGGTTTAAACAACAATGCCCTGGAAGAATTGAAAGCGGATGGGGTTAACCTGGTCATCACAGTCGACTGTGGCATCCGCTCGCCGAAAGAGGCGGCTCATGCCCAAACCCTGGGCTTGGATCTGATCATCAGCGACCACCACCACCCCGACAACGATAACCTTCCCCACGCGCTGGCAGTCATCAACCCGAAACAACACGGCGATTCATATCCCGATAAAGATCTGGCTGGAGTGGGAATTGCCTATAAGATGGCTGAGGCTTTGTTGAGTAACAAGAAACAAGTAACAAGTAACGAAGGCAACTCGTCCCTCGTTATTCTCAACTCATTGCTAGACCTTGTTGCCCTCGGGACCGTTGCCGATCTTGCGCCTCTTGTTGGCGAAAACCGCGTACTTGTCAAAAAAGGTCTGCGTCAGATGCAACAAACGACCCGGCAGGGATTATTCTCCCTCGCGGCTGTTTCAGAGGTCACGTTGAGGAAAGTCAACGCGGGTCACATCGGTTTCATGCTCGGTCCGCGACTGAATGCGGCTGGGAGGTTGAAGGAAGCCCTGGCGGCTTTCGAGTTATTGACCACAACCGATGTTTTTAGAGCCGGTGAACTTGCCCAACAGTTGGATATGCAAAACCGCGAACGCCAGCGCATCACGCGAGACATGCAGATCCGTGCAGAAGAAATGGTTCTCAGTGAAGACCCGGAAGCGTTTTTATTTTTTGCCGCAGATGAAAGCTTCAATTCTGGCGTGGTGGGGTTGGCTGCCTCCCGTCTGACAGAGAAGTATTATCGTCCTGCTATTGTTGCCGCCAAAGGTGAGGAAGAGACGCGCGGCTCCTGCCGGTCCATCCCAGAATTTCATATCACTGATGCGCTCGATCAATGCGCCGATCTGCTGGTACGTCACGGAGGCCATGCTGCAGCGGCAGGTTTCACCGTCCGCAACGAAAACCTGGCGGAATTGGTCTCACGATTAAAAAACATCGCCAAAGAAAAACTTTCGGGAACAGAACTCAGACCCACACTTACGGCAGACGCGGAAGTAGACCTTTCCGAGATGCGCCCGGAGGTATTCGAGAAAGGGCTCAAATATCTCGAACCGACTGGCTACGGCAATCGCGAAGCAGCGTTCGTGGCACGGAATGTCAAGGTCAAGAGTTCGCGCATCGTCGGCGCGGATGGCAAACATTTGAAGATATCGGTAGAGGATGTTAAGGGTATCGTCCACGACGCCATCGGATTCCGCCTCGGCGACTGGCACAAATCCATGCCCAAACAGGTGGACTTGCTCTTCACTTACGAACCGAACGAATACAACGGTCGCATAACTTATCAACTAAACCTGAAAGATTTGAAGCCCGCGAATGGGCAATAACAAAAGGACAGCCGAATGGCTGTCCTTTTGTTATTGCGGCTTTTATTTCTGCACCGGGAGTTTCGCCCGCCGCCACGCCAACATGCCGCCCTGGACGTTGAGAACGTTGAATCCTTCCTTCACCAATAGCTTTGCAGCGGAAGTGCTGCGGTTACCGGAGGCGCAAATGCAGACGATCTCGCGACCTTTCGGTAATTCACTCAATTTTCTCTGTAGCTCATTAAGCGGAATCAACTTTGCCCCGGCAATGTGTCCCGAGCGGAATTCATCAGGCTGACGAACATCCAAGACCAGCGGATGCTTCCCAAATTTTAGTTTTTCGTTCAACTCTTCTGCAGTAATACTTGGCACCGCAGGACCAAACAGGTTGGATAGAAATCCCATACGATACTGCCCTCCATGGCAAATTTATTTTTGATTTAATTCATCGGCGCGTTCGGGAATAGTGAAGTTCTTTATGGTGGTCCGGTCCACCAACCCGGGTAGGAATCGGTTCATGAAGACCGTAACACTCCAAAGCCAGGGGATGATCCACATCCGGCGCGGACGGCGCACCAGTTTTACCACAGCTTCCCCGACCTGTTCAGCCGTCAAGAGCATAAATTTTGGTGTTGCGGCTTTTGTCTTGCGCTTTATCCCGGCATGTTGAGTAAACTCGGTCACCACACCGCCGGGATAGACCAGCGAAACGTCGATGCCCCAGGGTTTCACTTCGCGCCGCAAGGCTTCGGAGAATCCATGCACGGCATGCTTGGAGGCGGCATAAATTGTGTATGTAGGTGTGGCCACCAAACCCGCCATCGAACACATGTTGATGATACTCCCACTTCGCTGCTGGATCATCACGGGTAAAACCTGCCGTGTCGTTTGGATGACGCCCATCACGTTCACGTCGATCTGCGCCTGAATGTCCTTTACAGGATCGAGGTTTTCCAGCCAGTCCAGCCGTCCGAACCCGGCGTTATTCACCAGTACATCGATCCGCCCAAATATTTCGAGAGTGTGTGAAACCAGCTTCTGAATATCGTCTAACTTCGATAGGTCAGCTTGAACGACAAGGGATTGCGAACCCGTGCCCATCGCTTCGATCTCTTTTGCAAGCGTTTCAAGTTTGTCCACGCGCCGCGCGGCTAGAACGACCATTGCACCCTCGCGCCCAAACTGGCGGGCTGTGGCTTCCCCAATTCCTGATGAAGCCCCTGTTACGATCACAACTTTACCTTTAATGTCCATGCGATTCTCCATTTGAATAAAGTAGGGGCGAGGTTACCTCACCCCTATGGTTAATTTACGGACCCCAGCGGGGTTGATAATCACAATAATCGTTGTTCGTCAGTCTCCGCAGATCTGTTCCGTCGATGCGGATGATGTAAATTTCACAGCCGTGATCGTTTCCGTAAAGGTCAAAATACGAAGTAAAGGCAACCCATTGACCATCAGGTGAGATGGACGGACCCTGTGAATTTCCACCTGTCGGAGTCAACATGCGCGAGTTGCTTCCGTCGGCATCCATGATGTAAACGTCGCGATTCCAGGGCTGACCGGAATACGTGACAATGAAAGACCCATCCGGCGACCAATCGCTTCTCCCCCGGATCGCGGGCAGGCTGCTGATCTTGAGCAGTTCGCTTCCGTCAGTCTTAATCTGGTAAAGCTGAATCGCTCCCTGCATATCGGATGCAAAGAGGATGTATTCCCCATCCGGCGACCAGGTTGGGTCCCATCCGGAAGCGTTTGGCACAGGCTGCGGATTTGTCCCATCGCGATTCATCAACCAAATTTGGTTTGCGTTTGCAGTGGACAGCTTAAATGCGATCCTTGATCCGTCCGGCGATATCTCAGGTCCGTTGAGGTTGCCAAGACGGTCGGTGAGTTGTTTCACCTCCCCGCTTTCAATGATCAATTCGTAAACCTCATAAATGTTCGGCTCGCGGAACGCAGCATAGACCACGCTATTCCCATCAGGTGCGATTGACGGATAGTAATGCTGACGGTTCTCGTCAGTGGTCAGGCGGCGAAAACCGGAGCCGTCGGCATTGATGATGCAGATCTGGTTCGCGGCTTGAATTTTATACACCTGGCACACGAATGCGATCTTCCCGCTCGGCTCGCTTGTGGACGAGAGGATTGGTGGATTCGCTGTCAGTGGAGTGGCAGCTTGTAGCGTAGCGAACAGGTCGGGGGTCGGCGTTGAGGCGGAGGGGATTCCGCAGGCAAGCATCCCTACAAGAAAAAAGGTCAGCCCGCAAGCGAGGCGAGTCCGCTCAATCCTCATCAAGATAAAACTCCTCACCCGAAAGGATCTTCGCGCCGACGCTGCGACATTGCGGACATTTTGTTTCGCCGTATTTTGGATGATAAATATGAAAGCACCACATGCATTGCTGTTCAGCCGGAATGATGCGAATGTTCAATTTGGTGTTTTTGAGGGCAGACGAGGAAGTTAATTCGACCCATTCCTGTTGCAAAAGTTCTTCATCCGCGATCAGCTCCCCTACCGCGAGTTGAACGGTCTCACGATTTTCGTTTTTCATCAGGAATGATTGGACAATGGTGGAAAGCTTAGAGTTTTTCATACCGATAAATACGCTCCAGGCTGGTCTATAAGCCGCATTCTGTCCATGGCGCATGCGCCACTGGGCAATCATCTCTCTGGGCGAAACGTCGCCGTTTCGCTCGGTGCAGCCTACCCGGGACTGGCCCAACCCACAGGAGGGAAGGGCACGTATGGAGACGAGCAGCCTCCCATCGTCCACAGACGAAATCGTCCCTGCTTGGCCTTGCTCCCGGCGGGGGTTACCTGGCCACGCGCATTACTGCGCGCGCCGGTGGTCTCTTACACCACCTTTTCACCATCACGATCCCACGCCCGGTAGGGCGGAGGGACGCTGTTTGTTTCTGTGGCCCTTGTCCGGCAGGTTCACGCCTCTCGGCGGTTTCCCCACCCCGGGTGCTATCCGACGCCGTGCTCTATAGGAGTGCGGACTTTCCTCGATCCCGTCAACGCAGGACCGCGACTGCCCGACCAGCCTGAAGTAAATGGATGATACCTGTGGATGGGAGTGGAGTCAACATAGTTATGCGGCTGCTGTGTAATGCTGTTTCCATTCATCATAAAATGAAGGGTGAATTACACACTTTGCACTGCGATGAGAGGTGGACAATTCGGGAAAAGACATTAAAATTGATGCGTAATCCATTCCACTGAAGAGGACATTCCCTTGAGCAACCTGCCAGGCAAGTTTGTGATCGGTCTCACCGGTAATATCGCCACCGGGAAAAGCGTGGCGCGCCGTATGCTGGAACATCTCGGCGCATACACCATCGATGCCGACTCGCTCACCCATCGTGCCTACGCCAAAGGTGCCCCAGGCTACCAACTTGTACTTGACAGGTTTGGCAAATGGCTGCTCAACCGCGAAGGCGAGATCGACCGTAAAAAACTTGGCAATCTTGTTTTCAGCGATCCTGAAGCAATGAAGCAATTGGAAGAAATCGTTCATCCCCTGGTAAGGCAGGCGGTGGAGATGTTGCTTCAACGGGCCAAGCAGCAGGTGGTGGTGGTCGAAGCCATAAAACTACTCGAAGGCGACTTGCGAAAAGTCTGCGACACGATCTGGGTGACAAATGCACCAGAGTCCGTGCAAGTGGAAAGGCTGATGCGCAAACGCGGCTTGACCGAGGCTCAAGCGCTCGAACGGGTACGCGCCCAATCGCCGCAAAGCCAAAAAATAAAAATGGGGAATATGGTCATCACGAACACCGGCTCTTACGAAGATCTATGGAAACAGGTCAGCGAAGCCTGGAAAGAGATCGTCCCTGGCGAGGCGGATGTTCCAGCGGATACCGCCTCGATCAAGAAACCCTCGGGGACGGGTGAACTATCCACCCAGCGCGGCAAACCGAAACACGCCGCTTCGATCGCAGATCTGGTGACCCGCTTGAGCAAAGGCAAGCGCAAAATGACCGCGGACGATGTAATGGAAAGCTTCGGCGATAAAGCTTACATGCTATTGCATATGGACGGGCAGGCAGTGGGCGTGGCTGGCTGGCAGGTCGAAAACCTGGTAACGCGCACAACCGATATTTATATCGAAGACAACCTTGACCCCGACAGGGCGCTTGACACGCTTATCAAGGGCGTGGAGACGGCATCCGGCGAATTGCAAAGCGAAGCCTCATTGATGTTCGTGCTCGAACCGCTCGCCGGGCAGGAAGCGCTCTGGCAAAAACTCGGATACGATAAACGCACACCCGACGGTCTCGGCGTCCAGGCATGGCAGGAAGCTGCTCTCGAAGCTGCCCCGGCAGGGAGTGTGTTATTCTTCAAGCAATTAAGGCAGGACCGCGTTCTGCGTCCCATTTAGGCTGAACTCCATTGGGGTTCATTGGGGGTTCCTGAAACACAGTCCAAAGCCTCGCAGCTTTGGATGCTCAATGGAAAGCCGCGACGAAGAACCCGTCCGATCGATTCTGTGACAGAATTTCTGAACAATCTCTTCTTTATATTTCAGCGTGTCAGCTGGCTGAGCGTGTTGGACATCATGCTCGTCACGCTGATTTTCTTTGTGTTGCTTTATTCCCTGCGTGATACACAGGCGATGGCGCTTCTGCGCGGCATGATCATGCTGATCGTGGCGATCACGCTCATTACCAGCCTTGTTGAATTGCCTGCCTTTTCTTGGTTTGCCCGAAACGCGCTCCCGGCAATGTTGCTCGCCCTACCCGTGATCTTTGCCCCTGAGATTCGTCGGACGCTCGAGCGCATCGGACGTGCTGGAAGCTTTCTGCCCGCCAGCGCCAAACCAGCCGACCAGGCATTGGAAGAAACCATCCGCGCCGTGGTAAGCGCGGCAGCGCGGCTTTCAGCTCGCAAACACGGCGCGTTGATCGTCATGCAAAGGCTCGATCACTTGGATGATTTCATCCAAACCGGCGTGCAATTAAACGCAAAAGTGACGCCAGAATTGTTATTACAGGTCTTCTACCCAAACACACCCCTGCATGACGGCGGCGTGATCATCGTGGATTCGAGAGTTGCCGCCGCATCTTGCGTCTTGCCGCTCTCTGCCAGCGGGATCTTGAACCGCACGCCGGAACGTCAAATGGGACTGAGACACCGCGCCTCACTCGGCATCTCTGAAGTAAGCGACGCCATCGCCATCGTGGTCTCGGAGGAAAGCGGAGCGATCTCGATCGCTCATTCCGGCAGAATGCTCAGGCGCCTCGACCCGGAACGGTTGGAAAATATTCTCGCTGCATTTTTCCGCCCAAGCGGCGCGGAACAACGGGTTGGTTTTTTCAGCCGGCTGTTCAACAGCAAGACACCGCGCAAAGATAAACAAGGTGGGATAAAGGAATCATGATGCGCTGGATCGCCAATAATTACCGGACCTTTCTCTGGGCATTCGCGCTGGCTTTGGCAGTGTGGATATCTTCGGTCACCTCCGCAGACCCGGACGAAACTCGGACGCTCCCTACTTCAGTACAGGTACAAATCATTGGGCAGTCACCAGATCTGGTCTTCAGCGAACCCATCGTCAAGGAAGTGGAAGTTACGTTGCGCGCGCCAGCCTCGGTCTGGAAGCTCATCGAAGCCGATCCGCAGATCGTGCGCGCCATTTTGGATGTCTCTGGATTGAGTGCAGGCGAACATACGCTCAATTTACAGATCCAGGTGGATGCGCGGCCGGTCCAAGTCGTTGCCGTTTCGCCGGGGACGTTCACCTTTAGCTTCGAACCACTCATCAGAAAAGTGCTGGATGTGGATCTGCGCATCTCGGGTGAAGCCGCAGTTGGATACAAGGCAGGCGAGGTCAGCCTCGAGCCTGGGACCGTGACCATTTCTGGCGCACAGTCCAAAGTCGAAGAGGTGAAGCGGGCGCGGGTCTCCATCGACTTGAACCGCATCCGCGAAAACTACGAACAATCCATCAAAGTGGAAGCCCTCGATGAACGCGGCACTCCGGTCAGCGATGTGAGTATCTCCCCGGAATCGATCCAGGTGACCCTGCCCATCAGCCAACAAGGCGGCTACCGGGATGTGGCGATCAAAGTGACCACGCTCGGCCGTGTGGCAAGCGGATATAGACTGACGGATATTTCCGTGTCACCGCCGGTGGTGACGATCTATTCAGACGACCCGGCGCTGGTAAACAGCCTGCCTGGCGTACTCGACACCCAGCCGCTCGATCTGCAAAACGCTCAGGACGACATCACCACCCGGCTCAAACTGAGCCTGCCTGCCGGGGTGTCCATCATCGGCGAGCAGACTGTGCTCGTGCAGGCAGGAGTCTCGCCCATCGAAAGTAGTGTGACACTTTCCGGTCAGCAGATAGAAATTATTGGTCTGGAAAACGATCTGAATGTGCAGATCTCGCCCACGAACGTGGATATCATCCTTTCAGGTCCTCTGCCGATCCTCGATACGTTGACCCGTCAATCGGTGCGGGTGACCGTGGACCTGACCGGGCTGACAGCCGGGACGTATCAGCTTTCGCCCATTGTGGAAGTCCTTGTCGCAAACATAGCCGCCGAGTCGATCCTGCCAAACACCATCGAGATCACACTCATTCCGCTGGAACAGCCCACGCCCACGCCAACCCCCGCCCCATAAAGTAAAATAAACTTATGAAACCCATTGTTGCGCTTGTCGGCCGACCGAATGTCGGAAAATCCACGCTGTTCAATCGCCTTGTCGGCGAACGGATGGCAATTGTAGATGACACCCCAGGGACCACCCGCGACCGTCTCTTCGGCGATGCCGAATGGAATGCACGCGAGTTCACCGTCATCGATACCGGCGGTATCGACCCAACCCACGGCGGTCGGACTCCGCTCTCGGTGGGTTCCGCCGATTTCATCGGGGACATCCGCCTGCAGGCTCAAGCCGCCATTCAGGAAGCTGATGCCGTTCTCTTCGTGACAAGCGGCGAGGACGGCGTGACCGAACCCGACCGGGAAGTCGCTTCGATCCTGCGCCGGATGCAAAGAAAGCAATCCGACGGGTCGTTATTCCCACCGATCTTTATGGTGGTCAACAAATGCGAGTCGAAAGAGCGGCGCGACTCTGCTCCTGAATTCTACGAACTTGGGTTGGGCGACCCGTTCCCGATCTCTGCCATCCACGGAACCGACACCGGTGACCTGCTGGATGCGCTTGTGGCGTCCTTCCCTGAGCAAAAAGAAGAAGAGGAAGATAACCGCATCAAGATCGCCATTGTGGGAAAACCCAACGCCGGGAAATCGAGCCTGCTGAACAAACTTGTCGGCGAAGACCGCGTCATCGTCAGCCCCATCGCCGGGACCACCCGCGACGCCATTGACATGCAGATCGACGTTGGCGACCTGCCCGTTACGCTGATCGACACAGCCGGCATCCGCAGGCGCGGCAAGATCGAAAAAGGCGTGGAAGAATACAGTGTCATCCGTTCCTTCAAAGCCATCGAACGCGCGGATGTTTCGTTATTGATGATCGATGCCACCACCGGTATCACCACCCAGGACGCACACATCGCCGGGTTCATAAAGGACGAATGGAAATCCTGTGTGGTATTGGTCAACAAATGGGATGCGGTTCAAAAAGACGGCACCACCATGGATGCTTATACCGAAAAGATCCTGGATGAGTTGAATTTCGTCGCATACGTCCCCATCTTATACATCTCCGCCAAGACCGGTCAACGCGTAGACCAGGTCATGCCGTTGGCTCTGCGGGTGCAGGAAGAGCGTCTTGCGCGCCTCACCACATCCAAGATCAACGAGATCATCCACAATGCCCAGGATGCGCATCCACACCCAACCCATGCCGGGCGTGCTTTACGCATGTATTACGGCACACAGGTCCGCTCCGACCCGCCGACATTTATGATCTACGTCAACGAGCCGTCGTTGATGCACTTCACGTATATGCGCTACCTGGAAAACCAGATCCGCGCCGAGTACGGCTTTTTAGGCACGCCGATTCGGATCGTGTTGAAAGGAAAAAAGGATTAATGCCATTGCAAGCGGAAGTGCGCCGCCCTCGTAATGACGAGAATTACGTATGAACAAAAAAAACCTCCTCATCCTCGGCGACTCCGTTGCCCTCGCCATTCTCACGGTCATCGGCTTTGCCACCCACGGCGAGACTGAACTTTCCTTCCTGCCGCGCATGGCGGCGGTCTTTTTCCCGGCTTTGCTGGGCTGGTTCATCCTGATGCCCTGGTTTGGTCTGTTCGACGAAGCGATCATTTCAGAGCCGAAAAACCTTTTACGCATCCCGCTTGCAATGCTATTCGTTGCGCCTTTTGCAGTAATTCTACGGGGAGCTTTGTTGAACGCACCGGCGCTACCTTTATTCGCCCTCATCTTCGGCGGCTCGAATGCGCTCGGAATGATGTTTTGGAGATGGTTGTATATGTTACTTTCCAGGCGGGTGAAATAAAGGTCGCTTTCAGTGTTGGTAACGACGGAAAAAGAATAATAAAGCCGGGTAAAATAAACTCATGGACGAAACCGCCCTCATCACATCCGCCCAGCAGGGAGATTTGAACGCCTTCAACACACTCGTCCTGCATTATCAGGATGCGGTCTTCAACACAGCAGTACGCATCCTCGGCGATGAGGACATGGCACAGGACGCTTCACAAGACGCATTCATCTCCGCATTTCAAAGCATAAGATCATTTCGCGGCGGCTCCTTCAAAGCATGGCTGCTGCGCACAGTGACAAACGCCTGCCTCGACGAGCTGCGCAGACAAAAGCGCCGACCCACCACGCCGCTCGAACCTGAAACCAGCGACGGCGAAGAGATCGACTCGCCCAAATGGCTTGCCGACAAAAGCATGACCCCCGCCCAAAAAGCCGAAGCCGACGAACTCGAGCACGCCATCCAACATTGCCTCGATGCTCTGCCAGCAGAATTCAGAACAGCGGTCGTGCTTGCCGACGTACAGGGCATGGATTACACCGAAGTCGCCGCCGCATCGAAAGTCCCGATCGGCACGATCAAGAGCCGCATCGCCCGCGCACGGTTAAGACTTCGCGAATGCCTGCGTTCCTTCGAGGAACTAATCCCCTCATCCTTTCGTCTGAATGAGGAGAACGCATGATGAAGAATTTTCACGAGATCGAGAATCTCTCCGCCTACCTGGACGGACAGTTGGCTTCAAGTGAATCCGCAAAGCTGGAATCGCGCCTCAAAGCGGACCCGGAACTTGCATCGGCACTGCGGGACCTGCGCGCCGCCCGGGGCATTCTTCGTCAACTTCCCGCTCGCAAAGCACCACGCAATTTTACATTGACCCGCCAGATGGTTGGACTCAAACCGCCCCTGCCGCGCAGTTACCCATTGATTCGATTCGCGACGGTTTTTGCTGCATTTCTTTTTCTGTGTTCTTTCACTACAAACGCGCTCACACCCATGCTCAGCTTCGGTTTCGGAGCAGGTGCTCCCGCCCCGGCGGCTGGAATGGGCGGCGGCTGTGAAGGCTGCGAAGGCTCTCAAGTACAAGAATTCGCAGCCACCGAAGCCCCTGCAACTGAAGAAGCCTTTGCCGCAGAGATGGCTCCTGCCGCAACAGAAGCCCCCGCCGCAACTGAAGAACCAGCTGCCGCAGATACGGCTCCTTCATCCTCGACAGCCGAGTCTCCAGAAATTCTTCCAACCGAGATCGCCCGAGTGACAGAGCCGACACCATCACTGAAAGAACCGGAGCAGGAACCCTCAGCGGTAACACCTGCCCCCGAAACAGCAAACCAGCCCGGGGCAGATTCGGAACCGCCCGCTCTTTCAATCGACTGGACGATGCTCTTCCTGGGTATCTCCATCCTCGGCATAATCAGTTTGTGGGTCATGAAATTAACCGCCCGTAACAAGTGGCGATAGTTTCTCAAAGATCACCCATGGCGAGAGATAATCACATCAAATTCTGCCCGCGTTGCGCGGCGGTGGTGAATCGTGAAGAGAAATTCGGCGCGGTTCGACCCATCTGCCCGCAGTGCGGGTGGATTTATTTCCAGGACCCAAAGGTAGCCGCGGCAGTCCTCATTGAAGAAGGCAGCCGTGTTTTGCTTGTGCAACGCGCCAACGAACCCTTCCGCGGTCTGTGGACCTTACCCGCAGGTTTCGTCAACGGCGGCGAAGATCCGGCAGAGGCGGCGGCACGCGAATGTTTGGAAGAGACAGGCTTGACCGTGCATGTGACGCGCGTCCTCGATGTGATCGCCGGGCGCGAACACGAGCGCGGCGCGGATTTCATCATTGTGTACCAGGCGCAGGTGATCAGCGGCGAGATGACTCCCGCTGACGATGCCGATGCGGTGGAATGGTTCGAGAGGGAAAACCTGCCTGAACTGGCCTTCCGGGCGACGAAAAAAGTCCTTTTGTAGCAAGAAGACGAAAACCCCTCCAGAAAACGAGAAGTTCTGGAGGGGTTTTTCGTCTTAACTTTAAATCCAAAATTCAAAAGGAGTTTAGATATGAACAAGAATCCGTGGATCGCCGCAGTGTTGAATTTCTTCTTTATGGGGCTGGGTACGCTGTACATCGGCCGCCGCAAGTTGACCGGGGCCGGGCTGACCCTTGCCGCCATCGCGTTGACCTATGTGGAATTGCAGTTGCAAGCCGCTGCGCCCGCGCTTTACCCGATCATGTTCGGGGCGGTCTTCGTGGCAAACACAGTCCTTGCCATTGACGGGTACAACGAAGCGAAGATGTAACGGATGTAGTGGCGGCCTGATGGGTCGCCACTACAAATTCAAATTCAACCCAAATCGCGACACCAACTGCGGGGACAAAAACGCGGTGATCTCGATGATCCCATCCCCGGTAAAGATCGGCAGAAGGACTCCAAAAGCGTGATATGCCCCGCCGTCTGAGCGGTATATCGCGAAAGCGGGGTTTCCATTTGCGAGAGTGGGCATCAGTTTCCAGTTCACACCCGGAGCGAAGACCAGATTTTGCAATGCAAGTTGAATCGACTCGCGCCCGGCATACCAGACTCGCATGGGCGGCATGGCAAACGTTGCCTTTTGATGAAGCAGCCGGATCAAGGAAGGGACGTCCCCCGCCTCCCATGCCTGAACGAATTGATCGAGATGCACCTTTGGGGCGGATGTTTCTTCGTAGGGAGAGGCTTCGAGATTCTTTCGCGCGCGGTAAAGCAGGTTATTGACCGAATCGACTGTCAGAGCGAGGGCGGCGGCAGTTTCTTCCGCGCTCCAGTTGAAAACCTCCCGCAGGATCAGCACGGTCCGCTGGCGAGCATTGAGCTTATGCAGGGCAACCATGAACGCAAGCGAGATCGACTCGCGGCGTTCGTAGGAAAATTCAGGGCTGGGATCAGAGCTGGTCAACCAGGAACCAGGCAAAGGGTCCAGAAATGAAGCGGAAAAATCCGGCTGGGGCGGAAGCCCGGGATCGGACGGATCGCCTTCGATGGGGAGAAGGATCCGCTTTTTACGTTTGCGATATTCATCCAGCCAGAGACGGGTGGCAATGACATACAACCAGTTGCGGAAGGAACCGTTTCCATCGAACGACTTGAGTTTGTTCCAGGCGCGCAGGAAGGTCTCCTGTACGATGTCTTCGGCGTCGTCGAGCGAACCGCTCAGGCGATAACAATGCACAAGCAGGGGCTTGCGGTGCGGTTCGACAAGTACGTCGAATGCCTGGCCGTCGCCCTCGCGCGCGGTCTTGATCATTTCATTCTCATTCGAGAGTGGCATTGGCCCTGTTCTTTTGTTTCAATGCGATCTCATAGGAACGACGAAGCAATTGGATCGCGCGCTCCACATCACTCCCCTGTTTCAGGTAAAAGCTGACCCAGCCCGATTCGGGCAAGATATGATGAGGCTGCGCCTGCCCTGCCGCGACGATCTCATCCCTGATCTTTTTGGGGAAGGGGATGTCCACCAGCGTGTCGCCGTGGACGTGACCGATCTCGCGTTTGCCGATGGAAAATTCCACACCGCCGAAGCGGTGCGGATGTGATTCGATCCCTTCCCATGCGAGGAGGGTTTCTGTGATCTGTTTGGATGCGCCGCGGACAGTCATGATCTTCACCTTTGATATTTGAACACATGTGGGGCTGGCATTCTTACGTTCAGGATGGAACACATAACGCCCAAGGACACAAATTGCGCTGTCCCTCTTCTCAAAATGCGCAATTTGTGTCTGCGCTGGGTATAATGCGAAAGCCTGTGCATTCACCGGGCAGAAGCGAGCACAAAATGGTCTCTCGGTCAAATCGCATTCTGACAGTGGCGATCACCTGGCTTGTGGTCGTGGGCGGATGTTATATCTTCACCCTGGCGCGCCCTGAAAAAGGAGAAAAATGGGAACAACTGCCAGCCCTTCCCGCACGGGCAACGTCCATCGAATTGACCACCTTCGGGTATGTGCATGCATATGCAGAAAGCGGAAGTCGGTACATGATATACCTATATTCGTGGGAGGAAGAGTCGTGGATGCCGTACGATGCGGAAAAAGAAGGTTTGTATGGCGAACCTTGCGACGTCCCCGGCAGCACCCGGTTTACCCCATCTTCGCCGCCGGGAGACGTGGTCTCACGTTCAAGCGCGGACTGCTTCGCGTCGGCGGAGAATCAATTTCATGCAGAGGTGGTCCTGCTCGAGAACAATGAAGCCTGGGTGTGGACGCATCTGTATGGCGGGGTGGGCGATGCGGTTACAAACCTGCTGGTTCTGGCGGCAGGCGCACTGGGGGTGGTGTTGTTGCTGGTCGGCGGGGTGATGAAGCTTTATGATGGGTGAGCATTTCATCGTCCCGTTCTTATCGTTCAAGGATGATGAGCATTTGAAATTAATTTAATACCGTAGGGGTGGGGTCTCCCCGCCCGTTTTACACCATACAAGGGCGAGGAAACCTCGCCCCTACCACCAAGGAGATAAATAATAAATGTGCGGAATTTTCGGCTATGTAGCAAAAAACGAAGAAGCGCTCGGACCGATCCTTATCGAAGCGGCACAGCGCCTCACCTATCGCGGATACGACTCGGTCGGCGCGGCAACCATCAACAATGGGAAGATCGATTTACGAAAAGATGTCGGCAAGGTGGATTCGGTGGCGGCGAAGTACAACATCGCCGAGATGCGCGGACAACGCGGAATCACCCAACTCCGCTGGGCGACCTTCGGCGAGCCGTCGCAGGTCAACAGCCAGCCGCATCTTGATTCAAAGGGTGACATGGTCGGCGCGCACAACGGCAACGTGGTCAACAACGTCGAATTGCGCGAGCAGTTCATGGCGGAGGGTATGACCGTCCGCTCGCAGAATGACGGCGAGACCTGTGTCCATGCGGTGGAGCGTTACATCAGCCGCGGCTATCAATTCATCGACGCGATCCGTCTGGCATACGGCGATTTGCAGGGCGATTACGCCTTCGTCATCGGGCGCGCGGACGACGACAAGCTCTACGCCTTCAAAAAAGGTTCGGGCATGGTGGTGGGACTCGGCGAAGGCTTCACCTGCGTTTCGTCTGATCTGCCTTCGATCCTGCCGCTGACCCGCAGCGTGATCCGCCCGCAGGATGGGGAGATCGTCACGCTCTGGGCTGACCGTGTGGAAGTGCGATCGGTCAAGGATGGAAAACTCATTGACAGAAAACAGGAAACAGTTACCGAGTCGATGGATGCGGTGCAGAAGGGTGGGTATCCGCATTTTATGTTGAAGGAAATCCACGAGCAGGCACAAGTCGCCCGTGAGTTGATCCATTTATTGGATGGCAGCCCCGACGTTCAGCCGCTGGTCGAAAAGATGAAGAGCGCGCGCCATTTGTATTTCATCGGCTGCGGCACCAGTTATCACGCCGCGATGACGGGGTCGGTGTATTTCGCCCAACTGGCGGGACGCGCCGTGACGCCAGTCCTCGCGCCGCAATTCATCGCGCAGTACGCGCCCGCAGTTGGATACGAAGACGTGGGAATTTTCGTCAGCCAATCGGGCGAGACCAAGGATGTGCTCAACGCGTTAGAAGCCGCCGAAGCGCGTGGGATGAGTTGTTTTGGATTGGCGAACGTGGTAGGTTCCACGTTGACAAGAGCCACTTCATTCTGTCTACCCTTGTGCTGCGGATACGAGATCAGCGTGCCAGCCACGAAGACTTTCACCAATCAGGTGGTGACGTTTTTGTACCTCGCCTATCGCATGGCAGGTCCTTCGACTGCGCTCGACAATCACTCGCTCCGCTCAGGACGAATGATTGACCGCATCCCCGAATTGATGGAGCAGACGCTTGAGATGGTCGCTCCGCAGATCGAAGCGATTGCCAAAGACATCAACGAGTGGAACGACATGTACTGCCTCGGCTATGGCGCGACCTACCCGATTGCCCTCGAAGGCGCATTGAAGTTGAAGGAGATCACCTACGCCCACTGCGAAGGGATGCTCTCGACCGAATTCAAGCACGGACCGCTCTCCGCGGTCAGCAAGGGATTTCCGATCGTCTTTGCGGCGGGACCCAACGACGTGCCGCTCATTATCAGCGGCATCAACGAAGTGAAAGTGCGCGGTGCACGAACCATCGTCGTCGCAGAAGAGGACTCCCGCCTGCGCGCCAACGGCGATGACCTGGTCGTCATCCCAGCCTCCGACCCGCAAGTCAATGCTCTGCTTGCCGTCCTGCCGCTGCAATTGCTCTCGTATCACATGAGCGTGATGCGCGGATTTGATCCTGATTTCCCGAGAAATCTATCGAAGACATTGACGGTGGATTGATCACGATTATTAAGACCTGACAGGTCTGTCAACTACCCCGATTTCACAAGAAATTTATCAAAGGTATTGACTGTCGTTCAATGATCATTGGAGGTTAATATGGAAATGAACAATATCCCTTTTGGAATAACCGCCTGGTCGGAAATCACCCCCACCGAGCACAAAGGCGAAACGGGAATGGCTTATTGGCGCTCCCGGCACTTCGATGCCATCCGAGTGCGTCTGGTCGAGTACAGCCCCGGCTACCTTGCCGATCATTGGTGTACCAAAGGTCACATTTTGTTTTGCATCGAAGGCGAGCTTCATACCGAGCTTGCCGATGGAAGAAAATTTATCCTGACGCCCGGGGTCAGCTACCAAGTGGCGGACAATGCAGAGCCGCATCGCTCGCATACATCTACGGGTGCGAAGCTGTTCATTGTCGATTGAAGAAACAAAGCCTCCTCCTTAGTACACGGATTGGACGGATCATACGGACAAACACGGATTTATTACAGAATTCCTCCGTGAGAATCCGTGACATCGTGCCCGTAGGGTAAGCCAGTGTAATCCGTGTACAAAAAGGACTTAATCTTGGAGCATATAAGGGCGAAGCAGTTTGCCATCCCTGCAATTTGGTTAGCTATGAGAGGGGTCTTTTCTCAATCGATGCTACAATCCATTCCAGTGCGAACAGTCCCATACGTCAATCCACTTTAGGAGCAACATGATCACAAGTAATGTTTCAACGTCCGCGCTCGGCTGGACGGGAATCGCCGTCGGCGTCATCGCCATTCTTGCGGTGGTCTTCCTGACCTTGATGGCAACGGTGAATTCGTCGTTTGGCAAGGTCAACGATGTGTTCAACAGCCTGATCGGAATCTCAAGTGTAATTCTGGCATGGATGCTTTTTGCCGAACATCAGGTCAGATCTCCGCTGATGAGCCAGGTTGGGCTTGCCCTTGCAGTGCTTGGGATGGTCTTCACCATCATCGGGTCGATCCTCATCATTTACAGTTACACCGATTTTGTGCTCGCTGGCTGGTATACGGGGATCGGGAACGCTCTGATCGGCTTGTGGCTGGCGGCGATTTGTTACACCCTCCTGTCAGGCGACGTATTGCCTCGCAGTCTGATCATATTTGGGATCGTCACAGGCGCGTTCATGGCAGTCGGCTTGATCGGCATTTTCGGAATACTTGCCGGAATCGACAATATGAAAATGCCCTGGTATCTCTATATTTCATTTTTTGGATATTTGGGGACCTATATTCTGTATCCCATTTGGGCGATACGGCTTGGGCTCTTCTTATTATCGAAGTAGAGCCTGCCGACTCATCGAGCTCTACTTCCCCTAGAGGTCAATTTGCGCACCCCGCCCGGGGCATACGTGTTCTACCGTATATCGAAGCCGCATTCTTTAACTTTAAAAATAGGAGACAATCATGTTCAAACCCGGCACGCCATTTACTCGTTGGTTCATACGGCTCGTTGCGCTTCCCTTACTCTTCATCGCAGGCATTCAGCTCTTCATCCTCTCCGAACAAACCGAATATTATTTTGCATGGACCATCTCCCTGCCGCTGACCGCCGCCTTTTTGGGGGCGGGGTATTGGGCGGCGATGGGCGTCGCATACATGAACTGGTGGGATACCGCCCCCGTCGCGGCACG
>ERZ761603.812-NODE-812-length-24924-cov-40.621215_pt1 | contig 24924 bp, 19 predicted proteins | sample MGYA00511879_ERZ761603 | MGnify/ENA primary metagenome ERZ761603 (study PRJEB28899, sample SAMN02850040) | bioreactor sludge metagenome | biome: EBPR Sludge; feature: EBPR Bioreactor; material: flocular biomat | place: Australia: Thorneside Wastwater Treatment... | reverse complement strand
GACCACCGAGATCTACACTCTTTCCCTACACGACGCTCTTCCGATCTGGGGGGAGTTAGAGGGGTTCGATGTCGAGGTTGAGGACGGAGAAGCCGTCGATCTCGAAGTGCTCGACGGTGACGGTGACTTCGGCGTCTTCGGGCTGGATGAAGGTTCCGGTGTCGCGGGTGGGGGCGTGCCAGGTCCAGTTCTCGATAACGGGCTTGCCGTTGACGAGGACGCGGATCCCATCGTCGGAGAGCGTGGAGAACTTCCACGAGCCCTTGGGGAGCTTGAGGGTGGTGGTGGCGATCATCCCGAAGCGGTCGTTGGCGGGGAAGGCATCGCGCTTGTCCTTGGCGAAGGCCTGATCGCGGGGCCCGCCCATGCCGTAGTCGAGCTTGAGAGCGTCGAGCGAGACGGCGGGGGCGTTGGCGGCCAGGGCGCGCCAGGCGTCGATGCGTTCGCGCGGGTCGGTTTCGGGGGTCCAGGTGAAGAAGGAGGTCTTCCAGCTCCCGGCGATCATGGTGCCGGCGATCGGCCTGGAGATCCCGCCGGCGTTGATGGTGCCCTTATAGGCGAAGACGCTGGTTCCCGCGGGGGCTTCGATGGGGATCACGATGGGACCGCCGTCCTTGGGCGACACGAATCGGCGCTGCGGCTGACCTTCGAGCGAGAGTGTGGCGGCCTGAGCGCCTAGAACCTGGAAGGTGTGGGTGCCGCCGGTCTTGGTGAGGGTGCGGATCATCGGGGAGGCATGGTCCCACGGGCCCCATTCATCCATGATGATCTTGTCGCGGCCGCGGAGCGACGCACGGGCGCCGACGGGGTTGGACCGTCCGAGTGCGGTGTAGGGCGGGATGTCGTAGGCCGGGGCGGAGGCGTCCGGATCGACCTCGATGCCCTGGTCGAACTGGAACTCAACTCCCGAGGCGGCGTCGATCTCGACGGTGTTCCGGGAGTAGGTTGTGGCACGAACCTTGCCCGGGGCCTCCTGCCGGAGTTGGAGGGCGATCAGCTTCTGACCTTCGCGGAGGTTTTTGAAGGGGTGCTCGCTGTTGATGACGAAGGTGTTGCCGGCGAGCACGTTGCCGACGACGCCCTTGTAGTTGGCCTTGCCCCAGGTCTTGGATTCGAAGTCGCCGTGGGGATCGGACCAGAGGTGGACGGCACACTTGTTGTTCTCGAAGCGGTTGGCGAGGATGAGGTTGCCCGAGCCGTGCTCGATGTTGACGCCGCCGCGTTCGAGCCCGTAGGCCATGCCTCCGTTGCCGGCAAAGGTGTTCTGGGCGATGAGCGTGTCCTGGGAGTAGCCGCCCCAGATGCCGCAGATCGCGTTCTCGACCATGCGGTTTCGGAGGATGAGGTTCCCGAAGGAGAAGGTCATTTCGAGGCCGTGCGCGGGTGCGTAGGAGAGGTCGTTGTCGATGAAGAGGTTGTCGTTGCAGCCTTTGCGGGTGTGGTCAAAGCCGGCGGGGGCGCCCTCGCCGTTGAGTGCCTCGAGCCCGGCGAAGCCGAAGATGCCGTCGCCGCCATGCGTGGCGGAGTTCTGGGCGACGATGTTGTTGGAGCACTGCTCGAACATGAGGATTCCTGCGGAATCCTGGCCGCGGTTGTAGACGCCTTCGACGTGCCCGCGGACGCAGAAGTCAAAGGCGTTGCGGGTGATGGTGTTGCCGGAGGATCGGAACATCGCGAGCCCCCACCCGGAGATGAAGGAGCAGTCGTTGTCGTAGATCTTGGAGTTGGTGACGTTGGTGAGGAGAATGCCGTTCTGTCCTCGGCGGACGCGCACGTCGCGGATCGTGGCTCCGGTTGAGTCCTTGACGAAGAGTGAGCCGCCGTAGTTCTTCGCCCATTCGTCGTTGTCGTTGCGGTGGGGGTAGAGCCAGTCGGCCCCGTCCTCGGCGGCTGGCGTCGAGCGGAGGCGCTGGCGGAAATTGTCGGAGAGGTCGGCGGCTTCGACGGTGAGCGCGTCGGTCTTGGTGGCCCAGACGCCGACCTTGAACCCGTGCACGCGGATGTTGCGGAGGGTGACGCCGCGATGTCCGTCGATGCGGATGCCCGTCCCCGTGTAGCGGTCCCAGGGGCCGGAAGGGTCGTCTGCGGGGCGCGGGCCGCCCCAGAGTTCGCTGTCGGGGGCGAATTCGACCACAATGTCGGGGGCGGCGATGTGGATGACGCCGTTGCCGTCCTCGTCACGGATCACCGCGCCTCGCGGGATCTTGACGATGCACGAGGCGGTGATGGTGGTGTTGTCCTTGGTGACCTCGACGATCGGCAGGGCCTGGGCCTGGGCGAGCCCGGCGGAGGCGACGAGGGAGACGAGCACGGCGAAAGTGTCATGGCGCATGACGCGAATGTACCGCGGCGCGGGTGCGCTCGCCAGTGTCGGTCGGCTTCATGAACTCGACTTGGTGAACCCGGGGTGGTGTCCGAATTCAGCGGGGCTGCTCGGGGGCGTTGTTGCCGCCGGCGGACACCCGAACGTCCTCGCCGCTCGCGCCCACCGGCGCCTGATAGGCCGAGCGGGGTGGCAGGGAGGGTGAAGAGGAGGAGGACGAAGCGTTGCCCGTGGAATCGGCGTTGTTGACGTCTTCCTCGACGCCCTTGAGCCCCTTCTTGAACTCGATGACGGCCTTGCCCATGCTCCGAGCCACTTCGGGCAGGCGAGACCCGAACAAGAGCAGCGCAATCGCCAACAGGATCAGCAGCTCCTGCCAACCGATGTTCCCGAACAGCCCGAGCGTCTGCATGCGCATCTCCAGAGTCCCGCAGTCGGCTTGCCGCCACGGGGTCCACGATCCACTTCAACAGTAGCGCCCCGAACAGCACCCGGGCGGGCGGGGGCTTACAAGGCCTCAGCCCGGCGGGGCGGCAGGCGCCAGGAGCCCCGACCGCCGTTCGGCCGCTTCAACCACATTGTGGAGCAGCATCGACACCGTGACCGGACCGACGCCGCCGGGAACGGGCGAGAGGTGCGAAGCGACCCGCGACACGGTCTCGAAGACCACGTCCCCCACGGTGCGCATCTTCCCGTCGGGCCCCGGGATGCGGTTGACGCCAACGTCGATGACCACCGCGCCGGGCTTGACCATGTCGGCGGTGATCAACCCGGCCTTGCCAGCGGCCGAGACCAGCAGGTCGGCGGAGCGAGCGATTTCGGGCAGGGCCGGGGTCCACTTGTTGCAGGAAATCACGGTGGCGTCCTGCCTCATGAGCAGGACAGCGATGGGCTTGCCGACCACGTCCGAGGCGCCGACGACCACGGCGACCTTGCCCGCGAGCCACCCCTGCGCCGGCGCGTGCTCTCCGAGCACGGGGCGGGGGGGCCCGAACACGGTCTGGGCCATTTTGACCACGGCAAGCCCGGTGCACGGCGCGAGGCTGCTGCGCCCGTAGACCACGTTCCCGATGTTCGCCGGGTTGACGCCTTCGACGTCCTTCTCGGGAGCGATGAGCCGCTGGATGCGGTACGGATCGACCCCGCCCGGGAGGGGCATGTGGACCATGATGGCGGAGACGGACTCGTCGGCGCTCAGGAGCATCACGCGGCCGGCGATGTCGTCGAACCCGGACGTTGCGGGCAGCAGGTGGAGGCGGTATTCGATGCCCAGCGAGGCGCAGGTGCGGGCTTGGTTGTCGGCGTAGACGCGGGCACCGTTATCGCCCGATTCAACGAGGACAGCATCGAGCCGAACCGAGGCTCCGCGGTCGGCGAGGCGCTTGGCGCGCTCGGCGATCTGCTCGCGGAGCGCCTTGGCCAGGGCATTGCCGTCGATCGGTTGGGCCGTCATTCCTTGCATGGTACCCTTCCCCCAGCGCCGACGTGTCTCGGCGTGGTCGCCCAAGCCCAGAGACCCCCGCGTGCCCCACGACAAGCCCCCAGCCGATCTCGCCCTCGAAGCAAGGCGTATCGCCGAACTGCGGGCATTGCTGACCCGGGCCAACCGGGCGTACTACGTCGACGCCAGGCCGATCATGCCCGACGCCGAGTTTGATCGGCTGCTCGCCGAGCTCGCGACGCTCGAGGCAAGTCACCCCGAGCTCGAAGACCCGTCCAGCCCGACCAAGCGTGTGGGCGGCGAGCCCATCGAGGGCTTCCGCCAGATCGCCCACGCCGTCCCCATGCTCTCGATCGACAACGCCTACGACCGGGAGGCGGTGGTGCAGTGGGCGGAGCGGTGCTTTGTCGCGATCGACACGGAGATCGCCGAGCTTGATGCCGCGGCGCGCGACACCGAGGGCCAAGCTTCGGTTGCAGGAGGTTCCTCAAGCTCGCTGTTCGGCGACGACCCGGACGCCAACATCACTCCAAAGGCCGGCCGGATCAAAGCTCTTCGCGTGCGACGCGACGCGGCGATCGAGAAGGCGCGAAGGTCCGGATTTCCGACAGGCTACGTCTGCGACCCGAAGATCGACGGCGTCGCCCTCTCCCTGCGTTACGAGCGCGGGGAGCTGATCCATGCCGTCACGCGGGGCGACGGCGTCAAGGGTGACGATGTAACCCACGCCGCCCGCGTGATCCGCGCGATCCCGCTGCGACTCGAAGGTCATGCGCCCGCCGTGCTGGAAGTTCGCGGCGAGGTCTACATGACCAACACGACATTCGCCCGCATCAACAAGGAGCTCGAAGAGGCCGACGAGGATGTGCTCGCCAACCCGCGCAACGCGACCGCGGGAACGCTGAAGAACCTGGACCCGAAGCTGATCGCCCGCCGGCGGCTGTCATTCTGTGCGCACGGGCGGGGCGAGGTCTCTCCCGGGTTCGCCGAGTCGCACAGCCAGTTCCTCGAACGCATCCGGGCGTTGGGGATCCCGGTGAACCCGCACACGCGGGCCTGCCGTTCGATCGACGAGGCGCTCGCGGCGATCGACGCCTTCGCGGCCGAGCGTGCCGGGCTTGAGTACGCCACCGACGGGATGGTGGTGCGGGTGGACCGCTTCGACCAGCAGGATCGGCTGGGAACAACCGCGAAGAGCCCGCGGTGGGTGGTTGCGTTCAAGTATCCGCCCGACCGAAAGGCGACGCGGCTGATCGAGGTGCAGCACCAGGTCGGGAAGACCGGAAAGATCACGCCCCGCGCGGTCATGGAGCCTGTGCACCTCGCGGGGACGACCGTGCGCCACGCGACGCTGCACAACTATGGGCAGATCCGGCAGAAGGACATCCGCCTGGGCGACATGATCGAGGTCGAGAAAGCGGGCGAGATCATCCCCTACGTGGTGGGAGTGGTGCTCGCGAAGCGCCCGCCCGACGCAACGCCGATCGTGGCGCCCGAGGCCTGCCCGGAGTGCGGCGGGCCGGTTGAGCCTGAGTACCCGGACCCCGACGCGCCGACGCCCGAGAGCGAGTCGGCGAGGCGATGCGTCAACCCCGAGTGCCCGGCACAGGTGCGCGAGAAGCTCGTCTGGTTTTGCGGCCGAAAGCAGATGGATATTGAAGGTCTGGGCGAGAAAACGATCGACCAGATCCGCCAAGAGGCGCCCGAGGTGCCGCTGCGCACCTTCGCGGACATCTTCAGGCTGCCCGAGCACCGGGAGCGGCTTCTCACGCTCGACCGGATGGGCGAGAAGAAGGTCGACAACCTGATCGCCGGGATCCACGCCGCTCGCTCGCGAGGATTGGCCAAGGTGCTCGGCGGCATGGGGATCCGCCACATCGGCGATACGACGGCCAAGATGCTCGCCAGGCAGTTTCGCTCACTCGATGATCTGCTCGATGCGCCGGTCGCGAGGTTAATGCCCAAGGCGCTCAACAAGAAGGAGGCCGTCGCCTTGGGCTTTCCCGAGGATCCCAAGGATCGGCCAGAGTCGGGGCTGGGGCGCGACACCGCACCGACCGTGCACGCGTACCTGCACAGCGAGCACGCCCGGCGGACCTTCGCCGCACTCGCAGCTCTGGGTGTGGACCTCACCTCGAAGGACTACGTGGACCCGGCCCGGCGTGCACCTCTCGAGTCGGGGTCCCCGTTCGCGGGCAAGACGGTCGTGCTCACGGGCACGCTCGCGGCATTCGACCGGACCGCGCTGACGGAGAGGCTCGAAGCACTCGGCGCCAAGGTCACGGGCAGCGTGAGCAAGAAGACCAATCTGGTGATCGCGGGCGAAGAGGCCGGCAGCAAGCTCGACAAGGCCCGCGAGCTGGGCGTGGAGGTCTGGGACGAGGCGACACTGCTCAAGCACCTGCCCGCCTGAGCCGCGTTACTCCCAGCGAAGGCGGCGCACGCCGATCGCGAAGCAGACCGCCCCAACCCCGAGCAGGATGCCGCAGGGCACGAGCATCTCTCGAAGCGTGAAGCCGCGCCAGAGCCCCCCCTCGACCGCGACGATCGCCCACTTGAACGGGCTCGCGCTCGACAGCGTCTCGAAGAAGGGCGGCATGAAGGCCAGGGGGATCGTGCCGCCCCCGATCATCGCGAGCACCATCGGCACGGCGCGGGCGATGCCCGCCGCCCCCTCCTCCGAATCTGCGAATGGCGCCAGCCCCATCGCCATCCCCACAAACCCGGCCGCGGCGCAGAAGACCGCCAGCGCCAGCATGGGCCACGACCCGACCTGACTGCCCATCGCCATCGCAACAGCCAGCAGCAGCACCTGCACCAGCACGCACGTGACGAAGCACCCCAAGGCCTTGCCCGCCAGAATCTGCCCGCGCGTCAGGGGCGAGATCGCCAGCCGGACCAGCGTGCCCCGGCGGCGTTCGGAGGCGATCGAGGACGCGAACCCGACGACCGAGCCCATCAGCCCCCACGCGATGCCCTGCGGGAACGCAAAGTCGGCCGACGAGCGGGGCTTGCCCGTCTTGTCGATCGCGAGCGTCGAGACCTTGACGTTGACCGGGTTGAACGCCGCCGTGTCCGAGGATGTGGCATCGTTCGTCGACTCGTCGCCCGACCGTCTCGATAACTCCTGCGACAACGCGTCCGCGCCGTCGAGAAACTTCGTGAACGCCTCGCGGCCCGGTTCGCCCTCAGGCGCCACCGTCGCGAGCCTTCGGCGAGACCCTTCGAGCATCTCCTGCATCCGCGAACGATCCGTGAACGCCGACGACATCTGCCGGAACGCCAGCTCCGTCAGTTTGCCCGTCAGCATGGCGGCCTCGGCCCCGCGAGATGGATCCACCACCGCCTCAAGCGGGATCTGTCCGCCCGTGAACATCGAGTCGGCGGCTTCGGAAAATCCCCTGGGGACGATGATCAGCGCCGTCACCTCGCCGCGCCGAACCAGATTTCTGCCTTCGAGGCTGTCGGCGACCCGGCGGGCTTTGAGGGCGGAGTCCGCCTCGATCTCGGACACGAGCCGTGCCGAGCCTCTGGTGCCGTCCTCGTCGAGCACCGCGACCTTCATGGCGCCGCCCCCGCCCCCGCCGCCCCGGAACACGAACGTGAAGAACATCGCAAAGAGCAGCGGGAAGAGGAATGTGAAGAACGCCGCCGCTTTGTCCCGCAGCAGCAGCCGAATGTCGTTCATGGCAATTGCGAGCACGCCCATCTAATCCCTCAGTGTTCGGCCCGTCAGCGATAGGAAAACGGATTCGAGGTCCGGCCGCTCGATCCTGACCCCGTCGATCGGCGGGCTCCGCTCCATCGCCGACCGAAGCGCCGCGACCGGGTCTGTCGTGCGGATGACCTGTTCGGCCGCTCCGCCCGCCCGGGTGATGCGGACCAGCGTCTCGCCCCCGTGCAGAGCGACGAGTTCATCGACCGTACCCAGAGCGAGCAGCCTGCCGTGGTCGATGATCCCGATCCGATCGCACAGGCGCTGGGCCTCCTCCATGTAGTGCGTGGTGTAGACGACTGTGACACCCTCCGAAGACAGCCGCCTCACCATGCCGAGAATCGCATCGCGGCTTTGGGGATCGACCCCCGCGGTCGGTTCGTCGAGCAGCACCACATCCGGGTTGTGGACGATCGCCGCCGCCAGGTTAAGGCGGCGCTTCATGCCCCCCGAGTACGTCCGGGCCAGGTCCCCCGCGCGGTCCGCAAGCCCGACCGCCTCGAGCGCCGCCGAGACCGCGCTGGTGAGCGACCCGCCCCTCAGGCCGTACAACCGGGCAAAGTGGACAAGATTCTCCATGCCGGTCAGGTCGTCGTAAATCGCCAGCGATTGAGGCGCCACGCCGAGACGCCCGCGGACCGCAGCCTCCGACGGCGAGCCCAGCCCCGCATAGAGGACTTCGCCCGCCTCGGGCGTGACCAGCCCCATCGCCATGCCGATCGTTGTCGACTTGCCCGCACCGTTGGGCCCGAGCAACCCGAACACTTCCCCTCGGCCGACCGCCAGGGAGAGCCCGTCGACCGCGACGAGCCGATCGACGCTGCCACGGCGTGCGAAACTCTTGCGGATCGAGCGCAGTTCCAGCATCCGCACCAGCATACCGCTCCGGCGGTAGGATGGTGTCGTGTACAACGTCGAGTTCAAAGCCGAGCTCCGCGACCCCGCACTGGCCCGGGCGATCCTCGCCGGGCTCAGGGCCGCGCCGATTGTCACGCTCCACCAGACGGACACGTACTTCCGGGTGACGGTGGGCCGACTGAAAAAGCGAGAATGCCCGGGCGAGCCGACGGAGTACATCCTGTACGACCGTCCGGACCGCCTGCAGCCCAAGGTCAGCCACTTCAAGATCTACTCGGAAGCCGAGGCCCGCCAGCGGTTTGGCGAAGCGCCGCTCCCTCTGCGCGTGGTCGTTCGCAAGGTGCGGGACCTGTTCATGCTCGGCAACGTCCGGATTCACCTGGACGTTGTGGAGGGGCTCGGCAACTTCATGGAATTTGAAGCCATCGTTTCCCCAGAAACACCGGTGGAGCGTTGCTCGCGGGCCGTGGCCGATCTGCGTGAGGCTCTCTCGCCCGCGTTGGGCGAACCGGTGTCTGTTGGATACGCCGACCTGATCGAAGCCCAGAACGACCACGCCCTGACGGATACCCCGCCCGCATGAGACGCCCGCCGCTGATTCCCTCGATCGTCGTGCTCTTGCTTCTGGCGATGTCCGCCGTGGGGATCTTTGCCCGCGTCTTCGCCAAGAAGCCGACGTACACGGGCTCGCTCGGGCCCGTGATCTTCGCCACCGACTTCTCCGACGATGTGATCCTGATCCTCGAAACCTGCCCGGACAAGGACCCGACCGATCAGTCGGTCTGGACGCCCGTGGCGACCGCCTCGCTCGGGGCGTTCCACTCCGCGTCGTCGAGCACCTCGCTCGTGCCCGCTCCCGATTTCGCCGGTTCGGCACGCGTCCGATGGGCGGTCAACGCCACGCTCGGTCAGTCGACCGACGGCAACCAGTGGGTCGTACGCGAAGATCTCACCGACATCGAGATCACCGACGGAAAGATCAACGGCACCCTCGGATTCACCGCCTCCGAGGCCGACGGCACGATTGCCCTCGCCCTGCCGCTGGGCGGGCAAAGCCTGAGCCTCAGCAAACGCCGGGGGATGTTCATGGCGTCTACAACCGACCTCGCACTTGCTCCAGCGCCGCCCGCGGCCAGACCGACGATCCCGACTCCCGCACCGACTCCGGTCGCGGTGCCCGAGAACCAGCCGTCCCAGCCGGCGGAAGCACCCGAGAAATGAGTGCTCAGGCGATCACGGCGAGCACCTGATCCCAGTTCATCGCGTTTCCGGGCTGGCGGGCCTCGACAAACTTGACGCGTCCCACGCCGTCGGCGCTACGCCCGATGATCACCGTGCCCCGCTGCGAGACGTTCAGGTCCGCCCAGTAGAGGCCGTACCCCTTGCAGACCTCGCGGTGCATGTCCGAAAGCAGTGTCTGCTTGAGCCCCATCTGCTCCGCCCACGCCTTGTTCGAGGCGAAGGAATCGCACGACACGCCGACGACCGTGGCTCCCTTGGCGGCCCACTTCTCAAGGTCCGTCGTGATGCACTTCATCTCCGTCCCGCACACGCCCGTAAAGGCCAGCGGGTAGAAGCACAGCACGACGTCCCCTTTCTTGACGTGCTCCGAAAGCGTCCAGTCCGCCCGGTCCTGGGTCTTGAGGGTGAAATCGGGGGCGATGTCGCCTACGGAAAGGGGGGCTGTCCTGGGTTGAAGCGGCATGGGGTGGTCTCCTGGTCCGGTGGACCGGCTGTGGATTGGTTTCCCGGTCGGCTTGCTGAAAGCACGGACCGCCCGGCGGGCTTATCCTACGGGCGCATCGGCCGGTCGCGCCGCCCCGGAGGCACGGATGTCCACCATGGTTTCACCGCCCGACTCTCTCGCCGAGCGATACGCCCGCGTTTGCGATCGCATCGCCCGGGCCGCCGAACGTTCGGGCCGAAAGGAACGAGACGTCTACCTCGTCGCGGTCACGAAAAACGCCGAACCCGAGCAGATCCGCGAGCTGATCGACCTTGGCCACCGCGACCTCGCGGAGAACCGGGTCCAGCAGCTGATCCACCGTGCAGCGATGGTGGACGAGTATTTCAACCGGCTCCGCGTGCTCCCAAACGCGAGAAAGCCAGGCTCGACCGAAGATGCCTTCAACCTCTTCGCCGCCGAGGACGAAAAACTCCCCTCGCTGGGCAGCCGGGCCGGACCCATCCGCTGGCACATGATCGGGCACCTGCAGCGCAACAAGGCCCGCAAGATCGCCGATCTTGTCCGCCTCGTGCATTCCGTCGACTCGCTCCGCATCGCCGAGGAGCTGCAGACCATCGCTCTCAAGCGCGACATGACCATCGAGGTCCTCCTCCAGGTCAATTGCTCGGGCGAACCCAATAAGCACGGCTGCCCCGTCCCCGCCGCCATCCCCCTCGCCGAGCAGATCGAGACGATGATCAACGTCCGCCTCCGCGGCGTCATGACCCTCGCCGCCGAGCACGCCTCCGAACGCGAAACCCGCCGAACCTTCGCCCGCGCTCGCGACATCTTCGAAGAAATGAAGACGCTCAACCTGGGCGAAGGCCGCTGCAACCTGCTCTCCATGGGCATGAGCAACGACTACGAACTGGCGATCCTCGAGGGCGCCAACATCGTGCGCGTCGGCTCGGCGATCTTCGGGGACAATCGCGTGCCCGAGCCCCCCGAAGAACCGGAAGAGCCCGAAGAACCCGACGCGGACGAGATCTAAAGACACTCCGGCTCTCAGCCTCGCCGACACTCGCCCCGGGCAGACTTACGCGCCCTTCAGACCCGCCGCAAGCGACGCAACGCGTGCCGCTGTCATCGCAGGCCTCGCCGCCAGCTCCGGCGCGAACATCGAAAGCCGCAATTCCTCCAGAGCCCACCGATACGCCTCCACCCCGGGCGGCAGACGTCCCGGCATCATCGCCCACGCTCCCGCGTCCACGTTCACCGTCGGGGCCGCCCTTCTGGCCTGTGGCAGGGGGGTCTTCCCACCCTTGCCGACCGAACCCTTCGCCGTCGCCTCCCCGGCCGCCTCGGCCCGAGCCCGCTCCGCCGACATCGCCGACGCCACCCACGCCGTGTACTTCTTCCACAAAGGCCCAAATTCCGCCAGCAGTTCCTTCTCGTTCCCCGATCCATCCTCGCGCAGCGACAACAGCCGCTGCCTCATCCCGCCCGCGTACCGCGGATACTCCCGGAATCGCTCCCACGTCAGCACGCGGAGGAACCCGGTCGGCATCAGGTAAGCCGCCTGCTCCCGCAGGTCCGCGGCACTCATCGCCCAGTTTCGATTGACCCCGCCCCCGAGCCGACCCGCCACGCGGGCCCTCGCCTCGAACGTTCGGCCAGCCGCGTCCGCTACCTCGCGGGCCGCCGCCGACAACCTTCCGTAGCCCGACTGAAGCCGCTCCTCGAACTCCTTCGCGCCCGCGGGCACGCCCGCTCCGGCGAGGAACACCCGCTCGGCCACGAGGCACACAAGCCCGTCACGAAGCTCCTCCGCCGAACCAAGCCCGCCGAAGTTCCTGCACCATTCGCTCCACCCCTCCATCGAAACAAGATCATGAGAGACCGATTCCGCGCACTGCATGGCAAAGAGCCTGCGCAGGCCAAGCCATGTCAGCGACCTCGCCTCCTCGCGTGAGGCAACCAGCGTCAGCCCGCACGCTGCGCCCTCGTCGACAATCGTCGGGTACATCGGCCCCTCATCCGTCTCAACCACCTCAGGCAGCGTTCCAAAGTCCCATGAGGCGATTCCCGTGCGAGAGAACCGCGCCCTGGCCCGCCCGGCTCTCGCCCGCGACACGCGCCCTGCAAGCCGAGCGTGCAGTTCTGCAAGATCGCGATCCTCCGCGACCACCTTGCCCGCATCGTCGATCACGCGCACGCCGAGCCGAAGCCACGCCGGCAGCGAACTCTCGCTCCAACTCGTCGGCTCGACCCGCACGCCATACAGCACATCGAGCGATTCGGCCAGTGCCGTCCGCAGCGATCCCTGCCCGAACGTCATGACTTCGGCGCACGCCTTCGAGACTTCCACCAGCGGGCCCGCGCGTTCGATGCTCGCCCGAGCAGATTTCTCGCCCGCGCGGATCAACCCCGCGATCACTTCTTGCAGCATTCCCGGCACAAGCCATGCCGCTCGCTCGGGCGTCAGCAGCGGCAGGTCTGCCAACGCGATCGTCGCCGTCAGCCCGTCATCGTCCGAACCCGGCGCGAATCGGTACGCCAACGACGCCGACGCCTCTTCGCCGAGCGTCATGCGATCCGGAAACCGCGACTCGTCCAGAGCCTCAGCCGTCGTCGCCGGATCGACCAGATCGGCCAGCGTCGGAACCCCCGCCTGCGGGCCGGCCTCCGCTCGCCACGCCGCAAACGTCCCCGGATCCATCACCTCCGGCGGCAAGGCCCGCTCGAACCATCCGACCAGCTCGGACGTTGGCCGAAGGACCTCACGCCGGCGGAGCTTGGCCACGATCTGCTCGGCCTGCTCGAAGACCCCCCGCACCCGCGCGACGCCGCCACCCGCGCCCGCCCACTTCCCAAGCACCAGCGCCTCGCGGATAAACACCTCTCTCGCGCGCACTGGATCGGCCTTGGCCAGCGGCACCCGCCGCCGCGGCGCCACCACGATCCCGTGCATGCTCAGCCGCTCCCACTGGCTCGGCTCGCCCGTGTCCGGGTCCAGATGCGGGTCGGAGGTCTGCCGCTCCAGCACATGCGACGCCAGTTCTTCGATCCACGCAACGTCCACCGCCGCGACGGTGCGCGCGTACAGCCGTGTCGTCTGCACGATCTCCGCAGCCATGATCCACTTGGGCCCCTTCTTGAATAGCACCGATCCCGGAAAGATTGACATCCGGTTGCCCTTGACACCGCGATACTCGAACGAGCCCCCGTCAGACTCGCGGCACGCCAGATTGCTCAACAGCCCCGTCATCAGCGCCCGATGGATCGATTCCTCGCGCGGGCGGGCGTGCGCCGGCGGCTCCGATGGATCGTCGAGGAATTCATCGGGCTCCCCGGGGTCGTCACGCAACGTCGACCGCAACTGCCTCACCAGATCACCCCACTCCCGCATCCGCGAAGCGTTCACAAAGTGCTCACGGCACCACCGCTGCGCCTCGGACGATCCACCCTCGCGAACAACCTCTCGGTACTGCTCCCACAGGTTCAGCAGGGAGAGAAAGTCGCTCGACTCATGCCTGAAGACGGCGTGCGCCGCGTCGGCGGCCTGCTGACGCTCCAGCGGCCGCTCTCTCGGGTCCTGGATCGACAGCACCCCCGCCAGCACCACCGCCTCGTGCGCACAACCCTCGTCCTCGCCCGCCAGCATGATCCGCCCGACCCGAGGCTCCACGGGCAGCCGGCTCAGCCGCCGACCGATCGCCGTCAGACTCGGCGTGCCCGAGGCGTCCCGCTCCACGGCCCCAAGTTCCGCCAGCGTGTCGTACCCCTCGCGCACACCCGCGGCCTCCGGCGGATCGAGAAGAGGCAGTCTCGGCAGTTCCGGCAGCCCCATCGACGCCGCCTGCAGGATCACCCCCGCGAGGCTGCACCGTCGGATCTCAGGCTCAGTGAACGCGGGCCGCGCTTCGAAGGACTCCTTCGAGTACAACCGGATGCACACGCCCGCCGTCGTGCGCCCGCAGCGTCCCTTCCGCTGCTCCGCGCTCGCGACCGAAACCTGCGTCACCGGCAGCGTTTGCACCTTGCGATTTGGGTCAAAGTGACTCCGACGCTCGAGCCCGGTGTCGATCACGTGCCGGATGCCCGGGACCGTCAGCGACGTTTCCGCGACGTTGGTCGCCAGCACCAACCGCGGCCGACCTCTGGGGTTTGGGTGAAAGATCCGGTCCTGCTCCGCGTTGCTCAGCCGAGAGAAGAGCGGCAGGATCTCCGCGTCAAGCCTGGCCCGTGCGAGCGCGTCGGCGCACCGGCGGATCTCCCCCTCGCCCGGCAGGAAGACCAGCACGTCGCCCGGGTCCACCGTCGGGCCCAGCAGGAATTCCGCGGCCTCGACCACCGCCGACGCATTGACCTCGGGCTCCTCGTCTTCGTGCGCACGAACCCCCGCATACCGCACGTCGATCCCGAAATTCCTCCCGCTCACTTCGACCACGGGGCAGACCTCGGGACTGCCGAAGAACTCGCTGAACCGGCGAGGCGCAATCGTTGCCGAGGTCACGATCACGCGAAGGTCGGGTCGGCGCTGGCGAAGCAGCCTCAGGGCACCCAGCGCCAGGTCGATGTTGAGCGACCGTTCGTGCGCCTCGTCCACGATCACGGTCGTGATGCCCTCAAGATCCGGGTTGGAGGCCAGTTCGGCCAGCAGCATCCCGTCCGTCTCAACCCGGATCCGCGTCGCCTGGGTCGTGCGGTCCTCGAAGCGGACCTTGGACCCCACCAGGCCGCCCAGCGGGACGCGCATTTCCTCGGCGATCCGGGCGGCGACCGACCGGGCGGCAAGCCGTCGAGGTTGGGTGTGGATGATCGTCCCTTTGGGCTCAAGGGCGTGGACGATCTGCGGGAGTTGCGTGGTCTTGCCCGAGCCCGTCTCGCCCGTCAGGACCATGACCCGGGCGCGGCGGAGCACATCCTCGATCTCGCCCCGGCGGGCGAGCACCGGCAGCACTGGGCCAGCCATGCGGGGGTCGTCCTGGGGCATCGGGCCTGAGCGTACGCGACCGGATTCCGGCGACGCCGGGGCGGAGGTCACGAAGGTTTGACCCGCACCCCTCTTCCGGCCGATCTATTGTTCGACATGAGCACTTCCGCCGCGCCGTCTTCCACCGCGTCCCCCTCGACCACGCTCGGGCAGCAACTCCGGGCAAGGCCCGCCGTTCGCGCGGCGATCCAGACGCTCGTTGGAGAGGTGAAGGCCGCCGCGGCCCAGCTCACCGACATCCGCCCACCCAATCCGGGTCTGAAGGAGTCGTACGAGGCGCTGATGAAGCGGGCTGCGGACGTCCGCGGGCGTGCGCTGCTGTATCCGTACATCGGATCCGGCCTGGGGAACGGGGCGCTCGTCGAGCTGCTCGATGGTTCGGTCAAGTGGGACATGATCGGGGGCATCGGCGTGCACTTCTTCGGGCACTCCGAGCCCGACCTCATCGAAGAGTCGCTCACCGGTTCGCTCGACGACACCGTCAAGCACGGCAACCTGCAGAGCAACATGGACGCCTTCGAGTTTGGCGAGACGTTCCTCAACGAGGCCAAGCGCGGCAGCCGCCTCAAGTACGCCTATGTCGCCACGAGCGGCGCTATGGCCAACGAGAACGCTCTCAAGGTGTGCTACCAGAAGCACATGCCCGCCAACCGCGTGATCGCCTTCAAGGACTGCTTCATGGGGCGGTCGATCACGATGTGCCAGATCGGCGACACGGCCGACTACCGCCAGGGCGTCCCTCTCTCCACCCTCGTCGACTACATGCCCTTCTTCGATGAGGCGCAGTACAAAGCGATGGGTGCAAAGCGCTACATCGACCTCGCGGTGTGGCATCTCAACCAGTACCTGGACCGCTACCCGAACCAGCACGCCTGCTTCATCTTTGAGTTGATGCAGGGCGAGGGCGGGTTCAACGTCGGCAACCGCGATTACTTCAAGGCGCTGATGGACGTCTGCCGGGCGCGCCGCGTGGCGATCTGGGACGACGAGATCCAGACCTGGGGGCGTTCGCCGCGGATGTTCGCGTACGAGTACTTCGACCTTGGCGATTACGTGGACGTTTTCTGCGTGGGCAAGATGACCCAGGCGTGCGTGACGCTGTTTACCGAGGAGTACAACCCCAAGCCGGGCCTGCTGAGCGGCACCTTCACGGGCGAGGGCCCGAGCTTCCGCGTCGGACGCCGGATCGTGGAAAAGCTCCGCGACGGGGCCCCGACCTTCTACGGCGACAACGGGCTGTTCGCCCGGCATCACGCGGCGTTCCGCGAGCAGGTCAAGGCGCTCGCCGCCCGTCGGCCCGAGTGGTTCCCCAAGGTCACCGACGCTCTTGGATACGAGCACGAGCACGTGGGCGGCGTGGGTGGCATGATGAAGTTCACGCCCTTCGGCGGCAAGAAGGACAAGATCACCGCCGCTTGCAAGACCATCTTCGAGGAAGGGGCGATCGTCTTCTATTGCGGTCACAGCCCGTACCACATCCGCATGCTGCCCCCGCTTCCGGTCTTCAAGATGGAAGACTGGCCCAAGGTCTTCGCGGCGATCGAGCGTGGTTTGGCAAAGGTCGCAACCTAACACAATCCTATCATTCGGTTATTCGACTTCGTGGTACGTCCGCCCATCCCGGCCGGGGCGCATCATCTAGAAGTTGGGCCCGACGGCCCGATCGGGGTACCATCGCACACAGGGGTGAGGTGCGAACGAAACCCGATCAAAGGATGGTGCCGGGTGTTTCTGATCCGACAGAGCAAGGCCGAGGATGTGGGCACGCTGCTGAAACTGGCGCGGATGGTGTACTTCATCAACCTGCCGCCGGACGAGCGTCTGATCTCGGCGAAGGTGCAGTCGAGCGCGGCGAGTTTCCGCTCGGCGGCCCGCTTGGAAGGTGAAGCACCCGAGGTCGGCGGTGGGGGAGGGAGGCCCGCCGAGATCACGGGGATCGCGCACGCGGCGTCGGACGTGTTCATGTTCACGATTGTGGATGTGTCGAGCGGGGGCGTGGTCGGGACGTCGCAGATCCGCACGCGGATGGGCGGGCCGGGCAATCCGAATTACTCGCTCAAGGTGTTTTCGAGGGAGTTCCGTTCGGCGAGTCTGGGGATCGGGACGACGCACCTGCTGGCGCGTCTGCACGCCGACGAGAGCGGGCCGAGCGAGATCGGCGGGCTGATCATCCAGCCGGCGTATCGCGGGCACAAGGATCGGCCGGGGCGCTTTCTGTCATGGGCGAGGTTCCACTTTGTGGGGCTGTACCGCGAGCTGTTTGCGAAGAAGATCATCGCGGAGATGGCGCCGCAGGTGACGAGCGACGGGGACAATCTGTTCTGGGACTCGATCGGGCGGAAGTTCATCCCGGTGAAGTACGCGGAGGCGGACCGGTTCTGTCAGCACAACCGCAAGTTCATCGACGAGCTGTACCCCAAGGACGACATCTACCTGACGCTGCTGCCTCTGGAGGTGCTCAACCAGGTGGCGCAGGTGGGGCCCGAGACGGTGCCGGCCAAGCGGATGCTGGAGAAGCTCGGGTTTGAGTACAAGAACTTCATTGATCCCTTTGATGGTGGCCCGCACCTTGAGGCGACGACGGATCGGATCTCGCTGGTCAAGCAGACGCGGCACGGGAAGCTCGGCGAGCCGATCGGGGGCAAGGTCATGCCGACACACCGCGGCATCGTGAGCGTGCTGCGCGGCGACGGGGAGTTCCGCGCGGTCGAGTGCGAGATCGGGTTTGACAAGCAGGACCGTGTCTGCGTGCCGAGGGAGGCCTTGAGCCAGCTCGGCGCCGAGCGGGGCGGGGCGTGCGGCGTGACTCCCTACGAGAAGCTGGCGAAGCCGGCGCGGAGCAAGTCAAAGGTCACGGCGCGGCGGGTCTGAGTTTTCAGGAGAGTTGCATGCGGCACGGATCGCTCGGTCGTGGGCCCTCGGACCTTGTTGGCGGGCATTGGCTGGAACTGTCCTCGGGCGGCGGCGAGATCGCCTCGTTCTCGCCCGCGAATCCATCGGTCCGCGTGTGGGGAGGCGTGTCCTCGCTCGCGCATCTTGACCGCGCGGTCGAGGCGGCACGCGAAGCGGGGAAGGTCTGGTCGCGTTGGCCTCTGGAGAGGCGGATCGCGGTGCTGCGGCGCTATCAGCAGGTCTGTGCGGCCAAGCAGGACGCGATCGCGGCGATGATCCGCGACGAGACGGGAAAGGTCTCGTGGGACGCGAAGGCCGAGGCGGGTCTGCTCGGTTCGAAGGTTGATATCACGCTCGACACGGGGCCCGAGGGGGCGATGCGTCGTGTGACGGGGATTGAGACAAAGCTGGCGGAGACGCGGCTTGGTCGGTCGTGGTTCCGTCCGCACGGGGTGATGGCGGTGCTGGGCCCGTTCAACTTCCCGATGCACCTGCCGAACGGGCACATCGTTCCCGCGCTGGCGATGGGGAACACTGTGGTGTTCAAGCCGAGCGACAAGACGCCGGGCTGCGGGCAGTTGCTGGCCGAACTGCTGCAGGAGGCGCTCGACGCGGAGGGGGCTCCGCCGGGCGTCGTGAATCTGGTGCAGGGGCGGGCCGAGGCGGCGCAACGGCTGGTGCGGCACGAGGGGGTTGATGGGGTGTTGTTCACGGGGTCGTGGCCGGTGGGGCGGGCGATCCTGGAGGCGAATCTGGATTCGCCGGGGCGGATCTGCGCGCTGGAGATGGGCGGGAACAACGCCGCCCTCATCATGCCCGACGCGGACCTGAAGCAGGCGGTGATCGAGTGCGTGCGGTCGGCGTTCATCACGAGCGGCCAGCGGTGCACGTGCACGCGGCGGCTCGTCGTGCACCGCGACGTCGCCGAGCGGGTGATCGCGGCGGTCTGCAAGGCGGCGAGCAATCTGGTGATCGGCGATCCCGCGGCATCGCACCCGGTGTTCATGGGGCCGGTGATCTCCGAGCAGGCCCGTCGCGCGATTCTCGAGGCGCAGGCCAGGTTCGTGGGTGATGGTGCGGCGGCGCTGATGCCCTGCTCGGCGATGGACGGCCCGGGGTGGTACGTGACGCCGGGCGTGCTGCGTGTGAGCCGATTCGTGGCGCATGACCGCGGCGACGGCGCCGACGTCGAGGTCTTCGGGCCGCTGCTGCGCGTCTGTGTGGTCGGCTCGCTCGACGAGGGGATCGAGCAGGTCAACGCGACACGGTACGGGCTCGCGGCGTCGATCTTCACGAAGGATGGAGCGTCGGTCGAGCGGTTCCTGCACGAGGCACGGGCCGGCTGTGTGAATGTCAACACCGGCACCGCGGGTGCGAGCAGCAAGCTGCCCTTCGGCGGGCTCGGGCTTTCGGGGAATCATCGCCCGGCGGGGAGCTTCAGCCTCGACTACTGCGCGTATCCGGTGGCGGGGATGATCGAGGGGGGCTCGGCGGCGCAGGTGCCCGCGGGCATGCGGTTCGAGGAGTCGTGGGTCGCAGGAGCGTGAACCGATGGGATCGACCGAACTGCCCAACGCCAGAGTGTCGCCGCGCTTCGCCGGGCTTGTGACCTTCGGGCGATACCCGAGGCTTGAGGACGTCAGGCCCGAGCACCGCCCGGTCGACTGGGCGATCTACGGCGTGCCCTTTGACGGTGGCGTGACCTATCGGCCCGGGGCACGCTTCGGACCAAGGGCGATCCGTGAGGCGTCGCAGTACCTCAAGCGGTATCACCTCGGGCACCGCGTGGACGTGGCGGGTCTGCTGAGCCTCGCCGATGCCGGCGACGCGCCGCTCAAGCCGTATGACTGTCTCGAGACGATCGAAGCCGCGACGGCGTTCGCGGGCTCCCTCGGCGAGCGAGGGCGTACCAAGCTCTTCGCGTTGGGCGGCGACCACTCCATCGCGTACGCCAACATGCGGGCGACGTACGAGCGGCTTGGTTCGCCGGCGGGCGGGCTCGCGCTCGTCCACTTTGATTCCCATCTGGACACGGTCGATGCCGTCTGGGGCGAGCGGTGGGGGCACGCCTCGCCCTTCCGCCGGGCGATCGAGGACGGCGTGGTCGATCCGGGCGCCATGATCTCCATCGGCGTCAAGGGACCGCTCAACAGCGGCGAGGATCTCGATTTTGCGGCGTCGCGAGGCGTTACGGTGCTGACGCAGGATCGATGGGACGCGGAAGGGCCCGCGGTCCTCTCGGGGTTCCTGCGACGCGTCGGCGAGCGCCCCGCGTACATCTCGTTCGACATCGACGCGGTCGATCCGGCCTTCGCGCCCGGCACGGGAACACCCTGCCCGGGCGGCTTCACGTCGCGAGAGGTGCTGAGCGTTCTGCGGTCGTTGCGAGGGCTGCGCGTCGCCGGGGCGGATGTGGTCGAGGTGCTTCCCGATCGAGACCCCGCGGGGACAACGGCGTTCCTCGCGGCGCACGTTGTGTTCGAGATCCTGGCGCTCGATGCGATCGCTCGCCTCGGCTGAGCCTGCGGGATCGATCAGTCGCCCTGCTTGGATCGCATCCGCTTGACCTCGCCCCGGGCTTTTTTGTCGTTGATCCGACGCTCTCGCGATCCCCGCGTGGGCTTGGTCGCCACGCGACGCTTCGGGCGGATCAGGGCGCGAAGGACGATCTCTCGCAGGCGGTCCAGCGTCTCGGCCTTGTTGCGCTCCTGCGAGCGGTACGCATCGCAGACGATCAGCAGCTCGTGCTCGGCGGTGATCGAAGAACCCGCCTGGGCGGCGAGACGGGCGGTCTGCTCGAGGGAGAGGCCAAGATCCTCGATCCGCACACGCAGTTGGCACTTGGTCGCACGCTTGTTGACGTTTTGCCCGCCGGGGCCCGAGCTGCTGACAAAGGCGAACCGCAGGCGGTCGAGCGGCACCGCGACTCCCGGACCGAGCACAAGCCCTGCCACCGTGTTGTCTTCGCCCGATGCGTGCATGCCACGATTCTAGCGGGGCCCAACTTCCCGACGAATGCCAATGCGCGATCCGGCGGGTTCTCGTACACTGGAGCGATGCGTGTGCACTTCTATGGGGCGGCGGGCGAAGTTACCGGGTCATGCTCGCTGCTCGCGACGTCGTCGGCCAAGGTTCTGGTGGATTGCGGTCTTCATCAGGGTGGACGCGAGGAGTACGCCCGGAACTTCCGAGAGCTACCCTTTGATCCCAGAACGCTCGATGCTGTCCTGCTCACGCACGCGCATATCGATCATTGCGGGCGGCTGCCACTGCTCGTCAAGCGGGGTTTCGCCGGGCCGATCTACGCGACCGAGGCGACCTGCGACCTTGCGGAGATCATGCTGCGTGACTCGGCCAAGCTGCAGGAGGCGGACGCCTTTCGGATCAACGCGAGGCGTGCGCTCAACGGCGAGCCCCCGATCGAGCCCCTCTACACGGGCGAGGACGCCGAGAAGGTCTTCCCGCTGCTAAGGCCTGTGAAGTACGGCGGCACGACTGAGGCCGCACCGGGTGTCAAGGTTCGCTGGTTTGATGCCGGGCACATGCTCGGGTCGGCGTCGTTGCATGTCACGGTGACGGAGGAGGATCGAACGCGGGTGGTGGTCTTCTCGGGCGATATCGGACACCACGGCTCGGCGATTCTGAGAGACCCGACCCCGCCACCCGACGCCGACCTGGTGGTGATGGAGTCGACCTACGGCGACCGCGACCATCGGACGATGGAGGCGACGGTCGAGGAGTTCACGGGGATCATCAAGGAGGCGGTCTGGGACCGCGAGCGGGTGATCGTGCCGAGCTTTGCCGTCGGCAGGGCCCAGCAGTTGATCTACCACCTGCACGAGATGATCCACACGGAGCAGGTGCCGAGGTTTCCCGTGTTCGTCGACAGCCCGATGGCATCCAAGGCGTTCGAGGTGTACAAGAAGCACAGCGACCTGTACGACTCGGAATCCCAGGATTTCGCACGCCGCGACGGGCACGGGGTGCTCGCGATGGAAGGGCTTCGGTTGGTCGAGTCGGCCGAGGAGTCCAAGCGGCTCAACGGGATGTTCGGATCGAGCGTGGTCATCGCTCCCAGCGGCATGTGTACCGGCGGGCGGATCCTGCACCACCTCCGCCACAACGTGTGGCGCAAGGGTGTGCACATCATGATCGTGGGCTTCCAGGCCGCGAACACCGTCGGGAGGCGTCTGGTGGACGGGGCCGACACGATCCGCATCATGGGTTCGACCGTGGTGGTGCGGGCGAAGGTCCACACGCTCAACGGCTTCTCGGCCCACGCGGGCCAGTCCGAGCTGCTGAACTGGGCCAGGGCGATCCGTCCGGGCCCGGCGGGGAAGCCCCCCGCGTTCGTCCTCAACCACGGCGAGGACGTCCCGAGAAAGGTTCTGGCGGGCCGGCTAGGGAACGAGCTCAAGGTCGGCGTCTCGATGCCCGCGTGGGGCGAGTCGCTGCCGATCCTCTAGCGTCTGCACGTTGGTGCGGCGGCGCGAACGCGATCACGGAGAGTCGAGCCCGCGCACGCCGTGCCGCGTGGTCATGTTGCTGCCCGAGAACGGCGCGAAGGGCGGATAGCAGATGAGCGAGCTGTCGATGTTGAACCAACTGACGCTGCGAGCCGAGCCGTCGGCGAAGGAAACGAACGCGTTGTGCAGGTCGGCTCCGCGATCGACAAACCCGCCCGCGCCGAAATCAACGAGAAGCCCCTTGCGTGAGGGGTAGCTGACCTCGGACCATCGCACCGCTCGAAAGACCGATGGACTCGGAGGGTCCCCGTCGGTCCATCCCTCGGGGGCGACAAACGCCGTGAACGTGAGGAAGAACCGCGAGCGGATGATCCACGGCGGGAATCCGCGGGATTCGAGGAGTTCTCGCGTGCCCGGAAACTCGATCGCGCGCGCGGGAACATTAAGAAACTCGGGGGCGACGAGCGTGGGCCAGTAGCGGGACTGCGCCGAGAGTGAGTCTTCGCCCGTCGCGATCTCGTATCCCCGGTAGGTCGTGTTCGCGTGCACGTCCCCGGGGACGCCGGCGTACGGGAAGGCGTCGCGAGAGGCGTCGGCGTACATGCGGAGTCCCGCGGTCAGTTGGCGGAGCATCGAGAGACTCTCGGTGTTCCGGCCCGAGCGCCGCGCCGTCGAGAGTACCGGCAACGCCAGAACGATCACAAGGACGATGATCGACAGCGTGACGAGCACTTCGATGAGAGTGAAGGCTCGTGTCGTAGCGCTTGTGATTGGTAGCCGGCTTCTTCGACCAAACGCAACTGTGCTGCCCCGTGGAAGTGACCAAGCGAGGGCACAGATGAGCGAAACATTGCGGAAGATCCCGGTCGCGTTCGATGCGAGCGTTCCGTCACGGGTTCTGCCGAAGCACCCACACGAGGGTGACCCTGGCACGAACCAGAGCAGTATGAGGAATGCTGTAAAGGCTAAAAGAAGGACGATAGCAGAGACGAGAATGGGAGGGGTAGATCGAATGATGAGGAAGAGTCCGAGGCCTGTTTCCAAAGCCGCTGCAATTGAGACGACGAGGACGGCCCATTCGCTTGACGAGTTAAACGCAATCAGATGCTCCACAGCCTTCAAGGAGGGTTGTGGATCATTCCACTTGGCGGCGGCGGCCCAGAGAAACACGCATCCGCAAGCGAAGGCAATCGCGCGGTAGAGGAAGACTGCCATGGGTCTTGAGTTCAACATGAGCAACGCGCCGCTAGAACGGGAAGGGTGTGCTGTGCCCATCGGGTGTGTTCCAGAAGCAGACATGGTGGAGGCGCCACCGCCCATCCTCGGGGTGCTGGACGAACCCCAGGGCGACCGGGTGACGCACACCGTTCGAGAACTCGCCGACCACGGCGAACGTGGCGGCGCGGACCTTGCGTCCACCCTTGGTCATGTCCAGAATCGTCGGCCGAACCTCGAACCACTGCGGGGAGCAGCCTCCGTCGGCGCCGCGCCAGCCCGCGTGCCCCACGCCACGCGAGGGCACGGCGACGGACTGATCAAACTCGCCCATCTCTCGCACCGCGATCGCCATGCCCGCGGGGTCGGCGGAGAGCCCGACCAGGACCGGATACTGCGGGCTCGACGCGTACGCCACCCAGGCCTCGCGGAATGCCGCCTCGGTGGAGAGCCCGTCGGACCAGGCCTTCCCGGTCAGCATGCGGTAGATCGAGTGAAGCCCCATCTGCCTCGCATCGCGATCAGCGCGGAACGATGCCCCGCTGGCGAGCCGGTAGTTGATGTACGCGTCCGGCCCGAGCGTCGTAAACCGAGACACCACAAAGTCAGCCGCCGCGTCGATCAACGCCTCTCGCGTCGCCGCCGCTGTGCTGTCGGATGCGTCGATGCCCTCGATCCCGACCGCCGCGAAAGTGGATCTCCACGACGCAGCCGCGTTCGCGGGCGAGTCCGCCTTCGCATCAAAGCGCCGGATCGGCAGAGACGTGAAGACACGTCGAGCATCGGAGGCGACTTCGCCGATCGAATCGGCCGCTCTCCTCCGCTCTCGTTCGAGGTGCGAGATCCGAGCCCAGAACGCTCCGCCCAACGCCAGCGAGCCTAAGGCGAAGAGAAGAAGCACTCGCCGTGGAGTGTGCTGACTCATGGCCACCCTCCCTCCGGTCTCTGGTCACACCGGGTTCGAGAAGCAATCCCCCTGCGTTTCGCATTCCGACGCGGGCTTGCAAAGGCACTTCCACACACCGCTGTCAAGGCAGCAGCAGCACGGGTCGGTCACCGGGCAGGGGTTGCCGCCGGGGGGTTGTGTCGATCCCGCTGTCACGCACTGATTCGCCCGGCATTTCTTGCAGCGAAGTTCCTGAGGCGGCGGCGTTTGAGCGAGGGCGGACAGTCCAGACGCCGCCCCGAAGCACACGGCCGCGACCGCCCAGAAATGACGACATCTCGTCGAGTACTCGTTCATGGTGTACCTCCGATTCGTACGAGTGTACTTACTTCGGGGGGGGGTGTCAAGTGGGCTGCTTGTGTGCTGTCTTGGCTGTGGCGCGGGGTGGGAAGGGAGATCGGAAGAG
>ERZ761603.811-NODE-811-length-24937-cov-49.156579_pt1 | contig 24937 bp, 21 predicted proteins | sample MGYA00511879_ERZ761603 | MGnify/ENA primary metagenome ERZ761603 (study PRJEB28899, sample SAMN02850040) | bioreactor sludge metagenome | biome: EBPR Sludge; feature: EBPR Bioreactor; material: flocular biomat | place: Australia: Thorneside Wastwater Treatment... | reverse complement strand
CCGAGATCTACACTCTTTCCCTACACGACGCTCTTCCGATCTCATGGCGTCGACGACGATGGCGACGACGCCGGCCTCGCCGACAGCGTCCCCGCGCAGGGCCGCCAGCGCTTCCGCAACTTCGGCCAGCGCCTGGTCTTCGGTGAACCCGGTCTCCGCCCGCAGCAGCTTGGCGAAATGCCAACTGTAGCGATCCAGCGCGCCGGCACCGTCAGCGCCGCCCAGCCAGGCTGCGCATTCCGCGCCGACGCCACCGCTTCGGCCGCCTCTGCCGCACCGCACAGCGGCACGCGGTAGAGGGCCTCGCCGGTCGAGGGATCGACGACATCGTGGAAGCGGTCGCTGACGGTCAGGAAGGCGTGGCCTCTGATCCATAGCGGGATGGCCTTGGGGCCTTCGGGTGAAAATTCCATGTTCAGACTCTCTTTTCTGCTGCGCGAAGTTCGTGAAGGATCCACCCCGGCGGCGCCCGCACGTCGCGAACCACGGCCCGTCCGGGTGCCGGATCGATCGACCGGATCAGCCCCGGCCGGCGTCCATGACGCGCGGCAAGTCCCGCGCCAAACACGTTAGCGGCGGACGAGGGCCATCGCGGATCGAGCAGGGAGGTCACGAACAGGGCCAAGCGCATGCTAATATTGCGGCGCACAAAGGGGGAAGTAGCCAATGCTACTGAAACCGCACCAATAAAGGAATCCAGTTGTCCGAATCTGCCCGCGGGTCCGCCAAGGCGGCCGGCCCGATCCAGGTGATCGAGCGCATGATGACGCTCCTCGATGCCCTTGCGGCGACGCCGGAAGCGGCAAGCCTCAAGCATCTGGCCAGCGCTACCGGATTGCACCCGTCCACGGCCCACCGGATACTTGCGGCGATGACCACCGCGCGCTTCGTCGAACGGCAGGAAGCGGGCACCTATCGCCTCGGCATCCGCCTGCTCGAACTCGGCAACATCGTCAAGTCGCGGATCAGCGTGCGCGAAGTCGCCCTGCCGTTCATGCAGGAACTGCACGAAGCCATCGGCGAGGCGATCAACCTCGGCGCTCGCCACGAAGACGAGATCGTCTACATCGAGCGCACATCCTCGGGACGCGCCCTGGTGCGCGTCGTGTACCTGGTCGGCGGGCGCGCGCCGCTACACCTGACCTCGCTCGGCAAACTATTCCTTGCCGCCGATTCCCCGCAGCAGGTTCGCGATTATGCGCGGCGCACCGGCCTGCCCGGCAAGACGCCGCACTCGTTGACCACATTGGCGGCCCTGGAACGGGAGCTGGACAAGGTTCGCCGCCACGGTATCGCCTACGACGACGAGGAGGCGGAAAGCGGCCTCAAGTGCGTCGCTGCGCCGATCCACGACGAAGAGGGACATGTCGTCGCGGCACTCTCGGTTTCCGCGCCGGCAGACCGCCACGACGCCGGGTGGGGCGCGCAGGTGCGAAAGACCGCCGACGCGGTGTCGCGCGCCCTCGGTTACACCGGCACCAGAAAATGAGGCTGCCCGCAGGCAGCCTCCCTGACTCCCCGAACGGAAACTGATCAGACCGGACGCCGTTCCGGCGTCAGGCTCGCGCTCTCCATCCAGCGCTTGATCCGGTTGGCATCACCGACCCGCGTCATCTTGCCGGCAGAATCGAGCAGGACAATGACGACCGGCTTGTCGGCCACCCGCGCCTGCATGACCAGGCAGCGGCCGGCTTCGGAAATGTAGCCGGTCTTCGAGACACCGATTTCCCAGTTGTCGCTGCGCACCAGCGCATTCGTGTTATGGAATTCGCGGATGTGGCCATTGAGCTCGACACGCGCACCGCCTGTCGTCGAGAAGCTGCGGATTTCCGGGTAGCGCGCGGCGGCGGCCACCATCCGCGCCAGATCGTGCGCGGTGGAAACATTGTTGCTCGACAGGCCGGTCGGTTCCTCGAAGCGGGAACTGAGCATGCCCAGCGCCTGCGCTTTCCGGTTCATGGCCCTGACGAACGCGGGCATACCACCCGGATAATGACGACCGAGCGAACTCGCCGCGCGGTTCTCCGAGGACATCAACGCCAGCAGCATGGCCGTCTCGCGCGTCATCGCCGTGCCGACCGGAATCCGCGACCGGGTTCCCTTGAGGCCGTCGACATCATCGTCGCCGATCGTGATGACCTCGTTCATGTCGAGTTTGGCGTCGAGAACGACCATCGCGGTCATCAGCTTGGAGATCGAGGCGATCGGCACGACGGCGCCTGACTGCTTCTCGATGATCGTCTGCCCGGTCTCCTGATCGATGACCAGCGCCGAGGCCGAGTAGAGCGCAAGGTGGCTTGGATCGACGTCAGCCATGCTGACCTTGCGCAGTGACTTCTTCCCTCCGGCCTGGCCGTTGCTGGCCTGCCTGGCGACTGTCTTCTGGGGGGCGACACTGGCAGATTTGTTCTTCGCTCCGGCTTGGCCGTTGCCGGCCTGCCTGGCGACTGACTTCTGGGCGGCGACGCTGGCGGATTTCTTCGGCGCATTGGTCGCAACCGGTTTCCCGGCCGGCGCTGCTGCCGTTTTCGCAGCCTTGGTCGCGCCCGCGCTCGCTTTGGATTCGGTCTTCCTGGCTGCCGACTGCGTTTTTTTCGTGTCGGTTGCCGCATTGGCCTGGCCACCCAGGCCGAGACCGAGCAAGGCCCCGACCAGCACCGCCAACTTGAATACCTGTTTCATCTGCCACCTCCAGCCTGTACCGGGAGAATTCTATCCCAGTTTAGCAAACGAGATGCAAAAATCAACAAAAATAGACAGATAGCGTAATAACCTCAGACGAATTGTCACGCTGCGTTGACAACCGTCAGCGCCGTCATGTTGACAATGCGGCGCACAGTCGCCGTCGGTGTCAGGATGTTTACCGGGCGGGCGGCGCCGAGCAGGACGGGCCCGACGGTCAGGTTGTCGCCTGCCGCCACCTTGAGCAGGTTGAACGCGATGTTGGCGGCGTCGAGCGTCGGCATGACCAGCAGATTGGCCTGCCCCTTTAGCCGCGAATTGGGGAAGGCGGCGAGGCGGATCTGCTCGTCGAGCGCGGCATCGCCATGCATTTCGCCTTCCACCTCCAGCGCGGGCGCGCGCTGGTTGAGCAACGCCAGCGTCTGCCGCATCTTGACGGCGGTCGGCGTGTCTTCGGTGCCAAAGGTCGAATGCGAGAGTAGCGCCACCTTCGGCCGCATGCCGAAATTGCGGATTTCAGCGGCGGCGAGAAGCGTCATGTCAGCCAGTTGTTCGGCGCTCGGATCGTAATTGACGTAGGTATCGGCGATGAAGACCGTGCGCTCCGGCAGCATCAGCAGGTTCATCGTGTAGTAACGATCCAGCCCCGGCTGGGTGCCGATCACATTCTGCACGTATTGGCGATGTGTCTCATGACGCCCGAAGGTGCCGCAGATCAGGCCGTCGGCATAGCCGAGGCGAACCATCAGCGCGCCGTAGAGCGTGGCACGCCGCTGGATTTCGCGGCGCGCATAATCGGGCGAGACGCCCCTGCGCTCCATGAGCTGGTGGTAGGTGGTCCAGAATTCCTTGAAATGTTCATCGAAGAACGGGCAGTCGTCCGCATAGATGACTTCGTAATCGACGCCTTCGCGAATCCGCAGCCCGGCGGCCTCGATGCTGCGGCTGATTTCGGCCGGGCGGCCGATCAGCACCGGACGGGCGATGCCCTCGTCGCAGACGACCTGCACCGCGTGCAGCACGCGGCTGTCCTCGCCCTCGGCAAAGACGATGCGCCTCGGGGCCGCCTTGGCCCGTGAGAACACCGGCTTCATGATCATGCCGGATTGGTAGACAAATTCGTTGAGACCCTGGACATAGGCATCCCAGTCCCTGACCGGCCGGGTGGCGACCCCGGAGTCAATGCCGGCCCTGGCCACAGCCGGCGCGATCTTGACGATCAGGCGCGGGTCGAAGGGTTTCGGGATCAGGTATTCCGGACCGAAACCCGTGACCTTCTCGCCATAGGCGGCGGCGACGACGTCCGACTGCTCGGCGCGCGCCAGTTCGGCGATGGCCTTGACGGCGGCCATTTTCATCTCCTCCGTTATGGTCGTTGCACCGACATCGAGCGCCCCTCGGAAGATGAACGGGAAGCACAACACATTGTTGACCTGGTTCGGATAATCCGAGCGGCCGGTGCATATGATGGCGTCGTCGCGCACGCTCCTGACCAGTTCCGGGAGGATTTCCGGCGTCGGATTGGCAAGTGCCATGATCAGCGGCCGGTCGGCCATCGTGGCGACCATTTCGGGCTTCAGCACGCCGCCGGCAGAGAGGCCGACGAACACGTCGGCGCCGGCGATCACCTCGCCAAGTGTCCGCGCATCGGTCTGCTTCGCGTAGCGCGCCTTGATTTCATCCATGTCCTCGACCCGTCCTTCATGGATCAGGCCCTTGATGTCGGTCAGCCAGATGTTCTCGACCGGCGCACCGAGCAGGACCAGCAGCTCGATGCAGGCGAGCGCCGCGGCGCCAGCGCCCGAGGTGACGATCTTTACCGTCGTGATGTCCTTGCCGATCAGGTGCAGCGCATTCAGTACCGCCGCGCCGACGACGATCGCCGTGCCGTGCTGGTCATCGTGGAAGACGGGGATCTTCATCCGCTCGCGCAGCTTGCGCTCGATGTAGAAGCACTCCGGCGCCTTGATGTCCTCGAGATTGATGCCGCCGAAGGTCGGCTCGAGCGAGGCGATGGTTTCGATGAGCCTGTCGGGATCGCGCTCGTCGATCTCCAGATCGAAGACATCGATGTTCGCGAACTTCTTGAACAGGACGCCCTTGCCTTCCATGACCGGCTTCGCGGCAAGCGGGCCGATTGGCCCGAGGCCGAGCACGGCTGTGCCGTTGGTGATGACGCCGACCAGATTGGCGCGCGCAGTCAGTGTGCTCGCCTCAGCCGGATTGGCGACGATCTCTTCGCAGGCGAAGGCAACCCCCGGTGAATACGCCATCGACAGATCGTACTGATTGGTCAGCTGCTTGATCGGCGTGACCGAGATCTTGCCAGGCCTGGGCTGGCGGTGATAGTGGAGCGCTGTCTCGCGCAACTGCCTAGGTTCCATGTCTGCCTCCGTTTCGTATAGTGAAACGATTTTTTGAATAGTGCAACATTGTATCATCCCCGGCACCGCTGCCAAGCTGCGGACATCACTTAGCGGCTAAACGCTGGTGGCTTTTTTGTCCTTGCTCTGGCATAATGAAGCGGTTTCCAGCCGACGGCACTTCGCCGCTTTGATTCTTGCTGGCATCTCCCGGCGACTGGCGTTAAACCCTGATGTTTCAGTAACTTGGAGAGATATAGCCATGTCCGCACCCCTGAATGCACCCGACTACGTCAAACACGAAGGCCTGAAGAAATGGGTTGCCGAAATTGCCGCGCTGACCCAGCCCGAGCGTATCTACTGGGCTGACGGCTCGCAAGCCGAATATGACCGCTTGTGCGGCGAAATGGTGGAAGCCGGAACTTTCATCAAGCTGAACGAGGCCAAGCGCCCGAATTCCTTCCTGGCATTCTCCGACCCCTCGGACGTGGCGCGCGTCGAAGACCGCACCTACATCTGCTCGGAGAACAAGGAAGATGCCGGGCCGACCAACAACTGGGAAGAGCCCGCCAAGATGCGCGAGACCCTCAACGGCCTGTTCAAGGGCTGCATGAAGGGGCGCACCATGTATGTCATCCCGTTCAGCATGGGTCCCCTCGGCTCGCCGATCGCCCACATCGGCGTCGAGATTTCCGACTCCGCCTACGTCGTGGTCAACATGCGCACGATGACCCGGATGGGCAAGGCCGTATTTGACGTGCTCGGCACCGACGGCGAGTTCGTTCCCTGCGTGCATACCGTCGGCGCTCCGCTCGAACCGGGCCAGAAGGACGTCAAGTGGCCGTGCAACCCGACCGTCAAGTACATCGTGCATTACCCGGAAACCCGCGAAATCTGGTCCTACGGCTCCGGCTACGGCGGCAACGCCCTGCTCGGCAAGAAGTGCTTCGCGCTGCGCATTGCCTCCAACATGGCGCGCGACCAGGGTTGGCTCGCGGAACACATGCTGATCCTCGGCGTCGAATCGCCGCAAGGCGAAAAGACCTATGTCGCAGCCGCCTTCCCGTCGGCCTGCGGCAAGACCAACTTCGCCATGCTGATTCCACCCAAGTCGCTCGACGGCTGGAAGATCACCACGATCGGCGACGATATCGCCTGGATCAAGCCGCGCGTCGATGCCGACGGCGTCACCCGCTTTTATGCGATCAACCCGGAAGCCGGCTTCTTCGGCGTCGCTCCCGGCACCAGCGAGAAGACCAACTTCAACGCGCTGGCCTCGCTCAAGGAAAACGTCATTTTCACCAACGTTGCGCTGACCGACGACGGTGATGTCTGGTGGGAAGGCCTGACCAAGGAAGCCCCGGCGCACCTGATCGACTGGCAGGGCAACGACTGGACGCCGGAAGACGGCAAGGCGGGCAAGAAGGCCGCTCACCCGAACTCGCGTTTCACCGCCCCGGCCAACCAGTGCCCGTCCGTTGACGAAGCGTGGGAAGACCCGGCTGGCGTGCCGATTTCCGCTTTCATCTTCGGCGGCCGGCGCGCCACCACCGTGCCCCTGGTTTATCAGGCGTTCAACTGGAACTACGGCGTCTATATGGCCGCCACGCTCGGCTCCGAAACCACCGCTGCCGCCTTCGGTCAGCAGGGCGTTGTCCGGCGTGATCCGTTCGCCATGCTGCCGTTCTGCGGCTACCACATGGGCGACTACTTCAACCACTGGCTGCGCATGGGCAAGGCCGTCGATGCGACGCCGAAGATCTTCTGCGTGAACTGGTTCCGCATGAACGAGAATGGCGAATTCATGTGGCCGGGTTTCGGCGACAACATGCGCGTCCTCAAGTGGATCGTCCAGCGTTGCCGGGGCACCATCGCCGCCAAGGAGACCGTGCTCGGCTGGATGCCGAGGTTCGAGGATATCGACTGGACCGGCCTCGACGTAAACAAGGCGGATTTTGAAGCGCTCAGCCAGATTGATCCCGACGCCTGGAAGGCCGAACTGGCCGGCCACAAGGAGTGGTTCGACAAGATGGGTGACAAGATGCCGCGCGAACTGGTTCTCAAGCGCGAGCTGTTCGAAATGGGCATCTTCAAGGAAGCCGCCTGATCTTCACCAACCGGCCATGAAGGAACGGCCACCTGCGGGTGGCCGTTTGTTTTGGAGATCCCCCCATGTACCGCCCCGCCCGGCGCCTCGCCGACATCTCGCCCTTCCACGTCGTCGAACTCCTGACCCGGGCCCGCCAGCTCGAGGCGGAGGGCCGTGACATCATCCACATGGAAGTGGGCGAGCCGGACTTTCCGACGCCGGAGCCGATCACGGCGGCTGCGGTCGACGCGATCAAGCAGGGCAAAACGCTGTATACCCAGGCGCTCGGCCTGCCCGAACTGCGCGAGGAAATCGCGGCCTTCTACCGCACGCGCTACGGCGTCGCTGTCCCGGCCGCGCGCATCGCGGTGACCGCCGGTGCCTCGGGGGCACTCAACCTCGCCTTCGCCTGCCTTGCCGAGCCGGGCAGTCACTGGCTGCTGGCCGACCCCGGCTACCCGTGCAACCGCCACATCTTGCGGGTTTACGAAGGTCGACCGCAGAACATTCCGGTCGGACCCGACACGAATTTCCAGCCGAACCCGGAACTGCTGCACCAGCACTGGAGCGCCACGACCGCCGGGCTGCTAGTCGCCTCGCCGGCCAACCCGACCGGCACCCTGCTGACGCTGCCCGAAATCGCCGCACTGGCCGACGTCTGCCGCGGGTTGCAGGGGCATTTCCTAGTCGACGAGATCTATCACGGCCTGACCTACGAAACCGATGCTCCAACGGCCTGTGCCGCCGGCGACGACGTCTGGGTCATCAACAGTTTTTCCAAGTATTTCCAGATGACCGGCTGGCGCCTGGGCTGGATGGTCATTCCCGAGCCCTACGTGCGCGAAGTCGAAAAACTGGCCCAGAATCTCGTTCTTTGCCCGTCGACGCCGGCCCAGCACGCGGCGCTGGCGGCCTTCGCGCCCGATACCATCGCCATCCTCGAAATGCGGCGCGGCGAGTTCAGGAAGCGCCGGGATTTTCTGGCACCGGCGCTGGAAAGTGTCGGCTTCCGGATTACGGCGCGCCCTCAGGGCGCCTTCTACCTCTACTGCGATTGCTCGGCATTGTGCGACGACAGCTTCGGGCTGGCCCGCGACCTCCTCGAAACGATCGGCGTGGCGGCGACGCCGGGGATCGATTTCGGCAGCAATGCGCCGGAAAAGCACATCCGCTTTGCCTACACGACCAGTATCGACCGGTTGGCCGAGGCCGTCGACCGCCTACGCCGCCACTTCGCCCGGTAATTCGAGCATCGGGTAGCGTTCCCGCAGCGCGGCCCAGTCGAAGCACGGCCCCGGGTCGGTCTTCCGCCCCGGGGCGACATGGCAGTGACCGGCGACAGCGGAAATCGGATAGCGCTCGCGCAGTGCATCGAACAGGCTCCACAAGGCCGCGTATTGCGCCGCAGTGAACGGGCAGCGGTCACTCCCTTCGAGTTCGATGCCCACGGAGAAGTCATTGCAGTTCCCGCGCCCGCACCACTGCGAATCACCGGCGTGCCAGGCTCGCCGGTCGCAGGCGACGAACTGGATGACCCGCCCGTCGCGCCGGACGTAGAAGTGCGCCGAAACCTGCGCTTGGGCAATGGTCGCGAAATACGGATGTGCCTGCGGGTCGAGCCGGTTGCTGAAGAACCTCTCGACCCAGTCGCCGCCGAACTCGTCGGGTGGCAGACTGATGCTGTGAACCACGACCAGAGAAACCGCTTCATCGCGCGGCCGCTCACCAAAGTTCGGCGACGGGAGCCAGTCGACGCCTTTCAGCCAGCCATCATCCTGCCAGCCGCTCATTCGATACCCAGGCGTTCCAGGCGGTAGCGCAGCGAACGGAAGGTAACGCCGAGCAGCCGCGCCGCCGCCGTGCGATTCCCCTCGGTCTTCTGCAAGGCCTCGAGGATCGCCTGCCGCTCCAGCCGGTTGAGGTAGTCATCGAGCGTCTCGCTGCCGCGCCCTGGCGTCTCGCCCCCCATTTCATCGGGCGCCAGTCGCAGGTCCGCGGTTTCGATCGTGTCGCCCGAGCAAAGCGCCGTTGCCCGCTCCAGCACGTTCTCCAGCTCGCGCACGTTGCCGGGAAACGGATAGTCGCCCAGTGCCCGCAGGGCGGCAGCGGAGATCCGCGGAGCCGTGCCGCCACACAGCTTCTTCAGCAGCGAGTCGACGAGCGCCGGTATGTCTTCCACCCGTTCGCGCAGCGAAGGCATGCGCAGTTCGATGACGTTCAGCCGGTAGTAGAGATCCTGCCTGAATGTTCCCCTCTCGACCCCGTCGCGCAGGCTCCGATGCGTCGCGCAGATGATGCGCACATCGACCGGTTCCTCGGTCGCCGCGCCGACCTTGCGCACCCGCTTTTCCTGAATCGCCCGCAGCAGCTTGACCTGCATGGCCAGCGGCAGATCGGCGACCTCGTCGAGGAACAGCGTCCCGCCGCTTGCCGCCTGGAAGAAGCCGTCGCGATCGCTGTCGGCACCGGTAAAGGCGCCCTTGCGGTAACCGAAGAATTCGCTCTCCATCAGGTTTTCCGGGATGGCGCCGCAGTTGACCGGAACGAAGGGGCCACCACTGCGGGCACTGCGGGTGTGGATCAGGCGGGCTGCCAGTTCCTTGCCGCTGCCCGATTCCCCGGTGACGTAGATCGGCGCCTGGCTGCGCGCCAGTTTCTCGATCAACGTCCGTACCTGCTGCATGGCGGACGATTCGCCGGTCAGCGACTGCAGGGGACCCTCCCGGCTTTCCCCATCCGACACGCGCAGCGCCGACTTGACCAGGGCGCGCAGCTGCTCAAGACCGACCGGCTTGGCCAGATAGTCGAAGGCGCCGGCCTTGAGGGCCGCCACCGCATTCTCGGTGCTGCCGAAGGCGGTGATCACGGCCACCGGCATCTGCGCATTATGTTCGGTGACATAGCGGACGACGTCGAGCCCATTGCCGTCGGGCAACCGCATGTCGGTCAGGCACAACTGGAAATCACCCTCGGCAAGACATGCCAGAGCCTCGCTGACCGTGCCGACGCAGGCCGCCGCCAGTCCCATCCGCGACAGGGTGAGATCGATCAGTTCGCGGATATCGGGCTCGTCGTCAATGACGAGAACCCGGCTCAATTCCCCACGGGGGCGCCTTTCGCTTCGGGCAACAGACATGTGTCGCTTCTCCCAACAATGATGAAATGCCCATGACCGGGATCGGAAGCCAGGTCGAGCGTAGCTCCGTTCGCCGTGCACAACTCGCGGGCAATGAAGAGGCCGAGACCCGTGCCGAGATGATGGGTGGTGAAGAACGGCTCGAAAATTTGTGCCCTCACTTCGTCCGGCACCCCGCCGCCATCGTCGATGACATGCAGTTCGGCAACGCCCGCACCGGCGCTTGCCCGCAGGCGAACGCTGCCGGGACCGCCGCTGGCATGGCGCACGGCATTGGCGAGCAGGTTCCACAGTATCTGGTGCAGGTGGGTCCGGTCGAAGCAGAGGACAGGTTCGCCTTCCGTCTCAAGGGTGATGATGCCCGGGGCGATACTCTGCACACCTTCGAAACTCTCGACGAAATGGGTGCAGAAGTGCTCCAGAAGCAACGTTTCGGCCTGCATGCGGTCACGCCTGCCAAGTTCGAGGACGTCCGCGACGATCCGGTCGAGGCGCGCCACATTGTCGGCCACGATCTTCAGCAGACGCTCCTGCATAGCCCCGCGTCTTTCCTCACGCAGCAACTCGCCGGCGTGGCCAATGGCCGACAAGGGATTGCGGATCTCATGGGCGATGCTTGCGGTCAACCGTCCGAGTGCGGCCAGTTTCAGCTGCTGGGCGCGCTCCTGTACACGCCCGAGGTCCTCGAGAAAAACGAGGACCTCGCCGGCACTGCTGTTCGTCTGCTCGAAGCGGGCGCGGAGTTCGCCGCCCGCCGGCGCCTTGAATTCGGTGGCCGCAACCGCCGGCGATGCCTTCCAGTTCGCCCATGCGACAGCCAGCGGCGGGCAATAGCCCGTGAGGTTCGCGCCGGAAACGGGGGCCGCGCCGAGCATTTCCGCCACCATCGGGTTGTGCCGCTCGATCTGTCCGGCGCTGCCAACGACCATGACCCCGTCCTGCATCCGCTCGATGACGCGCTGGCTGATCCTGCTCTGGTTCTCCAGGCTGATGCCGCGCTGTCGGGCAAGTTCCTCGTTGGCCATCACGCGCTGCCCGAGGAGACGCGAGAGTATCGCCGTGGCAAAGAAACCCGCCGAAAGCAGGCCGGCCTGGACGATGGTTGCCGCTTCGAGCCCGCGCACCAGCACAACGACAACCTGCCCGCCCAACGTCACCAGCGTTGCCAGCGCGGCGTAGAAAAGCACGAGGCGACCACGCCCGACCAGACTGGCGGTCGCCAGCGAGACCAGCAGCAAGGTGCCGATGCCGCTGGCGACCCCGCCGCCGGCGAACATCAGCAGACCCAGCGCCAGGACGTCTGCCAGGACCTGGGATGAAAGCTGGAAGTTGAAACGATGCCGCCAGTAGATCGACGCCAAGAAGCCCGCGGCTACAACCAGCAGGTAAACTACCGTGGCTGGCAGGAACAGGGCGTTATCGCCAACATGGAGCACGGAAATCCAGCCCTGCGGCCACAGGGCGGCGAGCAGCGCGAGGCAGGCGAGAATCAGGCGATAGAGGTTGAAGTACTGGAAGGGACGCCAACTGGCCTCCCAGGATGTCGCCAGCCAGTCAGTCATCGGTCGCTGGCTGATTTGCGGCCAGTCGATGCGCTTCGCAGCAGTAATGAGCGCCGTTTGCCGCGATGCTGTCGCTCTGGGGCAGATGGACGCCGCATTGTGCGCAGACGACCATCAACTCGGGGTCCGGGTCCACCCTTGGCGGCCTTGGCGCCGGACGTTGCGCGCGCTTTTTCCAGACCCACCAGATCACGGCGACTAGAGCAATGAGCAGGAGGTATTTCATCATGGAAGACCCTGAACCTATCGACGCAAACCGCGGCAAGCAGCATGGTCGGTCCGGGGGAATTCAACCCCGGGACGCCTGTGCCCAGAACGCCACCTGGCACCCAATTTCTGCCGCTACCGGACCAAAGAACGCCAATAAATCAGCAGGTTATTCTGCAACAAAACCACAGGTCGCGCAAGGAAAAGCGTCATTGCCGTCCCCCGGAACCCTTTTTCAGCGCCCCAGGAAGCATGACCAAGGCATCCCCACGCAGCCTTTCGCCCCGCCGATGCGGATGCGCGATCGCACCAGGCCCCGCGACAACGAAGCGACCACCAGAGCCTGAGTCGGCGAACAGAGCAGTCACGAATTCCCGGCGCCTCTTTCTATCAGTTCGATCCGGTAGCCGTCCGGGTCTTCGACGAAGGCGATGACGGTCTTGCCATGCTTCATCGGTCCGGCTTCGCGCACCACCTTGCCGCCGCGCTCGCGGATGGCAGCGCAGGCGGCTGCGGCGTCGGGCACGGCGATGGCGACATGCCCGTAACCGTTGCCGAGATCATAGGCCGCGGTATCCCAGTTGTGCGTAAGTTCGAGCACGGCGCCCTCGCTTTCCGGGCCGTAGCCAACGAAGGCCAGCGTGAATCGCCCTTCCGGGTAGTCGCTGCGCCGCAGCAGCTGCATGCCGAGGACGCCGGTGTAGAAGGCAAGCGAACGGTCGAGATCGCCGACGCGGATCATGGTGTGCAGGATGCGCATGCCGTATTTCCCTGTTTTCTAGATTTGCGGAATCTGGCGCGCGAGCTGGCGCAGCTCGCGCCGGCGCGCCTGCCAGTCGGGGCAGAGTTGCTGAACCACGGACCAAAAACCCGGGCAGTGGTTCATTTCCTTGAGGTGCGCCAGTTCGTGGGCAACGACGTAGTCGACGACTACCAGCGGCATCAGGATCAGGCGCCAGTTCAGCGAAATGCGGCCGTGATGGCTGCAACTGCCCCAGCGCGTGCGTGCCGCCGAAAGGCGCAGCGGCGGCGCTGCAACGCCCAGTTGCGCTGCGTAATGGGCCAGCCGCTCGGCGAAAACGCTACGAGCCTTATCGCGCAGCGCCTTCTCCAGGACCACCCGGGCTGCGACCGCCGGCGGCACGAACAAGTGCAGCTTCTGGTCGCTGAACAGCCAGTGCTGGCAGCTGCCGGGGGTGACGGTCACGGTCAACGCTTCGCCCAGGGCAATTATGACTGTGCCGTCGCTTACAACCAGCCGTTCCGGCGCGGGGCGGCTCCGCCAGTCGGCGAGTTTGTCGAGGACCCATTCCCCATGCTCGCGAATCAGGGACTCGATATCGCCGAGCCGCGCCTGTAGCGGCGCGCCGACACGCAGGCCACGCCGGTCGATGGCGAGGCCGATGGTGCGCCGCCGGCTGCGCCGCAGATGATAGTCGACGGCCTGGCCGGCAAGCGCGATGCGGCGCGGAGCTTCAGCCGGCGCTGCTCTTGGCATCCGGGTAGCGGTGCGGGGAAATGCGGCGCATCTCGCCTTCGATCCAGTTCTCGACGCGCTGGTTGACTTCCGCCTCGGTCATCCCCGTCGCGTCGAAGGCCGGGCCGATGCTGATGGTCACGGTGCCGGGTCTCTTGATGAAGGCCTGGCGCGGCCAGAGTTCGCCCGAATTATGGGCGATCGGGACCACCTTGCAACCGACCTGGGTCGCCAGGTAGGCGCCGCCAGCCTTGTAGCGCCGCGTCTCGCCGGGCGCCACGCGCGTTCCTTCCGGGAAAATGATGACGTAGAAGCCTTTCTTGAGCCGCTCGCGCCCCTGCTCGACGACCAGGTCGAGCGCCTGCTTGCCGGCCGCGCGGTCGATCGAGATCATCTTCATTGCCCCCAGACCCCAGCCGATCAGCGGCACGCGCAGCAGCTCCTTCTTGAGCACGAAGACGCAGTAGGCGCCCCGCGGCACGTAATCCTGGATGGTCATCGTCTCCCAGGCCGACTGGTGCTTCGAAAGGATCACGCAAGGTTCCCGCGGCATGTTCTCGAGGCCGACCACCTTCGGGCGGATGCCGAGCAGGTTCTCGACGCCCCACTGGATGCCGAGGCGCCAAACCCTGCCCAGGTGATAACCCCAGAGGCCGCGCAGCACGATGGCGGCAACGATCAACAGGGGGGCGATCAGCAGGGTCCACAACCCGCCCCAGATGGCGAAGAGCAGCGAACGGACGATATTCATTTCTTCTTCGCCGCCAGAATCCAGTCAACCGCCGCCGCGAGGTCGTCGAAGACCTCGGTTCCTTCGGGAAGACCGCCCTCGGCCAGCGTCAACGGACCCTTCCCGGTACGCACCAGGATCGGCAGGCAGCCCGCCACAGCAGAGGCCTGGAGGTCGCGCAGCGAATCGCCAATCGACGGGACACCCTCGAGATCGACATTCATGGTCTCGGAAATCCGCTTGAACATCCCGGGTTTGGGTTTGCGGCATGCACATGCCGAATCGGCCGTATGCGGGCAATAGAAGACGGCATCGATGCGGCCGCCGGCGGCGAACAGCGCCTTGTGCATCTTTTCATGGATGGCGTTCAGGGCGTCCATGTCCAGCAGGCTGCGCCCGATGCCCGACTGGTTGGTCGCGATGACGACGCGATAGCCGTTCTGGTTCAGCCGCGCGATGGCCTGCAGGCTGCCGGGGATGGGTTTCCATTCCGCCGGGGACTTGATGAACTGTGCCGAATCGAAATTGATGACGCCGTCGCGATCGAGAATGACGAGTTTCATGGCCTGGCCTTTCCGGCGTTAGGCGGACAGCTTCGAAATATCGGCCACCCGATTCATCGCGCGGTGAAGCTTGGCGAGCAGCCCAAGGCGGTTGGCACGCAGTGCCGGATCGTCGGCATTGACCATGACGCGGTCGAAGAAGGCGTCGACTGGGGCGCGCAGCGCGGCCAGCGCCTGCAGCGATTCGGCGTAGTCGCCGGTTTCGAAGGCGGCATCGGCGCGGGGAACGACGTCGACCAGGGCATCGCTCAGCGCGATCTCGGCGCCTTCCCTGAGCAATGCGCCGTCGACCACGGCTTCGACCGCGTTCTCGACCTTCTTCAGGATGTTGCCGACCCGCTTGTTGGCGGCGGCAAGAGCCGCGGATTCGGGCAGTGCGGCAAAGGCACGGACAGCAACCAGGCGCTTGGGAATGTCGCCCAGGCGCTGCGGGCGCTGACTGACCACGGCATCGACCTCCTGCGCGGTAAAGTCCTGCTCGCGCAGATTGCCGGCGAGGCGCTCGTAGATAAAGTCGGCAAGCGCGGGATCGCTCGGCTTGAAGCCGTCGACCGCGGCGAACGCGCTGCCGGCGAGCGCCAGCAACTGGTCGAGCGGCAGGTCGAGATCATTTTCGGCCAGCATGCGGATGACGCCCAGCGCGTGCCGGCGCAGCGCGAAGGGATCGCGGTCGCCGGTCGGAATCTGGCCGATGCCGAACATGCCGACCAGCGTTTCCAGCTTGTCGGCGAGCGCGACGATGGTGCCCACCTGGCCGCGCGGCAGCGAGTCGCCGGCGAAGCGCGGCTTGTAGTGGTCCTCGATGGCATCGGCGATATCCGTCGCCAAGCCGTCGTGCAGCGCGTAGTAGCGGCCCATGATGCCCTGCAGTTCCGGGAACTCGCCGACCATGTCGGTCAGCAGGTCGGCCTTGGCCAGCAGGGCGGCCTGTTCGGCCTGCAGCGCGAGGCCCTCGCCGCCGAGTTGCTCGCCGATCGCCTTGGCGATGACGCAGACACGCTGGACGCGCTCTCCCTGGGTGCCCAGCTTGTTGTGATAGACGACCTTGGCCAGGTTGAGGACACGCGATTCGAGCGTCTTCTTGCGATCCTGGTCGTAGAAGAACTTGGCATCGGCCAGGCGCGGCCGGACGACGCGCTCGTTGCCGCCGATCACGGCCGAAGGATCGTCGGGCCGGATGTTGCTGACGACGAGGAAACTGTTGGTCAGCCGGCCGGCCGTGTCGAGGAGCGGGAAATACTTCTGGTTGGCCTTCATGGTCAGGATCAGGCACTCCTGCGGCACGGCGAGGAATTCCGCCTCGAACTGGCCGACCAGCACATTCGGGCGCTCGACCAGCGCGGTAACCTCGTCGAGCAGCGCGTCGTCGTCGATCGGCTTCAGGTCACGGCCCGCCTGGATGGCAGCCGCAGCGAGCTGGCGGGCGATCTCGGCGCGGCGTTCGGCGAACGAGGCGATGACCGCACCGTCACGTTTCAGCGTCTCGGCGTAGCTGTCGGCATCGGCAAGGACGACCGGATCGACTGCCGCTTCGAAGCGGTGACCTCGCGTTTCGCGGCCCGCGCCCAGGCCGAGGATGGAGACCGGGACGACATCGGCGCCGTGCAGCGCCACAAGCCTGTGCGCCGGACGGACGAAATTTACGCTGTTCCAGCCATCCTGCAACTGGTAGCTCATCACCTTGGGGATCGGCAATCCGCTGAGCGCCGCCTCGAGGGACTTCTGCAGGCCCTCGGCCAGTGCCGCTCCCCTGGCCAGGCTATCGAGGAACAGCACCTCGGTCTTGCCGTCGTGCTCGCGGCGCAGGGCCGGGACGACCGAGGCGTCGGCACCGAGCGCCGCCAGCTTCTTGAGCAGCGCCGGCGTCGCGTTGCCGTTGGCATCGAGCCCGACGGCGACCGGCATCAGCTTGTGCATAACCGGCTTGTCGGCTGCGACATCGGCGACATCGGTGACATGGGCAGCCAGACGGCGCGGCGAGGCGTAGGCCGTGACTGCCGCGGTCGACGGTGCCAGACCGGCATTTTTCAGGGCGCTGCCAAGGGTCTGGGCAAAGGCTTCACCCAGCTTCTTCAGCGCCTTCGGGGGCAGTTCTTCAACGAAGAGTTCGACGAGCAGGTTCTTGGACGACATGATCAGGCCGCCTTCCTTTCGATCTGGGCGAGAACTTCGCTGGCCCATTTCTCTGGCGCCATCGGGAAGCCTAGGCGCGCCCGGCTCTCCAGGTAACTCTGGGCGACGGCACGCGCCAGGTTGCGGATGCGGCCGATGTACGCGGCACGCTCGGTCACCGAAATGGCGCCGCGGGCGTCGAGCAGGTTGAAGGTGTGCGCGGCTTTCAGCACCTGTTCGTAAGCGGGCAGCGCCAGCTGGGCGCCCATCAGGTGCTGCGCCTGCTTCTCGTGGGCGCCGAAGGCGTAAAACAGGAATTCCACGTCGCTGTGCTCGAAATTGTAGGCCGATTGCTCGAACTCGTTCTGGTGATAGACATCGCCGTAGGTCAGGCCTTGCGTCCATGTCAGGTCGAAGACGTTCTCGACGCCCTGCAGGTACATCGCGAGGCGCTCGATGCCATAGGTGATCTCGCCGGTGATCGGCTTGCAGTCGATGCCGCCGACCTGCTGGAAGTAGGTGAACTGCGTCACCTCCATGCCGTTCATCCAGACTTCCCAGCCGAGACCCCAGGCGCCCAGGGTCGGATTCTCCCAGTCGTCCTCGACGAAGCGCACGTCATTCTTCTTGAGGTCGAAACCTAGGGCTTCGAGCGAGCCGAGGTAGAGTTCGAGGATGTTCTCCGGCGCCGGCTTCAGCACCACCTGGTACTGGTAGTAGTGCTGCATGCGGTTCGGATTCTCGCCATAACGGCCGTCCTTGGGCCGGCGCGATGGCTGCACGTAGGCTGCATTCCACGGTTCGGGGCCGATCGCCCGCAGGAAGGTCGCCGTGTGGCTGGTGCCGGCGCCAACCTCCATGTCGTAGGGCTGCAACAGCGCGCAGCCACGTTCGCCCCAGTATTCCTGCAGGCGCAGGATGACATCCTGAAACGTCGGTGTATTGCTGGTGGTCATCAGACAGGCTCGGAAAGACTGAAGAGCCTGAATTCTACTAGCAATTGGCCTGTTCCGGCAGGCTGCCCTGGCCGGGCCGCGCATTGCCGGCGGTCGCGAAAGGCGATGTCTTCAGCGACACCCTTACCCTGCCGATCGCCGCCGCTAGACATCGCCGCGCGGCGGCTTAGGTGCCGACCTCTAGTCTTGTTCTTGACCAAAATTAATATAATCAATATGATACAAATCATGTTGCGGTGCAACACCGGTTTGTGCGCGCCAAACGCGGCGCCACACCGCGCCACTGGTGGCTTTTCCTTTGGCGCGCCGGTGTCGTTCCCCCTGTAACCGTTCGCTGTCGCAGAGGCCTTGCGGCAGTGGCAACAGTCAAGGAGGTCGCATGTTCGCTACGACCGTTTTTCCGCCCGCCTTTCTGCGGGCTTCGTTTGCCCTTCTTGCCCTGCTTCAGAAGTTCCTGATGGCTGCCGGGATGGTTTTTCTCATCGGCCTGGCCTGCCTGCAAGCCGGCCACTCTGGCCTGATCGAGGGGTTGAAGACCCTGATTCCCGCCACCGAGGTCACCGATGGCGAAGAGGACGCGAGCGACTTCGTGCCGTCCGCCGGCGAATCGCCACCGGTGCTGAGCCCGAGGATGCGCGGAGCCCTCGACTATGTTTCGCGGCGCTATCGCGTGTCGACCGAGGCGCTCGAACCGATCTTCGCCACCGCGCAGGCATCCGGGAAGGAACTGCGCATCGATCCCCTGCTGATCATCGCCGTCATCGGCGTCGAATCCGGGTTCAACCCGTTCTCGCAGAGCGTGGTCGGCGCCAAGGGTCTGATGCAGGTGCTTCCCCGCTACCATATGGACAAGCTGCCTGAGGAAGCCGACCGCTTGAGATTCCTCGATCCGGTGACCAACGTCCGCGTTGGCGCCAAGGTGCTGCACGAGTCGATCCGCCGCTCCGGTGGCGTCGAGTCCGGTCTGCAGCAATTCGGCGGCGCACTCAACGACCCGGAGCGCCGCTATTCGTCCAAGGTGCTCGCCGAAAGGCAGCGCCTGGAACAGGCCGCCCAGCGCTTCCGGGCATGATGCCGGCGCCCTAGCGGCGTCGCGGCTGGCGGCTGAGCAGCACGCAGACGCAGACCAGAAGCAGGAAGGCGAGATTGCCGTAACGTGCATAGGGCGTCATTCCCTGATACGCACGAACCTCCGAACGCAGCACACCCTGCGTAAATGCCGGCAGGATCGCCTCGACCGCGCCGTCGGCGCCGATCACGGCGGTCATGCCGGTGTTGGTCGCGCGCAGCATCGGGCGCCCGGTTTCGACGGCACGCATGCGGGCAATCTGCAGGTGCTGCGGCTGCGCCAGCGAGCGTCCGAACCAGGCTGTGTTCGACAGGTTGGCAAGAATTCCGGCCTGCGGCAGCGAGCGGATGATCTCCTCGCCGAAAACATCCTCGTAGCAGATATTGACCGCAAGCTGCTGCCCGGCGACAGCGAGCGGCGCCTGCATTTCCGGCCCGCGCGAGAACGCCGACATGGGAATGCTGGCGAGACGCATGAACCACGAGAAGCCGGGCGGAATGAACTCGCCGAACGGCACCAGGTGTGTCTTGCTGTAGCGCTGGGTTGGCGAGATGCCGAGGCTGACCGCGCTGTTCCAGTAATGTTCGCCCTGACCGGTGATGGTGCCGAAGACGAGATCGCCTCCGTGTCGTTGCGCGGCCGCCCTGAGGAACTCCGCATATTCCGGCGGGAGCTGGTCGAAAAAGGCGGGAACCGCGGTTTCCGGAAGCAGCGTCAGCTGCGCGGGGTTTTCCGCGACCAGGCGCTGGTAGAGACTCAGGGTACGGAGAAAGGCCTCCGGCCGGAACTTCAACTCCTGCGGGATGTTGCCCTGGATCAGCGCCACGCTGATCGGCTCGCCGACGGGCTCGGTCCAACGCAGCTGTTGCAGCCCGAATCCGATGGCCGCGGTGACTGCGAGAGAGGCGAGTCCGGATTTCCAGCGCAAGAGCAGGGCGCCGCACAGCGCCACGAGCAGCGACAGGCCATGCACGCCGAGCAAGGGTGCAAACCCCGCCAGCGGGCTGGGCGGCGCCTGCGAGTAGCCGGCGGCCAGCCACGGGAAGCCGGTGAAAATCCAGCTCCTGACCCAGTCGACCGCAGCAATCAACGCAGCGAAGAACAGCGCCTGGCGCCACTGGCCCAACGGCTGCCAGCGCTTGAAGACCCACCCGGCCAGCGCCGGGAAGACGGCCATCACGGCACAGAACAGGAAGGCGGCGAGCCCGGCCAGCCACCACGGCATGCCGCCGAAGACCGAGAGGCTGACGTAGACCCACGAAACCCCGGTCAGGAAGAAGCCGAGGCCGAAGGCAAGTCCGCTCGACGCCGCCTGGCACGGAGAGTCGCCGCACCGCACCAGGACGAACAACCCCAGCCAGATTAACGGCGCCAGCCAGAACAGGCCGAACGGGGCAAAGCAGAGCACGCCGGCGGCGCCTATCAGCGTCGCCAGACCAAAGCGGAGATACGCCGGCTCAGGCAGTCTTGGCGTCGGCACCGGGCTGTGGCTTGGATGGCGCGGTGACCAGCAGCGTGTACAGGCGCCGACTGTCGGCGCGCAGCACCTGGAAACGGATGCCGTCGACGTCGATGACTTCGTTGCGCTTGGGCACGCGACCGAGGTGGCGCAGGATCAGGCCGCCCACCGTATCGAACTCGGCATCCGGGAAACTGGTGCCGAAAGCCTGGTTGAAATCCGCGATCTCGGTCCGCGTCTTGACGCGCCAGCGACCGGGCGAATCGAGACGGATGTTGTCGTAGGCTTCGTCGAAGTCATACTCATCCTCGATATCGCCGACGATCTGCTCGAGCACATCCTCGATGGTGACCAGCCCGGCGACGCTACCGTATTCATTGACGACGATGGCCATGTGATTGCGCGAGACGCGGAACTCGCGCAGCAGCACGTCGAGGCGCTTCGCTTCGGGAATGAAGACCACCGGCCGCAGCCAGGCGCGAAGATCGAAATCCGCGTCGACGTGGATCCGCAGCAGGTCCTTGGCCAGCATGACCCCCAGCACGTTGTCGCGGTCGCCATCGATCACCGGAAAGCGCGAATGGGCGGTTTCGATGACGACGGGGATGATCCTGGCCATCGGCTCATTAATGTCGACGACTTCCATCAGGGCGCGGGGAACCATGACGTGGCTGACCCGGGTTTCCGAGGCGGCCAGCGCGCCCTCGATGATGGTCAGCGCATCGGCATCCATCAGGTTGCGCTCGTAGGCCGCGCGCAGGATCTCGGCAAGTTGCCCGCGATCTCCGGGAACCCTCAGGAGCATGGCGGTCAACCGTTCGATCAGGCCGGGTTTGCTGTCACTGTCCATGGTGTCTAGGCGGCGTAGGGGTCGGGATAGCCAAGCGCGGCGAGAATCTTGGCTTCCTTCTCTTCCATGGCCTGGGCATCGCCGTCGTTCTCGTGATCCCACCCTTGCAGATGCAGCATACCATGCACCGTCAGGTGCGCGTAATGCGCCGCCAGCGACTTGCCCTGTTCGCTTGCCTCGCGCGCCACCACGGGCGGGCAGATGACCAGGTCGCCCAGCAGCGACGGCTCGGTTTCATAGGGAAAGGAGAGGACGTTGGTCGCGTGGTCCTTGCCGCGATATTCGCAGTTGAGCATCCGCCCCTCCTGCTCGTCGACGAGACGGATGGCAACCCGGCCGCCTCCCGTCAACGCCGCCCGCGCCCAGCGCGCGAAATCGGTGCGCGACGGTAAACCTTGTCGCTGGCAGGCATATTGCACCGCGAGGTCAAGGCGTTTGCTTGCTTTGGGACTCATAGGCGGCGACGATGCGGGCGACCAGCGGATGGCGGACCACATCTTCCTTCATGAATTCGGTGAAGGCCAGTCCGCGCACGCCCTTCAGAATGTCATGCGCTTCACGCAGGCCGCTCTTCTGGCCCTTGGGCAGGTCGATCTGGGTGAGGTCGCCGGTGACCACGGCCTTGGCGCCGATGCCGATGCGGGTCAGGAACATCTTCATCTGCTCGGGCGTCGTGTTCTGCGCCTCGTCGAGAATGATGAAGGCGTGGTTGAGCGTGCGCCCGCGCATGAAGGCCAGAGGCGCGATCTCTATGGCATGCTTGTCGTGCAGCTTGCTGACGCGGTCGTGGCCCATCAGGTCGTAGAGCGCGTCATAAAGCGGTCGCAGATAGGGGTCGATCTTCTGGGCCAGGTCGCCGGGCAGGAAACCGAGGCGTTCCCCGGCCTCAACGGCAGGCCGGGTCAGGATGATGCGTTCGACCAGGTCACGCTCGAAGGCGTCGACGGCACTGGCCACCGCCAGATAGGTCTTGCCGGTCCCGGCCGGGCCGATGCCGAAGGTGATGTCGTGCTCCTGGATCGCCTTGAGATAGGCCACCTGACGCGGCGTGCGCCCGTGCAGCTCGGCCTTTCGCGTCAGCAGTTGCGGACCATCGACCGGCCCCTCGGCAGCTCGCGCGATGCGCCGCACCGGCGCATTGATCAGCTCGATCAGGCCGAGCTGGATCTCATCGACCGACAGCGGTTCGCGCGCCATGGCATAGAAATGGCGGATGGCATCCGCGGTCAACCCGGATTTCTCGCCGATTATCGAGAAGCGCTCGTTGCGGCGCCGGATGGTCACATCGAAGCCGGTCTCGATCTGCCGGATGTTCTCGTCGAGAGGCCCACACAAATTGGCCAGCAGGACATTGTCGACCGGTGCCAGCACGACGTCCACCGGCCTGCTCTTCGGCGCGGTCCTGCTATTCAAGGATGACAATCTCGCCTCTCAGGCTGTGGGGCAATGCCCTGGTGATGCGCACATCGACGAAACTGTCGATCAGGCGCGCGCTGCCGGCATACCCGCCGACAAAATTGACGACGCGGTTGTTGTCTGTCCGCCCCGCCAGTTCGTTCGCGTCCTTCTTCGACCGGCCTTCGACCAGCACGCGCTGCACGCTGCCGACCATCGCCTGGCTGATCACCTGCGCCTGTTCGTCGATCCGCTTCTGCAGGCGCGCGAGGCGGGCCGACTTGACTTCGGCGGGAGTCGAATCGTCCATCTCGACCGCTGGAGTGCCGGGACGCGGGCTGTAGACGAAGGAGAAGGAGGTGTCGAAACCGACATCGTCGATGAGCTTCATCGTCTTTTCGAAGTCCGCGTCGGTTTCGCCGGGAAAGCCGACGATGAAGTCCGACGACAACGAAATGTCGGGCCGCGCCGCCCGCAGCTTGCGGATGACCGACTTGTATTCGAGTGCCGTATAGCCACGTTTCATAGCCGCCAGCACGCGGTCGGATCCGGCCTGCACCGGCAGATGAAGATGCGAGACCAGTTTCGGCACCCTGGCGTAGGCGTCGATCAGGCGCTGCGACATCTCACGCGGGTGCGAAGTCGTGTAGCGGATGCGCTCGATGCCCGGAACTTCAGCAATGTACTCAATCAGCAATGCCAGATCGGCCTGTTCCTCGCTGCCCGCCATGGCTCCCCGGTAGGCATTGACGTTCTGGCCGAGCAGCGTCACTTCCCTGACGCCATTCGCTGCCAGTCCGGCAACTTCAGTGAGCACGTCCTCGAACGGCCTCGATACCTCGCCGCCGCGGGTGTAGGGGACGATGCAGAAAGTGCAGAACTTCGAGCAGCCTTCCATGATCGACACGAAGGCCGACGCGCCCTTGACCTCGGCGGGGGGCATGGCATCGAATTTCTCGATTTCCGGGAACGAGACATCGACCGCTGCCCTGCCCTGGCGCTTGCGCTCGGCCAACAGTTGCGGCAGACGGTGCAGGGTCTGCGGGCCAAAGACGACATCGACGTAAGGCGCACGGGCGACGATGGCATCGCCCTCCTGGCTCGCCACACACCCGCCGACGCCGATGACCAGATCAGGATTGAGCTTCTTCAGTTGGCGGACCCGACCGAGATCATGGAACACCTTTTCCTGCGCCTTCTCGCGCACCGAACAGGTGTTGAACAAAATGATGTCAGCATCTTCCGGGCTGTCGGTCCTGACCACGCCCTCGGCGGCATTGAGCACATCGGCCATCTTGTCGGAATCGTACTCATTCATCTGGCAGCCGAAGGTGCGGATGAACAGTTTCTTGGGCATGAACGGAGGCTTGTCGGAAACAATGTTAGCCCGGAGGGTGAACTTCGGGCCATTGAAAACAGGGGTGCATTATAGCCGACTGCAAAATGCGTTGACCGAAGAATGCCGTCCCAACTATAATCCGCGCCCTTAGGAGTGCGGTGATGTAGCTCAGTCGGTTAGAGCGATGGATTCATAACCCATAGGTCGGTGGTTCAATTCCACCCATCACCACCAGAATTTGCGGAGCCGTTGCGCCCTTGGCGCAGCGGCTTTTTTCACCCGCAGGAAGCAGCGGCTACTCGGGTTCTTTGAGCAGCCCCGCGAACTCGCGCCGGAAGGCTGTGATCTTTGGATTGATGACCACGGTACAGTAACCCTGGCCAGTGTGGGCGGCGAAATAGTTCTGGTGATAGGGCTCGGCCGGGAAGAATTCCGGCGCATCCGCAACCTCGGTAACAATCACTGCCGGTGGTGCAAAGACCGATGCCAGGCTTGCGATCATCTCCAACGCCTCGCGCCGCTGCTCCGGGCTATGGACGAAGATCGCCGAACGGTACTGCGTTCCGACGTCGGTCCCCTGGCGATTCAAGGTCGTCGGGTCATGAATGGCAAAGAACACTTGCAGAAGCTGGCGGTATGAAATTCGCTCGGAATCGTAATTGATCCTGACCGCTTCGGCATGGCCCGTTGCCCCGGAACAGACCTCCTCGTACGTCGGGTTCGCGTTGTATCCGCCGCAATAGCCGGAGGTGACGCCGTAAACGCCGGCCAGCTGCGAAAAGACCGCATCGAGGCACCAGAAGCAACCGCCAGCGAATGTCGCCAACGCCATGTCCAACGCTCCAACCAGAACTCGTCAGGACCTCAGTATAGACAAATAGACCAATGGCTACGCTGTTTCCCAACAAAAAACCCCCGGCCGTTGAGTAATTTGGTCGGGGGTATTTG
>ERZ761603.808-NODE-808-length-24965-cov-14.942553_pt1 | contig 24965 bp, 19 predicted proteins | sample MGYA00511879_ERZ761603 | MGnify/ENA primary metagenome ERZ761603 (study PRJEB28899, sample SAMN02850040) | bioreactor sludge metagenome | biome: EBPR Sludge; feature: EBPR Bioreactor; material: flocular biomat | place: Australia: Thorneside Wastwater Treatment... | reverse complement strand
TCATCTTGAACGCGAGCCGTTGCAGGCGTTCCTTGTCCTCGCGGTCCATGTGGTGATGACGGACATAGGGAGGATTCGCCAAGATAAGGTTTGGCGCGGGCGGGCAAGAGCCATTGGCGACGACGCGGGTGAAGTCTCCGCGCACGACTTCCAGCCCGGCATCAGCCCACAGATTGCGGGCGGCGTCGGCGAAGGCGGAATCGAGTTCGACACCGACGGCGCTCTCCAGTCGCTTGGGGCCGTAGACCGCGAGCGCGGCGGAGAAAAAACTACCCGAGCCTATGGACGGGTCGGCGAAGCGGATCCCACGCTTGCGCGTGCCGATGAGTGTGCCGACGTAGCGGGCGATATCGACGGCAAGGGCGTTGGGCGTGGCGAACTGGCCGAGACGGTTCCGCTCGGCTGCCGACTTGGTTGCATCAATCGCCGTCTGAATCGACTGGCGTTGCGCTTCGGTTGTATTGTCGTGGTGCGCGATCATTCGGTTCACAATCCCAACTTCGAAAGGTCTTCGATGCGATGCTCCCAAACCCAGTCGATCCCTTCGGCGGCCTCGTAGCCCAGATAGTCGGAGCCGAAGTACCCGCAGAGGAACAGGACAAAGCACACGTCCTTGCCGAAAGTGGCTTGGAGTTGGTGGACCTTGGTTGCTTCCTCTTTGCGGCGCTTGTTGGTGTTGGTGAAGTCGCCCGCCGATTTGGCTTCGATCAACACGGGCAAACGATCCTTCCGCAACTGCTTGGGCTGGATCACCACGTCAATCGGAATGTTGACCTTGACGGCCTTCCCGACGCCGAGGTTCATGCGGAACGAGTACGTGCCCGCTTCCATCTCCGCGAGCGGCTTCACACCGGGGTGAGATTTTTTCCGGTAGCCCCGCGTATCCAGCCAAGCGCCTACGAGGGTGAGTTGGCGCTGCTCCTGAGCATTGCGGACGATCGGGTTCGCCACCGCGCTGCACAAGCGGTCGGCAACGATCGTCGATGCCCGGTCGCGTTCGTGGTCAGTCGGGTCTTTTCCCGCGTCCAGCCACGGGAAGATGTCCCGGTCCAGGAGCTTGGTCAGAACGCGGCAGACTTTGCCGAGGTTCTCGTCCAGCAGTTCCGCCTTCATGCGGGCCGCGAGTTTGCCTTCCTCCATGCTGCCGATCAGCGACTTGCTCGCGCTTGCGAGTCCGACCAAGCGGTCCACCGCAAGCGGCGGCGCGGTACACATGCGGAGCGTGGGTAGGACGATCGGATTCGCTCTGAGCGTCGCCGCGTCGAGATTGCGGAGGTCGCTAGTCGCGAGCAGAGCGGCTTTGACGTGTTCGGTGGTCTTGACCCGAGTCGAGCGGAATGCCTGCGGCGCAAACTCCATGAACCACTGGTTGAACTGGTCAACAGAAGCCGCAACATCGGCCTTCCAGAGGTGGGGTTTGTCGGCGTTGATCTTCGATGGTGCCATGCGGCGCGTTCGCTTCCTGCTCGACTTGGCTTGCCGCATTCGCCTCATCATCACCGAGTATACGGTCTATGTTTGGTTATGTCCAACGCTCCATTCTGCGGCTTGCTTGGTGGTCTCGCTGGAGGTTTTCGCAGGGTACAACCCCCCGCGTCGAGTTTGCCGCTTATCCCGAGAGAACGGCGTCGCGTTGAGCCGGATGCTCTTGCGCAGAGGTTCGCCCGTAGTTTCGACCGGAAAATCTTCTGAGCAGCGCTGCGAATCGCCACCTGCGTCGGAAATTAGGCTTTGGGGAGGTAGGCCTGTCGCCCGAAGCCCCCCGGCAAGGCGACCACCGCAACCTGAATCGGACTAACCCTCGACGAGCACTTCCACCTTCGCGTGAAGCCCCGGGCGGGTGTGGAACCCGAGTTTCACCAGACGGCCAAGGTGGAACGTGACCGGATATTCCCAATGGCGAAGATCGCGACCTCGATTGCGCGATGCCTTCAAAACTCACGCCACTTCGAAAGTGGCCCATTGCCGAGTCTGAAAGATCGCGCGGGTCCCATACGCACAAGACTTGCACCTGCAGGGCGGAATTCGTGTGTGACTCGGGAATCGAGTCGAGCGAATCGAACCCCCGGGCCGCGCCCGTGGGTTACTTCTTCACCACCCACATCTTCGTCGCGTTCACGATCAGCGTTTTATCGTTGGCGGTGGCGACCGTTCCCTCGACGATGATGTCGGCCAGTTCCTTCACGTCGCCGTGCTTGACTCCGACCCGCAGGACCTGCCCCGCGGGGTCAACGACCTGGATCGTCGCGGCGTGGGCCGCGATGTCTTCCTTGGTTTCGCAGCAGTAATCCCACGGGGTCTTGCAGTGGTCCTTGTCCATATCGGCGCAGGATTTGAGGCCCTTGCCGATGATGGTGAAGACCGCCCGTTCGGTCACGAACGGCTCGACACCGCCGCCGATGGTGCCGCGGATCGTGATCGGCGCGCCGGTTTTGGCCGTTTTTCGGGCGTCTTCCACCCACTGGGTTTTCTCAGACGGTTCGGCGGCCGGGGCGTACAGCCCCTCGGGCAGGGCGGCCTTCGTCACGCTTACGGAGGCCGCATCGATCCCCAGTTCGGCGCCCGCGGCGCGTGCGCCGGTCACGACCACGACCGCGCCGGGGTACAGGCCGCGATGGCCCTTGATGCCGGTCGTCAGCACTTTGCCCGACTTGTCTACAACGCGCACGGTGGCGCGTCCGTCACCGCTCTCGGCGCTGAGCACGAAGGCGGCCTTCTCGGGCGCGAAGCCGTCGGCATCGACCACGCCCCGGACGGTGACCGTTGAGCCGGGCTTGGCGGCGGCGGCCTGCGCCATCGCGATGGGCTTGGTCTTGATCTCGTTGACGAAGAGTTTGGCGGGCAGTTTCGGCGTTGCGGGCTGGGCGAAGACGTAAGGCGAAGCAAGCACCGCGACGACCGCCAACGAGCGGATGAAGTTCATGATCCCGAATAGTACGGGCCGGGATCAGCCCTCGCCGTAGCGCAGCCACCCGCCGCACTCGGGGCAACGATCCAGCCTTCCGGCGTGGTAGCGGCAATCGGGGCAGATGCCCGCTTCCAGCAGACGCCGCCGGCGGGCCGCCAGCAGATCGGCCACCGAACCCATCGAGGCCAGAAAAGCCGCGAAGGCCAGCAGCACGAGCGCTTCGTTGGCGATCCCTCCCCACGCGGGGCGCACAGCGCGCACCTCGCCATGCCCGAGCAGCGCATCCACCAGCGGGGCCTTCACGCCGCGGGACACCAGGTCGTTGCCGTACACCCCCAGGGCGAGTGCGCGCTCGGCCTCATCGGCGGGCTGTCCGGTCGAGATGTTGACGATGGAGAGCGCGCGCCGGTGCGTGACCCACAGGGGCGACCAGAGGCCGTCGGCCCTGGGCATGCCCGTGACGCGGACATCGAGGATGGTGTGCAGACGGCTGGCCAGCGGCAGTTCCCAATCCTCGAAGGAACCCGAGTCCACCCTCACCAGGCGCGGGCTGTCTGGCCCGATCACGACAAAGACATTCTCCACCGGCGGCCATCCGGTGATGCGCACGCTGTCCCCCAGGAGCAGGGGCCGCAGATCGGCCTTCGTACGAACCCAGTGCCAGGGCAGAGCCACCATGATGAAGTTGAAGATGAGAAAGAGCAGAGACAGGGCCAGCACCCACAGGGAGCGGAGCCGAAATCGCGAACATGGCCCCGCCGTCGCGTGCATCGCGGGTATCGTTGGCCCCCGTGAGCATCGTCGTATGGACCAACCCGGGATCTGGGCGAGGGCGTGCCGAGGAGCGCGCCCGCGAGATCACCTGGGCGCTGGGTGGTGAGGCCGGGATCGTCTTGAGCATTCCCGGGGGGCAGCGTGTGAACAGCCCCCGCGCCGCGGCGGCGCTTCGTGACGCGAAGGCCTGCATCGTCGTGGGGGGCGACGGCACGCTCCACGCTGTTCTGCCCGCGCTCATCGAGAGCCGCGTGCCGGTCTACCACGCCGCGATGGGCACAGAGAACCTATTCAGCCGCGAGTTCTTCATGCGGGCCGATGCCGCGTCCGTCGTCCGGGCGGTTGAAGCCGGGCGTGTGCTTGCCGTGGACGCGGGCGAAGTCGTCGGGGCGGGCGATCTGGCCCTTTGCCACTTTGCGCTGATGTTCAGCGCCGGGCCGGACGCGGGGGTGACGCGCCGTCTCGCCGCGGCACGGCGCGGGAGCATCACCCACGCGACCTATGCGCGGCCCGTCCTGGCCGAACTCGCCGATCCGTTCCTGCCCGTCGTGGATGTGAACATCGACGGCCGCGATGTTGTCCGTGGTCGGCGCGGGTGGCTGCTGATCTGCAACAGCCGGCAGTACGGGTTCCGGGCCGATCCGGGCCTCCGCGCGGTCATGACCGATGGCCTTCTTGACTGCGTTTTTTTCCCCGCGGACAGCGGGATGGAGGCCCTGACGTGGGTTCTCGCCGCGCGAACCCGCAAGCACCTCGATATGACCGGTATCGTGTATGTTGCCGGCGGCCGTCTGCGTGTTCGGATGGAGGCCGGCCCGGTGCAGGCCGATGGCGACTACCTCGCCGATGCAACGGGCGAAGGATGGATCGATTTCCGCTGCCTGCCCCGCGCCTTGAACGTACTTTTACCCGGATGAGTGCCTCTCTTGATATCACCGACGGCACCGGACGGGTTCCGGCTTCAGTCATGGAGTTCCTGACCCGCCATGTCATGGCCGCGTTCGAGCGCCTGGGCGGTGCGGGTGCAGTCCGGGTGCGGGTCGTGGACGATGAGGAGATGGCCCGCGCCCACGAGGAGTTCGCCGGCGTCCCGGGCACGACCGATGTTCTGACCTTTGATTTGTCTGATCCAGAGGAACACCGGCCGCAAAGACCAAGTATTGCCGATGTCCAATCGGGTAATGTAAGGAATATATATGGTTTTGATTCGGATATTTTGATATGCCTTGATGAGGCAGAGCGCCAGGCCGGGCAACGCGGCTACCCTTTTGAGCGCGAGTTGTTGTTGTACATCGTCCACGGCATGCTTCATTGCCTGGGCTTTGATGACCACGATGACCGTGACTTTGCCGAGATGCACGCGATGGAAGACGCGCTGCTCGGCGCAATCGGTGTGGGGGCGGTCTTTCACCGGCCGCGTGAGGCCGGTTGAGCCGCGCCCGGAGGCGACGACTGTGAACGATTGGATCTGGCTCGGGATCTCGATGGCGGCCTTGATGGCCGGGGCCATCCTCTCGACATTGGTCCAGGCCCTTCGCGACCTGTCCCGCTCGGCGTTGGAAGAGATCGTTTCCCGTCGTGGCAGCCGGGCCGCGGCGGATCGAATCTCCCGGATCCTCGAAGACCTCGACGGACACGCCGCGGCGACAGCGCTGCCGAGAACGTTCTTCAATCTGGTGGTGGCCGTCTCGCTGGTCCTGTGGATCACGGCGGTACGGCACGCGACGGACCCGACGTGGCTCGATGGATTGATCGGGATCATCGTGGCGAGCCTGCTGCTGTGGGTCTTTACGACGGTGCTCCCGGCCAGCGTGGCCCGTCACGCGGGGGAGTCGACGGTCTACACCTGGAGCCGCGTGCTGCGGGTGATGTACGCCATCGGCCGTCCGCTGCGGCTGCTGGCATCGGGGATCGACAAAGCGGTCAGACGGCTGGTGGGCAAGGCGGACCAGACCCCGGCCCAGGCCGTGCAGGAAGAGATCCTGACCGCGATCGAGGACGCGCAGGTCGAGGGGGGTGTGGACGAGACCGAGCGCGACATGATCGAGGCGGTGGTGAAGTTCCGCGAGCGCACGGTGGCCCAGGTGATGACGCCCCGCACCGAGATGAAGGCCATCGAACTCAGCAACAACCTCGGCGAGGTGACCGCGGCGATCCGGGAGATCGGCCACAGCCGGATCCCGGTCTACACCGAGAGCATCGACCGCATCGTCGGCATTTTCTACGTGAAGGACCTGATGCGCTGGCTCGCGGGCGAAGGCTCCCGGGGCGGGCGCACCTTCGACCTCAAGAGTCTGCTGCGCCCGGCCTACTTCGTGCCCGCGACCAAGACGGTGCGTGAACTGCTCGCCGAACTGCTCAAGAAGCGAGTTCATATCGCACTGGTCGCGGACGAGTACGGCGGCACCGCGGGCCTGGTGACGTTCGAGGACATCGTGGAGGAGGTTTTCGGCGACATCCAGGACGAGTACGAAATCCCGCAGGAATCCAACGCCGAGGTGCGCATCAATCTCGCCGACAAATCCGCGGAGATCGACGCCCGCGCTTATCTCTCCGACACCAACGACGAACTGCGCTCCGTGGGGCTTGAACTGCCCGAGAGCGAGGAGTACGACACCGTCGGCGGGTTCGTCACCATGACCCTGGGCCGGATTCCCGGGCCGGGGGAGGCCTTCACGCACGCGGGGCTGAAGGTGAAGATCCTCAGCGCCGAACCCACCCGCGTCACGCGCATCCGCGTGGAGGCCGCCGCGCCGGTCGAGGCGGTGACGGATTGAGATACGTCGGCTTCGGCCGTGTCGCCTCGGATCAGGCTCTCCATCAAAAGGACAACGGACCCCCACCCCGGGAGGTCCGCCGTCCTGTGTGAATGGCTTGTTGTTGTCTACTCGCGGTGCAGATCGACCGCGCGCTCCAGCACGAGGAGATCGGCCCCGTCGGTGTGCCCGTCGTCGTTGAAGTCCACCGGCAGCTTGAACCAGCGGTAGATGTCGCCCGTGTCCGTCTTGCCGTCGCGGTTGAGGTCGAAGGCGTCGACCGCGACCGTGTACGTGAAGTCGCCGACCTCCGGGGGGAAGAAGAGGTTGGTTCCCGAGGCCCGCACCAACATCCGCCCGTTCTCGCGCCGGGGAGAGATGCGGTAGAGCCACCCGCCGCCGAACGTTCCCGGCCCCCCCTCCTCGGCATCGAGCGGGGCCACCCAGATCTCGCGGGGAAGGCCGGGCGGCGCGACCATCGCGACAAAGAGTTTGCTCTCGTCCTCGAAGACGGGCAGGCATGGCTGCGGCGGCACGCACGTCGTTGAATACGGTGCTCGCCTTACGACGACCGGATCTTCACCCTCGCCGATCACCGGTCCGTCGAGCACGATCCGCATCGTCTCGCGCTCGGTCCCATCGGGCCACAACTCCCGTGAAACCTCCGGCGAGGTCACGTTCAGATTCGGCGCGCACTCGCGTGCCCGCAGAGCGAAAGGCGCCACTCCGATCGCGCCGGAACCGAACTCGGCCCCGGAGCGCTGGTACACCGTTTGACCCATGAACACCACCGGGCCCGCCGCACGGCGCAGACCAACGACGCCCGATCCCGCCCAGCCTCCCGCCGGGTCGAGGTTCGCGTTCAACACCACCTGACCGTTCAGCCCCGCGGGAGCATCCATCAGGATGACGCCCTGCAAGGATCTGCCGATCGAGATCGCCCGTCCCTCCGCGATCGGGGAGGCGATATGCAGGATCGCGCCCGGCGATACGTCCACCCCGATGCGGCACGTCAGGAACCGGCTCAGCGTGGCTTCTCCCTCGAGGCTGCCGCCGATGAAGAGATGCTTGACCTCCACAGGGCCGAAGGGCCAGCCGAAGATCATGCCGTTGGCATTGCCGCCGATCCGCAGCGTGTTGACGTGCGCGGCCTGGAATGTGGGCTGAATCCCTGGTTCACCGAAGACCGATCCGTTCACCTGAACATTCAGGATGGTTCCGACCCGGCTTCGCACGCCCGCGACCACGAACGAGTTGGTGTCGTTCACCACATCGCCCAGAATCTCGATCAGGCCGATGTCCCCCAGGCCGTCGATGAGGCCCAGATGGTTGCCATCGATCTTCACCGCGCCGATCGACTCGCCGGTCACCGGGTCCGCGGCTTCGGCGGTCACGCCGCCGTAGAGATTGCCGGAGAGGTGGATGGTGCCGCGGATCGCGCCTGTGACATAGATGGAGTTGCCGGCCATGCCCTCCTCGGGGTTGCCGAGGTGATGAGCCGTGATCGCACCTTCATAGTCTCCGGCTGAGCATCCGACGTGACCGAGGTTGCCGTTTCCGCCGAAGGCGTTGGCCGCGATTCTCGCTCGTACCGAGGTGCCCGTTACTTCGCCGATGCCGCGCTGCGCCGAGATCGACCCGGGCGCGGGGATCGTGATTGGGCCGTTCGTCGCCACCGAGCCGATGGCGCCGACCGGGGCATGGATCCCCAGCGGGGGAGGAAGCCTTCCCGGTATCGCGTCCGATACAGCCGCGATGCGTCCGGCTCGGATCGAACCCACCGCCTCGCCCGCCCCGAGCGCGATCACCTCACCGCCCAGCGCGCCTCCGATATGGAAACGCGCGACGCGGCCGCACGCGATGCGTCCCGTGACATCGCCCGAGACCGCTCCGCTCAGGCGCAGGAGATGCACAAGCGACGATGGGGGGTTCAGCCCGGCGAAGTTCAAACCGGCGCTGGGCATGGGGCCGAACTCGACAGGCTCCCCCTGCCCCAGAACCAGATCAATCTCCGAGGCACCGACTTCCGACGGCGTGCTCGAAAAGGTGATCGTGCCGATGTTCGCCGATCCTCCCACCGAATAGACGTTGATCCGCGAGAGGCCGGGCGGGAAAGCGGGCAACCCCCCGATGGTCGCGCCCGGCGCGAAGTCCTGTGTGTGGACCGGCATCGGGCCGCCCGCCCAGTACTCCACTCGGACGACCTGGGCCAAGGACACGCCGCACCCGCACGCCGCGGCAACACACCAGACGAAGTGACGCATTGATAGACCCCTTCTCTTCTCTCCGCACCGACGCACTCGGTACCCATCGAGACACTCGGAGGGCGAGAACCGCCCGAGAACGAAGTATCCAGATTACACGGACGCGGCCGAAAACACAAGCCCAATTTTCGTGCTTTTTCGGATTCCCCTCCCCGGGGCATTCGGGGACGGTTTGTTCGATCCTGCCCGGAACACCCCACCCGACGGCGCAACAATCCGAGATGAAGCCCACGCGGAGCATCGTTGCCTGTGTTTCCGTGGCGCTGGTGCATGTCGCCCGTGCGGACCCGGGCGCTCCCGGTCAGTTTGCAGTCGGCCAGCGGAGCGTGTCCGTCACCCGCGCGGACAGCACAACGTTCACGGCCCAGGTCTTCTACCCCGCGACGGCGGGAGGGACGAATCAACCCTTCGCTCCCGGCGCGGCCCCCGCGCCGGCCGTCTCCTTCGGTCACGGGTTCTTCCAGCCCGTGAGCCGCTACGCCTCCACGCTGCGGCACCTCGCCGGGCACGGCTACATCGTGATCGCCAGCGAGAGCGAGGGGAGCCTCTTCCCCAGCCACGCGCGCTTCGCGTCCGATCTCTCGCGTTGTCTGACATTTCTTGAACAGCAGAACTCCGCCTCAGGCTCGTGGCTCGAAGGGCGTGTCGATGCCGCGCGCTTCGGCCTGAGCGGGCACAGCATGGGGGGCGGGTGCGCGATCCTCGCCGCGGCGGCCGATGCGCGGGTGAAAGCCCTCGCGCCACTGGCCCCGGCGGAGACCAACCCCAGCGCCATCGCGGCCTCGCCGGCGCTCACGATGCCGACGATCTTCATCGTGGGGGATGCCGACACCATCGTGCCCACCGCGACCAACGGCCGGAGGATGTACGACGCGACCGATTCGCCGCGGCAACTGGCGAGCATCCGGGGCGGCTCGCACTGCGGGTTCATCGACGCCGCGACCTTCGGGTGCGATGCCCTCGTCCTGGCGCGAGCGGATCAGTTGCTCGCGGTGCGGCGTTCGCTGACGGCGTGGTTCGATCTGCACCTGCGGGACGCTCAATCATCCTGGCCGGTGGTCTGGGGGCCGGCATCGCCCGCGGACTCTGCCATCACGCTGACCGCCGACCCGCGCTGCGAGGTTCGAATCGCTTCGGCGGCCGTCGCGCTGCCCGTCGGTGAACTGTCGGAGATTGCGTTCACGCTGACGAACACGGACGAGCAGCCGCGGGCGTTGACCGTGCGGGCGAACGCCGCCGATGGTCTGGCACCGCCGCCGTTGGAGGCTTTCATCTTCGGTGCCCCCACCGGCCCGATCGCGCCTGGAGTTTCCGTCGAAACGGTGCTGCGCGTTCTGCCCGGCGTTGATGCCGCCACGATTGTCGTGAGTGCCGAGGCGCAGAACGCCCGTGCCTGGTCCGCGCTGACGATCACACCGTTCTGTCTCGCCGATTTCAACCAGGACGGTGGCGCGGACGGGGCCGATGTCGAAGCCTTTTTCGACGCGTGGGAGGCCGGCTCACCGGCGGCGGATGTCAACGGCGACGGCGGCATCGACGGTGCGGATGTCGAGGTGTTTTTCCGCCGCTGGGAGGCGGGGTGCTGAAGATCAGGCCGACTTGAGGGCTTCGGGGATGCCCAGCCTCAGGCACTTCCACGCGGGGGGGAGCGCACCCACAAGCCCCAGAAGCAGGCCCGCGCAGAGCGCATAGAGGACCGCGGGCGCATCGACCGACAGCCTCAGCGTTCCCAGCGAGAAACGCACGGCCACACCGTCGAGGAGCGCCAGGCCCAGGCCGCACGCGAGGATCGCCCCGGCCGCGGCGGCCAGCAGCGACTCCTGCATCATGCTCAGGGCCAGCGAGCGCCGGCGGAAGCCCAGCGCCCGCAGCGTGCCGAGTTCGCGCACGCGCGAGGCGAAGGCGGCGAACATGGTGTTCAACCCGCCCAGCAGCCCGCCCAGCCCGATCAGGCCCGCCGTGGCCCACGCGACGATGCGGATGGGTGCGAAGAAGGCCGCCAACTGCCCGTAATAGTCCGACTCGCGCAGCGCCGTGAGTTCGAGGTCCGGGCGCGTCTTGGTGAAGACCATCACGTCGGCGAACTCGGTGACGGTCTGGTCGAGCGTGACGATGAGGCACGAAATGGTCTCGCGCTTGGTCGCCTGCTTGAGCATCCGCATCTCCGTCCACACTTCGCTGTCCATCACGGTGCCGGGCGCGGCGAAGCGCCCCACGATGCGCCACTCGCGCCCGTCGATGAAGAGCGATCGGCCCACCGCCAGGTCGGTCTCGGGCACGCCCATCCGCGTGTGCGCCGTGCCCCCGACCATGACGGCCGTTTCGCCCGGCTCAGGCGGGCGGCCGTCGGTGACCTGCACCGCGGGGTGGACGAGAAACGCGCCCGGCGTGATGCCCCGCACCAGCACCTGCGGCGCGTGCGTCTGTTCCGCGCGGGTCTTCACGGGCAGTTGCACGTGCACCTCGGGCGATGAGTACGCGGCGTCCGCCCGCGTGCGGATGCCTTCCAAACCCGCCATGGCCACGCCCACGGCCTCCTCGGTGATCTCGCTACGCTCGATGCTCTCCTCGCTGCCCGCGCCGAGGATGATGGCGTTCTCCGGCAGGCCGCTGTCGCGCAGGCTCTTGTCCATGCCCCGCACGAAGGCCCCCGCCGTCAGGACGAGCAGGCACACCAGGAGCGCCCCCAGCACGCTCAGCACCAGGCGCAGGCGCGAGCGGCCCAGGTTTCTCACGGCGTACTCGAAGGGGAGTCGTCTCATCGTGCGCGGTTCCTGATCACACAGCGCGGAAGTTGGACGCGATCTCGCCGCGCGAGGCACGCAGCGCCGGGACCAACCCGGCCACGATCCCCACCCCCGCCGAAATGAGCAGCCCCAGCGCCAGCACCTGCGCCGAAGCCCCGAAGTTCACGCTCAGACCCTCGGTCGATAGGCTGAACCGGCCCAGGTGCATGAAGGCCCACGCCGCCAGCGAACCCAGCGCTCCCCCAACCAGACCCATCACCAGGCTCTCGGCCACGATGAGCCGCGCGATGAGTCCTGATCGGAAGCCGATGGTCTGAAGTATCGCGTGTTCCTTTACGCGGTCCTGCACGCTCAGGACAATCGCGTTGGCGATCAGCCCGAGCACCGCGGCCAGGCACCCCCACGCAAGGTACTTGGTGAATCCCACCAACTCCACGATGTCCGCCCCCGCCTGCGCGATGAAGGCGGTCTCGGCCCGGGTCGTCGTCGGGTCCGCCTCGTGCCGGAACTGGTCATCGATCGCCCGAGCCACCGATTCCAACTCCGCCGGGTCCGACACCTTGACGTTGAACTGCGTGACGATGCCCAGGCCCACTCGGCTGGCCTGCTGAAGAAAAGGCAGGTGGACATACGCGACGTTCTGATCCTGCGCCGCGTCCGACCGGATGATCCCCGCCACCGTGACCGTCACGCCGGAAGCCACGAACGACTGCCCGGCCCGCACACCCCGTCGAAGAGCCAGGTACTCACCCACCAGGGCCGAATCCGATCGTCTGCTCCATTCGTCGAGCGAGCCTTCGATCACTTTCCACCCCGCCGCGAGACGGGGCAGGTCCGACTCGGGCACGCCCCGGAAGGTCACCACGTCCAGGCTCGCGCGGCAGTTGTTGACCACGATCTTCATCGGCACAACTTCCTTGACCCCGGGCACCTCGGCGATGCGGTCGCCGTAATACTCCGGCAGGCGGCTGGCCGCGGGGCAGAAGCGGTTCTCGCGGTAGACGATCAGAGCCGTTTCGCCCGCCCGGCTCCGGGTTGCTTCGGCGACACCGTGCTGCAGCGTCTGCACCGTGACGAAGAGGAACATCGCCGCGGCCACCCCCGCGATCGTGAGCAGGGTGCGCATCGGGCGGCGGATGAGTTGTTTGATGACTAGTGAAAGCATGGGAGTGAGGGGATGGAGGAAAGGAAAAGCGGTGAGAGACGTGCGCGATCAGGCGCGTTGTTCGACGAGGCGGCCCTTTTCGAGGTGCAGGGTGCGGCGGGCGTGAGCGGCGCACTTGGCATCGTGCGTGACCATCAGCAGCGTTTTGCCCAGTTCGCGGTTGAGACGCGTCAGGAGGCCCATGACGGCGAGGGCCGATTCGGCGTCGAGGTCGCCGGTGGGTTCATCGGCGACGATGATGGCCGGATCGGTGACGATGGCGCGGGCGATGGCCACACGCTGCTCCTGCCCGCCCGAGAGTTGCCGCGGGTAGTGGTCGTGCCGGTCGGTCAGCCCCACCAGCGAGAGGGCCGCGGCCACCCGCGTGTGGCGGTCGCGCCGTGTGTGCCGGTGCAGGAGCAGGGGCAGTTCGATATTCTCGTAGGCCGTCAGAACGGGCACGAGGTTGTAGAGTTGAAACACGTAGCCGACGTTCGCCGCCCTCCAGTCGGCCAACCGCCCGCGGGAGAGCGCGGCGATGTCGTCCCCGCCGATGCGCAGTTCTCCCGCGCTGGGCGTGTCGATCCCCGCGATCAGGTTGAGCAGCGTCGTCTTGCCGCTGCCGCTGGGGCCCATGAGCGCGAGGAAGTCCCCGGCCTCCACGTCGAGATCGAGCCGCTCCAGGGGCGTGATGAGGGTGTCGCCCTTGCGGTACGACTTGGTGAGATGACGGCACTCGATGAAGGGCATCACTCGGCCTCCTCCTCGCCCAGGATGCGCACGCTCGATCCTTCACGCAGTTCGGGAGGGGCGTTGATCACGACCCGGTCGCCGGGCGAGAGGCCGCGTGTGATCCGCACCAGACCCTCCTCGAACAGCGCGATGCCGACCTCGGTCATTCGGGCGGTGGGCAGGCCCGAAGGGTCGGCGCGATCGATGCGCCAGACGCGCGCGGTGTCGCCGGATCGTTGAAGCAGAACAGACTCGGGCAGGAGCAGCACCGAGCCTCGGTGCGGCCCGGGGGCATCCGGCGCCTCGGTCGCGTCGATGGAGGACGGCACGGAACGCGGGCCGCCGAGAATCCGCACTCGGCAGAGCATCTCCGGTTTCATGGCCGGGTCGGGGGCTTCGATCGCCACCTTGAACTGCACGGTGTTGCGCTGGATGTTCCCCTCGTGAACGGCCCGCACGATGCGCCCGGAGAACGTCCGTCCCGGGAGGGCCTCGGTGGCGACCTCGGCGTGGTCTCCCACCGCGACTTTCCCGGCGTCGGAGACGGGCACATCCACCCGCGCCTGGAGGCGCGCGGGGTCGTAGATCCTCGCCACCGCCGTGGTCATTCCCTCGGCGCTGCCCATGCTGATGCGCATCCCGGGCTCCACCAGGCGCTGCATCACCACGCCGGCGCTCGGGGCGGTGATGGACATGCGCGAGAGCAGCAGCGCGGCCTCATCGCGCATCACGCCCGCGCGGACCAGCGCGGCGCGTGACTGCGCCGTCATCCCCTGGGCGGCGGCGATCCCTCGCTCGGCGGCGCGGAGGCGCAGCTCCAACTGCGTCAACTCCGCCGCGCCGATGGCGCCCCTCTCCACCAGCGGTCTCTTGCGGGTGAGATCGTCGCGCAGTTCATCGGCGCGGGCCTCCGCCGCCGCGAACTCCGCCTCGGACCGGGCGACCTCGGCTTCCTTCTCCAGGATCTCGGCCTCGGCGCGGCGGAGGGCGAGGCGGGCCTCATCGTCCACCATGCGGGCGACCACTTCACCGGCTTCGACCCGCTGCCCTTCGACGATCAGGAGATCACGAACCACACCCTCCGCCAGCGCGGGGATGGTCGTGGCGTATGGATCAGGCTCGATCCATCCCGGTGCCTGCACCACGGCCCGGGGCTGCGGGAGCGCGGCCGGGTCCGTGTGCGGTGCGTCCGAACGCTCGCGTTCCACCACGGGCACGATGCGGACGGGCACGGCGGGGATCAGCACCGAACGCGCCGCGTAGGCGAGCAGTGCCGCGGCGCAGATCAGTATCGCGCCGGGAAGCAGGAGACGTGTCCCGAGTTTACGGGATGGGGCCGGGATCATCGGCATCGCGCGGGAGAGCACGAGGAGATCGGGCGGTGAGTTCATGGGGTGACTCCGATCGGTGGGGCGCGGGGGCCCTTGGGCACATCGGTCAACGCGAACGCGTCAGGAGCGCCGGCGCGAGCGGCCGGCGACGCAGTGACGGAGATCACGCTAGACGATGAGCGCGCACCGACGGCGCAGGAGGTCTCGCCCGCCCTCAGAACGCGGCGGTTCATGGTGGAGCCATGATGGCCGGGCCGGACGCACCGCGAAAGTCAGCGCGGCCGAGAGATCGGGCCACGCAGCGATCAAGAGATCTCCGCGGGCCGGGACGGTGGTGGTCAGATCCGGGATCGTTCCGACCGCGCCCGCGCACGCCGGGCACGTTTCGCCGGGCGGCACAGGACCAGAGGGGTCGTGGGCCGGGTGTTCGCACAAGGGGCACGCTGGCGATGCGGCCAGCACCCCCAGCACGGAGGCCCATCCCCCCGCGCGGCAGCAGCACAGCGATGAGAGCATCGCCGCCACAATCAACACGACATGGACCAGACGCCTGTTCATGAGAGTACGAGGGGCGGGCACCGGCCCGCACCAGACTTTAGTCATCCACCCATCGGCAGGATTCCGCTTGCGAGACAGACTTCAAGCCCGAAAATCCACGCCGTTGCCACAGCGCGGGGGCCGCAACGCGGCGATTCCCCTCCCCTGCGGCCTTTCCCTACCCTCCCGCGATGACCGCCGCCCCCGCCAGTCACTCCCACGAGTGGATCGAGAGTTTCAAGGGAATCATCATGGCCTTTCTGATGGCCCTGGTCTTCCGCGCCTTTGTCATTGAAGGATTCGAGATCCCCACCGGCAGCATGGCCCCCACGCTCCGCGGGATGCATACACAGTGGCGCAGCCCGCACTCCGGCAACGACTGGGCCGTCGGCCCGTTTTTCTACGGTCCCGGGCGCATCCCGCTGCACCCGCAGCAATCCGGCGTCCGGGCCATGACGGGTGAGGGTCAGATCATCGAACGAACACCGACGATGACACTCCGCGATCCCGAGACGCTGATCCCCGTGTCGAGCAACTCGAAGCCGACCCGGGGCGGGGACCGCGTCTTTATCCTCAAGTACATCTGGCCCTTCTACACCCCCGACAGGTACGACGTGGCGGTCTTCAAGAACCCGCGCGATCCGACGCAGAACTACATCAAGCGGCTCACGGGCCTGGGCCCCGAGGAGATCGCCATCATCGACGGGGATATCTTCTCCCGCCCGCTCGTCCCCGGCGAGGCCCTCCCGCCCGCGGCGATGAACACCTGGGCACTCGACGGCTGGTCCGTACGCCGCAAGCCCGATGACGCCCAGCGCGCCACGTGGCAACCCGTCTTTGACAGTTCGTTCACACCCATCAACGCAGTGCGCGATGGCCGCGCGCTCTTTCGCAACCCCTGGATCGCCGCGGGCGCGAACCCGGGATCATGGAAGTTCGGACCGGGGGGCGACTGCGCGCTCGAAGGCGATTCCGGCGGCCTTTCGTGGGACATGGCCGCCCGACCGGTCCTGGACTTTTATTCGTACAACGAGGGCACTTCGTCGGTCAACGGCGTCTTTCCCGTCAGCGACCTGCGCCTGCGGTGCGGCGTCCGTCCCTCCGGGGCGGGCCTCTCGTGGACGGGCACGATCAAGGCCCGGGGCCACGAGTTCCAGGCCGTGGTGAGCGAGAACTCGGCGACGCTGCGGATGCGGCCAGTCGGCGGGGAGTGGGGCGAACCGCGCGGGGGGGAGTTCTCTCCCGCGCTCGCGCCCGGGCGCGTGACCAATATCGAGTTCTGGCACGCCGATCAGACTCTCAGCCTCTACATCGAAGGGACCTTGATCGCTCGTCTTGAGTATCCCTGGACGCCGGCGGAGCGGATCCAGAACTCGCTTGGGGCATCGCTCGAAGCGATCTTTGCCCAACCCGGCCACCCCCTGGCCGACCCGAAACTCTACAGCAGGCCCGAGGTATCGATGAGCATCACCGGCGGGCCGTGCACCCTGCTGCGGGTCGGCCTGGACCGCGACATCCATTACCAATCCACGATGTACCCGCCGCTCAATGATCCCGTACCCGGGATGCCGTCCACCACGCACTCGCGCGTCGGCCGCCCAGCCGCCGCGACGCATCCGCGGACGCCCCATTATCTTCAGGAGGGGGAGTTTTTCTTCTGCGGCGACAACAGCCCCCAGAGCCTTGACATGCGGCTCTTTGACGCCCCGAATCCCTGGGTGGCGAGAGTGGACCCCAACACCGGAGTGGTGGGGCGGGACATGCTCATCGGCCGCGCGTTCGTGGTCTATTGGCCGGGGATCAACTGGAAGTGGAATCGCCTGCCTGTCTTCGACACGGGTCGCATCCGTCAGGTCAGGTAAACCCGGAATCTGTCCTCTGCGTCTTGGATGAATCTGATCTTCTGAACGCAACCGATACCCGACCCGCAGACTATATTTGGGACACTCGGGCTTGATTCCTGCCTCGCGTAAGGGCTAGCCTCCCGCCCGGCACGCTCGTGCTGAGTTCTATGTTTGTTTGGTTGGACCGCGTCGCGCCGTCTTGTCGGAGAAACGAACGCTATGGAAAAGATCTTCTACTCGCTCGAGGAAGCCGCTGCGAAACTCGGCAAGAGCGCTGAACAGGTGCGCGACATGGCCAAGAGCGGGCAGTTGCAGGAGTTCCGCGACCGAGATAAGTTGATGTTCAAGAAGGAACAGGTCGACCTGCTGGCGGGCGGCGGCGACGATATGGACACCATTCCCTTGGCCGAGAGCGGCGAGCTCGAGCCGATCGCCCTGGCCTCTTCGAGCGGCACGGGTGTCTCGTTGCGTGACGACAAGGATTCGACGGGTATCAGCATCTTCGAGGCCGAGGATACCGATGAGTCCGATCCGTCCGCCGTGACGCGCGTGAGCAACTCGCCCATGAGTCTGGTCGATCCGGGCGAGGATGGCAAAGGCGCTTCGGGTTCTGGCGGGTTGCTGGACATGACCCGCGAAGGGGATGACACCTCGCTGGGCGGCAACCTGCTGGAAGATGTCTACGGCTCCGAGACCGTGGCCCAACAGACGGCCATGGATGCGCCCGCGGGTGATGGCGGCGCACTCTTCGAGAGCCCCTCCGGTGAATCCGCTGAAATGGCCGCGGCGGCATCCGCCCCGGTGATGGTCCTTGCCGAGGTCTACGACGGCCCGGGAAGCGGCCTGGTGGGCGGCTTGGCGCTCGGGATGATCGTGGCGGTGGGCCTGGCGGCCTTCGCCATCATCATGGGCATGACGAGCACATCGGGCGGCGGGATTCTCTCGTGGATGGGCGAGAACTTCTGGATGATGGTCGGCATCGGCGGCGGAGTGACGCTCATCGCCGCCGTTCTGGGCTGGGTGCTGGGCAAGCGCTCCTGAACCCGCGATTTCCGCCGTTCGTACCGAGAGTGTGCTGAACGATCGGCCGCGCGCGTGGCCCGTGAGTTGATGGGCTTGTGTCCGGCGGGCACATGTGCCGAAATTGGGTCCGCCCGATGGCGAACGCCCTGTCCCATGTTCTCCGCGCGGCGCTGCCCGCGCTTCTGGTCTTCGGCGGTCTCGCCGCGTGGATGCACCGTCAACAGTCCGCCCTGGTCTCCGAGGCCGCCGCCGCGGCCCGTGTGAATGCCCTCCGCCCGCCCCGGCCCGTGGCCGACGTGGCCCGCGCTGTGGCCGCCATGAAACTGGTGACGGTCGAGATTGACACGACCGTCAGGATCGTGCGGGGTGATGAGAGTTGGCGGGGCGATGTGCTGGCCTCGATCGAGGTGCCGGTGCGGCTCTCCTACGGCACGGACCTGTCCGCGATGGACGTGACCTCGCTGGCTTTCAGCCCGTTGTCGGGGGCGTATTACGTCAGCGTGCCCCGGCCCACGCGGATCGCAACGCAGGTGTACGGCGAGAAGTCCCCGCCCAGCGTGAGCACCGGCTGGGCGCGGCTGCGCAGCCGCGCTGGTGAGTATTACCTGAGCCAGGCCCGCAAGGACGCGGCGAAGACGGCGGATGGACTGACCCTCCGGCCCGAGGATGCCGCGCGGGTCGAGTCCACCACCAAAGCGCAGGTGGAGCAACTGATCCGGTCGATCGTGGGGGAGGAGACCGCGGTCTTCGTCCGATTCAAGGATGAGCCTGCCTCATGATCCGTGCCGCGTTCCAACTGTGGCGGTGCAAGTGGGGGCTGGTGCGCCTCGCGATGGCCTGTTTCGTCGTGTACGTGCTGGCGACCGACGGGCCGGCGCGATTGGCGCGGCTGCAACTCGCGGCGCTGCCGGGGTTCGACTATCTGGCCGAGGTCCGTGCGCTGCGCGCGCAGGGGCGCTATGGCGAGGCGGTGATGGTCGCGGAGGCGGGGCTGCGCGAGCGGCCCGACGCCGGGCTTGAAGCGGAACGGGCGGCGACCATCGCCGAGCGTGACAGTTGGCTTCGAAAGGCCTCCGCCGCGGGGAAGGGCGCATTGACGGGGCGGGGAGATTCGCTCGAAGCGCTGATCGGCGCGGTCGCGGCGGATTTCTTCGTCGTCGGCGATGTGCGCGACCTGGTGATCGAGGGGGGCAAGCAGATGCTCGACGGCGACAGCGACGAGGTGGTGCTGCTGCTCAGCGCCGTCGGCATCGGCACAACGCTCGCGCCGCAGATCGATTGGGCGCCATCAATCCTCAAAGCCGCGAAGCGCGCCGGGCACATGAGCACCGCGATGGGCGACTATCTCAAGAAGAGCCTCAAGGCACGCCGGACCGACGAACTGGCCCGCGTCTGCGAGGATGTCGCGGCGATCTCGAAGAAGGCCAGCCCGGGGGGGGCGATGCGGGCCTTGAAACTCGCGGACTCGCCCGAAGACCTCGCCCGCCTGGCGCGGTTCGTGGAAAAGAACCCGTCGGGGGCGTTCGCGCTCCACGTCACGGGCGGGCAGGGCGCCTTTATCCTGAAAGGCGCTGGCGAAGCGGGGGAACAACTCGTGCTCTCCGCGGCGAAGAAAGGGCGAGCCGGGGCCGAGTATCTCACCGGCCCGGTGGTCAAAGCGCTGACCCGCCCGCACGTGCTGGTCGGTGTCATCAAGGCGGTCTGGAAGGGCAACGCCGAGCGTCTCATCACCAGGATCGTGGACCGGATCGACCCCAACGCCTGGTGGCTGCTCCCGCTCGGCGCGGCGTGGGCCGTCTTCGAGGCCGGCCTGCTCGCCATGAACCTCCGGGCCGCGCCGGGAACATCGCGCCGAGCTTCATCGGTTCGTTCGGATACACCATTGCCCGCGCGGGGTTGAGGGCCGCGCCCGCGGTAATTCCGGGCGTGCCCGGCGTTGTTTTGCGCTTCCACGATGGCCGAGCCTGTGGTATCCTGTACAGGATACTCGCATGTCCAGCCGATCCGGACCAACCACGACCACCGCCCTGCTCGACGCCCTGAAGGACGAAGGCAACAGCCCCGTCTGGGTCGAGTTTGATGCGCGGTTCCGGCCCATCCTGCACGGGTTCGCGCGCAAACTGGGGCTGAACGCGGAAGACGCCGCGGACGTGGCCCAGCAGGCGCTGACCGAGTTCGTCCGCGATTATCGGTCGGGGATGTACCAGAAAGGGCGGGGCAGGTTGAGTTCCTGGCTCATTTCCATTGCGCGCAACCGCGCGGTGGACATTCAGCGCGGGCAGGGGCGGCGTAAGGAGTGGCGCGGCGAGTCGGCCCTCGATCAGGTATCCGGCGGGTCGGAGATGCAAGATCCGGCCCAACTGACCGCAATTTGGGATGCGGAGAAGAAGCACGCGGTGCTGGCCGCGGCGCTGACGGAGTTGCGTTCCATATCGAAGATGAGCGAATCGACGATCAAGGCTTTTGAGTTGGTGGCGATCCGCGGCGTGCCCACCGCCGCGGCGGCGAAGGAATGCGGCATCAGCGTGGACGAGGTGTACGTGTCGAAGAACCGGGTGACGAAGCAGCTGCGGGAGATCGTGTCGCGCATCGCCGAGGCGTACGAAGACGCCTGAGCCGATGCCCGGCATCGGGAAGGATTCGGGTTTGGGGTGATGAAGGGTGACAGCGATCCCAACACGACGATGGTGCTGGACCCGTGCCCCGGCCCCGCGGTGCTGGAGGCCATCGCCTCCGGCGAGTCCGACGACGCGGTGCTGATCGCCCACGTCGGCGCGTGCGATTCGTGCCGCGGGGTGATCGCGGACATCCGGGAGAACAACCGGTTCCTGTCGGACTTCGCCACGGAACTGCGTCCGCCGCCGGACCTCTTCGAGGAGGCATCGGTCCCGTCGGAGATCATCCCCGGCTACCGGCTCCTGTCGGAGATCCACCGGGGCGCGCAGGGCATCGTCTACAAGGCCGAGCAGGAGCACACCCGGCGGATCGTGGCGGTGAAGATGCTGCTGCAGGGCGCCTTCGCCACGCCGCGGCAGCGGTCGCGGTTCGAGCGCGAGGCGGAGATCGCGGCGGGCCTGCGGCACCCCAACATCGTGACGGTCTATGACAGCACGCCGGTGCGGGGCAACCGCTTCGCGCTCATCATGGAGCACATCGAGGGCGTGCCGCTCGATGTGCGGGGGCTGCGTCCCGCGAAGTCGGGCGGCGCCGATGGACGGCGGGCGATCGCGCCGGTCATCGAGATGTTCGCCAAGGTGTGCGACGCGGTGCAGTACGCCCACCAGCGGGGCGTGATCCACCGCGACCTCAAGCCGGGCAACATTCTGGTAGACAGCGCCGGCGAACCGCACGTGCTGGACTTCGGCATCGCCAAGATCCGGGCCGGGAGCGACTTCGCGGAGCTGCGGATCGGCCGCCCGACCGAGACGCAGCCCGGCGAGTTCGCCGGAACATTGGCCTACGCCAGCCCGGAGCAGGTGGCCGGTCGCCCCGACCTGATCGACACACGGACGGACGTGTACGCCCTGGGCGTTATTCTGTATGAACTCCTGACCGGCGCGATGCCCTACCCGGTCGATGGCTCCTTCGGCGAGGTGATCCGCAACGTGGCGGAGTTGATGGCGGGACGGCCCTCCGCCCTGAACCCGGATGTGGATGACGACCTTGACACGATCGTCCTGCGCGCCCTGGACAAGGACCCGGCCCGCCGCTACCAGTCCGCGCAGCAACTTCGCGATGACCTGATCCACTGGCTCAAAGGCGAGCCGATCGCGGCGAAGCGCGACAGCCTGTGGTACGTCCTGCGCAAGACCGTGAAGCGCCGCAAGGGCGCGGCGGCGGCGGCCGCGGTCGTGACGGTCGCGCTGGTCCTGGGCATCGTCGGCGTCACGACGGCCGTGAACCAGCAGGCCGAGCGCGTCAAGCAGCAGGCCGCCAAGGAGTTCATGCGGCGGATGCTCTCGAGCGTCAACCCCGCGATGACGCAGGGGGCCAGCGTCTCGAAGTTCATGCTGCAGCAGGCCGAGGATGAACTCGCGCACGGGGTGCTCGACGGACAGCCGGAGGTCGAGGCCGAGGTGCGCATGACCCTCGCGCTGGCGTACCGGCAGATGGGCATGGCGGCCCAAGCCGCCGAGCACGCCCGCATCGCCTACGAGATCCGCCTGAACACGCTGGGCGAAAAGCACCTCGACACCGCCGCGAGCCAGTGCGAGTACGGGCTTCTGATGGCCTTCGGGCACGTCGATCGACGCGAGCAGACCGAGGGGCTGATCCGCCGCTCGCTCGCCACGCGCGAGGACTTGTCCGGGAAAGAGAGCCTCGCCTACGCCCACAGCGCCTATTCCCTGGGCTGCCTGCTGGTGTCGTTCAACGAGTACGACCGGGCGCTGCCCTGGCTGGAGCACGCCCTGCGCGTGCGGCGGGCGCGGCTGGGAGAGACGCACGCTGACACCGCCGCGTGCACGACGTACTACGCCACGGCCCTGTGGCTCAGCGACCCGGCGAACAACGCGGACGAGGCGGAGCGGATCCTGCGCGAGTCGATCGCGTCCTTCCGGCCGGAGGGGTCCGCGCCGCACCCGGTGCTGGGGGACAGCCTGAGCGTGCTGGCCGACGTGGTGAACTCGCGGTTGCGCTTCGACGAGTCCATCGAACTCTTCGAGAGAACACTCGAACTGCGGCGCCGCCTGTACGACCCCGACAACCCGCTTATCGGCGTGACGATGACGAGTCTGGGCACGGTCTACCTCATCGTGGGACAGCGCGAGGAGGCCGGGCGGATGCTCTCGGGCGCGGCCGACATCTTCCGAAAGTGGTTGCCCGAGTCATCGGCCCAACTCGCCCACGCGCTCATGTACCAGGGGCAACTGAAAATGGTGGAGGGGGACTTCCCGGAGGCCGAGTCCCTGCTGCTCGAGGCGTACGCCCACGCCGTGAACACCGACCGCGGCGACCTCCGCACGCTGCGGAGTCTGGCGTCCATCATCATCCCGATGTACGAAGCCTGGGGCCGGCCCGACAGCGCCCAGGGTTGGCGCGAGCGGCTCGCGGAGCACGGCCTGGGCGAGGACGAGACGTCGCCGTGAGCGTCACTTCGGTTCGCCGCGGGGCACGAAGGCGATGCGGTTGTTCCGGTAGTCGAAGGTCACGATGAACGGCGACACCAGTCCGCCGCCGAGGTTCCCGGCGAGGTAGGGATCGGCCATCGCCCCCTTGGGCTCGATGGCGAACTGCGCGGTGAAGTTCTCGTGCGTGTGCCCGCCCAGGGTCATGGACTTCACCATCCCCGCTTTCGCCTTGACCATGCCGCCCACGCCGCCGAACATCGAGTCGGTCGTCTCGCGCCCGTCGAGCAGCGCGTGCCGCTGGACGAAGGGGACGTGGACGGTGACCGTGTTCGCCCCCGCGCCGGTGTCGAGCCGGAAGATGCCGGGGTGCCCTTCCAGCACGCCCTCGACGCAGGGGTGCCGCTCGTAGACGTGCAGCGTGCTCCACTCGCCCGACGAGAGCGTGAACGCGGCGGGGTTGTGGATCGAGACGGCGGGGGTCTGCATGTCCACGCTCACCACCGACCGTGCCAGCACCGGGTAGCCCACGATGCCGGCGATGGTCTCGCCCATGAGGGGCGAGAGGAAGCCGATATTCAGGTCGAGGACCAGTTGATCCGTGATGGTGATCGGCCCGAGCGAGAACTCGCCGATGCGCGCCAGGCCGCTCTGGGTCGAGCCGCCCGCTCCCATCGCGGGAACCGTGCCCTGGCGCGTCAGGCCGAGCGTTTCCACCGTCTTGGTGTCGAGCACGGTGATCCCCGCGCCGGTATCGAAAATGAACCAGCCGACATCCTTGCCGTCGATACGGGGGTGTACGAGCAGGTGCCCGGTTTTGGCGCGTTTTACCTCCAGGGCCGGCGGGATCGAAGGATCAAAGCGTGTGTCGTCGAACGCCGGGCCGAGAAACTCGAAGGGGCTGCGGATAAACGTCGGTGCTTCGGAGGCCTCGGCGATGGTGAACGAGTTCTCGGTGCCGCCGGAGGATGTCGCGCTGATCGAGCGGGGCAGACGAAGTCCGCCGAACTCCGTCACGCCCGTCAACTCGATCGTGGTCGTTGTCGGCGGCGAGGTGAAGACCCAGCGCACCGGCAGGTTCGTCGCGCGGTCGATCTCGACGCGGCCCGTGATGTTCCCGTCGTCGTGCGTGAAGGCCAGCGCGAGCACGGCCTCGTTGGTGTGCGGTTCGTCCGCGGTGAACGCCAGACCCGCGCCGGGCTGGAAGTGGCGGTGGGTGGCGATCCCCTCGTTGAGCCACGCGGCGGAGCGGTCGCCCAACTCCAGCACGCGACCCTCTCCGCCGATGTCCGTGGACCAGACGGTTGATCCGTCGCTGCCGAACGTGATGCCGATCGGGCCGCGGATCGAACTGACAAAGCGGCCCTCACCGTCGAAGATCTGCTCGTACGGGGCGTCCTGCCCGAGGAACCGTGCCGTGCCCGAGAGACGCACACCCGATGGAAAGTCGCGCAGGCGCTCGATGCCTGTTGCCCGTCGCACCGCGGCCAGGATCGTCGCCGCATCGGCGGTCTTTGACTCGACAACGGCGGGGGCCTCGTTGCGGGAAGGGGCGGCGACCTGAGCCGGCGCCGCGCTGTTGAAGAAGCAGATTCCGGCGAGCGCGAACGAGGAGAGAGCGTACAGCGTGGCCTTCGGGTTCGTGTTCATGTATCCTTTCGGGCTGGCGTGGTGGTTTTCGGCGCGGGCAGCGCCAAGGGGGTCAGGACAAAGGTCACGGCGTGCGGGCGCGCGCCGGGCCTGGGGCGGGCGCTGCGGACCAGGTCGATGATCGCCGCGATGTGCCTGTTGATGCGGGCGGCCTGCATCGGCGTGAGCCAGCCGCGGGCGCGGCCGCCC
>ERZ761603.807-NODE-807-length-25024-cov-20.818255_pt1 | contig 25024 bp, 14 predicted proteins | sample MGYA00511879_ERZ761603 | MGnify/ENA primary metagenome ERZ761603 (study PRJEB28899, sample SAMN02850040) | bioreactor sludge metagenome | biome: EBPR Sludge; feature: EBPR Bioreactor; material: flocular biomat | place: Australia: Thorneside Wastwater Treatment... | reverse complement strand
AGGGCTGGCGTCTCTCGTGCCAGTTGCCCGTTCGCCAGGATATGAGCATCCGCGTCCCGGATTCGGTTTTCGGTGTTCGGCGCTGGGACTGCCGGGTGGTCGCCAACGACAATGTAGCCACCTTCATCAAGGAACTGACCTTGGCCATGCCCGCTGGCGAGGCCATGAGCTTTCGCGCCGGCAGCTACATGCAGATGGAATGTCCGGCGCACGAACAACGCTACGCCGACATCGACGTCGCCCCGGAATACCGCGAAGACTGGGATCGCCTGAATCTCTGGCGCTACGTTTCGCGCGTAGGCGAACCGACGATCCGCGCCTATTCGATGGCCAACTATCCGGAAGAGAAGGGGCTGATCAAATTCAACATCCGTATCGCGACGCCGCCGCCCGGCAGCGACGACATTCCGCCGGGGCAGATGTCGTCCTGGGTGTTCGGCCGCAAACCCGGCGACAGGGTGACGCTCTACGGCCCCTTCGGCGAATTCCACGCCCGCGAGACCGATGCCGAGATGATCTACATCGGCGGCGGTGCCGGCATGGCACCGCTACGCTCGCACATCTTCGACCTGCTGAAGCGCCGAGGGAGCAAGCGCCGAATCGCCTTCTGGTATGGCGCACGGTCCCTGCGCGAAGCATTTTACGTCGACGAATTCGAGCAATTGAGCCGCGACAACAGCAATTTCACCTGGCACCTGGCGCTGTCCGATCCGCTGCCGGAGGATCATTGGCAGGGCCGCACTGGCTTCATCCATCAGGTGTTGCTCGACGCTTACCTGAACGACCATCCGGCGCCGGAGGACTGCGAGTACTACCTTTGTGGTCCGCCAATGATGAACAGTGCGGTGACAAAGATGCTGACCGATCTCGGCGTCGCACGCGAAAGCATCCTGCTCGACGATTTCGGTGGCTGAACAGCGCCACAGGCGCCACAAAGGAGCAACATGACTTTTCCACATACCTTCTGGCCAATCTTGGCCGCGACGCTGGCCGTCATTGTGCTGTCCGGGCTGGGACTGTCGCTCGGCATGTTCTTCGGCCGTCCGCCACCGCGTGGAAGTTGCGGTGGTCTGGCGAGCGGCGCCTGTGCCTGTGCTACCGGAAAAAAAGCTCCGCGGTGCCAGCCCGCATCCAGTGACTCGGCACCATCAGCGAGCGTCCGTTAGCCGTCGCCAAGCAGCTGACCCGGTTCTCTCACTTCTTGGGCTGCGAAGAGACCAGCCAGTAGGTGACACCGAGCGCCAGCAGAATAGCGGCCATGCCGTAGAGATATTCGGCTTGCAAGGTGCTCAGGTCAAGCACGATCACCTTACGGGCGATGGCCATCAGTGCCGTCGCTACGACCAGCTGGACGTGGATGACGTCGTCGCGTAGATAGAGGGTGATATTGACCAGGATTTCGATGGCGATCAGCACGGCCAGAAAGGCCGCGAAGACGACAAAAATATCGTTGAGGTCAAGAAGCAGTACGGGCGGTTTCGACAACGCCTTGTAGAGCTCCAGCACCACATCGGCAACGCACCACAGGATCACCATCGTCATCAGGACGGCCAATAAGCGAATGGCTTGACGGATGACTCGATGCAATCCCCTTATCAATGGGTCGTCGTGTTTCTCCGAAAGATGATCGTCGTGAAGCGCCGACCCGTTTTCCTCTGACATGTTCATGGCCCCTTGACCGTTGGTTGAATGCTGACCCGAGAATGCGCACTCCACAGTCGCATCCGGAATTATCCTTAACCGCTATAGCCGAAGTTAGTCAAGAAGTTCTTGTTGCCGACGGCCGCCGACGGTGATGAAGCGAGCAGCGAGCAGGGAGCAGGGAGCCGCGGGAAGCCAGTTTTTTCTAGAGACGTTGCATCCTCTCTTCAGCTTTCCGAGTTGCCTCTGGCTCGACGATCACTGCTCGACTCATTCCGCTTTGTCCACTCCGAACGCTTGCTCACCGCTCGCCGCCAGTTCTTTTTCCAGCTGCCGGTGTACCCGCTTCGGCGAGCCAGTGTGCCTGGCCAGCAGGTCGTAGGCGACGGGTACGACGAACAGGGTGAACAAGGTGGCGGAGAGGATGCCGCAGAGGACGACGGTGCCGATCACGGTGCGGGTTTCGGTACCGGCGCCGGATGAAAGTAGCAGCGGGATGGAACCGGCGGCGGTGGTGATGCCGGTCATGACGATCGGCCGCAGGCGGATTGCGGAGGCTTCGAGGAGGGCTTCGCGGAAGGGTTTGCCGGCATCGCGCAGCTGGTTGGCGAATTCGACGATCAGGATGCCGTTCTTGGCGGCCAGGCCGACGAGCATGATCAGGCCGATTTGGCTATAGAGGTTGAGCGTCTGGCCGGAGAGGTAGAGGCCGAGGAGTGCGCCGGCCATCGCCAGCGGCACGGTGAGCATGATCACCAGGGGATGGACCCAGCTCTCGAACTGCGCGGCCAGCACCAGGAAAACGACGACGACGCCGAGCACGAAGGCAAAGAAGATCGCCCCGCCGGTTGCCTTGAAGTCCTCCGACTGGCCTTTGTAGTCGATGATCACCTCGGCGGGCAGGTGTTCCCGGGTCAGTTCCTCGAGGCTGCGCAGGGCGTCGCCCAGCGCCACTCCTTCGGCGAGGTTGGCTTCGAGGGTGATGGCACGCACCCGGTTGTAACGGTTGAGCTGAATCGAGTCGGCAAACTCTTCGAGGCGCACCAGATTGCCCAGCGGGATCAGCGCCTGCGTACGCGCCGAGCGGACGTGGATGTTCTCCAGACTGGCGGGGGTGCGCTGCGTGTTGCGTTCGCCTTTCAGGATCACGTCGTACTCTTCCCCGGCGTCGATATAGGTGGTGACCTTCCGCGAGCCGAGCACGGTTTCCAGGGTGCGGCCGATATCGCCGATACTGACGCCGAGTTCGGCCGCACGGTCGTAGTCGATGACCACGCGCAATTGTGGCTTGGTCTCCTTGTAGTCCCAGTCCAGCCCGACCAGGCCGGGATTCTTCTCGTTGATCTTCTCGACCAGGGTGTCGCGCCATTGCGCGAGCTGTTCATAGGTGCCGCCGCCGATGACGAACTGCACCGGCTTCTGGATGCGCGAGCCGAAGCCCTGGCGCATGACCGGGAACGCGCGCACACCGGGCAGATCCTTGAGACGCAGGCGGACGTCTTCCATGATCTCCCAGGCCGAGCGTCGCTGCGACCAGTCGTTGAGCACATTGATCACGATACCGGTATTGAAGATTTCGAAATTGCCGAAGGCGCGCGGGGCACGCACCAGCATGCGCGAAATCTCGCCGTCTTCCACCAGCGGCATCAGGCGCTGCTCGATTTCGGTCATGTAGGCGGCAATGTAGGGATAGGAACTTCCTTCCGGGCCGCTGACCATCACGTAGAAGACCCCCCGGTCTTCGCGCGGCGCGTATTCGTCGGGAATGTTCCGGTACAGCCACGCCGAGCCGGCAAGCAGGGCGACAAAGAGCAGGCCAATGATCCCGCTGTGCCTGAGCGAGGCCTGCAACAGGCTGTGATAGCCGCTGCGCACCTTGCCGAACAGGCGGTCGATGAAGCCCGACAGGCGCGAGTGTGCGGCACCCTGAGGCAGAATCTTCGAGGCCAGCATCGGCGACAGCGACAGGGCGACAAAGCTCGAGAAACACACCGCCGCGGCCATGGTCAGCGAAAACTCGGCGAACAGGCGGCCGATGTTGCCCTGCAGAAAGGCAATCGGCACGAAAACCGCGACCAGCACGACGGTGGTGGCGATGACCGCGAAACCCACCTGGCGGGTGCCGCGGTAGGCGGCCACGAGGCGCGTCTCGCCGTATTCCTGCATGCGCCGGTGAATGTTCTCGATGACCACGATGGCGTCGTCGACGACCAGGCCGATGGCCAGCACCAGCGCCAGCAGGGTGAGGATGTTGAGCGAGAAGTCGAGCGCCAGCAGGACCATGAAAGTCGCCACCAGCGAGACCGGCACGGTCACTGCCGGCACCAGCATGGCGCGCAGACTGCCGAGGAAGAGCAGGATCACGCCGACGACCATGGCGATGGCGATGAACAGCGTCTTGTACACCTCGTGGATGGCGCCTTCGACGAAGACCGAGCTGTCATAGCTCTGCTTGATCGCCATGCCCGGCGGCAGGGTGCTGTTGATGCGCGCCATTTCCGCCTTCGCCGCCTTGGCCACGGCGAGGGTATTGGCCGTCGATTGCTTGGTGATACCGATGCCGACCATCGGCACGCCGTTGCCGCGGAAGAACAGGCGGTCCTCGCTGGTGCCGCGCACGACGCGCGCGACATCGGCAAGCCGCACCAGGTAGCCGTCATCCCCGCGCGCCAGCACCAGCTGCGCGAAGTCCTGCGCGCTCAGGAAGCTGCGCTGGGTACGCACCGTGAACTGACGGTTTTCGGAGTCGATGCTGCCGGCCGGCAGTTCCAGGTTTTCGGCGCGCAAGGCGGCCTCGACATCGGCCACCGTGAGCTGGCGCGCCGCCAGCTCGCGCCGGTCCAGCCAGATACGCATGGCGTATTCCTGGCCGCCGCCGACGCGCACTCGGGCGACGCCGTCGAGCACCGAAAAGCGGTCCGTCAGGTAGCGCCGGGCGTAGTCGCTCAATTCCGGGATGCTCATTCCGTCGCCGGCCAGGTTGAGCCACATGATCACGTCTTCGTTGCTGTCCTGCTTCTGGATATCCGGCGGTTCGGCTTCGTCGGGCAGGTCGTCGACGATCGCCGAGACGCGGTCGCGGATGTCGTTTGCGGCGGCATCGATATCGCGACCGACGGCGAATTCGAGCGTAATCCGCGAGCGTCCATCCTCGCTGCTCGAGGCAATGAAGCGGATTCCCTCGACCCCCGAAATGCGCTCTTCGATCAGCTTGGTGACGCGGTTCTCGACAACGTTGGCGGCGGCGCCCGGGTAGCCGGTATCGACGGTGACGATCGGCGGGTCGATGTCCGGGTATTCACGCAGCGGCAGGCGCTCGAAGGACAGCAGGCCGAAGGCGATGAGCAGCAAGGACATCACCGAGGCGAATACCGGCCGGGTGACGGAGACATCGGAGAGGATCATGGTGTTCCGGCGCCGCCGGGCAGTGAGCGCAGCAGTTCCGGCAGGCTGCGGCTGCCGTCGTCGACGGCGATGATACGGACCGCCTGCCCCGGGCGCAGCTGCATGTGGCCGTGGGTGATGACCTGCTCGCCTGCGGCAATGCCCGTGACGACCTCGACCAGCCCGGGACGACGCCCGCCGATCTGCAATTCACGCCTGTCGGCCTTGCCGTCGCTGCTCACCACCAGGACGAATTGCTGCTCACCGAGCGGCAGCAGGGATTCCTCCGGGATGAGCAGCGTCGTGCGCGGCTCCTGCTGCACGACGACATTCATCAGCATGCCCGGCCTGAGCAGGTGCGCGGGGTTGGGAAGCGTCGCGCGCACGCGAATCGAGCGGGTGACCGGATCGATGCGGCTATTCACCGCCTTGACCGTGCCGCTGAACGTGCGCCCGGGATAAGCGCGGCTGCTGGCGGTCACTTTCAGCCCGGGGCGCAGCCCCTGCAGGTAAGTGGCGGGAACCGGGAATTCCAGCTTAACGGCGCTGTCGTCGTCGAGGGTGGTGATCAGGTCACCGGGCTCGACCAGGGCGCCGACGCTCAGGTCGCGCAGGCCGACAACGCCGGCGAATGGCGCCTTGATCAGGCGGTCGGCCAGGCGTGACTCAATGGCTGCCAGTCGCGCGCGCGCCGTTTGCCAGTCCCGTTGGCGCTCGTCGAGCAGCGATTTGGCCGTGGTGCCCCTGGCGGCCAGCGATTGGAAACGCTGATACTGACGCAGCGCTTCCTTGACCGTGGCTCGCGCTTCCTCGAGCTGGGCGTGTTCTTCGCGGCTGCTCAACTCGGCGAGCAACTGGCCCTTGCTGACGCGGTCGCCGTCGTCGAAATGGAGGGCACTGACGGTGTCGGTGACCGTCGCTGTCAAGGCGACCGATTCCCGAGCGGCGACGGTACCCAGCGCTTCGATGCTGTCAGCGAACTGGACCTGGCGGGCCGGGGCAACGATCACGCTCGGCGGCGGGTCCGCGGCCAGGGCGGTGCCGCAGAGCAGGCTCAGGCCGGCAAGCAGGAGGTGCAGGTCGATGTTCCTTCGCATGGGGCTCCCATCGGTTTGCCCGATATCGATTCAGTGCGGATACGCGTTCGCATAGTAGCAGCTAGGCCAACTGACCGCGGCGGTCGGGGGAGGTTCGCGTATGGTGTGGGCAGGCGCAGTCAATGCTGCGCACGCCATTGGCTGGGGCTGCAGTTTGCCCAGCTACGAAACGCCCGTGAGAAGGCGTTCGGATCGTCGTAGCGCAGCGCAGAGGCAATCGCCGACACGGACAGGGCGGTATTCTGCAGGAATTGCCGCGCAAGCTCGAAGCGCGCTTGGTTGATCAGCTGCTGGAGGTTCGTTCCTTCGTCCTCCAGCCGCCGCCGCAGGGTTCGTTCGTGGACCGCAAGCAGGTTTGCAACGGCCCCGGCGGTAGCCATGTTGCTGAGCAGCATTTGCGGCAGCATGCCTTGCACGCGCTCGGAAAATCCCATCGCTCCCTTGACCTCCGCATCCCGGATCGCGCCGGTGACCCGTTCGAGCTGAGTCGCGTCGGCGCCTTCGATTTCCTTTTCCAGCCAGGATGGAGCGAATACGATTCCTGACACTTCGGCCTCGAAGGCGACGTTGGCGCCGAACAGTCGGTGATAGGCGTCAGCACGGGCGGGCGGCGCATGCAGGAACTGTACGCGCTTGGTCTTCCAGGAAGAGCCGCACAGTTCGGCGAGGATGCGGTAGCCAATGGTGATCGCCGCATCCTGAATTTGTACAAGTGCTGGCAGGCCGTGCTGGAAAACCGAGTACCCAAGAACGACGTGGGAACTGTCGGGAGCAAGCAGTACCGGCGCCGCGCCTCGGTCGTGGATGTGGAAATGTCGTAGCAGGGCACGAATCGCCTCGCCGACCGTGGCGGAATTGCGCAGCATCTCGCCGAGCGGACCGAGGCCCTGCAACTCGAAGCGCTCACCGACCAGCAGTCCGAAATGATGGCAGCCGGTGAGCATCACGCAGGTTTCGAGAAGACCGCCCAGAACCTCGATTCCGATCCGGTTGTCGGGATTGTCGAACAGCCGCTGGTCAATGCCCGCCAGGGCAAACACGTCCAGCGGGCGGACTCCCAGTTCGCTGAGGACCAGTGGGATGGCGAGGATCGGGCCGACGCGAATCTCCCCTTGCCCACTGGTCGTCAGCAAATCCCGCGACTGCACTTGCGCTTGGCGGTCCATTTCCATGGGGGCGATCTCTTGGTGTAGTAAGTGGATGAGCATTGTGAGGCCTGGGTCACCTCAGTTCTGCGACCAGGGCCGGCAAAGAGAATCTGTCCGGAATTGCAAGGCATGATAGCGCCCAAAATTGCTATATTTAACAGGCATGACTAATCGGGAGGAAACCATGTCCAGGATGCGCAGCTTCACCAATAGACTATGCCTGCTGTTCACTGCCCTGTTGGTCGCCGCTCCGGCGACGGCGCAGCAGGTCACCGGCACCCTGGGCTCACCCAGTGCCACCACCAGCATCAGTGGCCAACAACTTCCGGCGCCCGATCCGGCGTTCGGCGGGGTCATCAAGAACGACGCCCTGCAGTCGACACCGTGGTGGGCACCGCGCATCGTGCCGCCGAAAGGCGCGCCGAACGTGCTGCTGATCATCACCGATGATGCCGGCTTCGGCGTCCCCAGTACTTTCGGCGGCGTCATTCCGACGCCGACGATGGATCGCATTGCCAGCGAGGGCCTGCGCTACAACCGCGTCTTCTCGACCGCGCTGTGCTCGCCGACGCGCGCCGCGCTGATCACCGGGCGCAATCACCACTCGGCCGGCTTCGGTGTGATCTCCGAACAGTCCACTGGCTTCCCCGGCTACAACAGCATCATCGGCAAGGACAAGGCAACCATCGGCCGCATCCTGCTCGATAACGGCTACTCCACGTCATGGTTCGGCAAGAACCACAACACGCCGGCCTTTGCGGCCAGTCAGGTTGGCCCCTTCGACCAGTGGCCGACCGGCATGGGCTTCGAGTATTTCTACGGCTTCGTCGGCGGCGACGCCAATCAGTGGCAGCCGAATCTGTTCCGCAACACCACGCAAATCTATCCTTTCGACGGCAAGCAGGGCTGGAACCTCATCACCGGCATGGCCGATGATGCCATCGACTACATTAGTCGCATTCATCAGACGGACCCCAGCAAGCCGATCTTCATCAAGTACGCGCCGGGCGCCACGCACGCGCCGCATCATCCGACCAAGGAGTGGGTCGAGAAGATCCGGGCGATGCACCTTTTCGATGATGGCTACAACAAGCTGCGCGAAACCATCTTCGAGAACCAGAAGAAGCTCGGCGTGATCGCCAAGGACTCGAAACTGACACCCTGGCCCAATGATGTCCTGAAGCCCTGGGATCAGCTCGGCGCCGAGGAGAAGAAACTGTTCATCCGCCAGGTCGAGATCTTCGCCGCCTATGCCGCCTACAACGATCACGAGATCGGTCGCGTGATCCAGGCCTTCGAGGACCTGGGCAGGCTCGACAACACGCTGATCATCTACATCAATGGCGACAATGGCACCAGCGCCGAGGGTGGACCGCTGGGTACGCCCAACGAGGTGGCATTCTTCAATGGCCTCAACGAACTACCCGTCGATGTGCAGATGAAGTTCTACGATGTGTGGGGTACCGAGCTGACCTACAACCACATGTCGGCCGGCTGGTCGTGGGCCTTCGATACGCCGTTCGACTGGTTCAAACAGAACGCCTCGAGGCTCGGTGGCATCAACCAGAACATGGTCGTCTCCTGGCCGGCACGGATCAAGGACAAGGGTGGCTTGCGCGAGCAGTTCATCCACGTCATCGACGTCGTGCCGACCATCCTTGAAGCTGCGGGCATCAAAGCACCCGAGATGGTGGACGGCATCAAGCAGGCGCCGATCGAAGGCACCAGCTTTGCCTACACTTTCGAGGCGGCCAATGCCAAGGTCGCGTCGAAGCACAAGACCCAGTACTTCGAGATGATGGGCCAGTGGGCGCTTTACGACGACGGCTGGCTGCTCAGCACCAAGGTCAATCGCGCGCCCTGGCAGGCTTTCGGCGTGGCTAATGCTGACCCGCTGAACAACCAGGTGTTCCAGCTGTACAACCTGAACACGGACTTCACGCAGGCCGACGATATCGCCGCGCAACATCCGCAGAAGGTCAAGGAGATGCGCGAGAAATTCCTCGCCGAAGCAAAGAAATACCAGGTCTTGCCGCTGGACGCGTCGGTGGCGGCGCGCATCGTCGCGCCGCGTCCGAACATCACTGCCGGACGTACGGAGTTCGTCTATACCCGGCCGATGGTTGGCCTGCCGCAGGGTGACTCACCATTCCTGCTGAACGCGTCCTACACCATCAGCGCCGATATCGACGTGCCGCAGGGCGGCGCCGAAGGCATGCTGCTGACTTCGGGCGGCCGCTTTGCCGGCTACGGCTTCTATCTGCTCAAGGGCAAGCCGGTGTTCCTCTGGAACATGGTCGATCTCGAGCGTATCAAGTGGGAAGGCAGCGAGGCCCTGACGCCGGGTCGGCACACGGTGGAGTTCGATTTCAAGTACGACGGCCTGGGCGTCGGTACGCTGGCCTTCAACAACATGAGCGGCCTCGGTAGGCCCGGTACCGGCACCCTCAAGGTGGACGGCAAGGTGGTCGACAGCAAGGACATGAAACGTACCTTGCCGATGATTTTGCAGTGGGACGAGAGTTTCGACATCGGTTCGGATACGCTCACCGGCGTGAACGACGCCGACTACAAGCCGCCCTTCCCGCTGACCGCCAAGCTCAACAAGCTGACGGTCAAGATCGACCGGCCGCAGTTGTCGCCCGAGGAAGCCAAGAAGCTTGAGGCAGCGATGATCGAAAAGGCCAAGAGCGACTAAGCCTGGCGTCGACGGCAAGAAGGACGCAGTCCGGGCATCGGAAGACGCCGGTCTGCGTTCTTTTCGTTCTGCCGCCGAACGAGGGCTCGGCCGTCCTGCTTGGGGCCGAGCCGGCAACGCTCACTGGCGGCTGGGCGACTTTCACAGTAATGGAGAAATGCATGCAGCTAGGAATCTCGAAAAGCCTCCTGGTCGTGTCCCTATCGTGCCTGCTCGGGGCGACTTCCTCCTATGCGGCCACCAGCCGGCAGCAGCAGATGAAGATGACCACACCCATCGCGCCCGGGGTCATGGTGCCGGATACGGTCAGCACCTCAATCGGCACGCTGAAACTCAACTACGGCTATCCCGATGACGCGACGACACAGAAGGTCTATGACAATCTCGATGCCTCGAGAGCACTACAGGCCTACCTGCTGGCCATTCCGATCGTCAATCAGGTGAGTATGCGTTCCACGCTGCGCGGGTTCGGGCCGGACAATCAGACCAACGTGATCTGGGAAGACCTTGTTGACTCGAAAACCGTCGAGCTCACGGCCAACGACAACACCATTTACAGCTTCATTTGGCTGGATACCAAGAAGGGGCCGCTGGTGGTCGAGGTTCCTCCCATGGTTCTCGGGCTCATTGACGACTTCTGGTACAAGTGGGTGGCTGACATCGGCATCACGGGTGCTGACAAAGGCAAGGGCGGCAAGTATCTGATTTTGCCACCGGGCTACAGCGGTGAAGTGCCCGAGGGCTACTTCGTCGTGCGTCCGAGTACCTATGGCAACTGGATGCCCTTCCGCTCCTTTCTGGTCGATGGATCAAGCAAACCCGGCGTTGAATCGGTCAAGAAACATCTCAGGATCTACCAGCTCTCCGATGCCGCCAACCCGCCAGCGATGAACTTCGTCAATGCCTCCGGCCTTCCTGCCAACTTCGTTCCTCCCGGCGACTACAGCTTCTGGAGCCTCCTGAACGAGGCCGTTCAGGAAGAACCGAGCGCAGGAAGTGACCCGACAACGCTTGGTCTGTTTGCCGCCATCGGCATCGAGAAGGGCAAGTCCTTCAATCCCGATGCGCGGATGAAGAAGATTCTGACCGACGCTGCGAATATCGGTGCGGTGACGGCGCGGGCGATTGCCTTCCGAATGCGTGAAAAAGACGCCTTCTTCTATCCGAACAGTCCCTGGCGCCTGCCCTTCTTCGGTGGCTACAAGTTCGAGGTTTCGCCCGGTGTGGCCAATCTGGATGGCGCTGCCTTCTTCTACTATTTCGCCACTGGCGTCACCCCGGCCATGACCGAGAAGATGGTTGGCAAGGGCTCGCAGTATCCATGGTCTGCACAGGACGCGGCGGGCAAGCCGTTCGAAGGCGGCAAGAACTACAAGCTGCACCTGCCGCCCAACATTCCGGTAAAGGACTTCTGGTCGGTCATCGTCTATGACAACCAGACACGCTCGATGGTCCAGACGGACCAGCAGTTCCCCAGTGTCAGCAGCCAGAACAAGGACATGGTGGTCAACCAGGACGGCTCGGTCGATGTCTACTTTGGCCCCAAAGCGCCGCCAGGCAAGGAAGGCAATTGGGTACAGACCATCCCGGGGAAAGGCTGGTTCATGATCCTGCGCCTGTATGGACCGCTTGAGCCGTGGTTCAACAAGACCTGGCGGCCGGGCGAGATCGAACTGCAGCCATAGGCTGAGTGCGGCGGCGTTCGGCACGAGGTGCCGGCGGGCGCCGCACGGGCATTTCCATCGTCGAATGTCGAATGGTGCTGGCCCGGGGCCGCTTAGCCGGCCGGCTACGCGAGCCTACCGGTTGTTCATCTCCGCGGCCGCGTCCTTCATCGTTTTTCTCGGAACCGTCAAGTCTATTTCGGGACAAGGCGCCCTGGAATTGATCAAGATGACCATATGCCCCTTGGGGACCTTCTTCTGTACTTCGGCGTCGATATAAAGGGTATCCATGGCCACAGGTGGGCTGCTTCCCTGCCATATCCGCTCATTCGATTGCGAATAGATGATGTAGCAGGCTGCCGATGCCGCCGTCGAAAAAGAAAATGCCAGCAAAGCAAAAATAGCTTTCATGTCAGACCTCTTGTGCTAGTCCTGCGACGACAATGCCACGCGCTCTGCAGCGATTCTACCGCCAATTAAGGGGCTTGCAGCGTATTGCCTTTCCCTTGGAATGCCGCCTGATCGGCGACAGCGCCATCCAGCAGTCGCTCGCATTCCACCATCAGCGCGCGTCCGATCTCGGACTCGTAGTTTGCGTCCAGCGCTTCCAGCATTTCCTGCGCGGTGTGCAGTCCTGCTTGCCGCGACAGGGTGTCGGCAATCTGCCGCGCCAGCTGCTCGCTCAAGGCGGACAGCTGCCGTCGCTCGGCGAGCGGCAGGCAACGTTGTGAGCGGGCCAGCCAGTCCGCCGCGAGGCTGGCGCCCTGAGCTTCCTTAAGCCACTGACCATGCGCGTAGTAGACCGACAGGCGTTCGGCAGCGAGGGCAAAGATCAAGGCGACGCGTAAGCCACGCTCCGTCGCGGGCGAAGGCGAAGCGGCTTTCCAGCTCATCTGCAGCGCTCCGTCTGCCGGCAAGGGGGGCGGCGCGTTGCACACCTGGCGGCCCGCCGGAGCATACTGGCTCTCACTCCGAATAGCGCAGTTCGACGCGGCGCATTTTCTGTCTGCACTGTTCCGTCTTGCAGGCTTTCGGTGTCTTTTCACTACCGACGCTGTAGCGGCGAATCTGGCCGCCGGGAACCCGGTAACTGCGCAGCAATTTCCTGACCGCGGCAACCCGCTGTTCGGCGATGGCGACGTTGTAGTTGCGACTGCCGAGGTCGTCGGTGTAGCCGATCAAGGTCACCGACTTCTCCGGGTTTTCCTTGAGATAGCTTGCGTGCTGCTGCAGCTTGGCTCTTTCCTGGCGATTGACCGTCACGCCACCCAGAGAGAAGTAGATGTTGTTTTCCACCTGGTTGGCGGTGACCATCACTTTTCGGTCGACTGCTGCTGCCGTCTTTTCCTGAGCCGTTGCCGGGGGCGGGGCGGTGCTTTCTGCGCGCTCTTCTGGTAGGGAGCTGCATGCGGACAAGACCAGAGCCAGGGCAGCAAGCAGGCCGCAGCAAGGAGCAGGAAAGCGGCTAAGGGTCATGGCTTTCATGATTTTAATGTCTTGGGTGCCTGCAGGTGTCATGACTGTTTGCGGGGAGGGGATTCCGGTTCCGGATCGAGCTTCTGCTCCGGCTCGGAGTCGGAGTCGGAGTCGGACTTGGCCTGGGCCTGGGCCTCGGCCTTTGCCGCGGCCGTTGGCACCGGCATCAGCTCGGCTGCCGATTTTGCGGCCGCAGTTTGCGCGCGCTGTTGGGCCATGAAGCCCAGCGCCAGCTGCTGGTAGAGCTCGGGACTGACGCGTCCGCTGACCGCCTTGGCGATCAGTGTGACGGCCATCAGGCTGATCACCATCTCGTGGCCATCGATCATTTCCATGACGATGATCGCGGCGGTGATCGGCGATTGCGTGACCGCGGCCAGGAAGGCCGCCATGCACAGCGCCGTGATCGGCACCGCTTCGGCGCCAAAACCCAGAATGCCACTGGTACTGGCACCAACGGCTGCACCGACCGCCAGCGATGGGGCGAAGATGCCGCCAGGAATGCCGGAAAAATAGGTCACTACCGTGGCCACGAAGCGGGTGATGGGGGCGTGCCAGGGCGCCGACAAGGCGTCGCTGGAAATCAGCGAGGAGCTGACCATGTAGCCACTGCCGAAAGACAAGCCGCCGCCAAGCCAGCCGACGAGGGCAATGATCAGGCCGCAGCCGCCGGCAAACAGCACCGGACGCGCGCTGCGCCAGCGCCAGAGGATGAAGTTGGGCTGCTGTTGTGGCCACAGCAGCAGACGACTGAAAACACCGCCGAGCAGCCCGCAGGCCATGCCATAGAACAGAACCGGGCCAACGATTTCGTTGAACTGTGAAATCTTCATGCGCCCGAAGTGGTAGTAGTTACCCTCCAGCGCAATGGCCACCAGGCCCGACAGGATGATCGTGCCGACCAGGATTCCGGTGGTCTTGGCTTCCAGGCGTTTGCCCAGTTCCTCGACGGCGAAGACGATGCCCGCCAGGGGCGTGTTGAAGGCTGCGGCAATACCCGCAGCGCCGCCGGCGAGAATCAGATCCGCCGGGGAAATTGCCCGGGCGTGCGGCAGGAAGCGATGCGAGAAGTGCAGAATCGACGCCGCCACCTGCACCGACGGTCCTTCGCGACCGGCGGAAAAGCCGCCCAGCAGCGCCATCGATCCGACGACAATCTTGCCGCAGGCGATGCGCATCGATACCAGGTTGCTGACCGACTCTCCACGTGCCGCAAGGTGTGTGGCTGCGATGACCTGGGGAATGCCGCTGCCCTGTCCGCCCGGGAAAAAACGCCGCGTCAGCCAGACCGCAGCCATCCCGGCCAGCGGCGCGGTGACGAACGGCATCCATGGGAAGGGCAAGCCGGGGTGGTAGTTGTAGAGGTCGAAAAATGCCTTCAGCGCGACGTCGGTGAGTCGCGTGAAGGCGACCACCGCCAGGCCGGCGCATGCCGCGGCCCCCCACAAGGTTAACCGGGTACGCCACCGGAAGGTGCTGAGTCTGCCGCGGAGAGGATTCAGGTGTTTCATGCGCATCCTGTCGGTATGGTTGATGGCGGCCAACTTGCGCTGGGCTGTTCAGGGCAGCAATCGGCGGCGGACAAAGTACCGTCGTGGCGGGCTGCAGCGACGGAGAATTATAACTTCGGGTGAAGGATGAAAATCCGCAGCATCGCCGATTCCCTGCATCGCGGGCGGTGCCCAAGCCGAGCAGTCTAACATCCGCCGCGGCAAGGGTGAGCAGACTCGAAAGCCGTGCGCGAAAGCTGCTCGGCTGGGCTAGCGCTGCAACGGACGGGCGCCGGTATGCTAGGCTCAGAGGGTGGCAGTTTGACACTTCATCAGGAGGTCCCATGAGCTGGCGCCCACTTCGTATCGGTCTTTCGGCACGCATTTACCATCCGCAGGCCGGTGCAACGGCCCTGCTGTCGAAATCGCTGCACTACCTCGAGCAGTCGGTCGCGCATTGGGTGATGTCGCGCGACGTGATGGTGTTCATGATTCCGGCGGTGAGTGGTGACGGCCTCGTCAATCGCAGCAGCATCCGGCTCTCGGACTATCCGGAGTACCTCGACGGACTGTTGTTGCAAGGTGGCGCCGACGTCAGCCCGCAAAGCTATGGCGAAGAGGCGCTGCATCCGGATTGGGCGGGAGATATCGTTCGCGACGCCTACGAAATGGAACTGCTGCATGAATTCATCGAGGCCGGCAAGGCCGTTCTGGGGATTTGTCGGGGCGCGCAGGTAATCAACGTGGCCCTCGGCGGAACGCTCTATCAGGACATCGCGACGCAGATCGACGCGGCGGGAACGCACGTCCATGACGATTATGACCGCCACAGCCATGCGATTGCGTGGGAGGAGGATGCGGGCCTGGCCAAGCTCTATCCCGGTGCCGGTGGCGGCAAGGTGATCTCGATTCATCACCAGTCGATCAAGGCGCTTGGCCGCGGCCTGAGGATTGAGGCACGCAGCGAGAGTGACGGCGTGATCGAAGCGGTACGCCTGCAAGGCAAGCCCTATGTGCTGGGTCTGCAGTGGCATCCCGAGTTTCACCCGCCGGGAAGCCCTGACCTGCTGGACAGTACGCCGATACTCGACGAATTTCTCAACGCCGCGCGCGGCCGACGCTGGTGAAGCGAGCGCCTTGCCGGGAATGAATTGGATGAGTTGCTTGCGGCGAGGGTGATGTGCCCTCGCCGCGCAGTCAACTTTTCAGTCTCCTCACAGCATCCGCCGTGCGCTCATGCCTCGCCTCCGCTGGCCAGCAGAGCGACCGGGAAGCTGGCCAGGACCTGGCCGAGCGCCAACTGTCCTCCTGCCGCATGGCTTTCGCCACTGAGCAGATTGCGCCAGCCAGCGCTGGCCAGAGCGTCGGGCAGTTCGAGCATCGTGTCGGCCCAGACCTCGTTGCCCAGCGGCAGCACCCGGTTGTCACCGAGCAGACGCACCGGCAGCAGTGGCACGACGACGACGATGGCGCGTTCGCCGTGGCGGCGCGCGTAGGCGCAGACGTGCGCCGCGTGCTCGCCGCTGACTTTCAGCGGCAGATAGTCACCCTGCTCGAGAAGCTCCGGCCAGCGCGCGCGCAGGGACAGACTTTGCCACAGCGTGTACAGCTTGATGCGCCCGTCGCTCATGTCGGCGACCAGCGGCTGCAGACGTTCGCGCCACTGTTCCGGTGGTGCATCGACCAGGGCTTGCACCTGCGCCAGCAGCTCGCGGCGTAGCGCGAAGTCGACCGGCCGGCGGTTGTCCGGGTCGACCAGATTGAACTGCCATAGCTCGCAGCCCTGGTAGATGTCCGGCACGCCCGGCGAGGTGACCTTGATCAGCGCCTGCGCCAGGGCATTGATCAAGCCGTGGTGGCTGATGGTCTGGACCATGGGCACGAAGTCGGCCAGGAACAGGTTCTTGTCGCCGGGTGCCAGCAGGGCGTGGACAAAGTCGCTGACCGCGCCTTCGTACTCGCTGTTGACCTGCACCCAGCTGCTGTGCTCCTTGCCTTCACGCAGGGCCTTGATCATGTAGGCATCGATACGCGTCCGGTAGTCGGCCAGTTCCTCGTCGTTCGGCGGGGTCAGCGGCCAGGTTCCGACCAGCGTCTGGTAGAGCAGGTACTCGTCGTTGCGCGACGGGGCATCGACGCCGTCGACCAGATGCTTGCGGCCGCGATTCAGGCGGCGCCAGCGCTTAAGCATCAGCTTCCATGCGGCCGGTATCTCGGAGAGCACGTTGATGCGTGCGCGCGCGTCCTCGGAACGCTTGCTGTCGTGCGTTGAGGTGGCGAGCATGTTGTGCGGCCAACGGACGGCGCGGGCGCGTGTGGCGGCATGAAATGCGGCCACCGAAATACCGAAGCGGCGCGGCTCGCCGCCGACGTCGTTGAGCGAGGTCAGGCGATGATAGCGGTAGAAGGCGGTGTCCTCGACACCCTTGGCCATCACCGGCGACGACACCTGCTGGAACTTCATGGCGAAGGCTTCCAGCGGCTCGCGGTAGGAGGCGCTGCGACCGCGGCCGAGATCGGTGGTCAGCACGCCCTCGATGAAATCGTAGATGCCGGTATCGAACAGTGGGCTGCGCTTCTTGGCCACCGCCACTGCCCAGGTGATGTGGCGGCGGTCGTCGCCCGACAGTTTGCCGTGGGCAACGTAGCTGCGATAGACGGGGAAGCAAGCGACCACTTCGACCAGCGCGTCGCGCAAGCCGTTGAGGGTGAAGTCGCAGGTGTCCCGGTCGGCCGTGGCGATGCGTGCCAGGCGGTTGGCGAGGACGCTGAACTCGCTCGCCAGCGCGGTGTGCATGATCAACTTCTTGGCATCGTAGGCGAGTTCTTCGAAGTCGCTGTCGACGCCCGTGAAGTCGCGGTAGATGCGCGTCATGCGCCGCTCGGAGGCGGTGTCAACAAAGAGGTTGTTGACCAGATTGGCGAAGCGGTAGCCGGTGGCGCCATGGATCGGCCAGTCGTCGGGCAGGCGTTCGTGCTCGGCAAGGATCTTCTCGATGACCAGATAGATCGGCAGAGGGTCGCCTGGGCATGGGGGCTTGCCGCCCGCCGCCTGTTGCAGCTGGTGGAAGTATGCACCGGGGTCGAACATGCCGTCCGGATGGTCGATGCGCAGCCCCTCGACCTTGCCCTGGGCAACGAGATCGAGTATCAGATGGTGGGTGGCGTCGAACACGGCCGGGTCTTCCATGCGCAGCGCGGCAAGGTCGTTGATGTCAAAGAAGCGCCGATAGTTGATCTCGTCGCAGGCGACCCGCCAGTAGGCCAGGCGATAGCCCTGCAGCTGGATCAGCTCGTGCAGCAGATCGAAGCTGGCCGGATGGCCGGGGCGGCCGTTGAACTCGGCGAGATTGTCGGCGATGTGGTGGGCAATATCGGCGCGAGCTTCGGTGAGTGCCGCCAGGTGACGCTTGTGCACTTCCTTGTCGCGCTGCCGCTCGGCCATTTTCGGCGGCTTGGTATTGGTCCGCGCCGGCAGGTGTCCAAAGGCGGTGAGCAGGGTTTCGAGTTCTCCATAGCGCTCGTGGTTCTCGCCGAGCGTGGCCGCTAGGCGTTCGCGGCGATGGCCGATGATGCGCGGGTAGCTCGACGGGTCCACCGGCAGCCGGTGCTGGTAGTAGAAGATGCTGAACTCGCCACGAACGGCGTCGTAGTCGAGGCGCAGTTCGCCGGCGTTGAGCACCTGCCCGTAGTGGGCCCCGAGCAGCGGTAGCAGCACCTTGCCTTTGAGCTGGCGGTTGAGCGGATCCCAGTCGATGTCGAAAAACGCGCCCCAGGCCGAGGCCGGACCGTTTTCCAGGACGTCAAGCCACCAGGCGTTGTCCGAGCCCATGATCCCCATGTGATTGGGGACCACGTCGATGACCTGCGACAGGCCGTGTTCTTTGAGGGCGGCGGCAAAGTCCTCGAATTCCTGGGTGGTGCCGATTTCCGGATTGAGTTCGGCGTGGCCGACGATGTCGTAACCGTGCGTGCTGCCCGGTCGCGCCCGCAGATAGGGCGAGGCATAGCAGTGGCTGATCCCCAGCGCCGCCAGATAGAACGACAGCGCCCCGGCCTGGGCAAAGGTGAAATCGCGATTGAACTGCATCCGGTAAGTTGCGCGCGGAATGATCGTTGCCCGCGGCGAAGGCATGGCTATTTCCTCAGGCGGTACGACCGCCGTGCCGCGCTCGTTGATCAGTTGTTCGCCAACGGCGCCGAAGCGTCCGTCCTCCGGCCAGTCTTCGAGATCCAGCGGCAGGCGGCGGCGCCAGTTAGGATGCTGGTCATCGCGGCTGCCGGGCAGATTGGCCTGCTCGACGGCGCCGAGGATGTCTTCGGGCTGGACGACCAGCAGCTGGGCCGGGGTTCTCGCCAGAAAAGCGTGGATGGCGACCACGAAGTCCGGGGTGATCTCGGGAACCGAGAAGGGGTGCACGCTGGCGCCCTCGGGGAGCAGGTCGGCGTGTTTGAGTGCCATCAGGAAGCGGGCGCGATCCTGGGCACGCTCGACAACCATGTGGTCGAACAGCGCTTCATCGGGGAACAGCTGCAGCGCCGCGCGGGTGTCGATGTCGTGGCCCTTCCAGAAGCCCTTCAGGGTTGGCAGATCGTGGGTGCTGACGGCGACCAGGGCCTGCCGCGGATATTCGGCGGGTGGCTTGAAGTTACCGTCCTCGCTGCGCTCGAAAAGGAAGGGCCGGTAGGAGAGCACGCCGGCGGTTGCCAGACGCGGTCGGAAACCGTCGGGGACGGTGCCCAGGTCTTCGCCGATGACCATGCAGCGATTGCGCTGGCTTTCCAGTGCGACGATGGCCAGCAGGTCTGCGAGCGGATAGTTGACGTAGGCGCCTTCAGTCGCTGGTCGGCCAACGGGAACCCAGAACAGACGTGCCAGGCCCATCACATGGTCGATGCGCAGTGCCCCGCAGTGGCGCATGTTGGCGCGCAGCATGGCGATGAATGGTGCGTAGGCCGCTTCGCGCAGGCGGTGCGGGACCAGTGGCGGCAGCCCCCAGTCCTGACCGACCGGGTTGAACTCGTCGGGGGGGGCACCGACGTAGGCGGCGCCGGCAAAGGCGCTTTGCCACGCCCAGGCCTCCGAGCCGCCGGGATTGACGCCGACCGCCAGATCCTGATAGAGGCCGACGCCGACGCCGCGACGCCACGACTGCTGGCCAAGGGCGGTGAGTTGTTCGTCGGCGAGCCACTGCAGCCAGGCCGCGTATTCGACGGCTTCGGCATGTTCGCTGGCGAAGGTGGCCACCGCCGGCGCCTGCGGGTCGCGGTATTCCTCGGGCCACGCCGGCCAGCCCCAGACGGCGGGGTTTTCCTGCTGGAAATGGGCTTGCAAGGCCTCGAAACGGGCATGCAATTCGAGCGTCAGGCCGCTTTCCGAGCGGAACAGGCGGAAGGCGCGCGCGCGGGCGGTGTCATGGGCCAGATGCTGGTCACGGAAGTGTCGGTAAAGCGCGGCCAGAACTTCGCGCTTGGCGGCCGAGACTTCCGGGTAGTCGACTTCGTCAGCGACGCGCAGGCGTCGCAGCCGCGCCTGGAAACGCTCGGAGGCGACCAGGTTGCGGGCGGCCTCGCACTCGCTGAACTCGGGGACGGCTTCGACATCGATGTACAGCACGTTGACGAAGCAGCGGCTGGATGGGCTGTAGGGGCTGATCCGCGCCGGGTCTTCCGGGAACAGGGCATGCAGCGGATTGACGCCGATCACCCCGCCGCCAGCGTCTGCCGACAGATCGATCAGGGTGCGCAGGTCGCCGAAGTCGCCGATGCCCCAGTTGCGCCGCGAGCGGACTCCGTAGAGTTGCACCGTCGGCCCCCAGACGCGACCGTCTCCCTGCACGGCGTCGGGCAAGAAACAGCTCTCAGGGGCGACCACCAAAGTCATCGCCACCTGCGCCAGGCCGCCGCTGCCGGGTTGTTCGACTTCCAGGCGGTAGTAACCGGCTTCGCTCGGCGGCGGCAGGACGAGTTCGCCGCGCAGGAAGTCGACGCCGTCAACGCGCTGCTCGGCGAGCCGTGGCAGCTTGGCGGGCTCGAACTCGCCGCTGCTCGAGGCTCCGTTCTCGGCGCTCAGGATCCAGCGGTGCGGCTGGCTGGCGCGCGCCACCGGCAGCGTGACGGCAAGCGTTGGCGTCTCGCCGAGTGCGACCACCTTGACCGGCGGTAGTGGCCGTCGCCATTCGTCGTCTTGCAGGCATTGCAACAGCGTTGCCGGATCGGCATCGGCGGGAAAGTGCATCGCCGCCAGCAGGGTGCGCTGGGTCTTTTCCGAGGTCGCGTGCGCTTTGCCCCAGACATCCTCATAGCCGGCGCTGATGCCGCAGTGCTCGGCAAGTTGCGCCAGCCCGTCGTGGCGCTTCTCGTCGGCGGCGCTCATGGACGGTCTCCGAGGTGCAGATGCCAGGCCACCGACCACGCCGGCAGTTGGCCGCTGGCGAGTGCCTTGGCGTCAAGATTGGCGGTTGCGAAGAGCAGGCGGCCATCAGGCGGCGTGACGGCGAGGGCATCCTCGCCGAGATTGGCGAGCAGGGTCAGCAGGCTGCGGTCGCCAAGCGTCCAGTTGATCGACAGGCAACGTGGCGACAACAGTTTCAGCTGCGGATCACCATTGCCCATGCCGGCCAGACGCGGCGCAATCCACTGCTGACGCAGCGTCAGCAGCTGCCGGTGCAGTTCGAGGGTGGCCCGGTGGGGCGCCCGCTCGATCGCGCTCCAGTCGAGAACGCCGGCTTCGAAGGTCGCCAGCGCGTTCGGATCGGGGATGCTGGCACGCACTTCCGGATCGGAAAAGCGCGCAAAGCGCCCGAACTCGCGGCGGCGCCCTTCGGTCACCAGACGCGCGAGCTCGGGGCCGAAGTCACAGAAGAACTGGAAGGGCTGCGTGGTCGCAAATTCCTCACCCATGAACAACAGCGGTGGTTGCGGCGCGAGCAGCAGGACGCTGGTCACGGCCTCCATCGTTAGCGGCGAAGCGAGGTGGCTGAGACGCTCGCCAAAAGCGCGATTGCCGATCTGGTCGTGGTTCTGCAGGAAGTTGATGAACGCGGCCGGCGGCAGGTGGGCACTCGCTTCGCCGCGCAGTTTGCCGTGCGCAAAAGTCGATGCCTCACCCTGATAGGCGAAGCCTTCGGTCAGGCAGCGGCCGAGCAGGCGTGCCGGCTCGGCGGCATAGTCGGCGTAGTAGCCGTCGGTTTCGCCGGTGGCCAGAACATGAAAGCAGTGATGGATGTCGTCGTTCCACTGCGCCGTTCCGTGCACCAGGCGGCCGGACTCGTCGCGAGTGAGGTAGCGCGCCTGATTGTGTTCGTTCTCGAGCACCATGTGGACGTGCCGCGCGCGTCCCGGCACCGCCTTGAAGGCAGCGGCGAGGTCTTCGATGATGTCCGGCGAGCTGTCGTCGCAGATGGCATGGATGGCGTCCAGGCGCAGGCCGTCGAGATGGAACTCCTCCAGCCAGTAGAGGACGTTGTGTACGAAGAAGTCACGTACCGCGCGACTGCCTTCGCCATCGAAGTTGATCGCCGCGCCCCAGGGGGTTTCATGACGCGGGTTGAAGAAGTCGGGCGCGTAGGCGTGTAGATAATTGCCTTCCGGGCCGAAGTGGTTGTACACCACGTCGAGCAGAACCATCAGGCCGCGTTCGTGCGCGGCGGCGACCAGGCGCTTGAAGTCTTCCGGGCGGCCGTAGGCGGCATCCGGCGCGAAGGGCAGGACGCCGTCGTAGCCCCAGTTGCGCTGCCCCGGGAAGTCCGAGACGGGCATGATTTCGAGAGCCGTAACGCCGAGTTCGACGAGATAGTCGAGGCGCTCGATGGCTCCGGTGAAGTCGCCAGCCTTGGTGAAGCTGCCGATATGCAGCTCGTAGATAACCGCTTCCTCCCACGGCCGACCACGCCACTCGCCGTCGGGCCAGTCGAAGTCGGCGGGGGCAACGACCTCGGAGGCGCCATGCACGTCGTCCGGGTTGAAGCGCGAGGCCGGATCGGGGACCAGCAAGCCGTCCGGCAGCTTGAACAGGTAGCGGTTGCCGGCTTGTGCTTCGGCGACGGTGAGTTCGAACCAGCCGCCCGCGGCGGCGATCATCGGCCGCTCGGCGGCGCCGTCAAGTTGCAGACCGACGGTGTCTACGCCGGGCGCCCAGAGGCGAAAGCGGACACCGCCTTCGTCGAGGACTTCGGCGCCGAAAGGCATGTTGTGCTGGCGTTTCATGATTTCTTCCTTTGCTGCAGGAGAGCCAGCGAACGGCTCTCTAGGGGGTAGGTGTCGCCGCTCTGGAAGACGCCGTCAGGCTGCAGGCCATTGGCGATGTGCGTATCCAGGACGCTCAGCCACTCGCAAGCTTCGGGCAGTACCGGCAGGCGAAAGTCGAGATTTTCGTGGTAGCTGTTGAAAAGCAGCAGGAAGTTGTCGTCATGTACCGGGCGGCCGCGTCGGTCGCGCTCCTGCATTGCTTCGCCGCTGAGATAGACACCCAGACATTGCGCGTAGCTGTGCGACCATTCCTCGTCGTTCATCTCGCTGCCATCGGGTTTCAGCCAGTGGATGTCCTTGAGCAGCGAACCCTCGGGGGCGCTACCGTGGAAGAAGTTGCGGCGCCGGAAAACCGGATGCTCGCGACGCAGGGCAATGACCCGTTGCACGAAAGCCAGGAAGTCGCGATCGGCTGGCGATAGATCCCAATTGACCCAGCTGATCTCGTTGTCCTGGCAGTAGGCGTTGTTGTTGCCGCCCTGGGTACGCCCCATTTCGTCGCCGGCGAGCAGCATCGGCACGCCTTGCGAGAAGAACAGGGTCGCCAGCATGTTGCGTTTCTGCCGCGCGCGCAGTTCGTTGATCCCGGCGTCGTCGGTCGGCCCCTCGGCACCGCAGTTCCAGGAACGGTTGTTGTCGTTACCGTCGCGGTTGTCTTCGCAGTTGGCGGCGTTGTGCTTGTCGTTGTAGCTGACCAGATCATGCAACGTGAAGCCGTCGTGGGCGGTGATGAAGTTGACGCTTGCCCAGGGCTTGCGGCCGCTGTGCTGGTAGAAGTCGCTGGAGCCGGTCAGGCGGCTGGCGAAGTCGCCGATCAGGCCGCAGTCGCCTTTCCAGTGCGCGCGCATGGTGTCGCGGTAGTGGTCGTTCCACTCGCCCCAGCCGGCCGGGAAGTTACCGACCTGATAACCGCCTTCGCCGAGGTCCCAGGGTTCGGCGATCAGCTTGACCTGCGACAGCACCGGATCCTGCAGCAGGATGTCGAAGAAAGCGCCCAGCTTGTCGACCGCATGCAGTTCGCGTGCCAGTGCCGATGCCAGATCGAAACGGAAGCCGTCGACGTGCATTTCCAGCACCCAGTAGCGCAGCGAGTCCATGATCAGCTGCAGCATGCGTGGCTGTTGCAGGTCGAGGGTGTTGCCGCAGCCGGTGTAGTCCATGTAGTAGCGTGGATTGTCGGCGACCAGCCGGTAGTACGCGGCGTTATCGACTCCGCGTAGAGAGAGCGTGGGGCCGTTCTGGTTGCCTTCTGCGGTGTGGTTGTACACCACGTCGAGAATGACTTCGATGCCGTGCGAGTGCAGCGTCTTGACCATTGTCTTGAACTCGCTGACCGAGCCACTGGAGCTAAAGCGGTGGTCGGGCGCGAAGAAGCCGAGCGTGTTGTAGCCCCAGTAGTTGGTCAGGCCACGTTCGATCAGATGGCGGTCGTTGAGGAAGGCGTGCACCGGCATCAGCTCGACCGAAGTGACGCCCAGGCGCTTGAGGTGATCGATCACCGGTGCCGTTGCCATGCCGGCGTAGGTGCCGCGCAAGGCCGGTGGCACTTCCGGATGTTTCATCGTGAAGCCGCGCACGTGCGTTTCGTAGATCACCATGTCCGCCCAGGGAATGTTCGGTGCCTTGTCGTCGCCCCAGGTGAAGGCCGGGTCGATGACCCGGCACTTGGGCATGCCGGCGGCGTTGTCACGACGGTCGAAGGACAGATCCCCGTTACGGTGACCGATCTTGTAGCCGAAATGCGCGTCGCTCCAGCGCACCTCGCCGACGATATCCTTGGCGTAAGGCTCGATGAGCAGCTTGTTGCCGTTGAAGCGGTGGCCGCGCGCCGGGTCGTAGGGGCCGTAGACGCGGTAGCCGTAGAGCAGGCCCGGGCGCGCCTCGGGCAGGTAGCAGTGCCAGACCAGATTGGTCTGCTCACGCAGTTCGATACGCTGCACCTCGCGGCGTCCCCTGGGATCGAACAGGCAAAGTTCGACGCGTTCGGCGTGTTCGGAAAAGAGGGCGAAGTTGACGCCCTCGCCGTCCCAGGTAGCGCCACGTGGTGTAGGTGAGCCGGGCCAGACGGCGGTAACGGGAAGGTTCATGCGGGATATCTCCTAGATTTGGTAACGGGTGACCCCGGCTATGTCCTCGCCTTTGGCGAGGACGACGATGCCGCCATCGCTGACGGTAT
>ERZ761603.802-NODE-802-length-25103-cov-17.409015_pt1 | contig 25103 bp, 27 predicted proteins | sample MGYA00511879_ERZ761603 | MGnify/ENA primary metagenome ERZ761603 (study PRJEB28899, sample SAMN02850040) | bioreactor sludge metagenome | biome: EBPR Sludge; feature: EBPR Bioreactor; material: flocular biomat | place: Australia: Thorneside Wastwater Treatment... | reverse complement strand
ACGAGATTACAAGGTGACTGGAGTTCAGACGTGTGCTCTTCCGATCTACGGGTTTCTTGCCCTCTTTCGCCTCGGCCTCGGCGAGTTGCTTTTCGTAGCGTTCGCGATTGCCCTTGTAATCCATCAGGAAGAGAACCTTCTGTGCGAGTTTCTCGCCGGCGACTTGGCTGATGCGCTTACGTGCCGCGGCCATGTCGGTGCGGCGCGAGATATGCACGAGGACGACGTACTGGCTCTCGACCACGCGCAGCCACTCGGCGAGGCTGTCGATGTGCATGTGCATGCCGATGCGGGCACGCTCCTTGTGATCGGCCTCGAGGAAGGTGCATTCGGTGATGAGGATCTGGGCCTTGCGGACGTCCTCGCGCACCAGGTGCGGACCCGGGGCGGTGTCGCCGGTGTAGGCGATCAGGGGGATCTCGAAGGAACGGGTGATCTCGGTGCCGCGTTCCTTGAGTTCGCGGAGTTTCTCCTGGGGCAGTTCGGCGAACTCGGGTTTGAGTTTGGTCCGCTTCTCGCTCACGGTGTACCCGAAGGCGGGGCAGGTGTGCTCGGTCTCGAACCCGCGCAGGAAGATGTTGTTCTTGATCTCGATGGGCTGATCGGGCTTGATCGGCACCAGGTCGTAGGGAGTTCGCTGACGCTCGAGGTCGACGTAGCCGTCCATCATGCGCTTGATCGCGGGGGCGATCCGCTCATCGCAGATGATCCGCCCGTTGCCCATGCCCTGGAAGCGCCGCTGGGAGCAGAAGTACGCCAGGCCCCCGATATGGTCCATGTGGCCGTGGGTGATGGCCAGGTGCTTGCTCGACAGCATCGCGCGCGGGCACGCGCCGATGTCGAAACCCAGGTCGAGTTCGGGGATCTGGAGGCACGTGGCCTCACCGGCGATGGACTCGCCGAAGATGCGGAAGGGGGGGCAATACAGAAAGCCCAGACTGGGCTCGCGGGGCGGGGGCTTGGGAAGCATCCGTGGCGAAAACTCCGACTCCGGGCGTTTCACCCGGGAAGGCTGAAATGTGACGATCGACGCCGGATATTCTAGGCGCGTTTCATGCGGCCATGGTCACGGCTGCGTCCGATGCGTCACGCGCAGATACGCCCCCCCCACCACCGCGCACGTCAGATTCACCAGGACTTCGCTCGCGCTGACCGTCAGCGCGATGGGCGCGAAGGCCGTTCCCGACAGACCCGGCACGGCGAGCAACGCCGCCAGCCCGGTCGAAGCGCCCTCCCGCGCGCCCAGCGCCCCGCTTGGCGACAGCACCCCGATCAGAAAGAACATGCTCGCCGTGAGAAAGGCCACCCCGAACTCGAGCGAGGTGCCAAGGCACGCCGCGGCGACGCTGAACCGCGCCGCCTGCACCGACAGGTCGGCGACCCGCAGAAGCATCGATAACGCCAGCGTGCCCGGGTGGGCGAGCATGTCGAGGGCGACGTGCACCCGGCGGAACCACGTGCTGCGCAGGGCGCGATCGAGCCACGAGAAGCCCAGCGGCGCGGCCCAGCGGTGCAGCCGATCCAGACCCTGATCATGGGCGAAGAGACTCGCCCCGCCCAGCACCGCCGCGTAGGCCAGCGCCATACCCGCCACGCACACCAACGCAAAGACCGGGTCGGCCTGTTGTCGCCACACCGCCGCCGCCGCGGTGGGCGTCATGGTGGCCACGAGCACCGCCGCCACCGCCGCGAGCCACGCCCCGATGGTGAGAAGCGGCACGCCGTTGCGGCGGTTGTGGATCAGGAATCTCGCCACAATGCTGAGTTTGAACGGGAGGTAACTGAGCAGCGCCGCCGCGGCATTCACGGCCTGCACATCCGCCATCGGCAGCCGCTTCGCCGGCAGGAGCGTGGTCCAGAACATGGCGCCGTTCAAGGCCAGGCTCACCGCCGAGAGCGCAAAGAGCAGCGCCACCATCCCGGCGGGGGCCCGCGAGAGAGCGTGGAGTTTGTCCCGGTTCTCCGGCGAGAGCGCCGCGGAGATGCACCACGCCAGGATCGCCAGACCGATGAGGAATCCCACGATCTGGAGGACGGCCCGCCCTGCCGAGGGGGTGGTACGAGGGAGCGATTCCACCGCGCCGGGCACGCGCGGGCGTCGCGTCCGGGGCGGGGGATCCTCGAACAGGTCCTCGGCGTTGGTGGGAGAGTTCGGTTCGCTCACGGGGAAGTTCCGGGCCGGACCCTCAGCAGCACGAGGCCCAGATCGGGCCACGATCGTACCTCTTCCGTCCTGGGGAGCAGGAACTCCGCGGTGCGCTCGGCCCCGAGCGCGGGATCGAGCCAGTTGCTTCGCGACAGCCGCGAGAGTTCTGCGAAGTCCACGAGCAGATGTGTCTCGGTGAATCTCCCCCGGCCCTCCATCACGCCGACAAGTGGGGACGTATCCCATGTCGTGGAATAGCGCACGGGCAGCGCGAAGTACAGGGGCGTCGCCCCGCCGACCAGCAGCAGCGTGGCGCCCTCGGGCAGCGCGAGGTTGCAGTACATCTCCGGCGGCGCTTCATTCAGCACGCGGCGGCGTTCCTGGGCATCGGCACGCCGCAGTTCTCTCCGCAGCCACTCCGCGCTTCGGTAGTTGGGCCCCGCCTCGATCCACAGGTTCGGCTCGCCCCCGCGCTGAGAGGCGAACATGACAATCGAGGCGGTCCACTGCGCCACCGTCACCCCGATGCACGCCCAGCTCGCGATCCCCCCCGTGCCCGCGGCGAGCGCGACCAGCACGCAGATCGGCACAAGCGAGGGGATCAGAAATCGCGATTGCACGTGAGTCGTGAAGAGCCACAGCACCAGGATCAGCCCCAGCACCACACCCCACAGCCCGGCCCGGGGCACGCGCTTGGCCAGGCACCACGCCAGGCAGATGACCGCCGCGGGAAAGGCCGCGAACCACTGCGGGTGCAGGATGCCGCGCATCCGCGCCCCGGCGGGGTCCGAGGCGTCGGGCATCACGATCAGTGCCAGCCGCTGCAGCAGCGGACCATCAAAGGAATGCCCCGCGGCGTACCGGGCGACCTGCGCAGCGCTCCAGTGCCCCGTGCCCCCATCGGCGTTCGGGAAGAGCCCCGCCGCGAACGGGAAGACCGGGTTGCCGCTTGCCATGAAGTTTCGGATCAGCCAGGGCGCGACCAACACCGTCCCCACCGCCGCGCCCGCCGCGCCGCAGACCACCCACCGACGCGCCGGCGTCGTGGCGAGGAGCAGAAAAGCCACCGGCACGCCGCACAAGATCAGGGCGGTGGGCTTGGCGCACGCGGCGAAGGCGATCAGGGCCGCCGCGGTGCACCAACGGCGGATCGGCGGGACCTCTCCGCACAGCGCCGCCCCGCACGCCGCGGCGAAGCACGCCAGCATCGGCATCTCGTTGTACGCGAGCGTTCCCGTCACCAGCAGCCACGGCGTGCCCAGCGCGAAGAGGCAAGCCAAGACCGGCGGTGAGGCGGCTCCGAGTGGCATGGTCGCGTGACCTTCGGCGGGTTGCGTGGTCGCCGGCTTCTTGACCAACCCCGCGATGCACCACGCCGCCAACGCCGCGCACCCCGCGTGCAGCACCTGGCACGTGATCAGCCGCCAGCCGCTTCCGGCGACCAGCCCCCACGCCGCGACGGACTCGCCAGGCCCCTTCGCGTTCGTCATCGCGCCCAGATGAAGGAAGGCCGCCTCCATGTACCCCGGCAGGTACGAATAGACGTTGTGTTCGAGGGGCATCAAGCGCCCGAGGGCGGTCCACTCCTGCGGGAGTTGCAGGTGATAACTCAACGCGTCATACCCGCCGAACTCGGAGTCCCACAGCCAGCCGGGCGGGTTGCACGCGATCACCAGCGGGACCAGCGCCGCCGCGAGGACCAGGCCCCACGCCGGTCGTGTCAGCGCTCGCCACGGCCTCGAATCGCGCGCCCACAACCCGAAGAGCCACAGCCCCGGCAGGATCGGGGCGTATGCGATGAACGGACCCATCGACCCGGAGAAAAGCCCCGGCACGCCCAGCAGGTGCGAGAGCGAGAGAAGCCCCCCCAGGCCGAGCGCAGCGCTCACCGAATCCTTCGGGGTGATGCGTCGGAACACCCGTCCCCAGCCGATGGCGGCGCAGAGATACACCAGCGCGGGCCAGGCCGAATCCACCAGCGTCCAGAGCGCTGCGCCCGCCGCGGCGAGCGGGCCGGGGGATCCCGGCGCGCTCACCACCAGGAGCGCCGCGACGGGCGCGATCAACAAGAGCGAGTCTGTGGGCGTTCGCGCCACGCGGGCAGAGGATACGACCGGTCCGACTCGATGCCGGTTCAGCCGATGAGGCGTTCGAGGATGTCGAGCACGCCCTCCACCTCGTGATGGGGAGAGACGTACTCCGCCCTGGCCTTGAGTTCGGGCACGGCGTTGGCCGGGCAGGCGAAGTGGGCCACGTTCTCGCGGATGGCGAGGTCGCCGAGGGTGTCGCCGATCCCCGCAGCGCGCCGGCGGGAGAGGCCGATCATCGACGCCATCCGCGCGATGCCCGTGGCCTTGCTCACGTGCGCGAGGTCGCAGTTGACCCACGCCACCGTGCTCGACACGCGCAGCGGCCAGCCGCCCGCGGCGAAGGCCTCGACCAGGGCCGGCTTCTGGCTCATCAGGAACGCGGTGTCCGGGTGCCAGAGAGAGATCGATGCGGTCTTGCCGGGCTGGATCACCACGCCCCGGGGGATCAGGTGACGCTCGATCCACTCGGTAGCCTCTCTCACCGCGCGGAGGTGCTCGGGCCGGATGGACGGGTCGAGCAGAAAGCGGTTGTCACGCGGGTCGTAGACCCACACCCCCATCTCGGCCACCAGCGGCACGCGCGTGTTGCCGATGAGCCGACAGACCGCCTCGGCGTAGGGCTGGGGCCGACCGGAGCAGAGCGTGACGATGGGCCGGTCCGCGCGGGCGATCGCCAGCGCGTTGTACTCGGCCAATCGGCTCAGGGCCGCCGCGTCCATCGGCGCGTGGCTCTCTGGCCCCAGGCACCCGTCGATATCACAGATGACACAGTCGTAGCGGCGTGAGGGTACAGCGTCAGGCATCGGGGATTGGGCCACGGGACTCGGGTAGGATCATCGTCGCCAGATCCTACGCGCCCGGTATGGGCACCGACCCGCTCCAGGCCCGTGTTACTTGACCAGGTCCCTGCCGCGCATCCCGTTCCTCGTCGCCGCGAAGAACATCGGATACAGCCCGTCGGTGGCCGCGTGACCGTCGATGGTGATCATGCCGCCGGTGGGGACGCTGCCCATCGAGTCGGGCACGTTGAGCAGGTCCACGGGCAGGTAGGTAAGGGCGGGGTCGTCCCGCATAGCCGCCGCCGCGCGCTGGGTGAGGTCCGTCATGTCGGCCCGGGATACGGCCCCGTCCACGGTGATCACGGTGGGCTTGGCGCGGGGGTTGTTCCAGGCCGGATGCCGCGGCTGGCTGATCGATTCGGCCCCGTCGATGCGGCTGCGCTGCCGCTGGGTGAAGTCGGCCCGCTCGAAGAGGAGCACCTTGAGCGAAGGGAAGTTCACCATCTCCATGCCGTTGCGGCTGCCGGCCCCGCACGGGATTCGGTTGCATTCGATGTCGCAGCAATCCCCGCGGTACTGCGGCCCGTACTCGTTGGCACAACAATGACGCTGCGACGTGATGAAGTCGTACAGCCCGGGCGAACGCCAGAAGACCGGCGCGTAATAAAACGAGCCGGGCGCGAGGCCCGATCGTGAAGTCTGCCCCGCGCTGTTGCGGATCGCCGCGAGCGTGTCGCCGTCGGCGGGGCTGGTGCAGGCTTCCACCGGGTAGTTCTCGTTGGGGTGCATGATCCCCATGAAAGCGTACCAGTACGCCATGAACCCCTCGGTGGTGTAGCGCGAGTTCGTCGCGTACCCGAAATGGAAGCCCCCGATATCGGCCTGTTCCGGAAGGGGTCGCTGCTCCTGCGATGCGGCGAAGGGGTTGAAGAACTCGCCCTTGTGGTCCACGGTGAAGGCCGTCTGGACCTGGTGCATCGACCGGAGGTTCACCTGCCCCACCGCGCCCTGGGCTGTTCGGCGGGAGTTGAAGATCGACGGCAGGGCCAGCCCCGCGATGAGCGCGATGATGGCGATGACGATGAGCAGTTCGATGAGCGAGAAAGCAGCGCGGGGTTTCATGCGGTTGCTCCTGGCGATAACCCAACTCCCGGATTGAACCGGACAGTGACACCGCGGTTGCACATCAAGGATGAGGGGTGGCCCCGGCGATCAGCGCCTCCCACCCCGGCGCGGTCTTCTCCATCGCGGCCCGCGGGCCGGTCATGCGGATGAAGGTCGGCTGCGGCGAGGTCTCGATCACCGCCCCTCGGAACATCCAGTCCGGGCGCTTGGTGCGAGGCCCCCCCGGCATGCCGTCCTCGTAGGTGCCGACAAACTCCACTGTGTGAACGGTCAGCCCGCCCACCTCGCGCTTCACGCTCGGGGTCGAGGCGGGGTTGCCTTCGGCATCGAGCACCATGCCGCGCCATCGCTCGATGTTCTGCTCGACGGTGCCGCCGAAGGAGAAGAACGCCAGCGCGCACTCCCCGGTTCCTCCGGCGTCTCCCGGCACGAACGCCTCGGCCAGGCGCATCGCCGAACTCGGCGGGCGGTGCTGCCAGCCGTCCGGGAGCGGGAACGACACCGACCCGGCGGTGATGCGGCCGGTCGCGGGCACGGATACTGCCGGCGGAGTTACGGCCGGAGCCTGCGCGGGCGCGGGAGCGGGCGCGGGTTTGTCCGTTGCCGCCGGTGCCGCGGGCGACGAAGGCGGAGTCGCCGTTCGCTCACACCCGTATCCATACAGGAATACACCAAGCCCCAGAAACACTGCGCAGCGTGTGTTCATATGGCCCCACAATAGGAACACAGCGGCCGGTGTGTGGGCGTATTGCCATTGATCGAATGTTTGCGCACGCCGCGATTGCGCCCCGCTCACCCCCGCTCCCACACCCGGAAGAACTCCTCGACATCGGCCCCGTCGATGCCGCCGTCCTCGTTGAAATCCCCCAGCCTGTGGCCGGACTCCCACGCGCGGAAGAAGAACTCCACATCGCCGCCGTCGACCCCGCCATCGCGGTTGATGTCCCCGGTGATGGGGCAGGAGATCAACTCGACCTTCACATCGTCCACGCCCGCCTCGACGATCGAGCCGGCCCCAAGGTCGCGGGCGATGAAGCGCAGGCGCATCGCATCGGTGATGGGATCGGAGATGCGGTGCGTGCGCCGGACCCACGCGCCGGCGTTCTCGGTCACGAGTTCGAGCTGGCTCCACGTCGCGCCGCCGTCGCGGCTCAACTCGACGGGCATCGAGTCCTGATTCGGCGCGCTGCCCGCGTTGTTGCTGTACCAGCGGGCGTACGAGATGCCTGTCTCATAGACACGCGTGAACGGCGGCGGCAGCGCGGAGAAACCGAGGCTGGTGAGGGTCGTGGTCCCGCCGTCCACATCGTTCGCGCCCACGCTTGCCCCCGCCGCGGCGCCCGTGATCCAGCAGAGAACGCCGGGGTCGTCGCTGTCGTCTCCCGGTTGAGCCGCGGTCGGCTCGGGGTCGGCACGCTGCCAGCGGCCCGCGGTGGCTGTGTCGGAGGCATCGGCCCCGCTCCAACCCCGATCCGTCTCGAACGTGTCGGCCCAGACCGTCGCGCGGGCCGCGATGCGCGTTGACAGGACTGCGCCGCCCTCCGGATAGGTCACACTCTGCCCCGCGGCGGAACGAGCCGTGAAGTAGTACTCCAGCGTGTCGCCGCAGCGCGAGGGCGGTAACTCACCCGCGAAGAGAGACCCCGACTCGACCGTCATCGGTATGGCGGTGAATGCCTCGGACTCGTGCGGCCGAACGTGCAGCATGACCGTGCCCGGATCGAGCGTGCCCATGCCGTCCTTCACGCTGACGCGCACGGGCGCGTGCGTCTCGGGCTCGGCAAAAGGCGGTGTCCCCACGGGCAAACTCATCCACAGAGGGGTGCGTACAAAGTCGCACAGGCTCAGCACCGCGGCGAAGTTCTCTTCGCAGGTGGGGATGATCTGATCGGCGGGCAGGATGAACCCGAACTGCCCCGTGTCGCGCAGTTCGATGGTCCACGCCAGCGCGCCCCGGTCGCCGTAGACCCAGTCGGGCGCGACGCCCGAGGCCGGGTAGATGGTCGTGTACGCCGGGCCGCCGACATACGTCTTCTGATGGACGGCGTAGATATCAGACGCCATGAAGGTGTTGATCCGGGCGAAGAGTGCATCGTCCGGGCAGAGGGTGCGCGTGTAGCCCCAGGGCGAGAGGATCAACTGGGAATAGGAGTGAAAATCTATGTGCGCCTTGAGTCGCGGCAAGGACGAGATGAAGTCGCGCGTGACCACCGTTTCCGGCTCGGAGAAGGGGCCGGTGCCGCGGTAGGTGTCGTTGTTGGGGGCCGTGCTCGCCCCCTCGCCCCCCCACTGGTATCCCCAGTTGCGGTTGAGGTCGACGCCGGTGGTGCCATTGCCGTTGTCGCGCCGGTTCTTGCGCCACAGCCGGTTGTTCGATGAAGCCCAGGTCCACACATACCCGTCGGCGTTGATGACGGGCACCACGATGACTTCGGTCGTGTCCACGATCGCGCGGATGCGGGCATCCGCCGCGTACTGCTCCAGCATGCGGTCGGCGATCCACATGTTCATCGCCGGGCTGATCCACTCGCGGGCGTGCTGCAGCCCCTCGAACATCACCTGCGGCCGCTGGGCACGGGGGTTGCCGGGGGACTCAGGGCCCGTGAACCGGATGCCTTTGATGTCGCGCCCCTGGAGCGTCTGACCCGCGACGAAGGTGGTCGCCAACTCCGGGAATGCCGCGGCGAGTTCGTCCAGCCTTGCGTGAATCTCCGCGAGCGTGCGGTAGGTCGTGAACCAGTCCACATTCCTCTGCCGTCGGGTGCGCTCGATCTGCTCGCGTTCCGCGTCGATCAGCACCTGCACATCGGGGATGAGCAGGCGACGCTCCAACCCGAGTTCATCGGCCCATGCCTCGAAGGCGGGTCGCTTCTCGGGCGAGAGTTGAATATCGATGGGGCCGACGCCGGGAGTGCAGTTCCACACCGTTTCGGAGAGATTCGTGGCCACGATCAGTTGCTTCTGATCGCGCACCGTGACCCGATGAACCTGATGACCGGAGAAGGGGCCCTGCGCCCCCGCCGCCGCGGCCAGGACCCACGCCGCCACGACTCGAACGGTGAACTGATGCGTCATTGTGCTGCACCCCGAAATATAAAATCCGAACGGCGAACGCCGCCGGCCCCCTCTGTACGCCGGTTGACCCGCGGCTGTTGCATGCTCCCGTACAGGCAACGACCATTCGAGGTTAGTCGGTCAGGGCCTTGCGCTTATCATCGTTCGGTGGTGGAACATCGCGCGGGGCGAGATCGAGCAGCCACCCCTGGTCTCCCAGCCCATTCATGAGGCACGGCGAGGCCGCGATGCGGTACTCACAACCACGCAGCGCTTCGCGCACTGTCCTGAGTTGGGCCTCGGCCACGGGAGGGTCAACCGACTCACTCGGCGTGCCGATCTTGCCCCGTGAGATCGCGAGCATGAGTTCGCGGTGCGCTTCTTCATCCCGGCCCATCGCGAGCAGAGCCGCCCCGATTCGGAATCGCTGCTGGGCGATCACACGCGTCCCCGCGCCGTGGCGTCGTGTCAGATCCGCCAATCGCAGCCGAAGCGGCGGCAGGGCTTCTTCGTGGCGCCCCAGCCGCTGAAGACAGACCGCCAATCTCGCCTGGCACCCGATGGTCTTGCTGTCGTCGGGGCCGCGGAGCCGCGTGAAGAGATCGACCGCCCGTCTGTAGTGCATCACGCCGTCTTCGTCCGCCAGGCTGTAGAGTGCGGCGAAACCGTTGTGCGTCACCAGATCGGCGTGGCTAACCGGGTCAATGCCCCCCGAGGCGTCGAACAACTCCAAAGCCCGGGCGAGGATGGCCCGTCCCTGGTCGTACTCCCCTTCCCGCAGATGCAGCCACGCGGCATCGTACAGGGATTGCACGACCTTGCCGTATGACCCTTGCGGGTTGGCGGCGCTCAACTCGAGCGACCGGAGCAGCGCCGCGGAGACCTCGGCCCCGTGAAGATCCCCTTGGATCGACCGAGCCATGTCCGAGAGTCGATTCAGCAGGTAGGCTCGCTCGGCCGGGGAGGCGTTCTCCGCCCGGGCTAACGCTTCGGCAAAGATCGCGGCGGTCTCCTTCTCGTCAACGATGATCGTGGAGATCTCCTGCCGCAGGTACTCGAACTCGGGGCTGTTCTCGCCGTGCAACGCCGCGGTCTGCGCGATCGCGGCGAGCAAGTGCTGATGGGCCGGCCGTGTTTCGCCCGCGTTCCTGAGCATCTGCCCGAGGATCACCCGAACGCTGACCTCCGCCTCCGGGGTCGCCGCCAGTGCGCCGTTGTCGATGCGGTTGCCGGCCCAGACCGCGAGTTTTCGTTGCAGATCCTCGGGCCTGGCGAACTCGGGGCGGACCGCGTTGCGCAGCATCTCCATGAGAAACTTCGCCGTGTCCTGATGTCCCCGCGCGGACTCCGCGATGAGCCGCTGCGCGAGTTCCGCCGCGTCGCGCAGCGAATGCTCGGTCTCCGCCGCCGCGATCAGGCGGTCGCGCTGGGCCGTAAGCCGCGCGGCCTGCATGGTCGAGATGATGCTCAACACGATGATGGCTCCGGCGAGCGACAGGCCGAGCGTCGTGCCCAGGGTGTGCCGTCGATAGAACTTGCGGAGCCTGTAGAGCGCGCTGGGTGCGTGCGCGCTGACGGGCTTGTCGGCCAGCAGGCGGAGCACATCGGCGGCCAGCGCTTCGACCGTGGGGTAGCGTTGCGCCGGATCGGGGCTCATGGCGCAGCGAACGATGGACTCCGCATCGGGCGGAAGGCCGGAACGCACGCTGACGATGGGAGGAAACTCGCCCCGCCTGGCTCGATCAACCAGTTCGGCCGGGGCGACTTCGGGGCCGATGGCGTCGCGCCCGGACAAGAGCCGGTACAGCACCGCGCCGAGTCCGTAGATGTCGCCCGCGGTATCGGGGACCGCGCCCCGCTCCAGTTGCTCCGGCGCGGCGTAGGCGAGGGTGCCCACGAAGCCCGTCGCCGTGACGGCGGGCGTGCCTCTGTCCAGGAGTTTGGCGATGCCGAAGTCGAGCACGCGCGCGACCCCGGCGGCATCAACCAGCACGTTGGATGGTTTGATGTCCCGATGAATGACCGCGCGGCTGTGCGCGTGCGCGACGCCGGCGCACGCCTGCACAAAGAGGTCCAGAACGGCGGGGAGCGCGGCCAAGCCCGATGCGGCCCAGGCCTTGTCCGCGGCCCGATCGATGGCCTCGCCCTCGACCAACTCCGTGACCAGTACGGGGTGATCGTCGATGATCTCGGCCCCGAGCATGTGGATGATGTTGGGGTGAGAGAGCCGGGTCAGCGCGGCGACCTCACGAGAGAAGCGGTCCCTCGCCCGTGAGCCGAACATCGCGCCGACCCCCAGTCGCTTCAACGCCACGCGCCGCCCCGTGCCGGGTTGCACCGCCTCGTACACCACGCCCTGACCGCCTCGTCCGATCTCGCGGACGATGGTGTAGGCTCCGAGAACACCCGAGGGATCGAGCGGTCGCACGCTTCGACGGGCCAGATCGAGCCATTCATCACCCGCCGCGTCAAAGCCGAAGGCCGGATCGGGGCCGTCGGACTGCGGCGAGGGAACTTGTGAGAGACGAGTCGTATCCATCCGCGATGCCCGCCCGACCTCCCGCCCCTCTGACCAGACGCCGCTAGCCCTCCAGCACATCCTCATCGCGGACCTGCTCCGCGATGCGTTCTCGCAAACGGTCGCGCACGCGCTGCAGCACTTTGTAGACCGCCGCTTCGGTCATGCCGAAGACGAGGGCGGTTTCGCGGACGCTCTTGCCCCCGAGCGCGGCCTCGAAGACCTCGATGCTCTTGTGCTCGCACGTTTCACGCACGTGCGCGATCGCACGCCGGAAGTGATGGTCGAGCCATTCGCGCTCCCACGCGCTGGCCGATTCCGTGTCCCCGGCGCCGAACTCGATGCTGTCGCCGTTGACTACCGGCATCTGGGCGCATTTTGGACGCGACGCATGGTCCGCGATGGCGTTGCGGACACAGCGGTACAGATAATCCCGGAAGCGGCCTCTGGACGGGTCGTACTCGAAGGTACGCAGGCCCACCGCCAGTTTCGTGAAAACGAGTTGGATCACGTCCTCGGCATCGGCCACCTGCAGGCCGCGAGACCTGCAGAATCGGACCAGCAGGTCGCGGTATTGCAAGTGGAACTGCTCCCACGCACCGACATCACTCCCATCGCGGACGCGGGAAAGCAGGGTGACTCGTGTGGCAGCGGATAGGGATCTCATACGGCCGTGCTGCACAGTGTACCAGAGAGAGCCTCGTGGCCCAAGCCTTTGCGCGCGCGACAATCGATTCTCTGTACTGGGACTCAGGGAAAACTAGGGCATGACCTTCCCAAAGCGCCCAAAATGAACCAACGGCGCGATCGGGCGCGCCGTGGTTCACATCGTTACCTTTTGTTCGCGCCCCGGGATGGGCGGATCGTCAACCCCCGATCAGACCGACCCGGACCCGGGCGATCTGTCCGGCTGTGACGGCGACCGGGCTGCGGCCGCGGCCCACATCGGGCTTCGCCGCCACGACCACATACCGACCGGGACGAATATCGCGGAAGGTGAACCGACCACCCTCGCCGGAACGGGTCTGGGCCACCACCCGGCCGTTCTCGGTAAGCAGCTGCACCGCCGCGCCGGGCACGCCGACAGGTCCGTTGCTGCCGCGGGCCATGACAGCCCCGAGAATCCCGCCGGTTCGGGGCGCGGGATCGGCCTGAACGGTCTGCGTGAACGTGAACCCGATCGCTGCGAGAATGACGGCGATCATGAGTCCAAGACGGGAACGGAATGTCATACGTCGGCTCCTTCTGGGCTTTGCCCTGACGCCGATCACCCTGGTGTGGCCCACACCAACATCAGAGTCACCGGTACTTCCACCGCGAGAACCGCGGCGACCGCGAGTGGTCTCAGTATACAAACTCCATGAATGCGGATGTATTGCGAGTCCTGAGAAAATTAACAAAGCCCGCCATACGAACATGATACAAACTCATCGTGAGTCCAACCTTCGTTTGTCGTGTTCAATGTGCTGCGATCGGGTCGCACGAGACTGATACCGTCCAGTCGCATGGCCAAGCGAGACAAGAAAACCGACCGGAACAAGGCTGGGGTGTGGCGCCTCATTGCGCTTGCATCGCTGCTCGTCGGATGCCGCTCGACGGACCTCGCGCGGACGGTGGAACCGGTTCTGGAGCAGCGAGCGACGGCGGCGGGGGTGCCCGCCGACCCCGAATCGCTGCGCGTGCAGGTGCTCGTGACCGAAGTCCGCGCGGGGACCGGCACCGCGCCGACGCTGATCCGCAGCGGGTACAGGGTCGATGCGGAGTACTTCTACCCGGCCAGCACCATCAAACTGTGCGCCGCGGTGGCGGCGATGCAACTGCTCGAGGACATGCGCCGCGCGGGGGCCGGGGTGGGCCTCGACACCCCGATGCGCATCATGCCCCTGTTGCCCGGCGAGCCGGTCCAGGAACGGGACGAGACCAACCCGCCCCGCTTCGACATCACCCCCGGGCATGAGATACGCTCGCTCTGCCTGGTCTCGGACAACCGGGCCTTCAACCGCCTCTACGACCTGGTGGGGCACGATGAACTCAACCGTCGCATGCACGATGCCGGACTCTCATCGGTGATCATCAATCACCGTCTGTCGGACCCGCGGGCGATCCCCGATCAGCGTGCAACGCCGGCCGTTGAACTCCTGACCGCGGGCGGCGTGCTCGAAGTATCGGCCCGGAGGAGCGAGACGATCCGACGCACCGCCGGTGTCCCGGGCTTGAACGTCGGCAGGGGGTTCCTGAAGAACGGTGCGGTGATCGAGGAGGGGACGGATTTCTCCGGGAGGAACCGGATCTCGCTGCGCGACCTGCAGGACCTGCTCATCATGACGGCGCGGCCGGACATCAACCTGGGGCAAGCCGCGAAGATCGCCCTGTGCGAGTCTGATCGGGAGTTTCTGCTGCGGGCGATGAGCCAATACCCGGGGGATTCGCAGAACCCGCGTTACCCGCGCGAAACCTACCCGGACGGTTACGCCAAGTTGTTCCTACAGGGGCTGGCGCGTGTCATCCCGATCGAACGCATCCGCATCACGAACAAGGTCGGTCAGGCGTACGGGTTCACTACCGAGAACGCCTACATCGAAGACCTGGGCACGGGGCGCTCGTTCTTCCTGACCGCCACGATCTACACAAACGCGGACGGCGTGCTCAACGACAACAAGTATGAGTACGACACGCTGGCCGAGCCTTTCATGGCGGACCTGGCCGAGGCCGTGGCGCGGCGGGTGTGGAACCTGCCCGCGGGGCTGTAGTTCCTGGTATCACTTGAACTCGGAGAAGGCCGGCGGAGCGCGGGCCCTGGCCGTGGCGCAGCACAGCCAGGTATACACGAGTTGAATGGAGCCGTGGGGAATTGAACCCACGGCCCTATTCGACCTTCCCCCTCCGGCTGACAAGCGACCAGACTGACCGGATTCTGAACCTCCTCGAGTATCTGCTCGGGATCAGGACCGGTGGAGCTGGCCATGAAGGTCGATCCGAAGCGTCCCGTCCCGTCCTCTGAATCTGGTCCCGCCCGTCACACCGCTGGCCCCTGGAGCCTGGAGTACGACGGCTCTGTCGTCATCGGCGGGCAGATTTCTGTCGGCCCCGATTCGTGCGGGCCTGATGATGTCAGCCGCGAAGAGCGGAAGGCCAACTGCCGGCTGATCGCGGCCGCGCCGGAACTACTCACCGTTTGCCGCGAGGCGCTTGATGGCCTGGTGTTGCAACGCGACCTGGTGTTCTCTGCCGCTCATGTTGGCGGCGTTGTGCATGACGCGGATGACCAGGCACTGTTGAAGCGGTACGACGCTCTCATCACGGCGTGCAACGCCGCCATCGCCAAGGCGACTGGGGGTGTCGCGTGATCAAGATCATCGACGCCAAACCCGATCCCCTGGACCTGCCCAAAATCAAGGCCGTCACCATCGGCCAGGTCGCTACCGGCAAGATCGAACCCCATCTGCGCCACGATGATCGCCTCTCCTGGCACGCGAGCATTGATCCGACGCAGGCGTGCCAGATGTCTCACACCGTCTGGCTCATCCACGGCCACGGCGAAACGCCGCGGATGGCCGTCATTGACGCGATCATTCGAGAGCGAGCGCTCTTGGCGGAGAAGCTTCGGGTTCTCGCGGCAATCGAATCAGAACTGGGCAGCACCGGCATGACGCCGGAGCAGATGCGGAGCCTGGAAGGCGGTGTTCGTGAGCGGCTCACCAATGCCATTCAAGCCGCGGGTGGGTTCGCCGAGGCTGGCCCTCGTCACTGCGGTCGTGCTGGTGCACTTTCCACTGGCGTCGCCGAAACCACTCTCGCGGTCACGGGTGCCGATCCGCCGCTGGTCATCACGGGGCCTGGCGGAGACTTCCGCGTCGAGCATCGGGGGTGCGAGGGGTGCGGCGATCTCTTCTCCGCCCTCGCTCACGCTCATGGTCGCTTCTGTCAACGGTGCCTTGAGCGCCGGCAGGTCGAGCGGATGATGGGAGGTGCGATGTGAGTTCCACACGCTTCACCGCTCCCGTCCGCCGCGGTCTGGGACGTCTCAGCGTCATTCTTGGGCGGATGGACGATCCCAACTCGCCCCCGACTGATACGGCCCTCTGCCGCGTGCTGAACGGCGTCAACGGCCGGCCCGCTGCAAGCGACCTGCGGAGAGCATTGCTCTGGCTCCAGCAGTTCGAGGGCCAGGGCGTTCTGACGCCGGCGATGAGCATGCTCCTCGCGGAGCATGACCGCGCCGCCCATTCCCCATCTCACGCATACGCCGGCGAGGCCTGCGCCATCGGCCGGAATCTCGACACGACCGCCTGACCACCCACACACATGTTCTCGGAGTTCACCAATGAAGCTATCGCAGATGTTCCCTTCAAAGTACCTTCAGGCCGAAGACCTGCCACCGAACCAGAACACGATCGTCACGATCGAGCGTGTCTACCCCGCCGCGGCCCGCGATCGCGGCGGTGACTCCGAGCCTGAAGTGAAGTGGATGCTCAAGTTCCGCGAGTTCCGCAAGGCGATGAGTCTGTGGCGGACCACGGGCCGCTCCATCGAGCAGGTCCTGGGCACCGACGAAACCGAGCAGTGGGTCGGTCAGCAGATCGCCATCTACCCCTCGACGTACACGTCCTTCGGCGAGATCAAGCCCTGCATCAATGTGGACAAGTGGCGTCCCGAGCAGGTGCAGGCGTCGCCGAAGGCGGGATCGACGCTGGTCATCGCCGGCGATCGTCGGCCCGTGCCGAAGGTGGCGATGGAGCGGTTCCAGGGCCACCTCAAGACGCTGGGCAAGTCTTGGGAGGACTTCCTCCGCTGGTGCAAGATCAACGCCGCGGATGCCTACCCGTTGGTGTGGGGCGTCGCGCTGGATCAGATTCCCGCGGGCGTTCTCCCGACCATGAAGGTGTTTCTTGACGCGGCTGCCCAGCCGCGTGAGCTCGTGGACGCGAGCACCGGGGAGGTCGTGAGCCCGACGCGGCCAAACGTGGCCGTTGCCGCGTCGCCTCTCCCTGTCCGCGATCCGTCGGTGCCTGACGACGAGATCCCGTTCTGACGCTTTCCTTGCCGCGAGCACGCGGCATCTCTCTCCTCTCACTCAGGGCCGCCCGCACACGGCGGCGCCTGGGTTTCGTGCCCGCCGTTGAATCACATCCTCGCTTCCCCTTCGACTTGGTGCCATTGCTGCCGGATGGGGTCGCCGCGTCTCTCTCGCTTGCCGAGACCGGGGCCATTCTCCGGCTCTTGGCGCATTCCTGGCGGCAGCAGCCACCGTGCTCGCTGCCCGACGATACCGCCGTCCTGGCCGCTGTGGTCGGGATCAAAGCGGAGCAGTGGCCGCGCCTGTCCAGGCTCGACGCGGCCTTCACCATCGGCACCGACGGCCGCCTCCACCTGCGAGAAGCCCGAGCGGTCTACGACCGGCTGAGCGCCGAGGCGGAGCGGTCGGCCCGGACCTCCGTGGTTCGGGCCAACGCCGCACGGGCGAGGTGGTCCCAGGTCCCGCCGGATGCAAATGCACATGCAAATGCAATGCATATGCATACCCGATCGGATGCAAATGCATCTTCTGCGCCTTCAGAGCGCTCTGCGCTCCAGCGCTCTTCTCCTGAAACTAATTCCAAGCGCCCTCTGAGCGCTCTGAGCGCTGATGTAATTGCGCGCATTGGGAGCGCTGGAGCGAGAGCGCTGACGGAGGAGAAGATTCACGCATGGCGGCGATCGCAGGCCCTCAGTCAACTTCGGTCTTTCGTTGAAAGTCTCCGCTCCGGCGGGCTCTCGAACGTGCCGCTCAGCAAGGCCGATGAGCTCGCTGGCGGGCCGTGGAGCAGCCCCGAGCGTGTCGATGCCGCGATCTGCCGCGTCAAGGACCGCATGGCGGTCAAGGACTGCCACAAGCCCGTCGGCTATCTGATCGCGATGTTGGGTCTGTCGGCGAAGGGCCGGGCCTCGCTCGTGGAGGTGCCGCTGGTCATCGCGGCCAAGTGGGAGCAGCAGGAAGCCGCGGTCGCCCGTCAGTTGGCCGTGGTCGCCGCGACCGCCGCTGCCATTGAAGAACGTCGATTCCAGGTGTCTCAGTCTCAGTCCGGCGCGGGCTTCCCCCGCGCCCATTCAGGAGCAGGATGATGGCGAAGAAGTCAAAGCACATGTCGGGTCAGGCGTTCTCGGTTGCGGTCTGCGATGCCATCAGGCATCACGTCGGCGAGGTGAAGAGCCTCGAATCCAAGCGGTCCAACGCGTTCGACGACCGGGATGCCGCGATCGAGGAACTCGGCGAGATGGAGGGCGACTCGGACGAGGCCCATGAACTCAAGTGCCGGCACTCCGACGCGATCGTGCTGATCGATGCCCTCTCCTCCCGCATCAAGTGGCACCGCGGGCAGATCGAAGATCTGGTTGAGAAGGCCGATGAGCCCTCGCTGGACTTCATGTACGAGATGCCCGCCGAGCCGCCGAAGAAAGACCCCAAGCAGGGCGAGCTCAAGGATGTCGCCAAGGACGCTCGGCCGGTCGGCCGTCCGGGCAAGCCCAAGCCCGAAGCACCGGACCCCAGCAAGGGTGACGGGGTGGATGAACACCTGGCGGCGAGCGTGAACGAGCTCGACATGCCGGAGAACCTCAAGGGGAAGTTGATTGCCGCCGGTCTGACCACGGTCGGCCGCGTTGCGGCGATCCTGGATGACGAGAAGAAGAGCCTGCTGGATGAGGCCAACCTCAACCAGAATCAGACCGCCGCGGTCACCAGAGCGGTCAAGGCCTTCCGCAAAGACCATCGCCAGGCAGCCCGCGAAGCCGAGGGGGCCGTGCTGTGAATGACATTGTCGCCAACTGCCGCGGCGCTCTCGATGTCGCCGCGACTCCCGATGCCACCGCGGACCAGGTGCTGCTCGCCCTGGAAGCCGTCCGCGTCCTGGGCGAACTGCACCGCGACCTGAAGGCCCAGGTCGAGGCCGCGGCGATCTCTCACATCGAGCGGCACGGGGAAATCTCCGACGGTGTCCGCCGCTACTACGTGGCTCCGAACAAGAGCACTCGCTGCACCGATGTCCGGGGCACGCTCGCCGCGATCCTCGATGCCGCGGGCGGTGATCTCGATGCCGTCCAGGACTGCCTTGCATCGGATGCCTGGAAGCCGGGAGCGACCCGGAAGCTGCTCGGGGCCGCGAGCGACGGTTACTTCGAGACGAAGGTGACGACCAGTCTCAAGACCGGCGAGCCAAGCCCGCCGCGCCTCCAGGTCGTCGATTCGAGGTTCCTGGAGTGATCACCGCTCTCCACGTTCGCGTCCGGCTCGCACCCAACCGGATACGCGACCCAAGCTGGCGCCGGGTCAACGGCGCCCGTGTCGTCCTCTTCCTCCGTCGTTCCACTCAGGAGTTCCGCACCATGACCTTTGCCGCCACCCGTCAGAACAAGAAGGCCCCTCCGAAGAAGGAGCCCCCGCCAACTCCCATCGATGTCAAGCCCATCCTGGGCGTTGACCTGAAGGGCGAACTCATCGACGTCCCTCTCGACCAGGTCATCGATCCCGCCGGCCCCGCCGATCGTCTCAGCAGGCCCGGCGATGATGCCGCGATCGAGCAGCTTGCACGGAGCATGGGCGAGTGCGGGCAGTTGCAGCCGGTCATGCTCGAGCGGCTCGTGGATGGTCGGTTCTGCCGCGTGTTCGGACGGCGCCGGATCGCCGCCGCCCGTCGCCTGGGATGGTCCGCCATCCGGGCCTCGGTCGTCGCGCCGCTCGCGGACGACGTGCGAAGGACCGTGGTGGCGATCGAGAACGTGCAACGGCAGGACTTGACGCCGGCGGAGGAGACGCTCGCCGTCGATGAACTCATGCTCCTCCAGGCGTTCGCCGCGGCCAAGCGTGTGAAGGCGACGATGCCGGTGGGGCCGGACCTGGGTCGCGTGGTGGATGATGCCGTGGTCACACGCTGCATCGAGGCTCAAGGCACCAATCCGGTCAGGTACCGCGAGGCTCTGCTGGCCGATCCCAAGGTGCGGCTCGAGGCCTCGGAGCAGGTCGCGGCGATGCTCGGCAAGCCGGCGAGTTGGGTCCGCGATCGTCTCTACATCGGCAGGCTCAGCGAGCGATCCAAGGAGCTCGTACTGACCGGCAAGCTCCCGCTCGCTCACGCCCGCGAAATCTCGAAGGTTGCCGACGACAAGCGGCGGGACGATCTGTGCAAGGCATACGCCGCGGGCGGCTCAGACTCGATCAGCGATGTCGAGGCGGGCCAACTCGCCGATCTCCAAATGGAGGTCCGCCGCAGTGTGTTCTCCCTCCACGTTGTCCCGTGGCAGCGGCACGTCGCGTTCGCCGGACGGCAGCCGTGCGAGGGATGCCCGCACAACTCGGCAACGAACCCCGGTCTGTTCGAGGGGGGAGGCGCGGTGTCGCTCACGATGGTCGGAGGGCGGGGCACGTACGACTCCGAGTCGGCCGGCTCCGAGAAGGTCGCCGCCGCGGGCATCTGCACGCTGCCCGCCTGCTACCAGGACAAGCTCCGCTCGGCGAAGGGGGCCATCAGCGCCGCTTCCAAGCGGATCGTCGATGGCGGGAAGAAGCCGGCCGAGGCGAAGGTGCCGGAGTACGTGGCGCCCGCGGCCCTGGATCGGAAGGTCCGCGAGCGACGGGCCACGCACGGCCCCCAGGCCCGCAAGGACTCCCAGCGCAAGCAGATCGAGCGCGAGCCCAGCAAGCAGCAGCTGGAGGCCGAGGCGCGGCGCCTGGCCGCCAACGAGTGGACTGAGGCAATGCGGCAGCGGGCGAAGGAACTGGAGCCCCAGATCGCCGCGAAGGTCATGGCCGTGCCGGGGCTGTGGACGATCTACACCATCCTGCGCAAGACCAAGCTCTTCGAGGCAACGCATCACTACAACTCCGAGAAGGCCTCGCGTGCGGCGTCGTCGCCGGCGATGGCGAGCCTGCTCAAGCACCTGTCCGCGCCGTCCTGGTCGGCGATCGCGGCGATCGAGAAGGACTGCGGCCGGCGTTTCGGTCTGCTCGACCACTGGCGGGATGGTCCGTCGGGCATGGCTGACAAGATCGCCGCGGCGCTGGGGATCGAGATCGCCGCGGCCCCGACGGTCGATTCGTTCCTGCCCGCCGAACTTCGCCCAAAGCAGGACACCGGCTCGAAGTCATCCGCTACCTCGAAGGCGGCGCCATCCACGAAACGGTCTGGAAAGAAGGGATCGCCGGCGCGGAAGCCGGTGGCGACGGTGGCTGACGGCGGTGCCTCCGACCACGAGGAGGACGACGAATGAACCGCAGCAAGGTCGATCGGATTCAAGACCTCTTCCGCAACCGGCTCCGTCGCGCCATCGACAGCGTCCGCCTGGAACTGCACCTCCAGGGCAAGCATGACGCGGCGTCGCTCATGGCTCAATACGAGCAGGCCCTGTGTGTGCGGATCGGTGCGATGGGGCAGTACGAGCGTCTCGAACTCAGCGACATCATCAAGGGCCACAAGCGGGCCTGGCCGGAGACCTGACGATGAGCGAAGGACCACGCCTCCCCCATGCCCAGGCCTCCGATGTCGCCGCGGCCGCGTTCCGCCGCTGGGAACTCTCGGGGCTGCTGTCGGACCACTCCGCTGCCTGCGTTGTCGTCGGCTCGGTGCGGCGCAAGTTGCCCACGGTCGGCGATCTGGAGATCATCGCCCCGCTGCCGCCGGGGTGGGAAAGCCGCAAGCTCACGGCGGCGGACGACCCACTCTTCCGCCGGATCAACTCGACGATGAGCAATCCGTTCCGCGACGGCTCGATGGCGTCGCTCTTCGCCGTGCCCGATGCCGATCTCCCCGGCGGGAGCGGCATCATGGGCACCGCCATCCGCGGCCTCAAGCCGGGGTTCCTGGCGTGCTCGTTGGTCCTGCGGCCGTGGCAGGGCATCGAGATTCCCTGCCAGATCTACCGCTACACGCCCCAGAATCGCGGGTGGATGCTGATCGAGCGGACAGGTCCAACTGAGTTCGGCAAGTGGTTTCTGTGGCGGTGGAAGGTCCGCTACGGCATTCCGATCGCCACTCATCAGGCCAGCGTGAACAACCACCTGGTCAACGCGAACGGGCAGGTTGTGCCGGTGTCCAACGAAGACGAAGCGTTCCGCCTCGCCGGCGAGCGGCACGTCCCGCCCGAGGAGCGTGATCGGCATGTGTCGATCGAGAAGCGCTCGGCGATGGAGGTGCTCTTTTGACCGCCACGCGCCTTGAGATCGTTGCCCCCGGCCTGCCCGTCGCCCAGGCCCGTCACCGTGACCGCGTCGTCACCCTCCCGACGGGCCGTGCGTTCGTCCAGCGGTACACGCCGAAGGAGACGCGGTATTGGCGGTCAGCCGTGTTGCTGGCCGCAAGAGCCACGCCTGGATTCCCCGATGACCCGTGGACCGGGGGCGTCCGGCTCAGCATGGAGGCGTTCTTTGATCGGCCCCAGCGGTTGTGCCGCAAGTGCGATCCGGACGGCCCCATCAGGAAGAACAGCAAGCCCGACGCGGACAACCTGGTCAAGGCGGTGTTGGACGCTCTCACTCCGCCGAAGATCAAGCTGTCGGGGAACGCCGCCATCGACGAGGCCAAGCGCCGTGAGGGCCGCCGCGGCTATCTCTGGCTCGACGACGGCCAGGTCCACCTCGGCCCGGTTGATCGCTGGTATCACGCCAAAGGGTGCGGCCCCGGCGTCATCATCATCGTCGAACTCATCCAGGAGGAATCGTGCTGACCATGACCGTCTCATTCGGTGACGAGGTTGTCATTCAGACGCCGAGCGGTGATGTGCGGGTGCTCGTGGGCGGGGCCAAGCGCGACCGCCGCCGCATCAGTATCGATGCGCCGAGGACCTGGCAGATCACACGCAGGGGCAAGAACGAGCGGTCGCCTGCGGCACCACCTTCAACACCCAACAAAAGGAAGGGCATCAATGTATTTGACGGACCAAACGCAGAACGGAGCGAAATAACAACATGAGACCTTCGCCTCATTTCTTCGGTGGACGACGTGTGGATTTGGCCCGCTTCTGCGCGATCCTCGCATCAACCTTTTCCTTCGGAACCGCGACCACTCTCTTTGCGAGCGACAGAAACTTGTTGTACCCGGTCGGCTTGTCGGCCATGCGAGTCCTTTCAGGCGAGGCCCATGAAGCCCGCGCCATCCTTGCCGGTCAGAACGCGGTAAGTGAGACGACGCCCGAAGATGTGCGACAGGACCGCGCGGAACCTGTCCCAATCGTTGCCCTTGCGGGCGTTGAACCGAAAAACCTGCTCGGCAACGTAGCGGCACAGGTGGAACGGCGCGACGGCGACGTACGTACCGCCGAGCGCCCGCTTGAGGAGAGACCAGAAGTTTTCGAGTCCATTGGTGTGTACGTTGTCCATGACGTAGACCGAAGCGTGGTCAACGGCGGCATGGGCGTGCGTGCGGTACAACTCGGAGTAGGTGCGTGCCTCATCGGTGAACACGTCTGCTCCGGGCTTCACGGCGCGGCGAATCTCGCCCACCAACGTCTCAGCATCCTCGCGAGCGAGCACAATGGCGCGGACTTGACTCGGATCGTCTTTGCCGGAGCGTTGCAGGATGCCATGCACTGCGGTCTTTCCCACGGAGCCGCGCCCCTTGATGACTTTCTCTCGCCGCTTCGCATGCATGTTCTCCGCGGCCCCGCCGACGTACGTGGTGTCGGCTTCGGTCGGACCGTCAAACTTCCCACCGTCGTCAACTTCCATTGCCGCGCGGATGCGGTGCAGCATAAACCAAGCGGTCTTTTGCTGAACACCCAGAGCGCGGGCGAGTTCGTGGGTGCTGATTCCGTTTTTGCAATTGGCGATGCTCCACAGCGCCACGAACCACTTATCCAGGCCGATCGGGCTGTCCTCGAAGATGGTGCCGCGCTTGGGGTAAATCTTGCGGCGGCAGTCGCGACAGCGGAGCAACTTCACGACTTGCACCGATCCATCAGCACGCTTGACATTGGTGGTGAGTTCGCCGACGTTGGTGCTGTCGCACTCATCGCAGCGTGGAACGCGACCGCCCCAGCGGAGTTCGCGCATCAACTCTTCGCACCGATCCAAATCGGAGAAGTAGCGCACCGCCTCAAGCAACGTATTTGGGGAGTCGGACATAAACCCGCGGACCGTCTTTCAACGGCCCGCGAGGAGCCCCACGCCCGCGGGCGACGTGGGGCAGAAGTGTCATCGCTTGGCGCGCCGGATCAAATCGCGAAGCTCTCGCAGTTCTTTTTGTCTCGCCGCGAGAGTGTCTCGCGATCCGCGGGCATAGCCGGGTGCATCCTGCGGGTCACACCCCGTTCGCCTTTCGCGTCCGTCGCCGACGCGGACATAGATGTGATAGTGACCAAAAGCCGGATCGCCGCTCCCGGTTTTGCGACAGCACTCGGCCGAGCCGAACGTGCCCTCATTGTGCTCCACCAGGAGTTCCATCGCGGCCAGCTCGTTTGCGCGACGTTCCATGCTCTCAATGCTCTCGCGATTCATTTTTCGACTCCTGCCCGTTGTGCCGGGCTCCTCCCACCTGCAATCCGGTGGGCCGATCTACTAGGTAGTATACAGACCAATAGCCGGTCTGTCAAGTGCCTAGAGCGATTTTGTGGAATAATCTTGGATTAGGAGGTAGTTTGGTCCGTGAAGTACATCAATGCCAAAGGAAGTGAGCGATGTCCGACAATCCGTATCTGCCGGTCCCGCCTGGGCTCATCGAGGATGTCGCCAAGCGGTGTCACGAGACGATGTGCGAGGCAGCGAGCGTGACGACCAGCGATGGCCGCGGCTCGACATGGGATTCGATGGAGGGGCCGGTGCATGATGCCTGGCGGGCTGTCGCTCGGCAGGCCATCGCCACCACACTCAACCGCATGATCCATGAGGGGTGGGTGGTCGTTCGCCCGGCGAACGTCGCGCCCACGCCCGCCACGCCTCCATCACCACCCGCGACGGCCCCTCGGTCGGAGCCGCCGCCATGAGCGCACGCCGCGAGCTCCTCGTTCTGGAGCGCTTGCTCTGGCGCCTCTCCGAGATGGCCCGCCACGCGTCGACCCAGTGTTCCTCAAACGCGATCCTGCCGCTCGGGGCCGAGCGTCTCGCGTGCCAGGTCGAAACGCTCCGCGTAATTGAGGACCAGATGTTGGAGGTCGAGCGGGCGATCGGCGAGTTTGAGCGCCAAGCCGGCACTTGGAATGAGCCGCGGCATCCCGCGGTCAGGTAGTATGCCGGACGTGGACCAGCGCCGCCGGCGGCGCAAGGACATCGATCTTGGCAACCATCATCAACCCGACCATCGCGGCCAAGGCCCTCAACTGGTGCCGTACTCAGCGCGTCGCCGTGACGGGCCTGTGGAACTCCAACGGCCTCAAGAACGGGTACGGCCTGATCGAGGCGATCCAGCAGTCGTTCGTGACGGCGGGTA
>ERZ761603.801-NODE-801-length-25103-cov-88.711075_pt1 | contig 25103 bp, 27 predicted proteins | sample MGYA00511879_ERZ761603 | MGnify/ENA primary metagenome ERZ761603 (study PRJEB28899, sample SAMN02850040) | bioreactor sludge metagenome | biome: EBPR Sludge; feature: EBPR Bioreactor; material: flocular biomat | place: Australia: Thorneside Wastwater Treatment... | reverse complement strand
TCCTCTCGGCGCCAGGTTTTCACCTCTTGCCCAGCGGCTGCCTGACCGACTTCCCAGGCCGATTATACCGCCGTGCTGCCGATGACGGCCGATTTCCGACCGGCCACGCGGGTTGGCGCGATCAGCGCTGCGGATTGGCTGACGCCCCTTTGTCAGCAGCATCACGCACCGGCGCAGCGACGAAGACCAGGTTGCCTGCGCTCATTTGAAAGGTCCCCTGCAAAGGGCCCAGGCCGTCGTCAGGCTCTTTTTCCAGTCTGGCAAATTCCTCACAAGTGCGCGTCTCGACCGCGAACATGCGCTTTCCCTGCTTGAGGATCCACGCGCTGTTACCCGGAGCGTAAACTTCGAGCTTGCTCTCGGCAGGGCCGCTGCCCAGCTCGTGCCGACGCATGCAATCGGGCATACGGGCGGCGACCAGCGAATAGCGGGCGGTCTTCTCCCAGAAATTCTGCACCCTGATCAGGGTCAACGAGTGCTGGTTCGCGCCAATTTCGAAGGCTGCACGCTGGTCCGAACAGGCGACCACGAGTGGCAGGCAGAGCGCCGGCAGCAGTTTCTTCGCGAACATTACGGGGCCTCCCCAAGCAGCGCGGGACTATCGCCGGCAGCCATACTCATCAGCACATGCGCCAAGGCAGCACCTGTCCCGCGCGCAAAGGAACGAGACGATCGCCATTGGCGTAGACGAATTCCTCCGGCACCGCCAGTGGCGCCCGCTGCAGCGTGACGCTGCCGGCGTTGCGCGGCAGACCGTAGAAGTCGGCACCATTGAAGCTGGCGAAAGCTTCCAGGCGATCCAGCGCACCCACCGAATCAAACGCCTCGGCGTAGAGTTCGAGGGCGGCATGGGCCGTATAGCACCCGGCGCAACCGCAGGCCGTCTCCTTGCTCGTCCGCGCGTGCGGTGCCGAGTCCGTGCCGAGAAAAAACTTGCCGCTGCCGGAAACCGCCGCCGCCAACAGCGCCTGACGGTGCACCTCACGCTTGAGGATGGGCAGACAGTAGTAGTGCGGCTGAATTCCGCCGGCGAAGATCGCGTTACGGTTGTAGAGCAGATGATGTGCCGTGATCGTCGCAGCCAGGTTGGCCCCGGCGGCAAGAACGAATTCGACTGCTGTGCGCGTCGTGATGTGTTCAAGCACCACCTTGAGGCCGGGGTAGCGCAGCATCAGGGGCTGCAGGATTCGTTCGATGAAGGCGGCTTCGCGGTCGAAGACATCGACCGCAGGATCGGTGACTTCACCGTGCACGAGCAGCGGCAGACCGCGTTTCTCCATTTCGCCCAAGGCGCGGGCACAACGACCAACATCGGTGACGCCGGAATCCGAGTTCGTCGTCGCTCCCGCAGGGTACAACTTGATGCCGTGAACCAGGCCGCTTGCTGCCGCCCGCGCGATCTCCTCCGGCGTCGTGTTGTCGGTCAGGTACAAAGTCATCAAGGGCGCAAACTGCATGCCGCCAGGCAAGGCTGCAATGATCCGCTGCCGATAGGCGCGCGCATCGTCAAGGGTAATGACTGGCGGACGCAGGTTGGGCATGACGATGGCACGAGCAAACTGGCGCGCGCTGTGCGCCAGGACGGTGGCCAGGGCTGCGCCGTCACGCAGGTGAAGGTGCCAGTCGTCGGGACGCGTGATGGTGATCTGCATGCCTGCTCCAAGCCGGGTATACCCGTCAATTCTAGCAGCCGGCCGCCGCCGGAGATAGGCGGCAAGCAGATCAGCCGAGGTCAGCGCACCGGTGCAAGCGGGCGATCAGTCGCCGCTCTGCATGCGCAAGGCTGCACTATAAAGTGCCTTCCGGCTGGCGCCGGTAATTGCCTGCGCCAGCCGGCTTGCCTGACTGACCGGCAGGCCTTCGGCGAGCAGCAGGGAGAGCACGCGCTCGCCTTCGCCGTCCGCCGCCGCGGGTGGCGCTCCTGCCACAATGAGCACGAACTCTCCTCGCTGGCGGTCGGTATCGGCGAGCAGCCACTGCTCCAGGTCCGCCAGCACGCAGTCATGGAATTCCTCGTACAGCTTGGTCAGTTCGCGCGCCAGGACCACTCGCCGCCGTTCACCAAAGGCAGCACGCAACGCGACGGCGGTGTCCACGATCCTGTGCGGAGCCTCGTAGAAGATCAGCGCATACGGCACGTCGGCGAGTTCGGCGAGCGCCTGCGCACGCGGCCCCGCCTTGCTCGGCAGGAAGCCGCAGAAGAGAAAGTGGCTGGTCTCGATCCCGGCCGCCGACAAGGCGACGACCGCCGCGCATGGTCCCGGCAAAGGCACGATGCGAAACCCCGCCGCGCGCGCGCGCGCGACCAGCGCCGCGCCGGGGTCGGAAACCGCAGGCGTTCCGGCGTCGACCACCAGGGCGACCGACTCGCCCGCCGCCAGACGAGCCAGGACCTGCTGCGCAGCCGCTTCCTCATTGTGCTGATGGCACGGCAGCAAACGGGCATTGCTGCCGAAATGCCTGAGCAGCGGCGCGCTGTGCCGGGTATCCTCGGCGGCCACCCAGGCGACCTGGCGCAAGATGTCGATGGCGCGCAAGCTCAAGTCACCGAGATGGCCGAGCGGCGTCGGAACTACATATAATGCGGCGAATTCTTGTGACATGGAGTTCGGAAGACTGGCGATGGGCAAGATTAGCACGCCGCGCCCGGGCGGATACGCCAAGACCGCAGGCGGCGTCGCCGAAGAACTCGCTGCCGCCTTCCTCGAACGCCACGGCCTGGTCATCGTCCTGCGCAACTATCGCTGTCGCGGCGGAGAAGTGGACCTGATCTGTCGTGACCGACGGGCGATCGTCTTCGTCGAGGTGCGCTTGCGCAGCAATCCGGACTTCGGCGGTGCCGCCGCCAGCATCACGCGCAACAAGCAGGCGCGTATCATCCTGGCTGCCGAACACTACCTGACAACGCTGGCCAGGACGAACGTCGATTGCCGCTTCGACTGCCTGCTGCTCGACAACTTGTCGCCAGATTCGATCGAGTGGATACGCGATGCGTTTTCTCTGCCTTAGCGCCGCACTCGCGCTGGTCGGCAGCAGCCCGGCCGACGCCGGCGAAACGATCAAGATTCTCGTCCAGAGTTCACCGCTGGCCGGCAGCCAGTACTACGCTGTCTCGGAAGTGTGGCCGCAGATCCGGCTCGGCGACCGACTCAGCCTGATTCGCGAGCCGACCAACCGGCACGACCGTCAGGCGGTACGCGTCGAATGGCACGGCCGGCAACTGGGCTATGTCCCGCGCGCCGAGAACCGCGCGGTCGCCCGGGCGCTGGACGATGGCGAGCGACTCGAAGCGCGCGTTTCGCGTCTGCGCGACGACCCCGATCCCTGGCGGCGCATCGAGTTCGAAGTGTTCCTGATCCTCTAGTGTTAGAATTTCGGCACTTCATACTTTGCTCGAAAAACTTGCCTCATGGATCTGATTGGCCGTATCGGTGAAAGCTTCAAGGAGAGCGTACAAACCAAGATCGAGGCCGGCGAACTCCTGGCTGCGCCAATTGCCCGGGCGGTCGAGATGATGGTCAGCAGCCTGCTCGGTAACGGCAAGATCCTGATCTGCGGCAATGGCGGCTCGGCCGCCGATGCCCAGCACATGGCGGCCGAGCTTGTCGGGCGCTTTGAAGCCGAGCGTCACGAGCTGGCGGCGATCGCACTGACCACCGACACGTCGATCCTCTCGGCGGTCGCCAACGACTACGGCTTCAAGATGATCTTCGCCAAGCAAGTCCGTGCGCTGGGCCAGCCTGGCGATATCCTGGTCGCCATCTCGACCTCGGGCAACTCGCCGAATGTGATCGAAGCGATCAGCGCAGCGCACGAGAGCCAGATGCAGGTCGTCGCGCTGACCGGCAAAGGCGGTGGAGCGATGGGCGAGATGCTGCACGCAAGCGACGTCCACATCTGCGTTCCGGCCAGCCGCACGGCGCGCATACAAGAAACACACCTGCTCACCATCCATTGTTTTTGCGATGGTATTGATTGTCTGCTGATGGGAGTTGAAGAATGAGAAGAATCCTTACGGCGACCAGCCTGCTGCTCGGTATCTGCCTGCTCCCGACCCTCCAGGGTTGCGTCCCCATCGTCACCGCCGGGGCAACGACCGGCGCCCTGGCGACGCTCGATCGGCGGACACTGGGCACACAAACCGAGGACGAAGCGATCGAGTGGAAGGCACGCGCGCGGACCAATGAACGATTTGCCGAAACGACGCAGCTCAGCTTCACCAGCTACAACCGGCGGGTTCTCATTACCGGCGAAGCCCCCTCTGAAACGGTGAAGGCGGAGATCGAACGCATCGTCAGCGGCGTCGCTCAGGTCCAGGCGGTCTTCAACGAGATCAGCATCGCTCCCTTGAGTTCGTTTTCCAACCGGAGCAACGACTCGTATATCACGACCCGCGTCAAGGCACGCTTCGTCGACGCGCGCAAGTTCAATCCGATCCACGTCAAGGTGGTCACCGAAGCCGGAATCGTTTACCTGCTCGGCCTGGTCACCCAGGCGGAAGCCGATGCGGCAGTGCAGATTGCCCGAACGACCAAGGATGTCAGAAAGGTTGTCACCTTATTCGAGACCATCTCGGCCGCCAAAGCCAAGGAACTCACCCCGCAGACCGGCGACACCGCCAAGCCGAGGAACGCCCCGGTTGCCCGTGCGTGACGGCGCGCGACGGCGAGCAGCCGATGCTGCAGCCGACCTGCACCTGCCGGCCGCGAAGCCTCACTGGCGATGAGTGCACGCGGAGTCATTGCCGCCTCTGAACCGCACACAGCGCTGGCCGGCGCGCGCATTCTGCGCCGCGGCGGCAACGCGGTCGACGCGATCGTTGCCGCCAAACTCGCGGCAACGGTCACCGAACTGCCCCTGACTTCACTCGCCGGCGGCGGCGCGTGCATCTGGGGCAGCGCGGCAAAGGGCTATGAGATCGTAGACTTCTTCGCGACAACTCCCGGCCGCGGGCTGCAGGCTATGCCGACGCTCGACTTCCTGCCGATTACGGTCGACTTCGGCCAGGCCGTGCAGGTCTTTCACATCGGCAAAGCGGCCGCTGCAATACCTGGCGAACTGGTCGGCCTGTTGCACCTGCATCAGCGAGGCGGCCGCCTGCCGCTGCGCGAAATCGTAGCGCCAGCGGTGAATTGGGCGCGGACTGGTTTTCTCGTCAGTCCGCAGATTGCCATGATGGCCGGTCTCATCGCGCCCATCCTCCGGCACTCGCCGACTGTCGCCGCACTCTTCTGTCCGCTCGGGCACGTCGCCCGGGCCGGCGAGCGGCTGGCCAACCCGCGTCTCGGCGAATTCCTGCAGGCGCTAGCCGAGGGAAACGCTGAGGAACAGCTCGCTCGCTACTGGACATCGCTGGTCGAGCATTTCTCTCCGGCGCAGGGCGGACTGATCACCCTGCACGATGTAGCGAGCTATGCACCGGTCGCGCGCCAACCCTTGTCGATTCCCTTCGGGCGCTACACGGTGCTGACCAATCCGCCGCCCTCGGCTGGCGGCGGCCTGGTCGGCGTCGGACTTCGTCTGGCCGAAGATCTTGCGCTCGGCCAGGAGGAATTCCTTTCCGCTCAGCACCAGTCAGCCGTAGCGACTGTTCTCGCCGGCGTCTCGGCGATCCGCCAGGCGGGCTACGACCAACGGCTGCACAGTGACCCCGAATCGATTCGCAAGCTGGTCTCTGGAACGATTGGCTCAGCGTACTGGAACGTTGGACAGAGCGCAGGCGGTAACGAGAATCGCCTCGGCGCCACGACGCATATCTCGGTCATCGACGCCGAAGGCATGGCGGCCGCCCTGACCACCAGCAACGGCGAAGGCTGTGGACACGCCTTGCCCGAACTCGGTATACACGTCAACAACTTCCTCGGCGAAGAAGACATCAATCCCGCCGGTTTTCATCGCTCGCCGCCGGGAAGCTGGATGAGCACGATGATGTCGCCGACGATCGTCGTCATCGATCAGGTGCCGTGTTTTGCCCTCGGCAGCGGCGGGTCAAACCGGATACGAAGTGCCATCCTGCAGGCCTTGCTCAACCTCCTGGCGTACCACCGACCGCTCGACGAGGCGGTCAACGCACCGCGCATGCACCTGGAAGGCGACAAACTGTGGTTCGAGGAGGCCGGCCTGCCAACTGCGGCGGCAAACGCGCTTGATCAGCGCTGGCCGGCGGCAACCCGGTTCGCCGCGCCCAGCATGTTCTTTGGCGGAGTCAACTGCGCTGCCCGACTCGACGGCCGTTTATCGGGAGCGGGCGATCGCCGCCGTGGCGGGGTTGTCGTGGTAGCCGAGGACTGACCGATCCAGCAACAAGCAAGGGCAACGGCTTGCCGCAGGCCGTCGCCGGACAACGATCAGACGAGCACCTCGAGGCACACCGGATGCCCCAGAAAGGCTTGCGGGCTGGCGGTAAAACCGTAGGCACCGGATTGAAAGACGACCACCAGGTCGCCTGGCTCAGCCTCGGCCAGCGGCATCCGATCCGCCAGCAGATCGAGCGGCGTGCACAGCGGACCAACGACCGACGCCGTATGCATTTCGGTAGACGCCATCCGGGTGCCGACGGCGACCGGATAGTTCTTGCGGATGACCTGACCGAAGTTGCCGGACGCCGACAGATGCTGGTGCAGCCCACCATCGCAAACGAGAAACGTCTGCCCGCGCGAGACCTTGCGGTCCACCACGCGGGCCACGTAAACGCCGGCTTCGCCGACCAGATAGCGACCCAGTTCGATGACCAGTTCGGCCTCTGGCAGTTCGCGCGCGGCGCGCTCGGCCAGCCCGGCGAGTGCAGCGCCGATCGGTGCCAGATCGAGCGCCTGCTCACCCGGAAAGTAGGGAATTCCAAACCCGCCCCCGAGGTTAACGAAGCGTACCGGCAAGGGTGCCGCGTTGGCCAGCCGCAGGACAAGCTCGAAGCTCTTCGTCTGGGCCTCGACGATCGCTTCCGCTTTCAGGTTCTGCGAGCCGGCAAAAAGGTGAAATCCCTCGAAGAGCAAGCCTCGACGGCCAATCTCAGCAAGCAGCTCAGGCACCAGTTCGGCGTCGACGCCAAATTGCTTGGGGCCTCCACCCATACGCATGCCGGAACTCTTTAGTTCGAAATCGGGATTGACGCGCACGGCGCAGCGCGCCGGACAAGCGCTGCGCGAACTGATTTCGGCCAGTTCAACAACCTCGCGCAACGATTCCAGGTTGATCAGAACGCCGGCCGCAACCGCCTGCTGCAACTCGTCGCGGCTTTTCCCCGGCCCGGCAAAGCTGATCGTTTGCGGATCGGTGCCAACGTCGAGCGCAATCTTCAGTTCACCGCCCGAGGCGACGTCGATGCCGTCGACCAGCCCGGCCATATGCGCGACGAGGGCGGGCATCGGATTGGCTTTCATCGCGTAGTGCACTTTGACGGCTGCGGGCAGCGCCGCGCGCAACTGGCCAACGCGCTGCGTCAACTGAGCACGATCGTAGGCGTAGAACGGCGTCCGTCCAACGCGAGCGGCAAGCCGGCGCAAGCCGACGCCGCCGACGACAAGTTCACCGTCGCGTACGGGAAACGGATTCACCAGAAGATGCGTCGCACACAGCCGCTCGACCTGGTTCACTGTCCGCTCCCTTCGCGTTCGCCGTCCACCGCCAAGGCGCTCTCGTCAGGAAAGGCACCAGCGCGAAAAGCTTCCAACAGACCTTTGCGGTCGATCTTGCCATTCGGGTTGCGCGGCAAGGGTGCGGGCCGCACACGGATACCGGCCGGCACCATGTACGCCGGCATTCTTGTCCGGCACTCGGCAAGCAGCGCCGCGCGGTCGATGACCTCGCCCGCCGCCGCGCTGACGATCAGCATGATCGCCTGACCGAGCGTCGGATGGTCTACGCCGAAAGCGACGCACTCGCCGACCATGCCGGTCGCGTACACGACCTCCTCGACCTCGGTCGGACTGACGCGATAGCCCGAGGTCTTGATCATTTCGTCGCGCCGACCGACGAAATAGAGAAAGCCTTCCTCGTCCATGCGCACTGTATCGCCCGAGAAGACAGCGATCTCCGGCTGGACCAGCCCAGCCGCGCGGCCAGCCACGTTGGCCGGCAAGGGCTTGTAGCGTTCGTCAGTCTTCGCCCGGTCGTTCCAATAGCCCATGCCGACGAGCGCGCCGCGATGGACGAGTTCGCCGGGTTCGTTGGCGACGCACGGCGAACCGTCCTCGCGCAGGACGAGGACTTCACTATTCGGAATCGCCTTGCCGATCGAATCGGGACGGCGGTCCACCTCCTCGGGCGGCAGGTAGGTCGACCGAAAGGCTTCGGTCAGGCCATACATCAGGTAGGGCTTGCTGTGCGGCAGGCGCGCACGCAAAGCGAGCAAGGTTTCGCGCGGCATCCGCCCGCCGGTATTGGCGAAGTAGCGCAGATGCTCGCCGATCGCCGCCGGCCAGTCGAGTCGGGCAAGCTGGATGTAGAGCGGTGGAACGGCGGTCAAGCCGGTCACCCGTTCGCCTGCCAGCGCCTTGAGCACATCCTGCGGCAACAGATAATTGAGCAAGGCCACGCGCGCGCCAACATGAAACGCCGTCGTCAACTGACTGAAACCCGCGTCGAACGACAAGGGCAAGGCAGCCAGCAGCGTGTCGTCGGCGCTGTTCTCCAGATACGACGCGACGCTCTTTGCTCCGGCAACCATGTTGCGATGCGAGAGGACAACACCTTTCGGCTTACCGGTGCTGCCCGAGGTATACAGAATGGCGACCATGTCAGTATCGATCACCCGGTGCCCGCGCTGGCGCGCCGCCTGCAGGAGTTGCTCCCAGTCTACGCATGCGCCTGGCACAGGCGCGCGCCGGGTGGCGGAAGGAACCAGAACGGTGTGTCGCAAGTCGGGGCATTCAGCGAGCGTAGCGGTGAGCAGGGCAAGTCTCTCGCTCGAGGTGACCAGCACCCGCGCGTTGCAATCACGCAGGATGTGCCCGACCTGCTCAGCCTTGAGCAGCGGATTCACCGGTACGAAGACACAGCCAGCCGCCGCCGCCGCGAACATGGCAGTGACCGTTTCAAGTCGTTTCTCAAGATAGATGGCGATGCGCTCGCCGCGCTGCAAACCGAGGCCGACGAGACCGTTGACTGTCGACTCCAGCGACTGCGCCAGTTGGCCATAGCTCATCGACTGCTGGCCGCAGGTGACGGCAACGCTTTCCGGCGAACGAGCGGCACTTTGCCAGATCAGTTCGTCGAGCAGATGGGTGTCTTTCATGTTCTCCTTCCACCCGTGGCGCGCCGCTTGCGACCGGCGCGGAGCACGGCAAAACGGTGTCGGAATGTCGCGCCGCGACGGCGCTCACCGGCGATCGGATCAGGCCAAGGCGTGCGGCCGATTGCCCAAACCAGCCACCTGGCGCAAGGCTCGACGCCTACCAGGAACGGATCCTGCCGGTATCGAGATGAACGAACTGCTCGCGGGCGTAGAAGCCGACACCACCGCCCTGCAGCGAGATGGCCGCATCGCGCAAATCCTCCAGCGCCACCCCGGGCAAGCGAACGTCGATCGCCTTTCCCTCCATGTGCAGGCTCTGCCTGGCAACACCGCCACCGCCGGCAAGGCGCAGGCTGTTGTTGGTCGTCGGACAACGGTAGCCGGAAATCACCTGGAAGGGCTCACGACAGCCAAGCTCCTGGCTCGTCCGGAAAAGGAGGTCAAACAACTGTGGGTCGATCGCTCCGACCTCGCCGGTGTAATGGTCGCGCAGAAAGTTGTTCAGCGCGGTGAGCGCTGACGGCAGATACCGATTGCCGACGGCAAAGGCCAGCGAAATCGTTTCGCCAGTGTGCAGATGCTCAAATTGCAGGCGGCGCACCGACGAGGCGGCAAAGGCCGATGGAACCAGGCTCGAAAACGCGCCGACAACCACCAGCTTGCCCGCGCTGGCCAGGAGGTTGCGCCGTGCGGGCACTCGACAGATTGACATATTCATACGCTGTTCGGGACTAATTATCGAATTCTATCCCAAGTTTGCGCAACCGCGCAGCTTCGCCACGCAGCCCAGCCGAGCGCCGCTGCAAGGCCTCGCCGAGCGCCGCATCGTAGCCGTAGATGTCGGGCAAGAAATGTACCCGTCCGTCGCGCACGACTGCAGTGCTGTAGCCGATGATCACCGGCAACGTTTCGCCCAGCCGCACGGTCATCGATTTGCCTCGCCGCATCGCCTGCACGATACGCTCACGGGTCCATTCCGCTTCGCCGGCAAGGACGAACTTCGCCAGTTCGACCGGTGCTTCGACGCGAATGCAGCCGTGACTGAAGTCGCGCCGCTCGCGCTTGAAAAGCTGTCGCGTGGCGGTGTGATGGAGATAGATGTTGTCCGGGTTCGGAAAAACGAACTTGATGTCACCCAGCGCGTTGCTCGCCCCCGGCCTCTGCCGGATACGCATCCGGCCCCGTTCAATCGCCTCGAGGTCCCCCTCGGACAAGGTGGTGAGCACCTTTCCTTCACTGGTGACCAGTTCGAAACCCTGGCGCGTCAGGTAGCCCGGGTCACGCCGTAGACGAGGCAGCGTTTCGCTGTGCGCGATCGACGGCGGCACGTTCCAGTACGGGCTGAATTCGACGAAACGCATTTCGCCAGAGAACAACGGGGTACGCGTCTTGCGCGCGTTGCCGACGATCACCCGCATCGACAGCGCCGGCTTTCCATCTTCGGCTGCCGTATAGGCGTCGAGCATGAACTCGGGAACATTGACGACGATGCGCCGCTCGACGTCCCGGTGCGGCAACCAGCGCCAACGCTCGAGCGCCAACTCGATCTGACGTACGCGCGCCTCGGGCCGCACCTCGAGCTGTAGCCAGGTGTCCTTGCCCAGCACACCGTCCGGGTAGAGTCCGTGGCGCGCCTGGAAAGACTTGACGCCGTCGACCAGCTTGCCCTCATAGCGCGTCGTCGTCGCCGTATTACCAGGCAGGTCGGCAAAGAGGGCCAGCCTGCGAGCGAGCAAGGCCGTCCCGCCGTACGGCTGGCCAGGGCGCAAGCGGCCACCAGGCAGCGGTGGTAGCGCCTGGCGAAAGGCCTCGTTGCCGACCAACCCGCGGTAATCCGCCAGCGCCTGGCGCAGCTCGCTGTAAGGCAGCGCGCGCGGCCCATGATGGCTCGCCCCTCTATCCGGCGCAGCCTCGCCAGCCAGTTCCTCAAGGCGTCGTTCGATTAGCTGGTCGAAATCGGCCGAGCGGCTGTAGCGCATGCCGAACTGCCGCGGATCAAGCCGCCCGCCGTGCAGATCCGAAAGGTAGCGGCGTACCGCCGTGCTGATCGCGCGATCAAGTCTGGCCACACGCTCTTCCTCCTGGACGCCGCTGCGCACACTGTTGGCGATCGCCAGTCGCAGCTCTTCGACCGCGTAGTCGGAGACCTCAAGACCGTCGGCCGACGCCTGGGAAAGAACGCGCAGCACCCGTTCGCTGGCCGGCGTCGGAGCCGCCTGCGCAAACCAGAGCAAGCGATCGGGCATGGCAGCCGCAGAAACTGTCGCCACGCTCGCCATAAGCGAGCCAATGACGAGCCAGGGACGAGCCCAGCGGTAGCCGGCGAACCGAGCTGGCTGGCAAGGATGGGTAACAGTCATGCGCGCTCTCTAAGGGGTTTCCCGGCATTATCCGGCAAACGCGCAGCACTCGCACCTCTTGCCGGCCCACCCTGACGGAACACACCGCGCCTGCACGCCGGCAGACTTCCCGCATCGGCTGCCAATTCAAGTCGTCTGGCAATCAATACTTGACGCGCGCAAAGTAGGTCTTCTCGGACGCTGCAAGCGCTTGCCGCAAGGTGACGATTCCCATCTGGGCAAGCAACGGCAGCATCTTGAGGAAGACTTCGCCAGTCGCATAGGCGTCGCCAAGCGCATTGTGCCGCGCCGTGACGTCGATCCCCAGCCGCTCGGCAATGCTGTCCAGTTGATGCGAATCCTGGTTCGGCTGCAAGACGCCGGAGAGCAGCAAGGTGTCGAGAACGGGCTGACTGAAAACGACCCCGCTACGCTCTTCCTTCAGTTGCAGGAAACGCATGTCGAAAGCGGCATTGTGCGCAACCAGCACCGTATCGCTGCAGAACTCGTGAAAAGCCGGGAGAACGGCGTCAATACGCGGTTGACCGCGCACCATGTCGTCGGTAATGCCGTGCACGCGGATGCCTTCCGGACGCAGGAACTTTTCCGGATCAACCAGCTGGTCGAAGCTCTCCTGGCGCAGCAGGCGCCCATTGACGATGCGCACCGCACCAATCTGAATGATCTCGTCACCGGCCGCTGGCTCGAGGCCGGTGGTTTCAGTATCGAAAACCGTGTACGCCAAGTCGGACAGAGGCCGATCCAGGTCGATGCTTTGGTCACGAAAATGGAAAAGATCGAAGTCGTAGTACTCCGGACGAGAACCGTCGACGGGCAGCGCATCTGCCTGCGCCGCCTCGTCCGGTGTTGCCACCGGGAGCACAAAGCGACAGAAAGCACGATGCGCGGCCTTCTCACGGTCGTACCAGATTTCACCGCCATGACGGTCGACGACATCGCGCAAGGACAGCGGCGAAGCATCACGACCCACGTGCATCGCGTCGTTTTCCCAGGAGTAGAAGGTTTCCGACGACATCGCGTGGCCAGCCCAGATCAGGTCGAGGTAGGCCAGCTTGCCGAAAGGAAGGAGGCGAAAGCGCAGTTCCTTGATCTGGTAGTGTTCGATCAGACGCGAGGCCAGGAAGCAGATCGAGAAGACGAGCGAGAAGCTCTCCACGCGCAGCCACAGACCCTCGTCGACTTCCTCGGTTTTCGTCGTCAGCGCGAGCTGCTGCTCGATCCGGCGCTGGGCCGCGGCGATGACATCGACGCCGAGCACGTCCTCGAGCGGCCAGCGCGTCTTCAGCGAATCGGCAAACTCGCTCATCGTCTGGTCAAGCCGCTGACTCATGCGCACGACCTCATCGCTGATGATGCCGATGAAGCGCTCGCGCGTATCGCCATCCATGTCCGGGTAGTCGAGCAGGTTGCCCACCGCGACGCGGATGTTGGCCAGGCTGCCGCGACTGCCATCGGTGAGCGATTGGAGAACCTGGTCGCGCTGCGATTCCTGCTCCAGGCTGCGCGTAATGTTCTCGACGGTGAGCACGTAGCCGCTGATTTCGCGCGGCGCTGCTGCATTCGAACTGCGCACCGGAACCAGCTGGACACGCAGGAGTTGTCCGCCCCGCGCCGTCGTAATGAAATTGGCCATGGCTGTCGCCATTCCCTTGCCCAGGCGCTGGCGGACGACATCGAGTGCATGGTCGATCTGATTGCGTTCGAGAATTGAAAAGATCGAACGGCCCAGACCGATCAGCGCGCCACCGGCGACGACCGCCGCGCCCTGCACGAGCGCCTTGAACTGCAGACGGGCACGACTGTTGTAGAGCAGGATGCGACCGTCGACGTTGCACACGACGACCGCCTGGGCCAATTCCGACATCAGGGCGGCCAGCCGGTTCTTTTCCTCCTCGACCGACGCCTTGGCAGCGGCAATCTGAGCAGCGACATCATCCATCAGCCCATCGCGCTGCTGCGCCAGATCGTTCGTCGCCTGAGCGAGTAGCCGAATCTCCGGCGGACCCTCCGGACTGACCCGAAAGTTGCGGTTGGCCGACAACATCAGGTGCAGGTTCTCGACCATCTTGAGCAAACCCTGCACATATTGGCGGAAAAGGTGGCGGATCACCAGCAGGCCGACGATGAAACCGAAAATGGTCATCAGCGCGCCGAGCGACAGATGCGGCACGATCAACTGGATCAGCAGCGCCTGCTCGGCCGGCTGCGCATCAGCCCAGATCAGCGCCGCGGTGACGACGAAAGGCCCGGTCATCAGCAAACCCAGCACGATGACCGAAATGGCGAAACGCAGACGCGCGTTCACGGTCGCGGCAGGTGGTCTTCCGCGTACGACGCGCCGCCGGTCGCCTCCTCGAGCAGGGCTGACAGTTCCCGGTCGAGCAGGTGCGAAGCGCCCAGGTTGAGCTCGACCAGGCGGCGCAGATGCGTCGCGCTGTCAATGTCGATCACCCGGCAGAGCATGCCGATTCGTCGCGCATCAAGATGTGCGACAACTCCCTGCAGCTCGATCGACTGTTCTGCTCCCAGGGTGAGCACGAGCCGACAGTCCGCACCGGGCGACAGACCGGGAATCGGCGGCCGCTCGATCAGCGCCCCTTTGAGCGACAAGTCCTCGACGCGCACCGAGTGCGACTCGCCGGACACGCTCAGCTGGGCGGTGGAGTGAAAGTTTATGCGCTTGTGGCGTCGGCGTTCTTCTGGCAAGGCGTGAACTCCCTCGGCTTATCTGCCCCGCATGTTACCCCAAAGCAGCTTGTGCAGTTGGATCTGCAAGCGCACGGGCAGGCGATCGGCGACAATCCAGTCGGCCAGGGTTGCCGCCGGAAGTTCGTCGGCGACCGGCGAGAAGAGGATCGGGCAGCGCTCGGACAGACGCTGCTCCGCGATGAGCTGGCGCGCCCACTCGTAGTCGGCACGGTCACTGAGGACGAATTTGACTTCGTCGTTCGCCACCAGGCGCTCGATGTTCGGCCAAAAGTTGCGCGCGAATTCCCCCGAGCCGGGCGCCTTCAGGTCGACAACACGAGCGACGCGCGGATCGACGCCGGCGATATCGATTGCCCCGGAGGTTTCGAGCGAAACGGCGTAGCCGGCCGCGCAAAGCGCCGCGAGCAACGGCCGGCACGCCGGCTGGGCAAGCGGTTCTCCGCCGGTCACGCAGACCTGGCGAACGCCGCAAGCTTCAACTTCTGCAAGCACTTGCGGCAAGGACATCGCCTTGCCACCGGTGAACGCATACGTCGTGTCGCACCAGCGGCAACGCAGCGGACATCCGGTCAGGCGGACGAAAACCGTTGGCAGACCAACACGCGAGCTTTCTCCCTGCAGGGAGAGGAAGATCTCGCTGACCTTCAGGCCCTGAGCCGGCGCCGATTCCTTCACCCGCCTATTTCTTCAGGCGCTGGCGAGCAGTGCCGGCGGCTGAACTGTCCGGGTACTTGGCGACCAGCGCTTCGAGCGATGCGCGCGCGCCCTTGCTGTCGCCGAGTTCCTGCTGACAGACAGCAATATTCAACAAGGCGTCGGGCGCCTTGGCGTTGGCCGGCCATTTGGTGACGACCACGCGGTGCGCTTCGCTCGCCTTGCGGCAATCGCGCAGCGCATAGTGCGCGTTGCCAGACCAGTAGTACGCACCGGGAGTCAGCGTGCTTTCGGGATGGGCGCGAGCAAAGGTGTCGAAGGCTGCCGCCGCCTCCTTGAGCTTGTTCGCCCGAAACAGATTGAGCGCCGATTCGTACTCACGCGTCTCGGCAGCCGGATCGCTGGCCGGCTTGCGCGGCGTTTCGGCAAGCGGCTTGCTTTCCTCGCTCGGTTTTGCGTCCACACTGGGCCCCTGTTCGAGCTTGCGCAAACGGCCGTCAAGGTCTACGTAGAAATCCTGCTGCCGCTTTCTTGCCGACTCGAGTTCATAGGTGAGCGTCTCGACCTGTCCGCGCAGGCGGGCGTTCTCTTCGCGCAAGGCCTGGATCTGGTTGGCGAGTTCGATTTGCCCTTTGGACAGCGTATCGAGGCGCTCATTGGTCTTGATCGACAGATCCCGGATCTGGCGTCGCGCCTCGTCGTCGTCCAGCAGTCCGGCGCGCGCCGGCAACGCAAACACGGCCGCGAGCAGACCAACCGCCAGCGCGCCAGCCAAGCCTAGCCGCGGCCGCCCGCTCAGTTGCCCGCTCGCCATTCTAGAACTCGCCGCTATACAGCATGTCGCCGCGCCGATTCTGCGCCCAGGCCGCTTCGTCGTGCCCGTCGTTCTTCGGCTTTTCTTCGCCCAGACTGACCGATTCGAGCTGATCCTCGCGCACACCGAGCAAAGCCAGCATCTTCTTGATCGCATCGGCACGCTTTTGCCCCAGCGCCAGGTTGTACTCTCGGCTGCCGCGCTCGTCGGTATTGCCCTGGATCAACATCTTGAACTGGCGGTTCTCGGTCAGGAATTTGGCGTGCGCGGTGACCAGATCCTTGTATTCGCTCTTCACTTCATAGCTGTCGAAATCGAAGTAAATGCTGCGTTTCGACAGGATGCTCTTCGGGTCGGTCAGCACCGCTGGCAATCCGCGGCTTTCCACCCCGCTCGTCGTCACCGTGGTGACCCCGCCCGATCCGCCACGCGTTTCGACCGGAGCGCCGGTCGCCTGGTCGCCGCTTTCCGGCGTCGAGCTGCAGGCGGCCAGCAGAAGGGCCAGAAGGGCCGGGACGGCGAATGATTTCATGAAATTTCTCCTGCAGTATTTTCCCAATTGGAATGAAGCATCATCAAGGTCATTTGCTGAACGGGCTCCAGGCCGGTTCACGCACGTCACCGGCGCCGATCGACAGGCGCTGCTTGATGCGGCCATCGATCGACACCGCAGACAGAACACCTCGCCCGCCGTTTTCGGTCGCGATCAGAATCATCCGCCCGTTCGGCGAAAAGGTCGGCGATTCGTCCTTGTGCGAGTCGGTCAGCACCTGCACCTGCTTGCTCGCCAAGTCCATCACGGCGAGCCGAAAACCGCCATCGCGCCGGCTGATGAAGGCCATCGTCCGGCCGTCCGGCGAGATGCGCGGCGTCACATTGTAGCTACCTTCGAAGCTGACTCGCTGGGCATCACCACCGGCTGCGCCAACACGGTAAATCTGAGGACTGCCACCACGATCGGAAGTGAAGTAAACGTACTGTCCATCAGGAGAAAAACAAGGCTCGGTGTTGATCGAGTTCACCGTCGTCAGCCGCTGCACGCCCGAACCGTCGGCATTCACCGTGAAGATTTGCGATCCGCCGTCCTTGCTCAGCACGACAGCCAGCTTGCGCCCATCGGGCGACCAGGCGGGAGCCGAGTTCGATCCTTTGAAATTGGCGACGACGATTCGCTTGCCCGAGGCCAGCGAGTGCACATAGACCACGGGCTTCTTGTTTTCGAAGGAAACATACGCCAGACGCCCGCCATCCGGCGACCAGGTGGGCGAAATGATCGGCTCCTTGGAAATCAGCGCAACCTGCGCGTTCTGTCCGTCGGCATCGGAAACGTGCAGTTCGTAACGCGCCGCACTCGCCCGCACGACGTAAGCGACGCGCGTCGAAAAGATGCCGGGCTCACCGGTCAGCTTCTCGTAGATGACATCGGCGATGCGATGCCCGGTGGCGCGCAGCATGGTGCGTGAGGTGATGTAGGCTGAACCGGCGAGGACGCCCTGTTTGGCCACATCGTACAAGCGGAAACGCGCTTCGCGGCGACCGTCCGCCCCTTCGCCGAGCGTCCCCCCGGCAAGCGCATCGGCGCCACGGCTTCGCCACTCGTCGTAGGCGGGTGGCGATGTCTCGCTGACCACTGCGCCACCGGTCTCGATCAGTTTGAACAGACCACTGCGCTCCAGGTCGGCGCGGATGACCGAGGTGACGACGCGTGCCGACGCAGCGTCACCGGCAAAATCGGCAATCGCCACCGGGATACGGTTGGCACCGGCACCGGTGATCTCGATGGTCAGCTCGCCCCGCGCGGGAGCCTGCAATAGAGCCAGCGCGCTGACCACGAGCAGACCCATGCGACGTAGTTTGAGCCCTATTCCCAACATGGCGTAGTCCAGTACTGAATACGCGATTATATCGCCTCCGTAGCCGGCGGCTTTGTAACGAAACGTTATATCGTCGCCCAAACCCCCGATCGATCGCCACCGCAGGCCGGCCAACGCGCCCATCGCAGCCCCAGCGCGTGTCGCGTATTCGGCACTGGAGAAGGAAGCCGCACGCTGGCTGAAGTCGGCCGGCGAACTACTCGTCACGCGGCCGATACGGGATCTTGAGGATGCGCTCGAACAGCTCCGGCTGCGCCGGCTTGGGCAGCGGCGATGATTTTCGGATGGCGCGTTCGACCGCCGTATCCAGCGCCGGGTTGCCGCTCGACCGCCGCACCTTGACCTCGAGCACCTCGCCTGTCGGCAGTTGTGTGACCTCGAAAATCGCTTCGGGATTGCCCTGGATACCGGGCGGCAGCGAGATGTTGCCACGAATCTTGCCGCGCACCCGATCGATGTACTCGGCGAGCGCGCGCTTGTTTTCGCTTGCTTTCTGTTCCGCCTGCAGTTGCCTCATCTGGCGCGCCTCGGCCTCGGCGCGCGCGCGCTGATCGGCCACCGCCTTCTGCGCCGCCTTCTGCTGCTGCAGCTCCTTCTGTTCACGTTCCAACGCCTCGCCAAAACTTGGCGCGCGTTCGGGCGGCGGCTTCTTGACCTCTTCCTTGCGCGGCTGTTCGCGGACGCGTTGATCGTCCTTCCGCTCAGGCTCCTTCGGTTTCGCTTCGTCCTTCTTCGTGCTTGCCTTGGCTTTCGCCTCCTCCTTGGGCGGCTGCTCCTTCGCCTTCGGAGGCTCCTTGCGGCTTGTCTCCTTGGGCTTGTCTTCCTCCTTCTTCGGCAGCTCTTTTGGCTTGCGTTCGTCCTTCAGCGCGATGTCGGGCCGAACGGGGGCGCGCGTTTCGGGTTTGGCCGGCACCTTGGCCGCCGCCCTGGGTTCAGGCTTCGCCTCCGGTTTCACTTCGGGTTTCGGCTCCGGCTTGGGCTCCGGCTTCAGTCTTGGCTCAGGCCTGACTGCGGGCGGGGGAGGCTGGCGGGGTTCGGGGCGTTCGTCGGCCGCCTTTTCCAGCCGCGGCGCGGCGACGGGGGCGGGCGGCGCGCGCCAGACCTCGACCTCGACCGACGACGGTGGCTTGCTTTTCCACTGCATGCCGACGAACAGTGCGCCGATCAAGAGCAGATGCACGAGCGCCGAGAGCGCCAGCGAGCTCCATTTCGCCTGCTCGTCCGGTGCCGGTCGTGTCAGCGTGTCAACGGTCTGCGCGGACATGAAGTCACTTGCCGGTCGGCTGTACGAGCAGACCGATACGCTTGACCTGCTTCTGCTGCAGCTCGTCCATCACGCGCAGTACGGCCTGGTAGCGGACCGCCTTGTCGCCGGCAACGACAACCGCCAGATCAGGATCGCGCCGCTGTGCGGCGGCGATTTCCTGGGCAAGCTGGCTGCGCGAGACGCGGCGGCGATTCTGTTTGGCATCGATCAGCGTCAACTCCTCGCTCTCGCTCACTTCGACCTGCAGCGCGTTGGCCGGCGGTTGTGCCTGCACCGCCTTGCCCACTGAAGGAATGTCGATGCTGGCGGTGGTCATCATCGGCGCCGTGACCATGAAGATGACCAGGAGGACGAGCATCACGTCGATGTAGGGGACCACATTGATTTCGTTTTTCAGACGGCGCGAGCGCATGGCCGTTACCTCATCTGGCGTTGCAGGATATTCGAGAACTCCTCCATGAAGGACTCGAAGCGCGAGGAAAGGCGATCGATCTCGTAGGCGAAGCGGTTGTACGCGACGACCGCCGGAATCGCCGCGAAGAGGCCGATGGCGGTCGCCACGAGCGCTTCGGCAATCCCCGGAGCAACCGCCGCGAGCGTCGCCTGCCCGACGTTCGACAGACCCCGAAACGAGTGCATGATCCCCCAGACGGTACCAAACAGACCGACATAGGGACTGACCGAGCCGACCGAGGCGAGAAAAGCCAGATGCGAGTCGATGCCATCCATCTCGCGTTGATAGGTGGCGCGCATCGCCCGCCGGGCGCCGTCGATCACGTCCTTCGGATCGAGATTCTTCTGGCTGCGCAGCTTGGTGAATTCGCGGAATCCGGCTTCGAAGATGCGCTCCATGCTGCCGGTACTGTGGCGGTCGTTGATCGCGCTTTGATAGAGGCTGTTGAGTTCGCCGCCACTCCAGAAGTCGCGCTCGAAATGATCGGTCTGCGCGCGCGCCCGTTTGACCGTGAACCACTTGCGGAAGATGTAGTACCACGACATGAACGAAACGCCCGCGAGGAGCAGCATGACAGCCTGCACGACGGCGCTGGCGTTGAGAATCAGATGCAGAATCGACAGGTCTTGCGAAACGTTCATTGCATGGCTTCCAGTTTGGTCCTCAGGAACGATGGAATGGCAGTCGCCTTCATCAAGGCGGAGTTTACACAGACGACTTGGATCCGCGCGCGTACCAGGTCGGCACGGTCGCCATCGAGCGCTGCGTCCGCGTGCCGAACGTACTGGCGAAAGAAGATCTGCGCGTGGCTCAGGCGCTCAACCTGCAAGCCGACGAGCAGCTGATCGTCAAGCCGTGCCGGCTTCAGGTAGTCGACGCTGGCACTACGCACGACAAAGGCGATCCCCGGATCGCGCAACAGATCGGCCTGATGATGGCCGATGGCTCGCAAGCATTCGGTACGACAGCGCTCGAAGAACTTCAGGTAGTTGGCATAGTACACGACGCCCCCGGAGTCGGTATCCTCGTAGTAGACGCGAACCGGGATGACAAAAGCCTGCGCTGCGCGGTTCATCGGCGCAGCGAATTCTAGGCCAGTGCGCGAGGAGTCCATGTAAGTGTTTGTGACCGCGATCCGCCTTGCCGTTTCGCCAGGCTCATGACCCACGCCAGAGCTCGCCCTGCCGGTCGCCGAGCAGGCCCTCCAGGCCGAGGTGACGGTAGACGGCGGCGGTCGCCACGCGTCCGCGCGGAGTCCGCTGAAGAAAACCCTGCTGGATCAGATACGGTTCGAGGACGTCTTCGATCGTGTCGCGCGCTTCGCCGATTGCCGCCGCCAGATTGTCGAGACCGACCGGCCCACCAGAAAACTTGTCGATCATCGCCGACAGCAGCTTGCGGTCCATCACATCGAGCCCGCCGTGGTCGACCTCGAGCATCAGCAGTGCCGAGTCGGCGACCTCCTGGCTGATCTGCCCACCCGCACGCACCTCGGCAAAGTCGCGCACGCGGCGCAGCAGGCGGTTGGCAATACGCGGCGTACCGCGGGCTCGGCGAGCGATCTCCAGCGCACCTCCCGCATCGACCGGCACCTTGAGCAACTGCGCCGAGCGTTTGACGATCAGCGTCAGCTCGTCCGGCGTGTAGAACTCCAGGCGCGCGACGATGCCGAAACGGTCGCGCAACGGGTTGGTCAGCATGCCGGCGCGAGTGGTCGCACCAACCAACGTGAAGGGTGGCAGGTCGAGCTTTACCGAGCGTGCCGCCGGCCCTTCGCCGATCATGATGTCGATCTGAAAATCCTCCAGCGCCGGATAGAGAATCTCCTCGACCACCGGCGACAAGCGGTGGATCTCGTCGATGAAGAGAACGTCGCGGGGTTCGAGATTGGTCAGAATGGCGGCCAGGTCACCGGCGCGTTCGAGCACGGGTCCGGAAGTCGAACGTAGATTGACGCCCATCTCGGCCGCCACGATGTGTGCCAGCGTCGTCTTGCCCAGTCCCGGCGGGCCGAAGAGCAGCACATGGTCGAGCGTATCAGCGCGGCGCCGGGCAGCCTCGATGAAAATCGACAACTGTTCGCGGATCTTGGCCTGCCCGACGTAATCAGCCAGACGCCGGGGGCGGAGAGCACGCTCAAAGGCCTCTTCCTGCGCCGACTTCGTTTCGCCGGAGACCAGCCGGTCAAGCCCGGCGCTGCGCAGATCGTCCGTTTCGATCATCGGCTGACACCACCGCCGCCGCTGGCCGTCGACGAACTGGCATGGGCGTGTGCCAGCCATTCGCGGATCAGCACCTGACCGAGGGCCAGCAGCGTCGGCCCGAGAAAGAGGCCAATGAAGCCGAACACCAGCACGCCTCCGAGAACGCCGACGACGATCAGCAGCAGCGGCAGGCTGGCCGTGCGAGAAATCAGGATCGGTTTGAGAAAATTGTCTACGCTGCTGATCCCGAACATTCCCCAAAGGACGATGAACACGGCCCAACCCGCCTGCCCTTCGTTGTACAGCCAGACGGCGGCACCAAGCCAGATCAGCGTCGCACCGACGACTGGAATCATTGAGAAGAAAAAGGTTGCGAAAGTCAGGACGACGACCCCGGGAACACCGGCGATGATGAAACCGATCATCGCGACGACCGCTTGGGCGGCCGCCGTACCGACGATGCCGACCATGACGCCGGTAACGGTTCCTTCAGCCAGCGCCAGCATCCGTTCGCCCAGGTCGCCGGCCAGCATGCGGCTTCCGGTATGCAAGGCATCGACATAGATGTGCGCGTCACGAAAAATGAAGAAGACGAAAAAGATGACCAGCACGAGCTGCAGCAAGCCTTGTGCGAAGAGCGCCACAGCCGCCAGCGCCAGCCGCCGCGTCGGCTCGATGAACTGCTGCAGCAGGTTGTTCATCTCTTCCCGACTGGCCGCGAGTTCGTGCCAGTAGTCGGCCAGATTCGGCCCGATGACCGGGATGCGCCCGAGCCAGGCCGGCGGTGCAACCGGCAGTCCCTTCTCGAACAGGGGCTTGAAGTAGCGGATGGCCATCTCGATGCCATCGGCGAGTGATCCGGAAAGCAATGCCATCGGAGCCACCAGGAGGAGGAGGAGGAGCATCGAGATGAGCAGGGCGGCCAGATTGCTCCGCCCGCGACAGAGCGTCAGCAGGCGATTACGAATCGGCAAGGTGATGATGCAGATCACCACGGCAAAGAGCAGCGTACCGGTGAACGGCAACAGGACGGCAACGCAGCCGATCAGCAGCAGAGCGACGAGCGCGATCTGGATGAGTTGCTTGGAACTGGCGTTCATGTTGGCTTGGTCTACACTCGGGAGAGCAGCCTGAGCGCCTGCCGAATGCCTTCTGCTGTGCTGACATCGGCAGGCAGTTGCTTCAATGCAGCAGCCGCCTCGCGGTCATTGTAACCCAGCGCCAGAAGTGCATTCAGAATGTCGCCGCGCGCCGCCTCGGGCGCTGCCGCGCCCGCCGCAAGCAACGCATCGGGCAGCTTGCCTTTCAGTTCGAGCAGCAGGCGCTCGGCCGTCTTGGTGCCAATCCCGGGGACCTTGGTCAGGCGACCAACTTCCTGTCGTGCAATCACCAGCGACAGATCATTGACCGACAGACCGGAGAGCACCGCCAGGGCAAGCCGCGGCCCGACGCCAGAGACCTTGAGCAGGTGGCGAAACGCCAGACGCTCGCCCTCGGTGGCAAAGCCGTAGAGAAAATGACCGTCCTCGCGTACGACGAAGTGCGTCAGAAGAACGACTCGGTCGCCGTTCGCCGGCAGGTTGTAATAGGTGCTCATGGGCACCTCGAGTTCGTAGCCCACACCCTGCACGTCGACCACCACCTGCGGCGGATTCTTCTCGGCCAGGATACCGCTGAGGCGGCCAATCATCGCTCCTCCCGCCTCATTTGCCCACCACCAGCCGGCCTTTGCGCACGTGCAGCGGGCCGCTGGACCAGCGGCCGAGCCCCTGCCCGCCGTGTGCATGGGCAATTGCGCAGGCCAGCGCGTCAGCGGCGTCCGGGCTGGGATCGCTGGGCAGCGACAGCAGGCGTCGCACCATGTGTTGCACCTGCTGCTTGTCGGCGTGACCGTTACCGACGACAGCCTGCTTGACTTGCAAGGCGGTGTACTCGGCGACTTCGAGTCCGCTGGCGACCAGCGCGGCAATCGCGGCACCACGCGCCTGACCAAGCAGCAGCGTCGACTGCGGGTTGACATTGACGAAAATGATCTCCACCGCCGACTGATCCGGCTGATGCCGAGCGACCAGCTCGTGCAGACCACGGTGGATCGTCCCCAGACGCGCCGGGAGCGAATCCTCGCGCAGCGTCCGGATGCAGCCGCTGGCAAGGTAGGACAGGCGCTGCCCGGCCTTTTCGATCAGCCCGAAGCCGGTCACTCGCAGACCGGGATCGATGCCGAGGATACGCAGCGAAGTGCCGCCATCCCGACTCATGTTGCCCTCGCCCGGGCCAGATAGACACCGCCGACGGCCAGCGCCATTCCGGCGAGTGCCGGGCCGCCGAGCGTTTCTCCAAAGACGAACCAGGCGATCAGCGCGGTGCTCGGCGGTGTCAGGTAAAACAGGCTGGCGACATTGACCGCGCTGCCACTGCGAATGAGCAGATTGAGCAGGCTGATCGCGCCAAACGAGAGGACGAGAACCAGCCACAACAGGGCAAAGACAAACGGTGCCGTCCACTCGATGCGCATGCTCTCGGTCTGCCAAGCGAACAACGCGGTGACCACGGCGGTGGGCAGGAACTGAATCACCGAACCTGTGCGCAGATCGAAGTGTGGGCAGAAGCGCTTCTGGTAGAGCGTACCGAGGGTGATTCCACAGAGCGCGGCGAAAGCCGGCAACAGCATGCCCAGCAGCGGAACGTCACCGAGTTTGTCGGAAACCACCAGCGCGACGCCGACGAAGCCGAGCAGCAGGCCAGCCCACTGCCGCAGCGTGACGCGCTCGCCGAGCACGAGTCCCGCACCGCAGGCGGTGAGCAGCGGTTGCATGCCGACAACCAGAGCCGTGACGCCAGCCGGCAGGCCACGCTTGATCGCCATGAAGACTCCGCCCAGGTACAGCGCGTGGACGAGCAGACCGGAGACGCCGATATGCACGCTCTGGCGTACATCTGACGGCCAGGGGGCGCGCGTAGCGAGAGCAAAAGGCGTCATCAGCGTGAGGATCAATAGATAGCGGACGAGCAGAAAGGTCAGCGGTTCGGCATAGGGCAGACCGAACTTGGCACCGACGAAGCCCGTGCTCCAAAGGAAGACGAAGAGGAACGGCAGCAGGCGCGACGAGCGTGACATGGGGTCGGTTTCCAGCGGGAAGCGCGAAGTTTATCGCAAGCGGCGAAGCGGCGCGGCGACAAGGGAACAGGGACACGCCCGCGCAAGCCGACGGACACCTCGTGGCGTGCACCGGCAGCAAAGACAAACCCCGCCGAAGCGGGGTCTGGTCAGGGTGGCGACTTGCCGGGTCGCCCACGAAACTACTTTTTGACGGCGGCGGTATCGCCCTTCTTGGCGGCCTCCTCGGCCTCCTTCTTCGCCTTCTTGTCAGCCGCCTTATCCGCCTTGCTCTTCTCGTCCTTCTTGTCCGAGCCTTTGCCGTGTGCGCTTTCCGGGTGAGCAACCTCCGGCTTGCCGGCGGGCGGCGCGGCGCTCTTTGCCGCCGAAGCCGGCTGTGCGGCCGGGGCACTGGCCGCCGCGGCTGGAGCGCTTGCC
>ERZ761603.799-NODE-799-length-25116-cov-36.371174_pt1 | contig 25116 bp, 21 predicted proteins | sample MGYA00511879_ERZ761603 | MGnify/ENA primary metagenome ERZ761603 (study PRJEB28899, sample SAMN02850040) | bioreactor sludge metagenome | biome: EBPR Sludge; feature: EBPR Bioreactor; material: flocular biomat | place: Australia: Thorneside Wastwater Treatment... | reverse complement strand
GCCGCCGCTTCGACCTGTGCCAGCTCGGCGTCGATGAAGACCTGCTCACGCTGCGATCGGCCGCCGACACGTCCGACCGCTGGGCGATGTGGCTGCTCGCGGAGGTCACGCTCGGGCGATTCGCCGCCGCCGGGAGCAGGCCTTGGTCCTTCCCCGACGTGGCCGAACCCTTGTGGAGCGCCGCCGGCCGGGCCGCCCGGAAGGCACCGGTCGATCTCGCCCAGGGCATCGAGTGGCACCGCAAGGCCGCCGCCGCCGGCAACACCGCGTCCATGCGAGCCCTGTCCCTCATGCACCTTCGAGGTCGGCTGGGCGTCAAGGTCGACGTTCGCGAAGCCTCATCGTTCATGGTCAAGGCCGCCGACGCCGGGGATCCGTTCGCGCAGGTGACGCTCGCCAACTGGGCCAGACAGGGCGCCAACGGGCAGCTCCGGTCCGTCGATCGCGCCAAGCTCCTCGCGCAGCGTGGGCTCCCCATCCTCGAGCAACTGGCCATGCGAGGCCACGCCGAGGCGATGTTCGAACTCGGACAGATGCTCCGGTACGACGGCTTGCTTCGGGCAGACCGGGCTCGATCCGGGGCCCTGATCGAACAGGCCGCCGTCGCCGGGTGGGCGCCCGCGCTTGTTGAGACCGCGCGAACCCCCTTCGCCGCACGCGACGAAAAAGCCAAGGCCGAGGCTCGCAGACGCCTCGAACGCGCCTCGGCCCTTCGCGAGCCCGAGGCGATGTTCATCCTGGCGGAAGAGGCCATTCTCCACCCAGGTCGGTCCGCCACAACGCCCGCGCAGGGCGTCCGCCAGATGGTCGTCGCCGCCGAGTATGGCGAACCCGACGCGCAGGCCTTCGTCGGCCACGCCCTTATCGAAGGTGTCCACGGGTTCGCCAAGTCCCCGGCCGACGGCGTCACGCTTCTCCGCACCGCGTACCGCGGCGGCTCACTCCGCGCGTGCACCGCGCTGGCACTGCTCCACCTCGATGGAAACCACGTCACCAAAGACGAGAAGCGGGCCATCGAGATGCTCACCACAGCCGCCGAACTCGGACATCCCGAGGCCTGCGTTCTCCTTGGGTCGATGCATCTTGCGGGTAAACACGTCGGTCCCAGGGACGCCCGCAAGGCCGCCGACTTCTTCCAGAAGGCCTCCCTCGCCGGCGATCCCACCGCGTGCAGGCTGCTCGGCGAGATGTATCTCCACGGTGACGGCGTCGCTCGCGACGAGGCCAGGGCCCGGACCTATCTGGGCTTGGCGGCCCGGCTCGGCGATGCTCACGCCGACGAGACACTCCGAACCATCGCGCCCCCCGCCAACGCCTCCACCGCCTCACCGCCGAAGTAATGGTTTAGAGCAGCGAAACGGACGGCGCACGATCCACCAGCCCCGCACTCTCGCCCTCGCGCAGCAGCCGCTCGATCGCGGCCCGTCCGGCCTCGCCCATGTCGAGCGTCTCTTCGCTCACGTACATCCGGCAGTACCGATCGACCCGCGCAAGATCCGGCGTCGCCATCCCCGCGCGCACGGCATTGGCCTCCGCCCAGGGCATCGTGTACGCCGTCGATTCTTCCCGACGTTCCATCGCGTACTTCACGCTCGCCGCCAGCAGATCACCAACCTCCGCCAGCGTGCCCGGGCCGTGGAGGGAGTCCAGGTCCGTGCGCACCGCGTTGATCCCCAGCGGAAGCTTGAGCCCCGTCCGCTCCTTCCACCACTCGCCAACGTCCACCAAAAGCCTGAGCCCGGCGTCCGCGAACGTGAGCTGTCCCTCGTGGATCACCAGCCCCGCGTGCACCTTTCTGCTCGCGACCGCGGGGATGATCTGGTCAAACGGCATCTCGACAAATCGGGCGTGGTCGCTCGCCAGCGCGCGCCCAAGAACCATCCCCAGCATCAGGAACGCCGTCGTCCGACGCCCGGGGATCGCGATCGTCACGCCCGGCTTCAACAGGCACCCCTCGCAACCGATCGTCGTCGTCTCTCCGCGCTGGTCGCGCCGGCACACCAGTTTGGGCCCAAAGCCGTCCCCGAAACTGGCCCCGCACCGCGTGATCCGGTACCGGTCCGAGACGTCCGCCCACGTGCGCACGGAGAGAGCCGTCACGTCGTATGGGGTTGCCGACGGGTCCAACGCCCGACGATTGAGCACTTCAATGTCCGCCGGCACGGGTCGGAATCTGAATCGGCCTGTCGGCAGGACGGGGCCCGAGAGCTGACGAGGCGGAACGCTGTGATCGTGCGCCGAACCCGGGGCGATCTTGCCCGTGATGGGCCACCACATGAACACGTCGTCCGGGTCGGGGGAGTGTGCCAGCGTCAGCTCGATCATCCCGCGATGGTAGTGGCCGCCTGATCGAGAAAAAGGAAGCGGGGCCGCCGACCGGCAGGCCGACAGCCCCGACACCACTGCAATCATCAACCCCGGGCGGGTACCCGGAGCGCTGCATTTGTTCAGAGTCGATCACCGTTGGGTGGTCGTCCTCTCTCCTCCGACGCGGGGGCGGACCCGCGGCGATGTCTGTGGTGTATCCGCCGAGCGGGGTTCGTGCAAGGGTTGCCGGCGAAAAACAGCTTCCCGGGGCATTCTCGGCCTATGGTTTTAGGGGTGAAAGCCCCTAAAGGAGTCCAAACGTGACGACCGCGACGCTTGCTTCGGTTGGTTCGACGAATCCCCTGGCGATCGAAGGGGGGACTCCGGTCAGCAAGACGCCCGTGCCGTTCATGTCCACCGGGCTGATTCAGGCGGACATCGATCAGGCCTTGGCGGTGCTGAAGAGCGGCATGCTCCGGGCCGCCAAGAAGTGCGAGGAACTCGAGCAGCGTTTCGCGGCGATGACGGGCGCCAAGCACATGATGACCTGCGCCAACGGGACGTGCGCCCTGCAACTGGCGTACGAGCCGCTGTTCCAGCCGGGTGATGAGGTGCTGGTGCCCGCGTGGTCGTACATCGCGACGGTGAGCATGATCGTCGCCCGCGGGTGCGTCCCGGTGTTCGTCGACGCCAACCCCGAGACCTTCCAGATCGACATGGCCGACGCGGCCCGCAAGGTCACTCCCAAGACGCGTGGCATAGCGGCAACCCACCTCTACGGCTGCCCGGTGGACATCGATGCCGTGCAGGCGTTGGCGGCCAAGCACGGGCTGAAGGTTGTCTACGACGCCGCCCAGAGCCACCTCGCAACCTGGAAGGGTCAGGGGATCGGCAAGTTCGGCGACGCCGTGACGTACTCCTTCTACGCGACGAAGAACCTGGGCACGGGCGAGGGCGGCTCGATCTCGTGCAACGACGATGCGCTCGCACGCACAATCAAGCTCCTGCGGAGCCACGGCGAGACGGACAAGTACCTCCACGAGTACGTCGGGTACAACTACCGCATGAACGACATCACCGGGGCGATCGGCTGCAGCAAGCTCGATCGGCTCGAGGCGCAGACGCGTCAGCGGCAGGCGAACGCCGCCCGCTACGACGCGATCCTCGCCCGCATCCCGGGACTGATCGCCCCCAAGACCACCCCCGGCGGCGAGTCCGTGTTCCACCTCTACGTGGCGAAGCTCGACCTCTCGAAATTCCGCTGCACGCGTGACGAGTTCTGCAAGGCGCTGGGCGCCGAGGGCGTTCCCACGGCGGTGCACTACCCGCGCAGCCTGCCCAAGCAGCCCGCGCTCTCCAAGTGGGACAGGAAGGACTGCCCCATCGCGGACCGCCTCTCGACGCAGGTCTTCGCGTTGCCGATGCATCACGACCTGACCGACGAGCACTTCCGCGTGCTCGAAGAAGCGCTGGCCAAGGTCGCGAGCCGCTACCGCGCCTGAATCCAGTGACTCGTCTGCGGCGCACGTCAGCCGCAGGGTTTATCGATCGGCGATCACCAGCCGCATCGCGCCGTGAAACTCAGGCTGCGTGCGGAGGTGCCCGAATCGGCGATCCCACGCGCCACTCGCGAGGTCGGCGCCGAGGCGTTCGGTGAACCGTGAGATGGCTGCTGGCTCGACGAACCCCCACACGGACTGTGCGGCTCGCACCGCGGGATCGAGCATCCGCTCGGGTCGGCCGTAGTAGGCCTCGGTTACGCCGTCGGTGCAGTCGAGCGGGATGGGGACTTCCTCAACGCGTGCATGGCCGCCAAGCCACTGGACAAGCGAGTCGATCTCGGGAAAGCGGGATGACTCCACCCGAACATGCTCGGGCGAGTATTCGGCAAGCCAGAAGCGATCGGCAGCCCGCCAGTCAAAGGTCAGAATGACGATCGGCCCGCGCGTAACCCGGCGCACCTCCCGCAGCCCGGCGACCTTGTCGGGCCACTGGTGGATCGTCAGGATCAGCATCGCCGCATCGAACACGCCGTCGTCGAAGGGAATGCTCTGAGCAAAAGCCGCCACCGCCGGCGACAGATGGCGAGGACGCTTGGATCTCATCGAGGCGGAGGGCTCGACCGCGACGACATACCGATCGGTCGGCTCGTACGAACCCGCGCCGGCGCCGACATTCAGCACCCCGCGAGCCTCGCCGAGCGACGCGTGGATGCGAGCGGCGATTCGTGGGTCCGGTCGGCGGTAGGTGGTATATCCCACATCGCGTGACTCGTAGTTGAAATCACCTTCGGACAGCCGCGTGTTCGTGGGTTGGCCGGGCATGGGTGACCGCATGATTCAGGCTAGGCACGTCCGAAAGTGCTATCCTCCGGTCCGTTCGGCACGCCGAGCGAAGAGGAGGAGAGATATGAAGGCTATGTGTGCGAAGTGGTGTTCCTATGGACTCGTTCTGGCGGCGGCCTTGCCGGCATGGGCGGACGTGGCGGCTTACAGCGCCGGATACCAGGTCAATTACCGGCAAGCCGACGGCGTGGCCCCCTCTGTGTACGCAGCCGCATTCTTCTATGCGATTTCCGCCGACGCCGGTGACGCCACCAACGCGTCGATCACCAGCGGTCCGACCGGCGAAACGATCGATCTCTTCGAGGTGCTCCCCGGCATCTTCCAAGGTGGCGTGGCGTTCGGTGACGAGGCCTCCATGCATGCGGCGTTCCCCGGCGGGAGCTACCTCCTCGCGGTGACGGGCGGCTCCCTGGGCAACCAGAGCGGAGAGATCGAGATGCTCTCCCCGCCGCATTACCCGGACACCGTGCCCGCGTTCGACGCGGCGCAGATCGGCGAGTACCAGGCGATCGACGGCCTTGCCGATTACGAGTTCCGGTTCAACACGTTCTCCTCCTCGGGCACGCTCGACCAGGCGTACGTCGTCATCGACGCCTACCCGTCGACACGCCGCGTCTTCTTCGCGCCGGTTGATCCCGGGTCGGGCTCGGTGGTGGTGCCGGCCGGCACCCTCCGGCTCAACCGGCGATACGTCGCGACGCTGCTGTTCCTCAGCGTGATCGAGCGTGAGAACGCGGGGTTCCAGAGCGCGACCTCCGGCAGCAACGCCTGGTACACCACCGACGTGCTGATCCGCACCGCGGGCAATTGCCCGTCGGACTACAACGGCGACGGGTTCGTCGATTTCTTCGACTTCGCTGACTTTGTCGCCGAGTTCGAAAGCGGCGATCCCTACGCCGACTACAACAGCGACGGCTTCATCGATTTCTTTGACTACAACGATTTCGTCGCGGCGTTCGAAATCGGCTGCTGATCGCACTCGCAAGACCCGCCCGCATATGCTGACGACGTGCTCGCTCCGGCCCGACGCCGGAGGGCAACGACGAGGATACCCCATGGCCGACACGACTCCAGTTCCCTCGCCCACCCCGGCCCCCTCCCAGGCGACTCCCGCCGGCGGCTTCAAGCCCCAGATCACCATCGACGACTTTGCCAAGATCGACCTGCGCGTCGCGAAGGTTCTCGCGGCCGAACCTCACCCCAGCGCCGACAAGCTCCTCAAGCTCCAGCTCGATGATGGCTCTGGGACGCCCCGCCAGATCTGCGCGGGCATCCGCGAATTCGTCAAGCCCGAGGACATGGTCGGGCGGCTCATCGTGATCGTCGCCAACCTCGCCCCGCGGATGCTCCGCGGCGAGGAGTCCCGCGGGATGCTCCTCGCGGCGAGCCACGGCCCACGCGACCCGGCCCCCGGTCAGACCCGCATCCTGGCGGTCCTGTCGCCCGGGTCCGAGATCCCGCCCGGATCGGTCGTCACCTGAGGCATGGCTCACAACCCCGGGGCCGAATCCAAAGCAATGGTCGGAACGAAGTGACGCGCGAGCCGTTTCAGGTGGCGGCTCGGACAGGTGTTCACGCGTCATGGCTTCGAAACCACGTCAACAGGTCAGTCGGCGGCCGCGGGGCAGCCCCGCCCGCGGGCAGGGCGTCCCGGCGTGCTACGATGGTCGCGGCACGAGCCCCGGGGCCGCGTCTCGACGCCCCGCCGGCCGCATGTCGCGATGGAAGGCTTCCTCGGTGAACGAAACCCTACTCAGGCGAGTCGCGGCGGGAGACGAATCGGCGGTGCAGGCCTGCATCGACCGCTTCGGAGGCTTGGTCTGGTCGTTGGCCCGAAGGCTTCTGCCCACTGCTGCTGATCTGGACGATGCCGTGCAGGAAGTGTTCGTCGAGGTCTGGCGCAACGCGTACAAGTACGACGAAGGCGTCGCCTCCGAAACGGCGTTTGTGGCGATGCTCGCCCGGCGTCGTCTGATCGACCGCCGCCGCAGGCTCGAACGCCGACACGATCGGGATCAACTCCCGGATTCGGCCGCCGATGACGCGACGGCGACCCCGGTCGGGCTGGGCCTGGCCGAGGAAGCTCGCGCCGCCGCCGACGCCTTCGAGCAACTCTCGAGCGAGCAGCGGCGTTGCCTGCGTCTGAGCGTGTACGAGGGTCTTTCCCACGAGAAGATCGCGGCGTCCACCGGGCTCCCGCTGGGCACGGTCAAGACACATGTCCGCCGCGGGCTGATCAAGATCAGGCAACTGCTCGGCGTGGGGCCGCCGCTCGAGACCGAGGGCGCGACGGGCGAGGAGGTGCGCTCATGAGCAGCACTTTCTCCAATTGGTCGCGTGGTGAGCGGGAGCTCGATCTTCTGGTGGGTCGTGCGACGCAGGGTCTGAGCGAAGCCGAATTGCAAGAGCTGCGTCAGGCGGGCGCCGACGAAGAATTGTCATTCGATCTTGCCGCCGCAGCCGCCGATCTGGCGATGATCGATCAAGTCGAGCCGATGCCCGCTTCGTGCCGAGCGAAGCTTGAGCACGCCGCCCGAACCTTCTGTGCCTCGCAGCGCCCGCCGGTGGTGGAAGTGGTGGGGAGCGAGCGGCGTGATGGCGTGGCCGGACGGATCGACTCCGAACGCCGCATTTCCATGGGGTGGGTGGCTGCCGCGGCGGGGATCCTGTTGGCGGTGCTCGCCTGGCTCCCCAAGCTCTCGGTCTCGTCCACGGGCGGCGGCACGCCCCCCTTGGCCGCGACCCCGGCCGAACGCCGGGCTGTGCTCCTCGCGGAAGCAACCGACAAGGGCGTCTGGTCGTGGTCCGACTTCAAGCATCCCGAAACCCAGGCCGATCCGGAAATCAAGGGCGTCCGCGGCGACGTGGTCTGGAGCGGCGAGCGGCAGGAAGGTTACATGCGGTTCGAAGGGCTGCCGCCCAACAACCCCGCGAACGAACGCTATCAGCTCTGGATCATCGACGAGCGAGGGCTCTCGCAGCGCGTCAGCGGCGGGCTGTTCGATGTTCACGCTCAGGGCGAGACGATTGTCCCGATCCGACCCGCGGTTCCCATCGGCACGCCCGCCATCTTCGCCGTCACGATCGAGAAGCCCCTCGGCGTCGCCGTCTCGGACATGACCCGCCGGGCATGCGCCGCGATCGCGGTCCGCTAACCCTCGATCCTCAGCGAGCCGTCGTCGTGCGGATCCGGTACACGCGTCCCGTCATGTCGCAACTGAACAGCACCGAGCCGTCTGGCACCTGCACCGCATCAACCGGTCGAATCACCGGCGTCGCCCGGTCTCCAGGCCCACGACGCAGGCCGTCAACCAGCGTGACGTATCCGATGGGCCGCTGTTCGATGGGATCGAAGATGACGCGGACGACGCAGTAGCCCGCGGGCTGCGTGCGGTTCCATGAGCCGTGGTAGCAGGCGATCATGTCCCCCGCGTGGTCGCTCGGCATAGCGCCGGGCTTGCCCGCCGAGGTCTTGACGACTTGCGGATCGAGGAATGTGAACCCGTTGCCCGCCCAATGCGCCGGCATCGACAGGCGAGGGGCCGTGTTGCGGGCCGCCAGCTCGATCAGGTCGCTCTTGTCCAGGAACTCAAACCGCGGGATGACCTCGCCCGCGATGAACGGGTGCCCGTAGAACTTCCCTTCCTCGTAGTGGTTGATCTCCTCGGGCGGGTACCGATCGGTGATCGGCTGGCCTTTCGCCGGGTTGGCCGGGTCCTCGTCGAGCGTTCGCCCGAACCAGTCGGATCCGTGGTCGAGCCCCCAGACTTCCCGCGTGCCGGGGCGGAGGCGGAGCTTCTCGGTATTCCGGATGCCGCCCGCAAAGGGCTTCTTGTTCTTCCCGGAAAGGTCGAACGTCCAGATCTTCTGCCGCTCGCTCGCGGTTTCGTCGGTGATGTTCCCGCTGTCGCCGATCGAGGTGTAGATCGTGCCGTGCGCGACCAGGAGCGAACGCCACCAGTGCACGCCGCCGGAAGGGAGCATGCCGTCCGGGATGACGGCGATGTTCTCGTCAGCAACGCCATCGCCCGACGTGTCGCGGGCCTTGCGGATGCTCCCGCTGGTCGAATACCAGAGCCACATCGCGCCGCTCTCGTCCGGAGCCAGGCAGAGCCCGTGCAGCGAGGTCGGCCCTTGCACAAACGTCGTCCGCCGCTCGTAGAACCCGTCGCCATCGGCGTCTTCGAGGCGGGTGATGTCTCCCCCGCGGCTGCGGCGTTCGCCCGGGCCCGGCGGCACCTCGGGCCGGCTGACGTACAGCACGCCGTCCGGATCCACTTCGAGAAATCGAGCCCGGGCCAGATCGTCGACCGCGACAGTGAGCGTGTAACCGGGCCTGCACGTGATGCCCTGCGGCGGCGCCGGGACGGCCGGCCTCGCCGACGCAGTGGGGGAGTCAGCCGGAGCGACAACCGGCGGCGTCGCCCCACGCCCGCCCGCGGCCAGCGTCAGAATCACCACCCCGATCTGGTTCGGCACGCTCGGGCCTCCTTCCCACACGATGCTCTCATCGTCCGGGCTTTGCTCCAACCTACAATAGATCGTGAGGCGGGGATTCACCCTTATCGAACTGCTCGTGGTCATCGCGATCATCGCGCTGCTGGTCGGGCTTGCCCTGCCGGCCTTGTCTCGTGCGCGACAGGCCGCCCGGCAGACCATCTGCCTCTCCAATCTCCGATCGATCCACGCGATTCTCCAGCAGTACGCGGACGTGAACCGGGGCATGTCGCCCGCGCTCGGGCAGCCCTACGGCACGCCGCCCAATTGGGCCTTGGTTGTGCAGCAGGCCGCGGGAGTCAGCGGTTCGACGGGGTCCCAGTTGTACGCCGCGGGCAGCGTGCTCTCGTGCCCCTCCTCGCGAGCGTTCTATAGCCTCCCGATGGAGCGTTGTTACGCGATCAATGTCACGGGACACTCCGGTCAGCCCGGCGATCCGGATAACTACGACTCGCTCCCGCGCGGCGCGAGCGTGCGCATGGACGCGGTCGCACGACCCTGGGAGACCGCGCTGCTCGTCGACTCGACGCAGACGCCCTCCGGCGTTGATCAGCCCCCCTCCACGCGCACCTGGAGCGTGATCGACTTCCGGCTGGCCGATCACGTCGACGGCCGGTTGGCCCGCATCCACGACGCCGGGCGCGTCTTCAACGTGGTCCACTTCGATGGGTCCGCGGCGCCTCGCAAAGAGGTGCCCGAGTTCTGGGCCCAGCCACTCCCCTAGAGCGGGTCCTACGATCATCCAATGACTGCAACGACCGGCCCCGTGACGCTCCGCACGCTCCGACAGATGGCCGCCGACGGGCGACCCTTCGCGTGCCTGACGTGCTACGACGCAACTACCGCGAGATGGTTGGCACGCGGCGGGGTGCACGTGCTGCTCGTGGGCGATACGGCGGCGGAGGTGGTGCTGGGCTTTGAGCGCACGGTCGACGCGCCGCTGGACGTGATGATCGCTCTGACGGCGGGCGTGAAGCGGGGCGCGCCGGACCGGGTGGTCATGGGCGACATGCCCTTCATGAGTTATCAGGCTTCACCCGATGACGCGGTGCGCAACGCCGGCCGATTCCTCGTGGAAGGCAAGGCCGACGTGGTGAAGATCGAGGCGGATTCCTCGCACGTGCCGCTGGTTCGGCGGATGGCGTCGGCGGGTATCCCGATCTGTGCGCACGTTGGCAGTCGTCCGCAGCGTGCGGCGATGACGGCGGGTTACGCGTCCGCGGGGCGCACCGCATCGGAAGCGGTCAGGATCGTCGAGGACGCGATCGCCCTTGAGCGTGCGGGCGCGGTGATGCTGCTGCTGGAGGCGGTGCCCGACGAGGTGACGGCCCGCGTGCTGGAGCTCACCCGTTCGCCGGTGATCGGGATCGGCGCGGGGTCGGCGTGCCACGGGCAGGTGCTGGTGGTGCAGGATTTGCTGGGGCTTTCGGAGCACCCGCCCAAGTTCGCCGAGCCCCTGGCGATGATGGGGCCCGGGGTGGCGGACGCCGCGTCGCGATGGGTCGAGCGGGTCGGTTCGCGGAAGGTCGGTGGGATCCGGTACACGATGAAGCCCGGCGAGGTCGAGAAGTTCGCGGCGGCGACGGAGCATCTCTCCCCGGGCGAGGACGCTGACCGATAAAGGCCTGGGGCGCGGAGGAGGAGCGATCGATGCGTCGATTCGTGGCGTTCGGACCGGCGATTGTGGTGCTCATCGTGGCGGCGCTGACGCTCCACTTTGCCCCGATGATGCTGCGGCAGATCTCGGCGGCCCGGACGGCGCAGACGATCTCGGTCGCCCGCGACCAGCTCGACGCCGGGACGGTGCTTGACGCGATCAACGAGGCGGTTCGGACGATTGCGCAGTCGGTCGAGCCTTCCGTGGTTCACATCGAGGTGGATGGTTCGGGCTTCGGGGGTTCTTCGGGGTCGGGGTGGGTGTACGACGATCTGGGGCACGTGGTGACGAACGCGCACGTCGTGCGCAATGCGAGGACGCTCCGCGTGCAGTTCTACGACGGGCGGGTGGTCGAGGGCGAACTGAAGGGAGCCGATTCGCTGACGGACGTCGCGGTGATCCGCGTGGCGGCGACGGACGGGCTCTTCCCGGCGAGGCGGGCGCCGGACGTCAACCCGCAGCAGGGCGACCGGGTGTACGCCTTTGGATCGCCTTTCGGGCTGAAGTTCTCGATGTCGGAGGGGATCATCTCGGGGCTTGGGCGCGTGGCGGGGCCTGCTCTTGAGATGGGCGGATTCTCGAACCTGATCCAGACGGACGCCGCGGTCAACCCGGGCAATTCGGGCGGGCCGCTCGTGGACAGCAAGGGGCGTGTTGTCGGCATGAACGTGGCGATCGCGACGGCTCGCGATGAGCGTGGCGTGGCGGGAGAGGGGCAGTCGGCGGGCATCAGCTTCGCGATTCCGATCGCGGTGGTGGAGAACGTCTGCGATCAGTTGATCAGCGTGGGGCGGGTGAGCCGCGGGTTTCTCGGGATCAGCTTCGGCGGGGTCGATCAGATTTCCGACGGGGACCGCTATCGCGGGACGGGCGTGCGGGTGAACAGCGTGGAGGACGGCGGGCCGGCGGCGCTCGCTGGGCTGAGGCGGGGTGACGTCATCGTCGCGATCCAGGGGCAGCCCACGCCTTCGTTCGAGAACGTGCGTTCGATCGTCGGGACGAGCCGTGCGGGCGAGCGGGTTCGAGTGCGGTACTGGCGGAGCAACGAGTTCCGCGAGACGGAAGTGGTGCTGGCGGAGATGACGGCGTCGGCGCTGGTGCGGGGAAACCCATCGATCTTCACGATCCGCGAGACGGGGATGCAGGTCGTCGACACGCCCCAGGGGCCGGTGGTCTTCAGCGTCATGCGCGGCGGGCCCGCGGCGATGGCGAGGCTCGGTGAGGGGCAGGTGATTCTGGCGGTGGGCGCGACGAAGATCGGGAGCGTTGCCGACTTTGCCGCGGAGCTTGTGAATCAGGGTTGGCTGGTCGGCAAGGACCTTGAATTGACGGTCGCGGACATCGTGGGCGAGCGAGTGGGCGACGCACGGACCGTCACGCTGCGGCCGGTCACGGTGCGTTAGTGAGTGGGTTCCGCCGCTTCGAGGCGGACGATCACGGGCGTGCCGGGACGTGGGAGGCGTTCGCCGTCGACGATCCATACGGGGTCTTCGAGCGAGGCTTCGGGGCTGAACATCCTGGACCAGGCGACGGGTTCGTCGCCGAAGGCGCAGAGGCCGACAATGGTGCCCGAAAGATCCGCGGCGTAGACCTCACGTCCCGAGCGGCGCATGAAGGCCGAGCCCGCGAAGACAAAGCCGCTGTCTTCATCCTCCGACAGCCAGCTCGTCTTCTGGACGTGCCGGACGAACTCGGACAGGTCGCGGCGGAAGAGTCGCTCGCCCTGATTCCATTGCAGGCGAACACGAAGGCGTGGCCCGACGGGGGGCGAGGGTTTCAGCGAGCCGTTCTCGAACGACCATGACCCGGGGCGGCCGGGCTCGAACCCGGCCAGCAGCAGTGCGGCGTGGACGTGCGAGGGCATCGCCGGGGAGACGACGAGCGACTCGTGCTCACGCGAGTCGGGTCGGCAGGCGAGCACCTCGAGGTAGACGATCGGGGTCTGCGGGTGCGTGGTGTCCGCGCAGATGGAGCCGTCGAACTCGACGACCCGAGCGGCGACGTCGACGCGGACGTGCGGAAAGATCTCGCGGAGTGATGAACTTGGGCGCTGAGCGACTGGGCTCTGGGCCGGCGCGGGCTCTGGCGCCGGCGTCGCCGGGGCCTCGGTCGGGCCCTGTGGCGTGGATTGCGGCGGGATCGGGGACGGCGTCGGCGCATCTTGCGATGGCCTGCCGGCGGGCGAGCACGCCTGCACGAGGAGGATGAGCGGGAGAAGAGGGGCGGCGAACGTCGTGCGGCGGTTCATGGCGTGGCTCCGCGAGCGGCGACGAGTCGCTCGAAGTGTTCGCCGCGGCGTTCGAAGTTCTCGAACTGTCCCCACGACGCGCACGCCGGCGAGAGCAGCAGCACGTCGCCCGGGCGGGCGTTGGCAAAGGCGGCGGCGACGGCGGCTTCGAGCGTGCCGCAGGGCGTCGAGGCACCACCGCTGGCCGCGTCGAGTGCGGGGCCGGTCTGGCCGATGGTGTAGAGGCCGGCGAGCTGAGAAGCTTTTTTCGCGACGGGGGCCAGGTCGGAGCCCTTGTCGTAGCCGCCGGCGATGAGGTGAACTCGAGTGAGAGGGGTGCGTTCGGCGATGGCCTCCAGGGCGAGCAAGGCCGACTCGGGCGTGGTGGACTTGCTGTCGTTGAAGCAGCGCACGCCGGCGAAGGTGCCGACGAGTCGGAGGCGGTGGGCGAGCCCGCCGAACGTTCGGAGCGTCTGCTCGACCGCGACGGAGGGGCTGGCGTGATTGAGCAACGCGAGGACTGCTTCGACGGCCATGGCGGCGTTGAGGGCGTTGTGGCGGCCGGGGATCGCCAGATCGGCGACACCGGCCGATTCGGGCACGCGGACGAGTTTCACGCCGGGTCTGGTCGGCCAATCGGCGACGCCCGGGCCCAGAACAGCGGTGTCGCCGGGGTGTTGGTTGGAGAGCAGGGCTTGCTTGCTCTGGCGGTAGTGGTTCATCGTGCCGTGCCAGTCGAGGTGGTTGGGCGAGAGGTTGGTGACCACGGCGACGCGGGGGGCGAATCGGTCACGAGCGAGCCAATAGAGCATGAAGCTCGAGAGTTCGAGAACAACGTACGCTTCGGTGGGAATCGTCCGCGCGAGGAGAGAGCCCCCGATGTTCCCGCCGAAAACGGCGGCGTGACCGAGATTGGTCAGGGCGTGGTGGATCATCGCGCTGGTGGTCGACTTGCCGGCGGACCCGGTGATCGCGACGACGCGGGAGCGGTCGGGCAGGCCGGCGACGGAGAGGGCGATCTCGGTGGTGATGCGCACGCCGGCGCGTTCGGCGGCGTTGAGATAGACGTTATCCCAGGGCTTGGGGACCGCCGGGTTGGCGATCACGACGTCGGTGTGGGTGAAGTCGGACTCGCGGTGTTCGCCCAACCGCAGCGAGACGCGTCCGGCGTCGATCAGATCGCGGAGCGCATCGATGGAGGCGGCGAGCGAGGCGGCGGGCTTGGTGTCGGTGACGAGGACATTGGCCCCCAGACCGGCGAGGTAGCGGGCAACGCCCACCCCGCCGCCGAACGCCCCCAAGCCCATGACGGTGACACGCGTGCCGGCCCAGTCGCTCATGCGCGAGAGTATCCCGGCGGGCGGATGCCCGCGACGACGCCGGGCCGATCGGAGGCGGCGGGGGGGCCTATCGTGTTTGATGAGCATGATTCGGATGCGACTGGCGGCGGCGGCGTGTGGCCTTGGCGTCTGGGGTGCGGGCTGGGGTGTGGCACAGCCCGGCACCGACGACTGGAAGGCCCAGGAGGCCCCGCTGCTGACGAACCATCGGCAACTGACGTTCCGCGACCGCTTCGTGCGGGCGGGCGAGTCGTACGTGTCGCCGGATGGTCGGTGGGTGATCTTCCAGGCGGTGGAGACCCCCAAGCCGGGCGTCGAGGCGGATCCGTTCTACGCCATGTTTGTCGGCGAGCTTGGGCCCGAGGGGGGGCTCACGAAGATCGAGCGAGTGAGCCCGGCGGGCTCGGCGAACACCTGCGGGTGGTTTCATCCGACACTTCCCGTGCTGCTGTTTGGGAGCACGGTGACCGTGCCGAGGGAGGAGGTCGGCTCCGGTTATCAGCGCGGCACGAGTCGCTATCGCTGGGCCTTTCCCACGCAGATGGAGGTCGTGCTCGGGACGTCGGCGGGGTATGCGGCGTCGCTGGCGAAGCGGGCCTTTTCGGGCGACGAAAGGGCGTTGATCGAGCGGGCCACGCGGGGCGAGGCGGTCTTCTCACGGCCCAACTACGACGCGGAATGCACGTTTGATCCGACGGGGCGCTTCGTTCTGTATGCCCATGTGAACGACGCGCCGGCGGGCTCGGACCCTGCCAATCCGCCCAAGACCGACGCGGATATCTTCATCTTTGATACCAAGACGGGGAAGGACCGGGCGATCGTGGTGGCGCCGGGGTACGACGGCGGGCCGTTCTTCTCACCGGACGGGACGTGGATCTGCTATCGATCCGATCGGCGGGGGAACGACGAGCTGCAGTTGTTTGTGGCGAAGCTGGCGTTTGAGAAGGGTGAGGACGGCGTTGCGGTGCCGGTGGGCATCGAGCACGAGTTCCAGATCACCGACAACGCGCACGTCAATTGGTGCCCGTTCTACCACCCCTCCGGGGAGTTTCTGGTGTACGCGACGAGCGAGGTGGGGCACACGAACTACGAGGTCTTCGCGGTGAAGCTGGACAAGGCGAGGTTCGACGAGGCGATCGCGCGGGCGGGCGGGGCGACGCGGCACGTCATCGCCGATCTGCCGCGTGCGAGGATCACCCACGCCGCCGGGGCGGATGTGCTGCCGGCGTTCACGCCCGACGGGAAGCGGATGATCTGGTGCAGCCAGCGGGGCGGGGCGATCGAGGGCGAGGCCAGGCCCAGCAGCCAGGTCTGGATCGCGGACTGGAACGGCACGCCATTCCGGTGAAGGGGGCTCACGATGACGTCGGCGGCCATCAAGACACTGTGCGACCAGATCGTCGATTACGCCGGGCTCTTTCCGCCCGCAAAGCTCGACATGAGCCCGGCGGTAGAGGCCTACGCCCGCGAGAAGGTCGGGCTTCATCGCTGGATGCTCGGGCGGTTCGTCTGCCCGGCGTCGCGGCTCGCGGAGCTTTCGCGAGCGGGCGCGGCCCTGATGCCCGGAACCTTCGCCACCAGCGGGTATCGTGAGTACGCAGACAGCGTTGAGCCATGGCGGATCACCGTGCTGGCCGACTCCGTGACGGCGCAGGACCCGGTGGGCGGGCTCGAACGCGACATCGCGGCGATCATCGATTTCAACACGCGGCACGCCACGGAGGATCAGGGGCTTGCGCAGGCGGATTGCATCGAGCTCAAGCCCCCAACGCCCGACTTTGTGGACGAGGCCGCGGAGCTGATTCCGGAGGACCTCTACCCGTTCTTCGAGTTGCCGGGGGGCATTGATCCGCGTGGATTCGTGGCGGCGCTCGCGGGCGCTGCGGCGGGCGCCAAGATCCGCACCGGGGGCACCACGCCCGAGGCCTTCCCGTCGGCGGAAGTGGTCGCGGAGTTCATCCGGGCGTGCGTCGCGGCGGAGGTGCCTTTCAAGGCGACCGCCGGGCTTCACCATCCGCTGCGGGGCTCGTTCCCGCTGACGTACGAGAAGGGCTCGGCGTGCGCGGAGATGTTCGGGTTTCTCAACGTGTTCGTGACCGCGGCACTCGCCAAGGCCCATCGGCTCGACACCCCCACGCTGGTGCAGTGCCTGACCGAACGTGATCCATCGTCCATCGCCGCGACAGACGACGGACTCCGCTGGCGCAAGCTTGTCCTGAGCGTGTCCCAGCTCTCGGCCGCACGTGAGGGCCTGGCGCTTTCCTTCGGGTCCTGCTCGTTCGATGAGCCCGTGCGTGAACTGACCGCGCTCGGGCTGCTCTGATCGATCGAGTCACTTGCCCGAGCTGCTCGCGTCCGGCGGTCGCTCCGACGCGATCCGGCGCTGGAGCCTGCTCCACCTCTGCCTCAGGGACGCCTCAGACAACCCGAGCGTGACGGCGATGGCCGACCATTCGAGCCCGGCGGCCCTCAGACGGGCGATCTCGGCGTCCTCGGGGCTGAGCCGGCGTGCCAGCGTCTCGCCCGCTTCGCGGGCTTGCGTCTGCATCGACGCGGTCGGCCCGCTGTGCGGCGCCAGCTCGCCGTCGATGAATCCCGCTCCTTCGGCCGGGGTGCGTTTGAGCGTCTGATCGTGCCGCGCCAGTTCGGCGAGCTTGGATCGCACGACCCGCTGCAGGTACGCGTGCAACGCCTGCTCGGAATCAAAGGCCAGAAGCCCACGAGCGGCGTCGTCGACAAAGCTCTTGGCGATGCTCTGGCAGACATCCGCCGACTCGCGATGGTCCCGAAGTCGATCACCCATGCGGGCACGGACAAAGATCCGTACGAGCCGGAGCAACTCGGCGTAGGCACGATCGCGGGCGCGGTCGTCCGGGTCTCGCCCGAGCAAGGCTTTGAGGTCCACGGCGGGCACTCCCCCAGAATACCACATGTCACACCGGGTCAAAAGGCGCACTGGTTACACTGTGGGAGGGTGTGTTCGAAAGGCACGTCCATGATGATCCGCACCGCCGAAGAATTCGTGGCCGCGCTATGGGCAGCGGGGATTCCCACGCCCGGCGAGGTGATCCGTGCGTGCCGGAGCGGTTCCCGGACGCCGGACTCCGATGGGGGCGGATCCAGCGGAGGTGATTCCGCGGGCGCATACGAGCTGGTGGACGTGCTGGCCGAGGACGCCGAGGTCAGGCGTCGTCGCGGCCTCGATGCTCGGATCGAGGTGTATCTGGCGTCCCATCCCCTCTTGATGGAAGATCATGAGGCGTGCCGGGCGGTGATGATGGTTGAATTGGCGGGTCTGAACGGGCGGAGCGTGGGCGAAGCCGCCGATCGCATCGCCTCGGCGTACCCGTCGCTGGCCGAGGACGCGAGAGCCGTGGCGTCGCTGTGCGGGATGATGGAGGCCGAGCCTCCGAGCGAGCCCGGCGATCGGCTCGGGAAGTACGTGCTGATCGATCGGCTCGGGGCGGGTACGTTCGGGTCGGTGTGGCTCGCGGAAGACACCGAGCTCGCGCGATCTGTTGCGCTCAAGATCCTCCACGAGCAGGCTGGCGAGGACGCGGCCAGGCGGGTGATCGCCGAGGCCAAGTCGGCCGCCGCCCTCGACCATCCGAACGTCGTCAAGGTCCATTCGGCGGGTCGACTGCCCGACGGACGGGCCTACATCGACGCCCAGTTGGTGGCTGATTCCGGCGAGCGCGGGCCGGTGCTGGGCGTGTCGCTCGATCGTCGCGCTGGCTCGTCCATGCCCGCGAAGGATGCCGCCGCGCTGGTGCGTTCAGTTGCCCGAGGTGTCGCGGCCGCCCACGCTCGCGGGATCGTGCACCGCGACATCAAGCCCGCCAACATCATCGTGACCCCCGGCGGGCGTGCCATGCTCGCCGACTTCGGGCTTTCGTCGCTTGCCGGCTCTGGTGGAGGCACCGCGGGAACCCCCGCCTTCATGTCCCCCGAGCAGGCCCGCGGCGAACCGGCCACTCCCGCGGGCGACATCTACGCGTTGGGCGCGACCCTTCGATACCTGCTCACCGGAGCCTTGGCCGTTGTGCCCAGCGGGAGGTCGGGCGGGTCCGACCGCGACGACGTTCTGGCACAGGTGCGCGAAGGCAAGGTCGATCCGCTCGCCGGGCACCCGGGCGTGCCGACGACATTGGCGCGGATCTGCGACAAGGCGATGGCGGTCCGGGCGGAGGATCGATACGCCTCGGCCGCGAGCCTTGCGGAGGATCTCGACCGCTACCTCTCGCGTCGTCCAACCGAGGCCGGCCGGGAAGATCGGGTCGTGCGGGCGTTTCTCTGGGTCCGTCGGCACGCGGCACTGGTCACCATCGCCGTGGCCGCCGTGGCTCTCGTGTCGGGCGTGTCGTGGCGGGCGTTCGTGCAGGTCGGGCGGGAGCGCGACGCTGCGCGAGAAGCAGAACGCGTCGCGACACTCAAGTCGCACGAGTCCGAGCAGAACCTCCGCGCGGCACAAGAGGCCGAACGCCTGGCGAAGCGCAAGAGCGCCGAGGCCGAACGCAACGCACGCATCGCCGAGGGCGTCAACCGCTTCATGCAGGACGCGCTGCTGGTGGCGCAGGGGGACAATCGCGGGCGTGACGTGACGATGTACGACGCGATCCTCGAAGCCGCGAGACGGATCCCGCTGACGCTCGACGAAGGCTCGCTCGAGGACGCGGGCGTTCGCCATGTTGTCGGGCGAGTCCTGGGCACGATGGCCGAGTTCGGGCAGGCCGAGGCGTTGCTCCGTCGCTCGTTGGAGATCCGCGAGAAAGAGCTCGGCCCCGACAGCGTGTGGACACAGGCGACGCGGTTCGCTCTGGCCGAGATGCTCTCGTATGCGCACCGCACCGCCGAGGCGGACGCGATCGCCACCCCGCTCGAAGCGGATCTCTCCCGAGTCGAGGGTGAATACGGCGATCTCCTGCTCTCCGCCCGAGACCTGCTGGTGCAGATCCGCCTCGACCAGGGCAGGCTCGACGATGCCGAGAAGCTTGTCCGCTCCAACCTCGAAGTACGCCGAACGGGCGAGCGCACGTCCGAAGACCAATTGGCGACCAGCCTGATTCAGCACGCGAAGATTCTGCGAGCCCGGGGCGACCGCGAGGCGGCGGCGAAGCTCTTTCGAGAGGCGTTGGAGATTCGTGAGCGGCTGTTCAGCGAGGAGTCCTCGCCCGTGGCCGCCGCACTCAACGATCTGGGCGCTGTGCTCGCCGAACTGGGGCGATTCGAGGAGGCCGAGCCCATTCAACGCAGGTCTTTGGGTGTGATGCGAGCAAGGCTGGGCGACGGGCATATCAACACGGTGACGGCGGCCCACAATCTAGCCTGGATGCTCCTGACCAAGAAGAAATCTCCGGCGGACGCGCTCGGGGTCATCGAGCCTTTCGAGATGCCGGCACGAAGTCAGCTCGGTGATAAGCACGAAATGTCCATCCGTGTCACGCAGGTGCTTGGTCGCTCGCTCGCCGCCGCCGGCAGGCATGCTGATGCCATCGGGCCGCTTACGGACTCGGCCAGGCGATCCGAACAACTGGGCGCGCCGGGTCTAGCGATCGACGCCATCGCGAGCCGGGCCGCGGCGGAGTGCTTCGGTGCGCTTGGCGACGCCGAGAAACAGGCCCAGTGGAAGGCTCGTGCGGACGATCGTCTGAAGCGGGCCCGCGAGGCGCAGGGCAGGTAGCCGACGTCATCGTCCGTCGCGTTCGGTCCACTCCTCCGCCGTGAGCGCCCATCGCTCGTGGTCCTGCCACCGCCCCGCGATCCGCAGAAATCGAGGCGAGAGCCCCTCCAGCCGGAACCCGAGCCGCCGCACGAGCGCCCGCGAGGGTTCGTTCGTCGGGATGATGTTCGCCTCGACGCGGTGCAGTCGCATGGGACCAAAGGCCCGCGAGGCCGCCAGCCGGACCGCCTCGGTCATGTATCCGCGGCCCGCGAAGCGATGCCCCACCCAGTAACCCAACGCGGCGCACTGGAACGCACCTCTCGCGATGTTGTTGAGGCTGACTTGTCCGATCAACTCCCCCCGCCCGCGCTGCGACGCCAATCGCACGAGGAATCTTCTCGACTGGGGTGTGCTGGCCGACGACAGGAAGCGATCGAACGCATCCTCCGCGAATCGATCTTCCGCCACACCGCCGTCCCCTTCGATCGTGGGCTCCCAGGGTTCAAGCCACGCCCGCGACTCCTCGCGCAGCTTCACATATGCGGGCTTGTCCCGCCCGGTTGGTTCCACCAGAATGACCTGCGGAGGCCTCATCGCCACGACCATATCACGCCCGCTTGACGCCTGCGGCGGCGGGTTCTACCCTCTGTACGTCTAGGAGTACGCGTTGAACCCCACGAGCATGAAAATGCGAATGCACATGGCCATGCGAGCCCCCGCGGGCGGCGCGTGCACCAGTGTGTTCTGAGTAGGGCTTCCGCGAGACCTTCTCCAAACCACTGAAGAACGCCGCCCCGGGGGTCACGAGCCTCGCGGGTTCTTGCCGTTCCTTTCCATCTCATCCAGGTCGCAGTTGAATCCCCGGCCGGTGCCCGGGGCGGAGGTCTCTCCATGTCTGTTGATGCTGTCGCTTCTCTCGCCACACGATGCGTCCGGGGCGGGCTCGTGCCCGATCCCACGACGGGCGCTATCACCACCCCGATCATCCAGTCCGCGACGTACGTCCAGCAGGCCGTCGGCGTCGACAAGGGGCACACCTACAGCCGGGCGAGCAACCCCACGGTCTCGGCGCTCGAGGCCGCGCTGGGATCGCTCGAGTCCGCCTCGACCGCGTGCTTCGCCACGGGGCTCGCGGCGATCCACGCTCTGTTCCTCGCCACGCTCAAGGCAGGCGACCACGTTGTCTGCTCGGAGGTGATCTATGGCGGGACGTATCGCCTGCTCAAGGAAGTGCTCGCGAACCTCGGCATTCGATCAACCTTCGTCGATACCGCGGATCTTCAGGCTCTCCGCGAGTCGATCCGCGAGAACACCCGACTCGTGCTCATCGAGACGCCGGGCAACCCGACGCTCCGACTGACCGACGTCGCCGCCGTCGCGAAGATCACCAGGCCCCGCGGCATCCTTCTCGCTGTCGACAACACGTTCCTCACGCCCGTGGGGCTCCGTCCGCTCGACCTGGGCGCCGACGTGTCGGTCTATTCCACGACCAAGTATCTTGAGGGTCACAACGCCACGGTCGGCGGAGCCCTGACCACGCGTGATGCCGCCCTGCTCGAGCGGTTCACGTTCATCCGCAAGTCCGTCGGTTCGATCCAGGCCCCGCAGGACGCGTGGCTCACCATCCGCGGGCTCAAGACGCTCGCGGTGCGCCTCAAGGAACATTCCGCGAACGCCCAGGCCGTCGCCGAATGGCTCGAAGCACACCCCGCCGTCTCTCGCGTCTGGTACCCCGGGCTGGCCTCGTTCCCGCAGGCCGACCTCGCCCGCCGCCAGCACCACCTTCACAGCGGCATCATCGCCTTCGAGGTCCACGGCGGCGTCCACGCCGGTGTCGCCGTGCTCAATTCCGTCCGGCTCATCAGCCTCGCCGAAAGCCTGGGTGCCGTCGAGAGCCTCATCACGCACCCCGCCACGATGACCCACGGCAGCGTCCCGCGCGCCGAACGCGAACGCATCGGCATCTCCGACGGCCTGATCCGTCTGTCCGTCGGTCTCGAAGGTCCCGCCGACATCATCGCCGACCTGCAGCTGGCTCTCTCGCACGTTCCGATCCACTCCGCGACAACACAGCCGGCCGTCGCAGGAGGTGCCTCGTGGTGAACTCCTTGACCGTGCTCAAGTTCGGGTCTTCGGTCCTTCCGACGGAAGAGGCCTTGCCCGTTGCCGTTCGCGAGATCACGCATTGGGTCGAGCGTGGGCACAAGGTGATCGCAGTTGTGTCGGCCTTGGGTGAAACGACCGACCGCCTCCTCGCCCGGACGTCGCGTTACGCCGCCGCGTGGCGTCCCGCGGATGAGGCCGCCGTTGCCGCGCTGCTCGCCACGGGCGAAGCGACCACGGTCGCTCTCCTGGGCCTCGCTCTCGCCGCGGCCGGCCGCCCCGCCAACGTGCTCGACGCCGCCGCCATCGGGCTCAAGACCGAAGGGCCGCTGCTCGACGCCCGCGCGATCGACGTCGATCGTGGTGCTGTTCATCGTGCACTCGCCGATCGGCCCATCATCGTCGTCCCGGGATTCCTCGGGCGCGACGACCGCGGCCGAACGACGCTCCTGGGTCGAGGCGGCTCCGACCTGACCGCACTCTTCCTCGCCGGTGAACTCCTCGCCGACCAGTGCGTGCTCCTCAAGGACGTTGACGGCCTCTACGACCGCGACCCCTCCGAAGACCCCGCGAACGCCCGCCGATACCTCCGCGCCAACTACGAGGACGTGCTCCGCCTCACCGGGGGCATCGTCCAGCACAAGGCCGTCCGCTACGCACGCGACCGCCGCACCCAGTTCACCGTCGCCGCTCCGGGGCGATTCGAAGGCTCGCTCATCTGGGGCGGCGACACCGTGCTCGATCGCGACCCTGTCGAAACCTCTTCCCGCGTTTCCCTCTCGAAGGAGGCCCGCCCATGAACTTCACCACCCGCCTCGTCGCCTTCAACGCCGCCCCGCGCGATCCCTTCCGTCCGACGGCGACGCCCATCTACCAGACCGCCACGTTCGAGCAGGACGATGCCTCCGCGTTCGGCACCTACGACTACTCCCGCAGCGGCAACCCCACCCGCCGCGTCCTCGAAGACCTCGTCGCCGACCTCGAAGGCGGCTGCCGGGGCTTTGCCTTCGCCTCCGGGCTCGCCGCGATCACCGCCGTCACGCGTCTCCTCAAGCCCGGCGACGAACTGCTCGCCTGCGAAGACCTGTACGGCGGGTCCTTCCGTCTCTTCTCCCGCATCCTCGCCGAGCGTGGCATCCAGGTGCGCTACACCGACCTCTCCGGCGACAATCCCGTCCCCGTCTCTCCCGCGACGCGCCTTGTCTACGTCGAGACGCCCAGCAACCCGCTGCTCAAAGTCTGCGACCTGCGTCGAATCGCCCGCGACACCCACGCCGCCGGAGCCAAACTCTGCGTCGACGGCACCGCGATGACGCCCTACCTCCAACGTCCGCTGGAACTCGGCGCGGACATCGTTCTGCACTCGGCCACCAAGTACCTGTGCGGGCACGCCGACGTCACCGCGGGCGTCGTCACCGTGAAGGACCAGTCCCTCGCCGAGCAGATCGGCTTCATCCAGAACGCCGAGGGTGCCGTGCTCGGCCCGCAGGACTGCTTTCTCCTCCTCCGCGGGATCAAGACGCTCTCGCTGAGGCTCGACCGCCAGCAACGCACCGCCCAGGCGATCGCCGAGTGGCTCGCCGCTCGGCCCGACGTCACCAAGGTTCATTTCCCGGGTCTTCGCGCCCACCCCGGGCACGACCTGCACCTCTCCCAGGCACTCGGGCCCGGCGCCGTCGTCACGTTCGAAACAGGCGACCCCGAGCGTTCCATCCGCCTCGTCGAGGCGCTCCAGATCTTCTCAATCGCCGTCTCTTTCGGCAGCGTCGGCAGCTGCGCCACCGTCCCCTGCCGCATGAGCCACGCACCCATCGCCAACGCCGACGCCCGCATAGCCCGCCCCGCCTCGACACCACCGCCCGACCTCATCCGCCTCGCGGTCGGCATCGAGGACGCCGCCGACCTCATCGCCGACCTCGCCCGCGCCTTCGAATCCACCCGCGAGCACCTCGCCTGTCGCAGCCGCGCCGTCCAAGGAGTCTGTCCATGAACCTTGCCGCTTCCCGCATCGCCATCGTCGGCGTCACCGGCGTCGTCGGACGCGAGATCCTCGCCATTCTCGAATCCCTCGCCGTTCCGCCCTCGGCGATCCTCCCCCTCGCCTCCCCCAAGTCCGTCGGCACCAGAATTCCCTACTCGGGCTCCTCGATCGAGGTCCGCGAGGCGACGCCCCAGTCGTTCGTCGGTTGCCGGATCGCGCTCTTCGCCTCCTCGTCCGCCGTCGCCCGCGAACTCGCCCCGCACGCCGTCGAGGCCGGCGCCACCGTCATCGACAACTCCAGCGAGTTCCGCATGAGGCCCGGCATCCCGCTGGTCGTGCCTGAGATCAACGGCCGATCCGCCCTCCGCGCCTCCCCCGCGCCCAAGGTCATCGCGAATCCCAACTGCTCGACGATCATCCTGCTCACCGCGATCGATCCGCTCCGCGACGCCTTTGGCCTGCGGTCCGTGCATGTCGCCACGTACCAGGCGGTCTCAGGCGCAGGCCGCGCGGGCCTCGACGCCCTCAAGGCCGAGTCCGAGGCCGCGGTACGCGATGGGTCCCCGGCCCGAGCCCAGGACTCCCCTTTCGTCGAGCCCTGCTTCTTCAATGTCTTCTCGCACAATTCCGCCGTCGATCCGTCCACGGGGCTCAACGGCGAGGAACGCAAGATCATCGACGAGTCCCGCAAGATTCTCGGGCTGCCCGACCTCGAACTCACGCCCACCTGCGTCCGTGTTCCCGTGGAACGCGCCCACAGCCAGGCGATTTCGCTCCGCCTTGAGCACAAAGCCACCGAGGCCCAGGTCCGCGAGGCCTACGCCGCCCACGCCCAGTCCGACGTCATCCGCATCGTCGACGACCGCGCCGGCAATCGCTTCCCCACGCCGCTCAAGGCCGCTGGGCAGGACCCCGTTCTCGTCGGCCGCATCCGCCCGGACCCCGCCCACCAGGCGGTTGTCAGGGCGCAGGTAGCAAAACCTAAAGCCAGCCCGCC
>ERZ761603.796-NODE-796-length-25129-cov-15.585746_pt1 | contig 25129 bp, 33 predicted proteins | sample MGYA00511879_ERZ761603 | MGnify/ENA primary metagenome ERZ761603 (study PRJEB28899, sample SAMN02850040) | bioreactor sludge metagenome | biome: EBPR Sludge; feature: EBPR Bioreactor; material: flocular biomat | place: Australia: Thorneside Wastwater Treatment... | reverse complement strand
ACGCGGGACTAGGCGACGATCGAGAGCGCCGACGGCATGCGGCGGCGCGGGCGCCTCATCTTGGGCGCCGGATGCTTGCGGATGTATGTCAGGATTCGCTCAGCCTTGGCCATCGTCACCGGCCGACCGGCCCGGACGCGGCTGACCATGCTGCGGTCGCCGTCGACCTCGATGCCGAGGTTCGTCGGCGGCATTCCGGTCGCCTTCAGGTAGGCCTCGATCTCGGCCCGGAGATGCTTCATGATGTCCATGCGCCCACCTTAGTCAAACGGGCTTTACTCGTCAACACCCGTGTGACTTATCAACAGCTCGCGCATAAAAATTGGGGATTATCCGGTTGACAAACCCACGAAATTGACCCATATATCCATCAGAACAGAGATGGAAATGTGTCATGTCGGTGCTCAATCAGCCCTATTTTCACGATGAGGCGGCGGCTTTCGCGAAGCTCGAAGGCGTGCTTTGGCCGAATGGTCCCGTATGTCCCCATTGCGGGAATGCCGAGCGGATCTACGATCTGAAGGGCGTGCGCTCGAAGCCGAGCAAGAAGAACCCCGAAGGCCTCGTTCGCCACGGCCTCAAGAAGTGCAGCAAGTGCCGCCAACAGTTCACGGTGCGCGTGGGCACGGTGTTTGAGAGCAGTCACGTCCCGCTGCACAGGTGGTTTCAGGCCGTGCACCTTCTCTGCTCCAGCAAGAAGGGCATTAGCAGTCACCAGCTCCACCGGGTCTTGGAGATCACCTACGAGGCCGCGTGGTTCATGAGCCATCGCATCCGCGAGGCCATGCGGACTGGCGACCTTTCCGTTCCGATGGGCGGCTCCGGCTCCAGCGGGATCGTGGAGGCGGACGAGACTTTCATCGGCCGGAAGAAGGACAAGCCCGTGCGCCGTGGCGCCGGTCACAAGCATGCGGTGCTGTCCCTCGTGGAGCGCAACGGCCGCGTGAAATCGGTGCACGTGGACGATGTGAAGGCATCCACCCTGGTGCCGATCGTCAACGAGAACATCTCCAAGGAGGCGCGCGTCATGACGGACGACGCGGCCACCTATTACCGCAAGCTCCGTGGCTTCCGCAGTCACGAGACGGTCAATCACGCGGCAGAAGAGTACGTGCGCGGCGACGTTCATACCAACACCGTCGAGGGTTATTTCTCGATTTTCAAGCGCGGCATGAAGGGCGTGTACCAGCACTGCAGCGAGAAGCACCTGCACCGCTATCTTGCCGAATTCGACTTCCGCTACAACAACCGCTCTGCCATGGGCGTCGAGGACGCAGAGCGCACGGAGCGGGCGATGAAGGGCATCGCGGGCAAGCGCCTGACGTACGAGGGAAGCTGACGCGCCCGAAGAAATAGGTCTCGCAGCCCTAGGCCTTTGACGGCCACCGCCCTGGGGGCGGGTCCACTACCGAGGTAGTGGCTTCGGGCTGCGAGAGTAACACTAGTATACGATTCGATTCGGCAAATTTCAAGTGTCAAGTGAGAACATTAACCGAACGCGCGCGTCACCGACGAAGCTGCCGATGCCAGACCGTGAACTTCCCGGAGATTGCTGTATCGACGTTTACATATTTGATTCTCGCCCTACGCAACACATGGTCTGACAGTTCGCATTTTGCGGGTGAAGCGTCAGTTGCGGTGCGGTGCCCATTGAGGCTGAACAGAAACGCACCAAGCAGCACATCAACGAGTTGAAGGACTGGGGTGGAATGTGACTGCCGAAAATGAAGCCGGCGATACGGCCAGTCTCTTCTGTCCCCCGTCTTTGCGATGCCTCGGTTCAGAATGGTCCGCACGTCGTCAGTGACGTTTGGCGTCGAGCGATCATCAGGGTAAACGTAAAACAGTCGATCCTTATAGAGGCGCCCGAACTTCATAGCTAGTTGGTATACTTCCTTATTGAACCCGATTTCTCTTGAGCCCTTGTTGTGCGCGGCGTCATTTATCAGCGTTGTGTCGACGATGAGCGAGTGGTAGTGGAGCGGTGCAACGTTCGGCACGCCGTCGAAGAATACGTCAACGAACCGTTTGTAGGCGGGCAATTTAGACTTTGAGACCTTGACCCACTTCATTTCGCCAGTAGGAAGCTCCGGTAGTCGGGCAGCCGCGAGGGCGGCTTCAAGTGATGCGCGTTGCTGCACGTGCACTATGATGCCAGCTAGACCCAAGTACCTGTGCTTGGTCTGACTGGATTCGTCGATGTAGATTTCGCTGATCTGGTCAGGCGTCGGCTTGATGCGAGGCGACAGAGATTTCATGGCAAAAGCACCAACGAACGGCCGCCGCAGCCAGCGCGAGCGCTTTGAACAAGCTGCTCGTGATGTCGGGGCGGAAGAGGACGAGGCGGGGTTCGAGAGACGACTCAAGGCGGTCGCGAACGGCCCTACGTCCACAAGCGCGAAAAAGGCTCCAAGAAGCGGGAAGGGCGAGCGAAAGTGATGCGGCCTGCATGGTGCGACCCTTCGCACTGCTGAGGCCCGGCGCGTTGACAATTACGCGCGAATGCGCTTGTGTCGCGCTGCTACTGACGTTCCCGCGCCGAGCCCTCGGTTTCGGGAACCACGGCCGCAGAGGCGCCAACCTCTGCGGCCGTTTTGATTCGAACCGAACGATAGCCGAAGGTCAGTCCAGAGTCGAATCCTGGACCCTATATGTTCTCAGGCCGTGGGTTTGTCAACCGGATAATCCCCTAAAAATTTGGCTCGTTGAACTTTTGTGGTTGACAGGTAAAATGCATTAGACCATTGTCCATCCATCAGGACGCGAGAGGGTGCCACGCCAGATCCCGGCCTGATCCATGCGGGGTAGGAGCCCGGCTGCCGAGTGGCAACACCAGAGGGGCGGCAGCCGGGAACCTCGCGAACGGGCACAAGGGGCGAGCCGATGATCTTTCAATTCAGCTTCGATTGGGCAATCCAGGGCGTCGTCGTGGCGCCGGACATCGAGGGCGCGGCCGAGATCGAGTTCGGTCGCGACGGGGGCTGGAGGGTGGCCGGCATTGAACTCCTCGAGTTCAATAGCGATCGGTCCGTGATCATCCCGGATGATCACCCCATCTGCCGCGACATCAAGCTCTGGCTGCTGAAGAACAAGGTCGACGAGATCGACGAGGCGGTCGGCGCCGAGCTTCCCCGCAACGATCCCCACGCCGAGCACCGTCATTCGGTGCGGGAGCTGGTGTGATGGAGAGCTGGGTAGAGACGGCCTGCGCCGTCGTAAATGGTTCCAGGCGCGACAGCACCATGCGCCCCGCAGATGTCGCTGCTTTGGCTGTCAGGTGGCAAGACGTCATCCCCGATATCGCTCAGGGCGCCTCGGACGCCATCACTCGGATCACGACTGGCGCGCATGACGACTACATCCGCCGTCTGCCGCATGTAGGGGGCATCAATGTCCGCTGACGTGATCGACCTCCGCCCGATCCTCGCCCGAGAAATCGGCGGCGCAGACGAGAAGGCCGCCGCGAAGCGGCTTGCGGATCGTGTGTTCGCCGGGGCGATTGCTGAGCTTGATCGAGCCTACGGCCGCGAGTACCGCCGGCTCCGGCTCCTGCAGACGCTTTACGCCATGGACAGGGCAGAGGAGATCGCCCGTGGCTGACCGCCAATCCGACGACGGCCGCACCGTCACCTACACCTTCAAGCGTGGCGATGAGCACGTCGGCTTCGCTCTGCTCTCATCTCTCATCGCCTGGATTGCATGCGCGGCCGCTGTGCTGCTGCACGTCGCCGGTGCGGGCCAATTCATCGCGGACAGACTCGCGCTGATCGCAACCGGCATATCTGGGCTGTTCTGGGGCTTCTACATCCTCATCATTCATCTGACGGACGGGAAGTGAAAGGCGCATGCGAGCGTGGTGGAAACGGTAGACACAGCCGGGCTTATACCATGGCGGGAGTACCGCCCGAAACCCGGATTGGCCAGCAAGTCGAACCGTCATTAACGGCGACCGTCTCGGGTTCCAACTCTACGAGACAGCGGGTGGGTCCGATGGAGGGAGGGAATGCGGGTTCAAATCCCGTCGCTCGCATCAGAACTTACGGGTGCATGAGTCCAAGGGGCGAACAATGACCAATGACACGACAATTACTTCTGAGGGGACCGGCGGGGGCGCTGGTGATCCTCGCTCTGGTGGCAGTGCTGGTGATCATGGGGACCGGGCTCGGCGTGATGGCGGCAGTCATCGCACGGGAGATGTTCGGGTGATCCCGCCCGAGATCGTCAAGGCGATTTGCAAGGTGCAGAGCGGCATGCAGGCCGTGAAGCGCGACGGCAAGAACCAGCACGGCGGGTATCAGTTTGCGAGCACCGATGCGGTCTATGCGGCGCTCGCGTTGAAGCTGGCCGAGGTCGGGCTGTCGATCCTCTGCCTCGAGGAGGAAGTGCCCGAGATCAAACGCACCGAGAGCAACGGGAAGACCGTCCAGTGGGGACGCTTCGTGTTCCGCTTCATCCTCGCCACGGAGCAGGCGACGTGGAGCGATCCGCGCTGGCGCCGGACGCTGTACCTGCAGATCACCGGGCCGCAGAGTTTCATGGCGGCGCAGAGCTACGCAGAGAAGGCACTGCTGCGGTCGCTGTTCAAGATCGCAACCGGCGACATCGACCTCGACGCGATGCCGCAGGCCGAGACGGAGGAGCAGCAGGAGGCGCTCGTCGGCAACGGCCGCAAGCGCAAGTCCAGCTCGGCGGCAAAGAAGGACGGCACGACGGATACGTTCAACGGGCTGCGTGCTGCGATCTCATCGGCGCCAAGCCTCGACGACCTGATCACCCTCAAGAACGAGAACGCGGAAGTCATCGCCGAGATGCCGGAGCGGTGGGCGTCGCTCATCGACGAGGAGTTCATCAGCAAGTCGGACGAGCTGCGGGCGAGGATGACATGACCACGATCATTTTCCACGTCGACGTGGACGGAACCCAAACGATCTATGCCGACGTCCCGGTTCGGTATCTCCAAATCGAAGAGGCGGCACCGAATGACCGCGTGTACCGGCGACAGGTCATTGCCGCAACGCCAACGGCAATCTCCGCGATGATCGGGGACAGCCCAATCGGGCACGCTGGCGACGACAGGCACGAAGCGCTGTCACGTCGCATCCTTGGCAAGCCGACAGTCGAACTCGTCAAAGGTGACGAGAAATGACCCGCAACTCCACCCGCGACCGTCGAGAGTGCGTCGAGCGTCATTCGTATGAGCGCGGCGGCAAGACGTTCATGCGCTGCCACATCTGCCAGGGCGAGATCGACCTCGCCATCTCCTCTTGGGAGGCGGAGCACCCGGTTCCCTTCGCTCTTGGCGGCCGCGACGTGTGGCCGGCACACTGGCGCTGCCACAAGGCCAAGACGGCCTCGGACGTTTCCGAGATCGCCAAGGGCAAGCGGGCTCGCGAGCGGAACCTCGGCATCATGAGGAGCGCACGCCCGATGGCAGGAAGCAAGGCGAGCGGGTGGCGAAAGAAGATGGACGGGAGCGTGGAGAGACGATGAGCACGACAGCATCCCGGTCATGGATGAAGGCGATCAGGCCGGCAATCGGCCCAGCCCTCGATGATCCACCTACGGCGCCGAAACCCGTGAGCCTCGACACGCTCGCTGCCGCCATCGTCAGAGCGAGGAACCTTCGCGTCCAGGCAGAGTGCATGGTCGAAAAGGTCATCAGCACGATCGAACAGACCATGGCCGCGCTTGAGCTTCAGAAACAGGAGGCCGAGCGCGGATTGGGGGAAGCCCGACGGATCGAGCTGGAAGAGATCGCCCGGTTCGTCTCGGAGTGCAAAGAGCTTGGCGTCAAAGCGGAGGACATCGCGTCATGAGTGAGATCAGCTTCATTATGTCCGTCATCGCCCTTGTGCTCGCCACCGTCGCGGCGGCGGCTGTGTTCATGGTGGTGTGATCATGAAGCGGCTCATCATCCCTATCCTTTGCACGATCGTCAGTGGGGTTGTCGCCATGCTCAACCCCGCTTGGTATTCGTGGCTCGGATTTGGGTATACGTCGGGTGTGCTCTTCTGCAGCCTGATCGAAGTGCTCTTTGAGGAGAGCTGGCGCCGGAGGCTCATGAAATGAGAGCCCGCCACGATCACTGCCCCGAGTGCGGGTGCGATCTGGCGCCACGAAAACGGCGCTCGGTCCCGGACCATAGGAGGCTGTTCGCGCTCATCAAGCAAGCCTTCGATAACTGGCCGGAGGCGCACGAGTTCACGCCAGAAAACCCGGAGCACCTTCGCGCGTGGCTCGTGTGCAAGGCGGGCTGGAAGGACGCGACCGCCTACGACCTCGGGGAGCGCGCAGACGCGGATGTCGTCGCGCTCGCGCTCGAGGCTGCCATCAAGGCAGCGAAGGGAACCGGATTCGTCCGCGTCGTCGGGCGCAGCGTCGCCGTGATCACGCCGAAGAGCATGGATTTTCGCGCCATGGGGCAGCAGGAGTTCGGGCTGCTCCGGGACGCGATCACGGACATCATCACGGCGGAGACCGGGATAGAGGCGGAGAGGGCGGCGGCATGAGCAACGAACTGAATCAGCCTGACGAGGAGATGAGAGGATGACCTGCTCGACGTGCCGATACTGGAAGGTGCTCACGTCGGCCACACAGCCCGGATCACCTGCCTCGCCACCGGAGAAGCCGTCGCAAGGCCGGTCAGCGCCCAGATCACCGCGACGATCCAGGTAATCGGGTGATACAGAGCCCGATGGATCATCGTCCGGGCAGCAGCTTGGACATCATCTCTAGGGCCTCGGGACTGATGCGGCCGAGTGCTCCCAGCACCAGCAGCACCACGATCCCGATGATCTGGAGCCATGGCCATCGCCCGATGTCCGGGAGCTGGCGCCGTTCGAGCTCGGCCAGCCTGTCCTGGTGATCGTCCAAAGTCTCCTCCACCCTGGACTGGCGCCAGTGCAGCATGCCCGGCTCTGTTGGGTTCAAGGTAGGAGGCCACTCGCCGGAGTGCCGCCGATGTCTGAGGGTCATTCATGCTTTCGCCTTCGGTGCCGCCTTGCTGGGGGCTGCGGTCGCCGGAGGCCAACAATTGGCAGTGTAGACGACCTGTTTGCCCTGCTTGAGGGTGTCATAGGCGCTGTTATGAGCCGCCACCTGCTTCTGCGTCTCGCAGGTGTCCTTCGGGCTGGCCTGGATCGGCTTGAAGCTCTGCAGGCTCGAGTCAGTCGACACGCTGATAGGGGTCGCGCACGCCCCCAGCGCCAGAGAGAGAGCGAGCGCGGGCAGTGTCGGCAGCTTTCGCATTGTCCTTGGCCTTCTGTTCGATCTTGACGACGACCCGCTCGGCGCCGATGCGCTGCTGCTGCAGGCCATACAGCTTCAACGCGACAAACCCGGCGAGCACGGCCGCAAGGCAGCGGCCTAGAAACGTGCCCCACAGCGACGCTTTCAGCGCCGCGAGAACTGCTCCCATCATGCTGCCCCCTTGGTCGCGCCGCTCGGCGTCGAGCGCCCAGCGGCGACATCCTGCTTTTTCAACTCCTGGAACACCTGCGCCGCGACGTACATGACGACGCATCCCACCACCATCACATGCACGCCGTAGGCCTTGGCGAAGCCGGCGATGGCATCGGCGTAGCTCTTGGTGGCCGTGATGTTGTCGAGGCCGGCCCAGGCCAGCGGCGTGCTCGCGATCGTCACCTGCAACGCCTTGATGCGCTCGGCGAGGGAGAACGTGCGGGAGGTCTCTGAGTTGACGACCGGCGTTGCCGGCGGCGTGACGGCCTGCGGCATGCGCGCCGCCTGAACGGCGGCCCCGAATACCTCCGCCTCGCGTGCGCGGCGCCGGACGAGGCCGGCGAGTTCGACGCCGGCAGCCTTCGTCCACTTGCCGAACTGGCCGCGCGCGCCCTCGTAGTCGCCCGCGTTGAGCAGTTTGAGCAGCGTGGAGCCGCCGAGAGCGCCAGAGCCGACGTTGTAGGAGAAGCTCACGAGCGCGTCGTACTGGCCCTGCGTCAGCGGAACGGTGACGAGGCGCTGCACGGCGGCCGCGTGCTTCTCCATCTCGGTCGCGAGCATGGCCTTGCCCTCGGCCTCGGTCACGATCATCCCCTCGGAGACGCCTTCCGTGCAGCCGGCGTAGATCGTCCAGACGCCGGCCGGGCAGCGATAGGCCTTGTATCTGCCGTCTGGCATTTTCTCGTGGAGACCTTCGAACTCGATGATGAGGTCGAGCCCCTGCGTCGATAGCTTCATCATGCCCCCCTGAGCGCGGCCATCGCCGCCGCTGCTGCTGCTGCCTGCGCCGCTGAAACGTGCTCGATGAGCTGTTGCACCGTGACGCCTCTCGCCTTGGCGATCGGCTCGAGCTCGGCGCGGGCCTTGGACGCCTCCGCCGCCTCGGCATTCGACGCGGTGAAGCAGAGCCACGACAGGTGGCTCGCCGCCTGCATTTCGATGAGCTGCTGCTTGAGGGCGGCGATCTCGGTGTTGACGGCGCTCGTGTCGGCCTGTTCGACGACGACGGTTGCCGCAGGTGCCGGGCGCGGCATCTCGTCGATCACCTGATAGCCGACGATGACGACGCCGCGGGCCTGGTCGAAGTCGTACTTGGGCAGCCGCGCCTGGTTCGGGCCGATCTCTGGCTTCGGCGCGAACGCGACCGGCATCCGCTTGCACTCGGGCGGGAGGGGCTGGGTGTCCTCGGTGCTTTCGAAGCGGAGGATTTCAGAGCCGCGGAGGATTGCGAATTTCCACATCGGACGTTCTCGTCGTTGGTGGCAATTACTGCTTGAGAGCGACCATGGCGGCGCGGAGCGCGGTCGTCGCCGCCTCATTCGCCCGCCCTTCGCTGCGGTCAATCAGGATGGCGAGCAACGCCTCGTCCGTGACGCCGTTTCCGCTGACCGTTCCGAACTCCCCGCTGATGAAGTCGAGCAGGAAGAGGCAGCCGTTCGGTCCCATCACCCTGTAGCGATAGACCATGCCATCGTCGCCTGGGTCGGCGAGCGCGTGCACGATCATCTCGTTGTTGCGGACGTCGCCCTTGTGGTCGGTGAGTTCTTTCATGCGGACGTCTCCTGCTTTCGAATTTCTCTGGTCTCGGCTAGCAGCGCGGCGCCGTTGGCGCGCATTGCCGCCTGCTGCTCCGTTAGCAGACGTTTCAGATCAGCTCGCGCCTTGTCCCGTTCGATCGCCAGGTTCACGCACCTCGCCTGCAGCGCCTTCGTTTGTTCGACGAGTTCGTCGAACATCGTTTGGCCCTCGTTAACGCCCTGCCCTGATGTCTCGCCCATGGTTGCCCTCAGATTGCTGCGAAGACCGGCACGTAGTAGGCTGTCGTGCCGATGTAGAACTTGATGAACCCTGCACTGTCACGGTTGGTCGCGTCGTCGAACTTGATCGTTCCGACGCCCGTCGACCGGGCAGCAAGATCGCTGGTGCCAGACAACGAGATGTAGCCCGCCTTGCCGCCGTGGTCGGACTGCGCCGACAGCTCACCCGCGCGCACCTTGGCCGTCGCGGTAGCACCGGAGACCTGCATCTCGAGCTCGGTGCCAGACGTGTTCTGGAAAAACCCGACCGCGTTGTTGCCGCCGACCAGGATGCTGTTCGTGCCGTTAGTGTTGAAGATCTGGAAGTAGCCCAACGATTGCGAGGTCAACAAGCGCCCGATCTCGTTGGCGGTCGAATGCACAGTAAGGTCGATGGACGGCCCCGTCATTCCAACGGCAATTCTGCCGCTCGGGACGCTCAGGCTTCCCGTCGTCACCTGCAACTCGGTCAATGCGTTGTTGTGAGTGAGGACGACGTTACCATTGTTAAAATTGATCGTTCCGCCCGCCTTCAGGAATGCGTTGCCCCATTTTTTGGTGCCGCTGCCAAGGTTCGAGGCACCGTCCGTGGCAGAGGCCACCATGGCGTCGAAATAGTAGGCGACAGACGCGCCTCGGAAGGAAAGTTGGTTTGTTCCGTGCTCAATCGTCACGTCGCCGGAGTTGAAGTCAATCTGGGCCGTGGCCGAGAGGTAAAGGCGCGAGAAGCCCTGGCCGGCCTGCCCAAGGGCGTCCGCCGCGTTCGAACTCGGCAGCCAATAGCCGACGCCCGCCGTCGCCCCAGGCATCGTCACGCCCCCAAGGATCATCGTCGAAGGCTGAACGACGATGAACTTGGTCCCGGTCGAGCCTGATCCTGCGCCGGCGCCGCTGAACGTGACGCCAGCCAGCGTCAAGCTGCCGCCCTGGTTGCTGCAGAAAGCGGTGAACGTCGCTGCCGACACCGCGTAGCTCGACGTCCCCGCGCAGATGAGGCAGCTCTCGCTCGCAATGTACCAGTGGTAGGCATACGACGTGCCGGAGATGGCGACGCTTGCCCCAGTCACGTATCCGACCGATCCTCCGTTGACCGCGGAGACGTGGATGCCGCCGGCGCAGTCGCCGAAATCGACGTTCCAGACATCGACGATGCCGTGCTGCGATGCGGAGATCAGCGTTGCGCCAGACCCGGACGCCTGCTTGAACCTGAACCCGTTCAGGATGACGCCGGACCAGTCGCGGGCCGTGAAGCAGGTTTGGCCGGCGGCGCACTGCCACACACAGTTTGACGGCGTCGCGCCGTCGCCAGCAATGTAGATCACATGGTTGCCCATCAACCGCTTGGTGTGGACGACGTTGTTCTCTGTGAACGTGCCGTTGGCGACCTGGATCGTCGGACCGTTGACGAGGCAGTCGATGTTGGCCTCGATGACATCGATTGCCTTCTGGATCGTCGCGAAGGCGGACCCGCTCGTCAGGCCATCGTTGCTGTTCGAGCCGCTCGCGTGGTTGACGTAGAAGGTGATGGCTGTCCGCGTCTGCCAGCGGAAGCTGTTCTCCACGACCCAGGCATTGTTGATCTGCGTGATCCAGATCGTCTGTGTCGGGTAGAGAGTGAATGACGTCACACCGTCGGGCGCGATCACCCACCCCCTGCTCGACGAGTTCGTGACCTTGAAATTGAACATTTCGTCGAAACCGCTGGCGGCCGGCACAGTCACAGTGCCAGCCGTCGTCACGAGCGAGAAGTGCTTGAGGTTGTCCCCAGTCGAAAGCGAGAATGACGCCGCCTTGTCTTCTTGCGTCATCCCGCCGGGAGCACCCTTGTCGCCTGTTCGCTCCCATATGATCTGCACGTTACCAGACGACAGCGACGTGACGCCGGAGACGTAGGTTACTGCGATTGTATGGAAAGTACCGCTGTCCGTGCTGGCACCGGTAATCTCGAAGCGAGCCTTGTTGGCTGGCGTCGTGATAGACGCCAGCGTCACGTATCCGCGGTGCGCCGTTGTTGTGCTGTCGTCCCACTGCGCAACGGCAGCATCCTGCGCCACGCCGAGTCGGTCCGTGTCGTGAACGTAGAGCGCGGTCGCCAGGGACAGGTTTGCGTTGTTGGCGCGAACCGTACCAGTAGCAGGGGCCGCCCCTATCGACGTCGAGAACGTGTAGTCGAATGACGCTGTAGCAGCGCTACCCGTCGATCCCGTGTCACCCTTGTCGCCCTTCTCGATCACGAGGACGGCGCAGTCGGTGCCGTTGGCGATCGTTCCCGTCGTCGCCAGATAGGTGACGGGGAACGTCCAGTAGCTCCCCTGATCGGTGCCCGCACCCGTGATGCGGAAGGCGTGGAAGTTCTGGGTCGCGCCTTCCTTCGAGATCTTCACGAGCGCGCGATCTGACGACGTGGAATCGTCCCACGTCGCGATGACCGCCCCCATCGACCCGCCGGCCGAGTCCGTCTCGGAAACCGCAAGCTGCGTGATGCTGGCAATAGTGGCGTTGTTGCCGGCGATTTTGCCAGTGCCAGGGTCGCCGCTGGTGGACGTGGACCACTGGTAGGGATAGGCGGCGTCGAGGCCGTCGGAGCCCTGCGTTCCCTGCTCACCCTGCGGCCCCTGCTGCGCGGTCAGCTCAAGGATGTTGACGTAGGCGTAGGTCTCGTACTCGGTGTTCCCGCCGCCCGTGGCGATGTTGAGCGCCTCGCCGAGGTCGCCGGTGTCGGTGTTGCTCTGAGCGTAGTATTCGAGCGTGATCGTATCCGACGCGGCAAGCGTGAACCCTGCGGCACCCGACAGAGTGACCTTCTCGGCCCCGGACAAGGGGTTGTTGATGCCCCGGTAGTAGATCGGGGTGCCCCCGTTCGCGATCTTGAGGCGGATGCCCTGCGTGTTGCCCGCCGACATGAACTTGGCGAATTGGACGTAATAGGTGCCGGCCGGGAGCGTGATTGCGTTCGATGACAGCGAGCACCCGGTAATCGTGTTGGTCGATTGGGTGCCGAGCGTTGCCGTCGTCCATGCCGCCGCTGTGGCCGAGCCTCCCGCCGTGCCGTCCGCGCGCTGGTCGAGGAACAGGGCCTGCTTGAGGGTGGTGCTCGACGGCGCGGTGATGTTGGAGAGGTCGACCCAGGCCGAGCCGCGGAACTGGACGAGCATGTCCTCGTCTTGGACATAGGCGAGCCAGCCGCAATCAGTCGTTGGGCGGAAGCGGATATAGGAGCCGTTGCCGTCGTATCGGGCAAGATCGTGCTCGGCAAAACCGAGAGTAGACCATGCCCCAGTCGGCGTTCCGTTGACGAGGTAATAGGCGCCGGTCACGGGCGACGTTGGGGCCGCTGTCAGGCGATCGGCAATCTTAGGATACCACGCGGGCGCCGTGCTCGACTTGTCCACGGCCACGATGTAGGCCGCAGCTGTGCTGACGATCGTCACAGCCTCGCCGGGCTCGCTCAAAACGATGGTGTCTTGCCCTGGAAGGGTGATGACTCCCGCATTGGCGGTTCCCGCGTGGACCGCAGTCAGAGGCAAGCCGTTGGTGACACCCGTTGCGCTCGGGGCCGCGAGAATGACGTCGCCAGAGGTCGGGTTGATGGACAGCAGCTTGCCGAAGTCGGCTGCCGTCAGGCTGCGGCTCACCGCTTCGACACTGACCGGAGTCAGAGGCGTTGCAGAGCCGCTTCCGCCGAAATCCGACGTGTCCAGAGCGCCAGGGAGATCGTCGTATTCCCACAGCAGTGTCCCATCCGCCTTGAACGCACGCACCTTGTAGGCGCCCGTCCCGAGGTAGCGGACAGGGCAAAGGCCGCCGCCGTCGCCCGTGATCGGCCACGCTGCCGCGGTCGTGAGCCCGCGGTCGGTGAAGACGTCCCGCTGGTCGAGCGTTCCTCCGTCGTAGACACGGATATAGCCGCCGCTTTCGGGGTCTCCCGTCGTGTCGTCGATGCGGTGGCCGGACCACGGGAAAAGCAAGCTGTCAGTCATGGATCATCGTCTCTTGCTGGTAGCGAGAGAGGGGAGCGAACGCGGGTGAACTCAGGTGGATCAGGCGGCCGCGCGGGACCGGGGCTGGCCGCGGATGTTCCTGGTGACGTCGCCGAGCATGGCGTCTGCCGCCGCGTCGGTGAGACCGAACTCGATCATCAGGATGTTGCGAAGCCGGCCCATCCCCTCGCGGAACTCCGGCGTCCAGGCCGTCCGCGCCTTGGGCATTGCGGTGAGCCAGTTCAGGAAGCGATCGGAGGCGAGCAGGCGGGCCATGCCGTTCATGCCGACGGCCTGGGCGATGCCTGCGGGGATGTGAAACATGAGCGTAGCGCCCATGAGCATATTCGGGACGCGGAAAAGATCCAGGCCGCGCCCTTCGATCATGTAGGGCTCGAGCCGACGTGCGATGCGATGGAGGCGCTCGAGCGCGTTGCCGAGTTCGCCGGCGTTGCCTGCGAACATGATCTTTTTGGCTTCGCTCGAAAGGCCGCCGTAGCGCTTCAGGAACTCCGGCATTCCCCCTTCGGCCATGTTGGAGAGAATGGCGCCGGTTGCGCGCTTCACGTCGCCCTTCTCGGTGGCGACGCGGTAGAATTTGCGAAGGAGGTCGATGTCGTGCGTGGAGCGCTGAGCGGCCTTCTGCAGCAACTGCAGCGCCTGTTCCGGGGCCACGTTGTCGCCGAACAGCTTTCTGAGCGTATCGACCATCTCGTCTTTGTGCTTGCCATAGGCGGCATCCACCATCTTCAAGCGGTCGGCGGCCATCGTGTACTCGGGGCCGTACTTGCTCCGCAGCATGGTCTGCAGGTCTTCGGTCATGGCGCCGTTCAGGCGCTGGAGCATCGCCCTGTCGGTAATGTCATCCGGACGGAACGGCGCCTCGGCCGTTCTCCGCACCGTTGTCCGCAGATGCCTTAGCCCCTCGAGAGGCATGTCGCGGCGCAGGTTGCTGCCCTTGCCCTTGTTCGGGATGACACCGAGATGCAACCGTCCAGCGACTTCACCGCCAAGCCTGTTACGCAAGTAATCCCACAGCATTTGCGAGTTGAAGTCGTAGTCCTTCCAGCCTCGCAGCAGGTTTCGGCCGCGCCCCTCGCGGCCGAAGTCATTGATCAACTCCATGACGGCCGTCCGCTCGGAGATGCTCTGCTGAGGGATCTCCACCGTCTTGCCCATCACGTTCACGCGCTTGGGCGGCTGATGCATGACGATCGGCGACATGTAGTTGCCGATCTGGCCTGGAGCGTTTGCTTCGATCTGGCGGTAAGCAGCGTCGAACTCGGTCTTGTAGGAGTGCTCCCGCGAAGCTCCGGGCCGGTAGTGCGGCGAATAGCTCGCCATGTCGGCGTCGTACTTGGCGTCCGCCTCGCGCTGACGGGCGCGGGTTGCGGCATCGGCTTCAGACCGCGCCGTCCCCCGCATGCGGGCGGTTTCCTGAATGGCGCGCTCGTTCTCTTCCGCCAGTGCCCGCGCCAGAGCCTGCTCGCGCGCCGACGTCTCTGCTGACACGCGGCGCTGCGTCGTGGCTTCCTCGGCACGGCGCACTGCGTTGCCGTGCTCGTTCTGGACCATGAGGCGCCAGCCTTCGTCGCGGATGCGCTCACCTTGCGCTTCGAGCTCGCGGATGCGGGTCGCGAGGGCTTCGTAGCGGGCGTTGCTTTCGGCGTAAGGGCGCAGGGCCTCGTCGAACCTTGCGTTGATCTGCTCGTAGCGGCCGCGAACATGCCGCAGGTCATCGACAAGGCCGAGCGCGTTGCGCTGCGGTCCGACGCCCGAATTGATGAAGTCGTCGAGGTTGTGTATTCCGCGCTCGCGGAGGATCCAATAGCTCTGCGGGTCTCGCTGAAGGCTCCGGAAAAGCTCGTTCATGTCCCGCCGGAACGCCGTCTCCGCCTGACGCGCCGCAGGCAGGACGCGCTCGTTGTGGATGCGGGAGACGCCGTCGATCTCCGCTCTGGCGGCTGCGATACGCTGTGCGATCTGCGGATTGATCTCCTCGAGCGTGACGGATTCGAACGGGCGATAATTGGTCCGCACAGGCTCCGGCGGCACATGCACGGCAGGTGTCGGCACGTCGTCGATGGTGAGCGTGCGAGGCTGGACGGGCTGGATCTCGACGGGCGGCACCGGATCGACGCGAGGCCGCGGCGGCACGTAGCCGGGCCCTGTCGGCACATGCGAGATGGCCTCCGCCTCGGCCGGCGTCATGCGGTTGACGACGGCGCCCGGGATCGTGTTCTGATCCAGGCTCCGGCGCAGGAGGCCCTGAACCTCCTGGCCAAGCTCATCGCTTGCCCGGCGTCCGCCGGCCTCTGCGATCGTCTCGCCGATCTGCCCCTCGAGCGCAGTGATCGACCGACGCGCGCTGTTGACGAGCGGCTGACCGACGGCGCTCCCCATCACGGTCTCAGCCGTCGTGCGGATGGTCGGGCTCGACGTCACGGCAGGCGCGAACACGGGCACGCCGGCCTCGGTGAACTCTCCCGCAACGTTCTGGTTGATGGCGGCAGTTTCGACCTGACGCGCTTCGGCTTGCGCGACCCGGGCCGCGCGCCAATCGCCGTAGCGGGCGATGCCCGCGCCGAGACCAGCTCCCAGGCCATACCCGAGCACACCGCCAGTGACGGCGCCGACGCCGCGGTTTTCAATGCCACCCTCGGCCTCGCCGAAGCCCTGGACGGCGCCGTAGCCAGCCGAGTGGAGCCCGATCTGGTTGGCGCGCTGCGCGACCGTCGCGCCCTCGCCAAGGCTCCTCATCCTAGCCGCAGGCGAAAGCAGGCCGCCGACCACCTCGGCCGCCACGGCACCGATCGGCCCGGTTTGCCTCCGCGCCTGCCGCATATTCTCGCGCTGCACCGCCAGATTGTAGTCGTAGCCTTCTCCGAGGCTTTGAGCGTCACCCGTAATCCGGTCGCGCACCGCCCCGAGGCCGGCCTGGATCTCGTCGGAGAAGCCGAAGGTCTGGCCGTGCTGCATGAGGCGCAGGGTGCCGTCGCGCTGGTTCTGCGGCACGTAGGGCGTGACGAGGCCCTGAGCCACCAGCCGCTGCATGATCGGCAGGTATTGCCGGCCGAGATTGCGGTTAAAGTCCGGGTTGTCGCGATCGTTGAGCACGCCGCGGGAATAGAGCTCTATGACGCCCGCGATTTGCGGCAGGCCGTTGTCTCCGGCCGTCAGCATGCCAGCGGCGTTCAGGTCGTTCAGGATCGGGCGGAACCGCTCCGGTGCGGCGCCGCGTCGTTCGAGTTCAACAAGCGCTTCGAGTGGTTGCATGGTCTATCGCATGTTCCGAATGATGTCTTGCGTCGACATGCCGCCGGCGCCACCCCAGCCTCCGCCTGCCGGCGCGGGGGCGCCACCACCGCCCTGTGCTCCAGGCGGCGTCTGCCCACCGCGGCCACGGAACCGGGCAAGGTCGTCGGCATTGACTCCGTAATAGTTCTGCAGGTTCTGCCGGAGATACCGGCGGAACTCCGCGAGATTGGCGTCCGTGAAGTCTTCCGTCACCCCCTGCAGCGTGCGAAGCGCACCAGCGATCCGGTTGTGCTTGAGGAGGCGGACCTCGGCGCTGTCCCACGCTTGCGGCGTGAACATCTGGACGTAATGGTCGAACTCTTGCCGTGCGGTCTGCGCACCAGAAAGGGCGTGCATAATGACGCGGGTCGCCTCGCCGTAGCTTGCCTGGGCTTGAGTGAACCTGCCACCGCCCGCCCACTGCGACAGCGGGCCGCCCGTGTTGTCGATGACCTGTCCAGGGATAGACGTGCTTTGCAGGTAAGCACCCACGACGTCGAGCTGGTTGAGGATCTCCGGGATCAGTCGCCGGGCGTTGGACGACGCGCTGTTCCCGGTCGCGCCGCCGTCACCCCCGCGCTGCTGGATCGGCACTGATTGGCCATCCGCCGTATATTGACGGCCGCGGATGGTGCCCGAGCTCCCGTTCACAGATTGCCAGTAGCGCTGGATGACAGAGTGCGGCGGCATTGCCACGCCGTTCTGCCCCCAGGTCGACGGCGCACCATAGTTCGTCTCGATCTCCTCGACGATCTCCCGGCGTGCGCCGATTGGCCCCCTGTAGCCGCGCTGCCCTCCATCCGGAGCACCGCCGCCCTGCGTCCCCTGAACCGGAACCACGCCGCCGCTCGGCGCGCCACCCACCGCCATCCCGCCAGGGGCAGCAACCGGAACGACAGGAAAGCCGCCACCGCCAGGACCGCCGAGCGGCGGCCGCTGGGCTGAAATCCCTGGAGCCGGGCGCGCCGCAGGTGCCTGCAAGGGAATGCCCGGCTGCGCCTGCTGTGGCGGCTGGGCGGCGGGAACAGAGCCGGGCAGGAGGCCATCGAGCGCCGTATTCGGAACCCCCTGAAGGGCAGCGTTCGGCGCCAGATCCATGCGCGGGACGCCAGGGAGATTCAAGCGCGCGTTGTCCCGCGCCAGGACCGGCGTGAGTGCTGCCGCAGCGTCCATGATCGCGGTTGGGTTGACCGGGCGCGGCTGAGCCGGCGCCGGCTGCGGCTGAGCCTGACCGCCTGGAGCGCCGACGCCAGCAGGACCGAGTGCCGCCAGCACCATTGGCGACCACCCGCGAGAGACCCGCGACGGACGGCCGTTCTCGTCCGGCACCACGTCGAACTCCTCGAGGCTATCCATCGCCGATTGGACGAGGCGATCCCGCTCGTTGAAGTTCGGCACGCGGCCCAGGAACGGCCGCAGCGTCTGCGCGACGAGCTGGAACTCCTCCGGCGTGCGGGCTCGAGCCAAAGACGTGAGGCTCTGTAGCGTAAAGCCGCGGTCGCGCGAGAGGTTCTGAGCATCCAGTTGCCGGCGGCGAAGCTCGACGTTTTCCATGTCGAGGGCACTGCGATCGTCGAGGCGTCGGTCCTGCGCGCGCATGTGCGTTATTTGCGCATCGTGCATGCGGCGCTGCTCGGCGAGCATGGCGCGGCGATGCTGCTCTGCGAGGTTTTCCGAAGCCGTCATGGAAACGCGGATCGCAGCCGGGCGCGAGGAGAAATCCTCGAATCCGCGGATACTCTCCGCGCCGAAGCGGGTCCGCATTTGCGCAATCAGCGTATTCCAGCGCTCCGGCGTGTCAGCCGCCGACGCGAGCCGCCCGAGCGTGTCGGAGAACCGCTGCTGCTGCTGCGTGTCCATGGCCTGAAACCGGGCGGCCCAGTCCATATCGCCCACCGACATCGCCTCGCGGAACGCCGCCAGATAGCCCTGGTCATTGGCGATGCGGCCCATGTTCGCGCGGTTCTCCCGCTGCGTCCTAGCAAGCAGATCATGCTCACCCTGCCGGAAGGCCGAGAGATAGCCGTTGACGTCGAAGCTCTGCGATTGAGGGATGAGCCCCATCTGCTGCATGGTGTCAGGCCGCCGCTACGGTTGCATCCCAGCCGCCCATGGTCGGGTCAGCGAAGTAACGATTGTAGAGACCCTGGAGATAGCCGCTGCCGCCGGCGCCCATCCCGTACCCGAGCGCATTTCCTGCGCCCTGCAGTGCGCCGCTCCAGGCGTTCGCCTGCCCGATCGTGCCGGCAGCCGACGCATTGCCCATGCCGCCGTAAATGCCGGCGATGCCGGTGTTGAGCTTGGTGATGTTGTCGAGGTAGCCGAGCCTCGTCGCCGTCTGGCCCTGGAGCGCGGCCTGGCCCGACTGCGCCATCTGCGTGAGGCCCGCGATGCGCTTGTTGTAGACGTCGTTGGCGGCGGCCATGCCGAGTTCACCGAGCTGGCGAACGGTGCCACCCGCGTGCAGGAGCCCGCGTGACGCGCGCGACGCTTCGATCGAGCGCCGACCCTGATCTGTCAGGAACGAGATGCCGGGATCGTTCTGGAAGTTGTTGAGGAGCCCCGCCTGCTCCTCGGCGCCGTTGAGACCGAGGAACCCGGAGAGCAACCCCCGCGCTTGGTTGCCGCTGTTGACGAGCGGCTGCCAGCGGCCGAGCGCGTCCTCCCGGTCGGCGAGCATCCAGTCCCGCTGACCGCCGAGCTGGTTGACGCCCTGCTGGAGGAACGCCAACTGCTGCTGCTGCGCTTTGGCCTGCGCCTTGTTGTTGAGGTAGCCGCCGAGGAGGGAGGCGCCGGCGCCGATGCCGGCCGCGATCAGGGGGAACATGGGGGGTTACCGCCGCTGCTGGGGATAGGACTGGGCTGCGCCATGCCCGCCGCCGAGGAAGCTGCGAATCGCGGCGGCGGCTTCCATGGTCGAGTCCGTCGGGTCGGTCCGCTCTGCATGGCGCAGAACCGCGATCGTATCGCTGGGGTCGACGCCCGCTTGCCGTGCGGCTTCCCGCATTCCTTCGAGAATGCGGGTAAGCTGCGCTGACATCTCGCCATCCCCGCGCGCGTTGCGAAGCTCGGCGCGCCGGGCCATCACGTCACCAACCGCATTGATTGCGCCAGAGTAGTGATCCTGCACTCTCCTCGCGGCGTTGTCGCCCGCCATGTTGGGCGGGTTGTCAGATAGCATCGTCACGCGATCGAACCAGTCAGCAAGCGGTCGGTTCGGATGCTCCTCGATCACTTCGGGCATGTCCGCACGCGCTCCTGCGCCGCGAACCATATTCCTGTCGGGGCTGTTGCGCCGCACTATCCCACCAAGATAACCGCCTGCCATGCTCTGTCCTTTCAGGGTGCGACGCGCTTGAGCGCGGCGAGGAGATCGTTGTACGCGGTGATTACCTGGGAGAGCGTCGCGCTGCCCGACAGGGGCTCAAGCGCTGCCATTTCCGTCGAGAGCTTCTGCATCGAGCGGCCGACGTCCTCGCTCCAGCGCAGCCAGTGCACCGTGAGGCGCCCGTCCTGCCCCGCGACCCGGTGATCCATCGGGATATCGCGAGAGATCTTCACGCGGCAGCCTCGCCGCGCGCAACGGCCTTAAGGAACGTGCGAACTACCGGCGCAGAGATTTCGAGCTCAAACACCATGCCGGACTCAGGAACCGTGCCGAGCGAGTTGAACCGGACGCGCGTGTTGCGCGCGCCGACGCCGCCGAGCGTCGCCATCCGCTGGTTTCCCCACGTCGCGCCAGCGTCTTTGGAAATGCGCAGGCCGATCTGCGGGTCGCTCTCATGATCGTCCGTCGAGTTGAGGCCGACGCCCGTCTGCAAGTCGATGTCGAGCGCGTCGATGGTGAGCAGGTGCGGAAACACATCGACCACGCCCGAGCGAAGCCGAACCGTCGACTTCACGCCGTTTTCCGAGCGCGCCGTGTCGCGCAGAATGTAGAGCTTGCCGGACGACACATCGCCGAGGATGGTCTTGCCGTTGAAGTCGAATGCCCCTTCCGCAATCCAGCGCGTCGACCGGAACGAGGTCCGCTCGAACCATTTCCCCGTCTTGAGGCTCACCTGCCACGTCCACGTCGGGCTCGACACGGTGTAGAAGGGAACGCCGCGCCATGTGAAGGCGGATGACGTGATCGTGTTGGGGTCGGTGACGGCGACGACATCCCTCTGTACGGCATCATGCGAAATCTGCTCGAGCCCCTGCCCGCTGGCCCGGTAGACGTGCCCGTCGTCGCCGACCCAAACGACAAAATCGCCGATCTTCTGGACCGATCCCTTCGACCTGCACCCGCGCCGCAGGACGCCTCCCGGCATGCGCTGGAACCTGTCCGTCGTCTGGCCCGTGTCTCGAAGGATCTCGACCGCCTTCTCGCCGAAGGCCCACAGGTCGCCCTTGAACTCGACGGCAATGACGATGCCGTCCGGCTCGGCCTCTGCGGTCACAAGCGACCCGACGGCGATGTTGGCGGCATCGTCCGATTCCGACCACACGATCCGGCCCGATGCCGCAGCGTAGACCGACGAATGATTGACCGTCGCAACGCTCACGGGCGGGAGCAGATCCTCGTCCGTCACCTGCGTGATCACGTCGTTCTCGACCACGAATGCCGTGTATTCCGTCACGATGGTGATCTGCGGCGGCGTCGCCTGGTTGCGATCGACGGCGCAGAACCCGGTGCCGGGAATGCCGCCGAGCAGCGTCGACGCGCCGGCCTCCGTTACCTTGAAGAGCCCATTTCCCGAGATCACGTAGGCATGCGGCCCGATCACGACAGCGCCGCGCAGCTTGCCGCCGTTCGTGAGAGTCGAAAACAGGTCGAACCCATCGAACGCATGGATCGGCGCCGGAACCTTGGCGTCCGCGTGCGGCTCTGCGTAGCCGTTGAAGTGCCGCGGTCCCGTGTCCGCGAACTCGCGGCCTGGGCTCGACTGCACACCGAAGCTGATCGGCAGGTCAGCCATAGGGCGCGAACCTCACGATCGGCTCGCGGTCATGGTCGCGCGCCTGCATCACCAGAAGCTGGGCGCGCTGGATGATCCGCTGCGAGGCGGCATCGGCGCGGCCGTAGTTGTCGAGGAGGCGGGCCGCGAGGTTGTAGCCGATGAGATCGATGAACTCCGGCGGGATGTCGAGGTCGTTGTTCTCGTCGTCGATGTCCTCGATGCGGCGGACGTAGCTGTAGCGGATCACCTCCGTCGTCGCGACGGCGAGAACCGGCCAGACATAGAGCACGCCCGCATCCCGCTGCGGATCGAAGTAGAAGCACGTCGGAATGCCGCTCGAGGTCTTCTCGGGCAGCTCGAGGTATTCAGCGCGCGTCAACCGCTCCATCGGCATGTCGCGGCCGTTGGCGTCGCGGTAGCGGGCCTCCTCGATCCGGATCGGCTTCGTCGTCGAGAGGGTATAGGTGCCGTTGGCGCTCGTCAGCGTCTGCGAGGCTTCGGTGAGGCGCCAGAGGTTCGGGCCGGCGACCTGCCAGCCCTTGAGCATGACGTTGAGCTCGCGCTTGCTGCGGGACATCTCGTCGGCGTCAACGTTCTGCCCAAGCCCGACGGCGCGCATCTTGTCGAGGGCGAACTCGATCACCTGCCGGGCGTTGAGCGCATAGTCCGTCGAGCCTGACGTCGCCATCAGAGATCATTCCTCGTCACGTCACCGGGCTCGATGAACACGTCTGCAGGCCTCGGCCTCGGATTGTCCACGCGCTGACGGTCGACGCGGCCCCGCACGTCCTCTTGCGGGTGCCGCGGCTCCCAGTCTTGCAGGCATACGACCGCACGGTCCCACCGGAGGCGTGACTGCGACTTGCGGACCTTGAAGCCGCACACGTCGCAGATCACCCAGTGGTCGCCGCGGATCCAGCCGAACTCGGACATCAGGCGCCCGGCGTGCCGTACATGCCGCGCCAGTCGGTCCAGCCCACGGAGAAGCGGACCGTGCCCTTGTGCTTGTAGTTGCCCGTGTCGAAGTCGCCATCCTTGTCGAACGACGTCGCGCGACGGGTGTAGCGCTTGAGGCCGTGCGGGGCGTTGGTCTTGATGAACCAGGCGTCCGCGTCGGTCAGGTAGTGGTTGATGGCAACGCCTCCGGGCAGGACGCCCATCTTCTTCATGGCGTTGACGTCGTTGTTCGGCGTGCCGGAGCGCAGCTCCGACTGCAGGATGCGCGTCGCCTCGAAGGCGTAGGCCGGCGGGACGACGAGCTTCTGGCCGATCAGGCTGATGTTGAGGCCGCGCGAGTCGGTCGCCTGCATGATCTGGATCAGCATGGCCTCGATCGCCGCCTCGGAGAGGTCCGCCGCCGTGCCGAGCACGTTGCTCTGCGAGCCCGCCAGCGAGGTGTGATCGTTGACGATCAGCGCCTTGCCATCCGCGCCCGTGTAAGACGTGTTGAAAGCGCGGTTGAGCACGTTCGCGCCGACGATCTCCTCGGTCTGGCGGACTGAGAACGCTAGGCTCTCGGCGCGCCGCATTGAGACGGTCTCGTAGAGGTTGTCATCCTTCTCCTCCTCAGTGCAGATGTACCCCATGCCGTAGACGACATGCGTGTAGCGCTTCGTCGCGCCCTGCGCCGTGGAATCGTAGGTGACGCCCTGCCCCTGCGCCTTCTCAGGAAGGAGGCCGAATCCAGGCATCTCGACCTCTTCCTCGTAGTTCTTGTCCGAGGACAGGTCGGCGAGGAACTCTTTCCATTCGACCGGATGCTCGTTGTACTTCTGCCCGAACCAGGCCTTGACGCCCGGCCAAAGGGCCTTGGGATTGGAACCCGTGGTGATGATACCAGCCATGTGCGTGCGCTCCCCTTAGATGCCGGTCGTGTTGCGCGACTGGTGGAGGTTGATTCCGACGAGAACCTTGGCGTTGGCGCCGATCTCGTTGTTCGCCCTCTGGACGAAGCCGAGAATGCGAAGCTGCAGCGTGTTCGTCGTCGCCTTGGTCGACGTGTCGAGCTGGAAACCCGAGTAGCCGGTCGCCGTGGAGCCGGAGCCGGCGACGAGATCGGCGTTGAGGCCGACGTCGGCTGCCGCGAGCGCGCCGCCGACGGCATCCTCCTGGATCTCGAACACGAGGTCCGGGTCGTCAGCCACGAACACGTAGGCAGCGGTCGAGGCCGGGCGGTAGGTGGTCGAGTCGCGCGAGGCGGGCTCGACGCCGACGACGACGCCGAGGATGTAGGCGCCGCCGGCCGCGGTCGCCCGCGTCACCGACGCCACACCATCCGCATCGGCCGAGCCGGCGATGATGACGGGATCACCGAGATAGAGCGCCGTCGAGTCGCTCGCCGGCACGTAGTAGCGCGTGACGGCCCCGTTATAGGGCGCGCCATTGCGGTGCCGCACGGGCCGGAGGCCGCGCGGCGAGTTGTCGTTAGCCATGTGTCATTCCCTCACGATGAGTTGCGGCGCGGTTCAGCAATCTGAACGTCGCCATATGTGGTTCCACCGGGTTGGAGGCCGCGCTGGTCGCCGACGTCGCCCTTGCGAAGGCCGGAAATGCGCTTGTCCAAGAACTCCTGCTCTTTGCGCTTGTCGTCCTCGAAGTAGTCCTTGCGCTTCTTGAGCAGCACCACGCGCTGGCCGTTGCTCTTGTCGCCAATGCGCGTCACGCCGTCTCCTACGGCGATGTCCTTGTCTGTCGGGACCGCTCCGAGCTCGGAGTAAGTCACGACGTCGTAATCATCCGACTGGGTGAGCATCTGTACTCTCCCGCCGGTATCGTTAACCCAGCGATAAACGTATGAAGAATCCTTTTTGCCTGGAACGGATAGGCGATCGAGCCGGCCAATGCCGGTGTCCTGGCGGCGCCGGCGCTCTGCGCGCTGCGCTTCCTGACGCTTGGTGACAGTCGGGGCTTGCGTCATCGGGTTGCTCATGGCGTCAGCCCCTCTGGTGATCGTTGTAGGACGCTGCATACTCATCAAGGCTCTTGATGAGGCCTTGCTTGATGTATTTCTGCGCCTGCGCGACGGCCTCGGGCGGCAGCCTCGAGGCGGCAGACGAACGCCCGAGCGGAACCCGGCTCCCGCCCTCGACGGGAGACCCGTTCGGCGCCGCGTGCTGTGCCGCGAACGCCTCCGGGTAGCGCCTTCGAACCTCGCGCGTGACCTCGGCGAGGTTCTGATGAGCGGTGAGGCCTGGCCGCTCGCGCGCGAGTCGCTTCGAGACCATATCCGCGAGGGTCGCCATCTCCTGGTTGGTCGTCACCCACTTGTTGCTGGCCGCCCATTCGTCGACTGCGGCCTGATCCGACGACGAGAGCCCGCCGCCCTGCGGCGCCTGCTGCTTCGGCTGCCTCCAGCGCTGATCCGCGACCTCGAGGTCATGCTCGCGAACCGCCTGCACCTTCTCGGTGTTGAGTCGGTCGAATGCCGCCATGTCGCCGACGGACGCCGCCTCGCGGATGCGCTGGTCGAAGCTCGCCGTGAGCTGCTGTTTCTGCCGGCTCAGCGCAACGTCGCTCATCCTCTCAATAGAGCGAAGGCGGTGCCCGAACTCGCGCTCCTGCGTCTCGATGCGGCTCTGCAGCCGCTCGATGGTAGCGCGTGCGATCGACGGCTCATTGTAGCCGCGCTCGACGTACTCCTCGGCGCTGCGCC
>ERZ761603.794-NODE-794-length-25171-cov-39.713848_pt1 | contig 25171 bp, 17 predicted proteins | sample MGYA00511879_ERZ761603 | MGnify/ENA primary metagenome ERZ761603 (study PRJEB28899, sample SAMN02850040) | bioreactor sludge metagenome | biome: EBPR Sludge; feature: EBPR Bioreactor; material: flocular biomat | place: Australia: Thorneside Wastwater Treatment... | reverse complement strand
CCCAGGGCGCCGGCGGCGCTGCACGTGCGCGACCGTGCGCTGGTGGAGGTGATGTACGCGAGCGGGCTCCGGGCGAGCGAGGCCGCGGGGCTGACGCTGGACCGCGTGCGCACGGACGTTGGACTTGTGCGGGTGATCGGCAAGGGGACCAAGCAGCGGCTGGTGCCGATGGGCAAGCCGGCGTGCGTCGCGATCGAGCACTACCTCGCCGAAGTTCGGCCGCGGCTGCTTCGCGGCGACGGGAACGACCTCGGGCGGGTGTTCCTCAGCAAGTCGGGCAAGCCCATGTCACGGCTGGCGATCTGGGAGATCATCACGAAGGCGGCGCGGGCGGCGGGGATCGGGCGGGTCCACCCGCACATGCTCAGACACAGCTTCGCGACGCACCTGCTCTCGGGCGGGGCGGACCTTCGCGTGGTGCAGGAATTGCTGGGGCACGCCAACATCACCACGACACAGATCTACACGCACGTCGACCGGTCGAGGCTGCACGCTGTCGTGAAGGGCTTTCACCCGCGGGAACGCAACCCGGCGAGTTAGAGGGGGCGGCGTGGGCGCAGGTCGGCGACGGCCTGGCGCACCTCGGCGTCGTGGATGGAGGGCGCGAGCGCCCCGAGGGGCTGCCCGACGACGCCCACGACGCGCGGGCCGATGTTGCTGCCCACGCCCTCGCTGCGAACGCGGGCGAGCTCTTCCTCGATGCGGGCGTCGAGCTCGCTGGGGGACGAGATGATCCGCCCGGCGGCGACACCCTGCTTGAGGCGAATGACGGCCCAGATCGAGGCGAGCATGGCACCGAAGGGGACAACGACGAAAGAGGTCATCAGTCCGAACTCGCCGGAGCCGGCTTTGTGGACATGGTCGCTGGCGGTGGCGAGGGCTCCGTAGCCGCAGAACGCCCCGGCCGTGGGGAGCGAGGGGAAGATGGAGGCAAAGGGAATCGCGACGAGAATGACGAGGAGCCCCCACTGGGCGCCTGCGACGATGCGATCCACACCTGGGACGGACGCGCCGCCCGCGATGACAACGCAACAGGCGAGCTGGAAGGCGAGGAAAAGACTTGCGACGATGCCGACCCAGGACGCGGCGTTGCTGAAGTTCGCCATAACGGCGTTCCAGCGGCTTGGCGTGCGCTCGCCCTCGGGCGTGCGGCGAAGATCGGCCTTGTCGCCCGTCCAGGCGGCAGCGGCCTGCTGCTGGGGCGTGCGGACGACCTCGGGGGCGGCGTCGGCCTTGGGCTGGACGGCCTCCCAGCGCGCGTCGGTGAAGTGGGCGAAGCCGAAGACGAACATCTGGACGACGAGGCAGGCTGCCACGACGAACGCCGACAGCCCCGCACCGCCGGAGAGGTGCGACAGAGCCGGGGCGACATGGGGCATGGCAGACCTCATCAGTCCTCCCTTGGAAGCCGCCCGAGACGCGCGGGCGCAGGAGGAAGAATCGGCCCGAGGAGATCGGAACCCGAAGCCAGACCGCACGTTGTGTGAAGGACCGGACCCAGCGGGGCCGCATAAGTCATCCCACCCGCGCAATCGGACCCGGACAAAGACCAAAGAGCCACCTCAGGGATTTGAACCCTGGACCTATGCTTTACGAAAGCATCGCTCTACCGCTGAGCTAAGGTGGCATCACGCGGCGGTCGGCCGCGGGTCTGAAGTATCGGCGTGTCGGGGGCGGTTGTCCACCCCCCACCCCCACGTGGCGGTCATCAACGGATCCGGGGGTTCATGATTCTGAGGTGGCTGCGCTGCCCCACCCCCTGGGTTTGGGGCGTATGCCGGCGGTGGGCCCGGGGAGGGCGACGGCGGCGCCCCCGGCCGAGGTGATGGTCATGCGTGCCCCTGCGGAGCGCAACTGGGCGAGCTGGCGGGCGCCGATGCGGGCCCGCAGGGTGACGTGGGTGTCGGTGTAGTCGCGGGCGAGCACCTCGCCGCGGTTTTCGATCACGTGGACGGTGCGGCTGTCGGCCAGCGGCACGGTGATGAGCAGTTCCTCGACCTTGCCGCGGGCGGCATCACGGACGAGGTTCCAGAGGTGCTCGCGTCCCGCGTCGAAGGTGCCGCCCTTGGGGCTGGCGATTTCACGGGCGCTGATCACGACCGAGCCGGGCACCTTCTGCTGCCAGACGAGCAGCTCGGTGTTGTCTCGGAGGCGGTCGGCCTTGTTGAGCAGCAGGACGCGGGGCGGGGGCTCGTAGATCGCGCCCATCTTGTCCTCACGCTCGCGCACTTCTTCGATCAGCTCGTCGAGCGTCCGCGTGACAGTCTCGTAGTGCAGGGCGGCGGCGGGATCAGAGACGTCGAGCACGATCAGCAGCAGGTCGGCGTGCGTTGCCTCTTCGAGCGTCGCACGGAAGGCGGCGATGAGATTCGTCGGAAGATCGCGGACGAACCCGACAGTGTCGGACAGCATCACGTGGAGCCCCCCGCCCAGGTCCCACTGGCGGGTGCGGGTCATCAGCGTGGCGAAGAGGCGATCGTCGGCATACGCGCCGCCGGAGGTCAGGGCGTTGAACAGCGTGCTCTTCCCGGCGTTGGTGTAGCCCACGATCCCCACGGTGAAGTTCTCGAGCTTGCGCTGCTGCACTTCGCGGCGTTTGCGTTCCTGCACGACGCGGATCTCGCGTTCGAGATCGTTCTTGCGGGATTGAACAAGGCGGCGGTCGATCTCGAGCTGCTGCTCGCCCGGGCCTCGCGTCCCGATGCCGCCCGTGATGCGTTCGAGGTGGCTCCACATGGCTTTGAGCCTGGGGTAGGTGTACTCGAGCTGGGCGAGTTCGATCTGGAGCTTGGCCTCGGCGCTGGTGGCGCGGCTGGCGAAGATGTCGAGAATCAGCTCCGAGCGGTCGAGCACCTTACGCAGAGTCGCCTGCTCGATGTTGCTGATCTGCTTGGGCGACAGGTCGTGATCGAAGATGATCGTGGTGGCGCCGAGGGACTCGCAGAGCCCCTTGAGTTCGGAGAGTTTGCCCGAGCCCAGGTAGGTCGCGGGGACGGGCTTGGGCAGGTTCTGGGACATCTCGCCGACGACCCGCGCTCCGGCCTGCTCGGCGAGAGAGCGGAGTTCGCCGAAGGGGTCGGCCTTGTCGTAGTTGGATTCGGGGAGCCTGACCGCGCAGAGGACCGCCCGCTCGGAGCGGACGTCGAGTTCGGAACGTTCGTGCTGGATGGGCATAGACAACGCGGCCTGATTGCCGCGACTCCTGGTCGTGTGTTCAATCGTCGGGGTCGCGTGCCGACCTCACAACGCCTTGCGTCCGTCGCCCGACGGGCACGCCCAAAGGGTGTGCGCGGGCGGTCCGATGGGTGTGTGGATTACAGGCTCATGATGCGGAAGGTTAGGCGTGCTGGGCGGTGCGGGCCTGTCCGCGGAGCCAGCGTGCGACGTCGGGGTCGGCGGAACCGTCCGTCTCGCGCTTGGCGATGGCGGCGGCGATGAGGCCCATGAACATCGGCTGGGGCGTGAGCGGGCGGCTCGTCAGCTCGGGGTGGAACTGCCCGCCGATGAAGTACGGGTGCTCGCCCGGCGCGGGGGCCGCGGGGTCCGCGGGCTGGCGCAGTTCGAGGATCTGCATGATCGGGCGCGTGGGGTGTCGGCCCGAGAAGATCAGGCCGGCCTCTTCGAGGCGGCCGAGGAAGTCGGGGTCGACCTCGTAGCGATGGCGGAAGCGTTCGCGCACGGAGGTTCTGTTGCCGAAGAGGAAGGAGGCGAGGCTGCCCTGCGTCAGCAGCACGTCCTGAGCGCCGAGGCGCATCGTGCCGCCGAGCCCTTCGATTTTCTTCTGCTCGGGCAGTTCGCTGATGACGGGGTAGGCGGCATCGGGCACGAACTCGGTGGAGTTGGCGCCGCGGAGTCCGAGGACATTTCGTGCGTACTCGATGACGGCGACCTGGAAGCCCAGACAGATGCCCAGGTAGGGGACGCGCTGCGTTCGGCAGTGCTTGACGCAGGCGATCTTGCCCTCGACGCCGCGAACACCGAACCCGCCGGGAACGATGACGGCGTCGAGCCCGCGAAGCCGATCGGAAACGTTGGCGTCGGTGATGTCGGTGGTATCGAGCCACTTGACGTCGATCTTGCAGGAGAGGTGGGCCGAGCAGTGCTCGATGGCCTTGTCGATGGAGGCGTAGGCGTCGCGGAGGTTGGCGTACTTGCCGGCGATGCCGAGGGAGACGGCGTGGCGTTTGGGGGCGACGAGCCTGCGCCCGAAGGCGTTCCACTTCTCGCGGGCGCGATCCTCGTGAACCACATCCACCCGGTCGTGAAGGTTGAGGAGGGACATGATCTCGCGGTCGAGGCCTTCCTGCCTCATTTCCTCGGGGATCGTGTAGATGCTCTCGCGATCGTGCATGGAGAAGATGCGTCGCAGCGGGACGTTGCTGAACATCGCGATCTTCTGCATGACCTTGGGCTGGCAGGGGCGGCTGGCGCGGCAGGCGATGATGTGGGGCTGGATGCCCGCCTCCATCAGCCGCTTGATGCCGAGCTGCGCCGGCTTGCTTTTCTGCTCGCCGAGGGCCGGAGGCTCGATGACATAGGTCAGGGCGACAAAGCAGGTCGAGCCCGGCCCTTCCTCGAAGGCCAGTTCTCGCATCGCCTCGATGTAGAAGGCGTTCTCGTAGTCGCCGACCGTGCCACCGACTTCGACGAAGACAACGTCGGCGGGGCGGGTGCCGTCGCCCTGCACGGCCAGTTCGCGGAGTTTCTTCTTCACCTCGCCCGTGACATGAGGGATCATCTGCACATCTCGGCCGAGGTAGCCGCCGCGACGCTCGCGGTCGATGATCTCGGCGTAGAGGCGGCCTGAAGTGGTGAAGTTCTTGCGCGTGAGGTTCTGGTCGAGCAATCGCTCGTAGGTGCCCAGATCCATGTCGCACTCGGTGCCGTCGTCGAGCACGAAGACTTCGCCGTGACGGAACGGGTTGAGGGTGCCCGAATCGACGTTGAGGTACCCCTCCATCTTGATAGGGGCGACGGAGAGGCCTTTGTCCTTGAGCATCTTGGCGAGGCTGCTGGCGAAGATGCCCTTGCCGAGCCCGGACATGACGGTGCCGAAGACGATGACGAACTTGTGGCGTCCACGGACGTAGCCGTCGGGAATGGGCGAATAGAACTCGCTGTCGGCGGAGGACTCGCCCACGGAGGAGAGGATGGAGGAGGACCGACGGGAGTCATCGTCGGCGGGGCCCGATTCCCGTGGGCCGCCCGAGCTGGCTTCCTGACGGACGGGCTCCGGATCCGATGGGAGCCAACGCCGCATCGCCTGCTGGATCGTCTGGGTGGGCATGAGAGAGTGTACCACCCACAAGGCAGGCCCGGCGGGGGTAGTCCCGGGGCGCGAGCTGTTTCGCAAGCCCGAGCCCCCCCTGTTCCGACCTATAAGCACCCAACCGACGCTACGCTGTGCACCAGATCCGTCCCCCAAGGAGCCCCTATGCCCAGGCCCCCCCACCGATTGACCGCCCTGCTCGCGCTTTTCGCCGGGCTGACCCAGGCCTCGACCTCGCTTTGGGCGCAGGAGGCCGACCCACGACTGAACCCGACGACCGGGGCGCTCAAAGCCAATTGGGCTCCCGCGGCGGACTTTGACCACAAGCATCTCCGCCTTGAGCTCGACATGGGCGACCTGTCCAAGCCGATGCTCCGCGGGGTGGCGACCTTCACGCTCGCCTCTCGGGGGACCGCCCGGTCGGAGATTCGCCTCGACGCGGGCACCGACCTCACCGTCGAGCGCGTGGAGTTCCCGGAACGGACGGTCGGTCGGAACCTCAAAGAGCCGGCCAAGCCGATCCCCTTCACGCGTGAAGGGCGGGACCTGATCGTGACGCTGCCCGCGCCGGCCAAGCCGGGTGAGGCGTTCGACCTGCGAGTGGTGTACTCGGCGGACTATTCGAGCGGGCGAGGGGAGGGGCTGACGTACCTCAAGCCCAACGAGAAGGCCGAGAGCGAAACGGATCGCTCGCCGATCGTGTATTCGCAGGGGCAGGCCGAGCACCACCACAAATGGTTCCCGTGTCACGACTTCCCGAACGAGCGGGCGACAACCGAGATGATCGTGACCGTGCCGACGGGGTACGAGGCGGTCTCGAACGGCCGACTCGTGTCTCGCAAGGCCGACCGCGGCCGGACAACGTTCCACTGGCTCCAGGACAAGCATCACCCGTACTACCTGGTGACGCTGGTGGTGGGCAAGTTCACGATCATCAACCTCGACCCCGAGAGGCCCAACGCCAAGCCCGACATGTCGTTCCCCAGGGAGGACCGATTCCGCCTGCCGGTGACGGCGTACGTGCCCATCGGCCGGGAGGAGGACGGGCAGCGGGTGCTCAAGGACACGTGGGAGATGATCGGGGTGTTCGAGAAGGTGTTCGACGAGCCGTATCCCTGGGACAAGTACACGCAGGTGATGGTGCGTGGGTTCGGTGGCGGCATGGAGAACACCTCTGCGACGACGATGTACGCCGAGTTGCTCAACGCTCGCGGGCAACAGGGCGACGACATCATCGCGCACGAACTGGCGCACCAGTGGTTCGGCGACCTGGTGACCTGCCGGACGTGGGCACACCTGTGGCTCAACGAGGGATGGGCGACGTATTCCGAGGCAATCTGGGCGGAGCATCTCGAAGGCGACGAAGGGTACATGCGGACGATCGCGAGCTGGATGAGCCAGCAGCGGATGGGCAATCGGGGCTCGCTGCCGCGGGCGATCCCGATGGTCTCGAACCGGTACGCGAACCCGGATCAGCCCTTCCAGAAGGCCGACAACCCGTACTCGAAGGGTGCGCTCGTGCTCCACGCGCTGCGAGAGAAGCTGGGCAAGGAGGTCTTCTTCCGCGGAGCGGCCCTGTATCTCGACCGCCACAAGGAACGCGGGCTGGCCGAGACCGACGACTTCCGTCGGGCGTTGGAGGACGTGTCGGGCGTGCCGCTCGACCGCTTCTTCGAGCAGTGGACCCTGCGCCCGGGCCTGGCGCGGCTTGACATCAAGCTGGGGTACGCCGACGGCGAACTCGCCATCGACGCAACGCAGACCCAGAAGATCGACAGCGACAACCCGGCGTACGTGATGAGCGTGCCGGTGCGGATCCGGTACGAGGACGGGACGACCGAGATGCTGTCGTTCGAGATCGCCGAGAAGAACGCGAAGGCGACGATGCGGGTCAAGGGCAAGCCCGCCGAGGTCTCCTTCGATCCGCGCCTGACCAATCTCGCGGTGTACACGGTTTCGCAGCCCATCGCCTCGGCCGAACCGATCGAACGCTAAGCACGACCGACCCGCCTTCGAGCACGCCCCCCACCCACACGAGCGAACGACCATGACGACCTCATTCCGAACGACCCCCGCACTCCTCATTCTGCTGGCCGGCCTGGCGTGGCCCGCCTGGGCCCGCCACGGCGGCGAGCACGAGTGCCAGCACGGCAAGGCGGAAATGGCCCGCCTCCAGTGGCTCGCCAACCCGATCGACCCGGCGACCGGACGCGACGCGCGGAACTTCGCACGCTCCACCGGCGGGATCGATTACCGCCACATGAAGCTCGAGCTGACGGTGCTCGACATGAACACGCCGGTCATGAACGCGAGACAGACACTCACGCTCGCGCCGCTGGGCAGGGCGGTCTCCACGATCTCTCTCGATGCCCGGTTGCTGACCATCGACCGGGCCGAGTCGCCCGGGCGCACCGTCACGCACGAACACGACGGGCAGACGTTGACCATGACCTTTACGCCCCCGCTGCCCGCGGACGAGGCCGCCGACGTCGTGATCCACTACACGATCCAAGATCCGCCCCGAGGGCTGTTCTGGACGCCCGAGTCGCCCGCCTGGCCCGGCCGCCCCGCCCAGATCCACACGCAAGGCCAGCCCGAGACAAACTCCTACTGGTTCCCGTGCCACGACTTCCCCAATGAGCGGCTCACGACCGAGCTCGTCGTCGCGGCGCCCACCGGCTTTACCGTCTCTTCCAACGGACGCTTTGTCGGCAAGGAACAGATCATCCTCGATCTGCCCGACGGCGTCGGCGGCAGCCGCCTCGCCGGGTTCGATCAGTGGCGCTTCCTCCAGGACAAGCCCCACGTCAACTACCTCGTCACCCTGGTGATCGGGAAGTTCGACATCGTGGAACTCGGCACGCCGAGCCTCCCGATGCCCGTCTACGTCCCTCCGGGGCGGGCCGATGACGCCCGCACGACCTACGGCCGGACGCCCGAGATGGTCCGTCTGTTCGAGCAGAAGCTCGACGAACCCTACCCCTGGGACCGCTACGCCCAGCTCGTGGTGCACAACTTCGTCGCGGGCGGCATGGAGAACACCGCCGCGACCACGATGCACGACACCGCGCTGCTCACCCCCGCCTCCGCCGATGACTTTGACCTCGACGGCCTGATCTCTCACGAGCTCGCGCACCAGTGGTTCGGCGACCTGATGACCTGCAACACCTGGGAGCACATCTGGCTCAACGAGGGATGGGCGACCTTCCTCACCCCAGTCTGGTTCGAGCACCGCGACGGGCGGGCCGCCTACGAGGCTCGCGTCCGCGAGCTCTACGACGGCGTGATCGCATCCGACACGGGCATGCTCCCCACCACTCCGGGCATGGCCAGCAAGGTCTACAGCGATGCGTGGGAGCCCTTCCGCCGCAGCGCCAACCCGTACGGCAAGGGCGCCTCCGTGCTCGCGATGCTCCGTGCGAGGCTCGGCGATGAAGCGTTCTGGCGTGGCGTCCGTCTCTATGTCGATCGCCACAAGTTCAAGAACGTCGAGACCTCCGACTTCCGCCAGGCGCTCGAGGATGGATCGGGCGATTCGCTCGAACTCTTCTTCACCCAGTGGGTCACACGCCCCAATATCCCGAGACTTGCCATCGAAGCCTCGTGGGACGACGCCACTCGCACGCTCAAGCTCTCCGGCCAGCAGACGCAGACGATCGACGGGCTCAACCCTGCCTTTCAGTTCAACCTTCCCGTCTGGATCAAGCCCAAGGGAGTCAGCGACTGGACCAAAGCCACGCTGACCTTCGACGGCAAGTCCGGCGAGCTGGGGGCGATCCCCCTGGACGCCGAGCCCGAAGCCATCGCGTTCGATCCTGAACTGACGGTCATCGCCGAGATCCGATGCTCTCACCCGGCCGCGTCCAGCCTTGCCCTGCTGACCGAGGGGCCGACACTCAACGCCCGCGTCCAGGCGATGCGTGGCATCGGGGAAGACGCCCCCGACAGCGTGCTCAAGGCACTCTCCGACGTGGCCTCGGACCGCTCGCTGAACGCCTTCCTTCGCGTCGAGGCGGTCCGGGCTCTTGCCCGGGCGAAGTCGGCCGCCGATCTCTCGGTCCTGCTGACCTCCGCCACGGATTCCTGGCGCGTGCGCGAGGCGGTGGTGTCCGCCCTCGCGGACCTTTCCCGGTCCGACAGCGCCACCGCGACGATGCGTGAGCGCTCGTTCGTCATGTTCTCGAAGCTCGCCGAGTCCGACAAGAGCACCCGGGTTCGCGCCGCGGCGATCCGCGGGCTTGGCGCGATGAACGCGGGCGGCGCGATCGAGCTGCTCATGCGGACGTCCCGCGCGGAAAGCCAGGACGACGCCGTCCGAATCGCTTCGATCGACGCGCTCGTGGCTCTCAACCGCAAGTCGTGCCTGGCGATCGTCGGCGAACTGACCAAGCCCGGCAGGCTCAGCCGGACCCGCGCCGCCGCCATCCGCGCGGTTGCCTCGCTGGCGGCCCACGACCCCGATCTGGCGTTCGAACTGGTGTCGGCCAACCTCGCCGACCGCGAATGGCGCTCCCGCCAGGCCGCGGGCGAGTCCCTGGTGCAGCTCAAGGACCCGCGCGGGGTCGACGCGCTCTCCCTGCGGCGGAAGGATGTCGCCGATCCCTACGAACAGGCCCTCATCGATCGCTGGACGAGCGACCTTCGGGCGGCGATCGCGCCCCAGCAGCAGACCCGCTAGTACCCCACTCCTTCAGCAACAAGCAGCGGGCCCGGGACATGAATCCCGGGCCCGCTGTGTTTCCAGAGGACTGTGTGGATCACTCGCGATCAGCAGCCGGCCTCGAAGGCCGCCACGAACGCGTCAAAGTCGAAGAAGTCGACGAACCCGTCGCCGTCGAAGTCGGCCGTCTTGCCCGCGGGGCACGCGCTCGCGTCCTCGAAGCACGCGACGTACGCGTCGAAATCAAAGAAGTCGACAAACCCGTCGCCGTCGAAGTCGGCGTCGCAACCGGGGTCGCAATCGCCGGGGTTGGCCGAGCCCGGCGTGAGCACGAAGCCGTCAGCAAGGGCGATGTCGTTCGGGAAACCCGTCGTCTCGTTCGGATCGGCGATGTACGGCCCGGGCGACCCGCCGAAGACGTCGATCGAGTAGGTGTTGCCGCAGATCCGCAGGAACGAGTCGGGCGTGTACGCCAGCACCGGGTCGGGGTCGGGGGTCGAGATATCAATCCCGCCGAGCTGGACGGCGTACGTCAGATCGATACCCAGGTCCTCGCCCTCGATGTACGACACCGCGTTGATCACCTCGGTCCAAGGCGTGGAATCGAGGATGCCGTCCTTGTTCGCATCAAGATCAGAGCCGACCGTGCCGCTCCACCCGCGGACGAGCAGCCAGGTGTTCGCGCCGTTCTCGAGGTCGGGGCTGAAGTCCTGCACGCGGATCACCGTCTCGGCCTCCGGGGCGGGCTGAAGGACCGTCGGGCCGTCACGCCACAGGAAGAGGCCGTTGGACCCGGTGGACCACCCTGTGAGATTCAGCGCCTGGTCGACCTGCCCGGCGTTGGTGTTGTCGCCGTCGATGATAATGAGCCAGATCCCGTCAAGGCTGAAGTTGCCCGCGGCGGAGCGGAGCTCGATGAACTCCTGACCGTTGTCGGGGGAGCCCGGGGGATTGACGAACGCCTCGTTGATCCACACCGGGGGCGTCGCCGCAGCCGAACCCGCGAGCACCACCAACGCCGCGCACATGGACAATGCCTTCTTCATGCCGAATCCTCCGTTCGTGCCCGACTCCCGCCGGGCCGACCTCTCTCAAACACAACCACCTCGGCCGCACGCGCGGCCGATTCACCAGTTCAGTCCTGTCCGAGCCAGCCACCCGCCGTAGACGCGACCTTCGAGTTCGTCGTACTTGCGGTAGAAGAACGAGCCCTGCTGCACCTGTTCGCTCGCGTTGAACATTCCGTCGCGGATGACGTTGTCGCTGAAGAGCGCGACGTGCCCGTCGGCAAAGCCGATGTTGGCGTTCAGCCGATCGTGCGAGATCTCCGCGTCCTCGTTGTTGATCTTCGGCCCCCTGCCGTGCACCGGGCCCCAGTCATCAAACCTCTGCCGGCCGACGCTCGGGCGCCCGTTGCGGATGCCGACGTACGGGCCGTCGGTCAGCGTCTTGGCGCCCCACGACTCGAGCCCGTCGATGGTCACACGGTCGGCGCGGTCATCGTTCTGGATCGTCCCGTCGGCGAAGAGCGCCACCAGCGAGGGCGAGCCCGCCGCCACCAGGTACCGATCGTGCAGAGGCCCGAGCAGGTAGCGCACGTCCTTGACGTTCGGCGGCGGGGCCTCGGTCCGGGTGTCGGTGTGCGCCATCTGCCAGTTCTGCGCGTAGTTGGTGTTGAAGCCCTCGTCCACAAGCCGCTTCAGATCCGCCTGGGTGTACGGGCCCTGCCCGTCCGGGCGGTAAGCCCGCGAGCTGTTGATGCGGGCCTGGTTCAGCGTCTCGCTGAATCGAGCGGGGCTCCCCGGGCAGAGCAGTTTGCCGGGGTTGGCGTATCCGCCCACCAGCATGTCGGCAACCCAGCCGCGCGTCTCGATCGGGCCATAACCCTCTTGCATCGAGTTGTCGAACGACCCGCTGCAGTAGAACCCTTTGTTGTCGAGGCTGTAGGCGAGCGAGGCCTTGGACAACTGCCCAAGGTTCGAGGCGCACGCGGATTGCTTCGCAAGATCCCGCGCCTTGCCCAGACTGGGGATCAACAGACTGATGAGCAGCGCGACGATCGCGATCACGACGAGAAGCTCGATCAGAGTAAAGCCACGACGCATCAGGACCCCCCGCCCCGACTGGGGCCGATTCGGGCGGCAGCAGGCTTTCGAACACGCGAGCGAACGTTAAACCAGGCCCTGTGCGAGCTTGGTTCGATTCGCGCAAAGGCTGCGTGAAGACCCGCCTCCGGACATCGGATCAGGCGGGCCCGAGGACGGCCAGTCGTCGGGCGCACGCCGACGCCACCTCGTCGATAGTGATCCGCTCCATCAGTCGGCGGCCGGCCTGCTCGTTCTTGTGATCGAGCGGGTCATCGGGCGAGACATGCTGGATGACATCCGCGTCGCGTCGGTACGGGCCGACGAGATCAACCCGCGTCGGGCCGAAGAGCGCGACGCACGGGCGATCGAAGCCGACCGCCATGTGCAGCGCGGCCGAGTCGTTCGCGACCACCAGCGACGAGCGCTCGATGATCGCCATCAACCCGCCCACCGTCGTGCCCCCGATGCGATCAATGATGCGGGCGGGGTCCTGCTCCGCGGCGGCCAGCAGGGCCGAGCACTGCGCGCGCTCCGAGGCGGACCCGACCAGCACCACGCGCTGCACGCCCGCCTCGAAGAGTCGAGGAATGAGCGCCGCGAAGCGCTCCTCGGGCCAGCGCTTCCCCTGCCACCTGCTCGTGGGCGCGATCACCGCGTACCGCGTGCCCGAGATTGATGCCTCCCGCTCCCAGGCTCTCGACTCGTCCGCGGGTGTGTACAGGCGCATGTCCCGGACGGGCGCGATCCCCGCGAGCCGCAGAACCTCCAGCATGCGCTCCACGCTGTGCATCTGAGAATCGACTGTGTGCTTCTCCGTCAGCCCCAGGTACCCCAGCTCGCGCGCGTTCGCCAGACCCACCCGGCGCGGAGCCCCCGTCGCCCACGCGAACAGCCCGCTGCGGGCCAGCCCCTGCACGTCGAAGACCATGTCATACCGGGCCCGGCGAAGCGAGCGCAGGAATTGCAGGGCGGCCCGGGGCGTGCGCACGGACATCGACGATCGGTCGAAGGGCACCACGCCGCTGAGCATCGGGTGGGCGGCGACAGCCGGCGCGAACGGGCGATTGACGAGCCAGTCGATCGTCGCCCCCGGATAGGCCGCCCGGAGGCTGGCCAGCACGGGAACCGTCCGGCAGACGTCCCCCAGAGCGCTGGGCCTGATGAGAAGGATGCGGGGGCTGGGCACGCCCGATGGTACCCGGACCGAGCCAGGCCGATCCCGCCCGCGAAACCGGGGAGGGGGGTTTACCATACAAGGCTATCGCGGACGTCGATCCCTTCCGTGGGGGCGGCCGCACCCCGCTCGGTCACCATCCGGGCGGCACAGAGAAAGGGCTCCCGATGTCGCTGATCCGTCGTCGTCTTGGTGTGGTAGGTCTGGCTCTGGTCACCTGCGCGGGCTCGGCCCTGGCGGCGTGGTCCCAGCCCGATCAAAACAAGCCCCAGACCGTGCTCTTTGTTGAGCACCGCGGGCTGGGCGTGCTGGGCAGCGACCCCCGCGACGCCGGGCTTCGCCGTGCTGTCGAGATGATCCCCGCCCGAATCTCCGAGCTCAGAGAGGAGATTCCCGACATGCCCCCGGAGGCGGTCACTCTGCTCGACATGGCCCCCAAGATGCTCTCCCGCCCCGCCAAACTGGCGGTGGCGTACGTTCCCGGCGAGCCGACCGGCGGGTTCTTCAGCTACGGCATCCTGCTGTCGATCGAGGCGGCGAGCGAGGCCGAGGCGATCCGCAACCACGAACGAATCAAGGGCCTGCTCAAGTCGGGCGACGCCCCGACGGAAGCCTCCAAGCGCATCGAGGGCTTCACGGAAGTCCTCGTTCCGCCGCCGGGCAAGCTGGCCTTCGGTGTGCGCAAGAGCGGAGACGCCTGGCGCAACGAGGTGGCCTACGGCACGATGCCGACCAACATGGATTCCCTGCTCGCCTCGCCCGAGGGGCTGATTCCCAACTCAACCACCTTCATGAGCGGGACCATGGACTTCGCCGCGCTGACCCCCGCCGAGCGGATGATCCTCACCGTGGGCGGCGGCAACGCCGAGCCCGTCCGTGACGTCGCCGTGCAAATGCGCAAGCGGGGGCTCCTGGGCAACGACGCGATGAAGCTCGGCTTCGAAATGGGCATGACCGAATCCGCGATGGTCTCGACGATGACCTTCCGCGGCGCGGGCAAGTACAAGAAGGCCCTCTACCTGCCCACAGAGCCCCTCAAGCCCGAGGAAGTGCGCGTGCTCCCCGCCGACACGGTCTACGGCAGCATCTCGCGCGGCGACCTCTCGCAGGTCCGCGACGCGATCGACGAGGCCCTCAAGGCCGGGGGCGAGGAGGCCACGGGCGTCCTCGACATGTTCAAGGAGATGACCGGCGTCGACCTTCGCGCCGACCTGATCGACACGCTCGGCGGCGCGTACGGCTATTACATGTCCGACTCGACGGGCGGCGGCGGGCTCGGCTCGCTGATCTACTTCATGCAGATCCGCGAGAAGGACCGCTTCCTCGCCGCGCACGCCAAGCTCGTCGCCCGCGGGAACGAAATGCTCGAACAGGCGATGGCCGAGGCGCCAGCCAACTACGTCAAGATCACGGGCTGGAAGGACGGGGCGATTCAGCTCAACACCCTCCGATTCAACGGGCTGCCCGTGCCGATGGAATTCACCTACGCCGTCGCCGGCAACTGGCTCGTCGTGGGCCTGACGCCTCAGGCCACCCTCGCCGCCGCTCGCCAGGCCGAAGGACGCGGCGACGCTGGGCTGGGCTCCATCCCGGCCGTCGCCGAGGCGCTCCGCGGGGGCGACGCCGTCTCCGTCGGATACAGCAACGCCTCGCGGCTCGTGCGCGACGGTTACACACTGCTCTCGATGGCTGGCTCCGCACTCGCCAACGGCGTGCGCTCGCCCACGGATCCCGCCCGCGACCCGGGGCTCGTTGTCCCGCTGCCCTCTGAGCTCGCCGCCTCGGCCCGTCCCAGCGTTTCCGTCTCTCGCTGGAACGGCGAGGACTTCGTCATGTCCTCCACGGGTGATCGTTCCGTCGTCGTGACGCTCGGCACGCTCTCGGGCATGGGCGAGAAGGTGATGCCTCTCGTCGGCGGCGTCGCGATGTTCACCGCGATCCAGCAGCAGGGCGGGCTCGGCGCCCGGATCGATCCTATCGCCAGGGTCCTGGCCGCGATCGAGCCCTGGTGGCTTGCTCCCGGCCCGGGCCGCGTCGCGGTGCTCGCTCACTCCTCTCGCTCGCTTCCGATCGCACTTCCTTCGCTCGACTGAATGCCCGAGATCCCCGACGGAATCTCCATCATCCTCCTCACCGGCCGGTTTGTCGTCGTTGACAAGCCGGCCGGCTTGCTCTCCGTGCCCGGCAAGGGCGAGGCCAACCAGGACTGCGTCGCTCGGCGGGTCGCCCGCGCATTCCCGCAGGCGACCGGACCGCTGATCGTCCACAGGCTCGACATGGCGACCTCCGGCCTGCTCGTGCTTGCCCTCGACCCCGACGCCCACCGCTCGCTCTCGATGGCCTTCGAAAGGCGGGCGGTCTCCAAGCGGTACGAAACCCTCGTCTCGGGCGATCTCTCAACCCTCGGCACCGCGGGCGAAGTCGACCTGCCCATCCGCACCGACATTTCTCGTCGCCCGCTTCAGATCGTCGACGATGTCCACGGCAAGCCCTCTCAGACCCGCTGGCGACTCATGGGGGTCGAGCACGGCCCCACAGGGCCGAGATCACGCGTCGAGTTCGAGCCGATCACCGGACGGACGCATCAGCTTCGGCTGCACAGCGCGACCCCACAGCCTCGCGGGCTGGGGTGCCCGATCGTGGGCGATGATCTGTACGGGGGCGAGCCGGCTGCACGCCTCATGCTGCACGCGAGGGAACTGAGCTTCCCGCATCCCGACGGCGGCGACGACATCCTTGCGCGAAGCCCCACGCCCTTTTGATCCTGCCGGGTTCAGGGAACGGCTGCGGGGGTCATCCGCGTGATGCCCTCCGCTGTCTCAACCAGAACCTCGTCGGCCTCGTCGAGGAACAGGCCGTGGTCAAGGACGCCGGGCGTGCTGTCGAGCTCGGCGGCGAGCTTTTCCACGTCCACGCCGTCGCCCAGCGTGCAATCGAGGATGAGGCTGGCGTTGTCGGTCAGGAAAAGCTGCCCATCGAGCGTGCGCCGGACGACGCCGTTGAGCCCGAAGTTGGCGAGCTTGTCGCGCACGCTGGCGAGCCCGAAGGCCATGACCGCGATGGGCAGGGGGCTGCGTGCGCCGAGGCGATCGACGAGCTTGTCCTCGCCGACCAGGAAGATGTTCCGCGTAGAGGCGTGGGCGACGATGCGTTCGCGGACGAGCGCGCCGCCCTTGCCCTTGATCATGCGGAGGCGAGGATCGACCTCGTCGGCGCCGTCGAAGAGGTAATCCACCCGCTCGACCATGGCAAAGTCGATGATCGGGATCATGTACGCCCGGGCAAGCGTCTCGGACGCGTGGCTCGTCGGGACGCAGTGGATCTGCAGCCCCTCCTCGCGGACGCGGCGGGCCAAGGCGAGAATCCCGCGGGCCGCCGTTCGCCCGGTGCCCAGCCCGACGATCATGCCGGTCTGAACCTCGGCGACAGCGGCCTCGCCCAGCAGGTCACGCGGTGTGCTTTCGTCTGCCAAGGGAAATGCCCTCGTAATTCGGTCTGCCGGGTCGCCTCGCCCGGGGAATGGTCTGCTCGGATCCTGCAACATCTCTCGGCTCGCTCCAGGGCTCGTTGGTCGGCGGCCACCATCCGCCTGCCTCGGGTCCCCGTCCGTTCTATCACCCGAACTGTATCCCCTGAGCCAGCCGGACCGCCGACCCATAGTTGATGGTAGACGTCTGGCGACGCATGTACGCCTTCCACGAGTCGCTGCCGCTCTCCCGGCCCCCGCCGGTCTCTTTTTCACCCCCGAACGCGCCCCCGATCTCGGCCCCGCTCGTCCCCAGGTTGACGTTGGCGATTCCGCAGTCGCTGCCCGCTCCCGTCGGGGCGAGGAACCGCTCCGCGGCACGAAGGCTGTCGGTGAAGATCGCCGAACTCAGACCCTGCGCCACGCTGTTGTTCAGCGCGATCGCTTCCTCGAGCGTGCGGTACGTGAACACGTACAGAATCGGCGCGAACGTCTCCTCGCGGGCGACCGGCAGGTTGTTATCGGCCGGCGCGCGGATGATCGCCGGAACCACAAAGTTCCCGCCACGCGCGTGACGCGTCCCACCCGTCAGCAGCGTGCCCGCCTGCGACACCGCCGAGGCGACAGCCGACTCGAACGCCCGCACCGAGGTTTGGTTGATCAACGGGCCGACCAGTGTCGAGGGGTCGGTCGGATCCCCCACGCGGATCGTGCTGTACGCCTTGATCAGCCGGCGGACAACCTCGTCGGCGATCGACTCGTGAAGGATCAGGCGGCGGGTCGTGGTGCAGCGCTGCCCGGCCGTGCCGACCGCTCCGAACACGATCGACGGGATCGCCACCGACAGGTCGGCCGTCGGATCCACGATGATCGCGTTGTTCCCGCCCAGCTCGAGCAGGCACCGGCCCAGCCGCTCCGCCACGATCGCGCCCACACGCCGGCCCATGCGGCACGAGCCCGTCGCGCTGATCAACGGCAGGCGGGGATCCCGGACGAGCGGCTCGGCGACGTCGGTGTCGGTGCCCACCACCAGCGTGAACAGATCCGGATGCCCGTGCCGCGCCGCCACACGCGAAGCGATCGCATTGGTCGCCAGCGCGGTGAGCGGAGCCAGCAGGCTCGGCTTCCACACCGTGGTGTCCCCGCAGACCGCCGCGAGCATCGCGTTCCACCCCCACACCGCGTTGGGAAAGTTGAACGCGGTGATCACGCCGATGGGGCCCAGCGGCAGCCACTGCTCGTACATCTTGTGCTCGGCACGCTCGCTCGGAAAGACCGAGCCGGGCAACTGCCGCGAGAGCCCAACGGCAAAGTCGGCGATGTCGATCGTCTCCTGAACCTCGCCCAGACCCTCCTGAAGGATCTTGCCCACTTCGAGCGACACGAGCGTGCCCAAAGGCTGCTTCAGAGCTCGGAAGGCGTCCCCCATCTCGCGGACGATCTGCCCACGCTGCGGCGCGGGAACCTCTCGCCAACGCAGGAACGCGGCGTGGGACCTGGCGATGGCGCTGTCGGCGGACGAACGCGAATCAAGCCGGACCCCAGCGAGCGAGGTGCCCGTGGCCGGATTCTCGCTGAAAACCACCGAGCCGTCCGGGCTGACACCGGGCGGACCGTCAGAGAGCACCAGTCGAGGATCGTGGAGAACTCCCAGAGCGTCGAGCACGTCGCGGATCATGCGCGAGCGTAGGACGCCGGCCGGGGGATCTCTCGCGGCCCAAGACGCGGATCAGGGCTTGGTCGTGGGCTTGGCAGCCAGCAAATCCTCGATCCGCTTCACGAGCGTGGTATCCATCGGATCGGTCTTGGGATCAAACCGCGCCACCACGTTCCCGTCGCGATCGACAATGAACTTCTGGAAGTTCCACTGCGGATCCCCGCCGATGGGCTTGGGCTGCGACGACAGCTTCTTGTACAAGGGGTGCTGATCCTCGCCCTTGACGGAGATCTTCGAGAACAGCGGGAACGTGACCTTGTACTGATCGCTGCAGAACTGCTTGATGTCGGCGTCGGAGCCCGGCTCCTGCCCGCGGAAGTTGTTCGCGGGGAACGCGAGAATCACGAAGCCCTTGTCCTTCTTCTCGTCGTAGAGCTTCTGCAGCGACTTGTACTGCGGCGTGTACCCGCAGCGGCTCGCCACGTTCACGATCATCACCACCTTGCCCTTGTACTGCTCAAGGTTCTGGTCCTTGCCGTCAATGTCCTTCATCGTGAATCCAAGGACGTACGGGTCGACCGCCTCGGCCGGCTTGGGGTCCGCGGGCTTTGGCTCGGCGGGGGCTGGGGCGGCGGGCTTGGGCTGCGCGGCCCACGCGACCATCCCCGCGGCGAGCACGATCGACGGAACAATCACTGACAGCTTCATGCGATGACCTCCGCTTGATTCTTCGCCCGTGCAACCCCCCGCGACGCAGCCGAGGGCCTCTCGACTCAAAAAAGAGACGGGGGCCGCCCATCCGGACAGCCCCCGCGTTCGAAATCCTCTGAGGCCGCGAATTACTTCGTCGCGTCCTTCACGGCGTCTTTCGCCGCGTCCTTCATCTCGCCCGCGGCATTGCCCGCGTCCTTCGCCGCATCCTTCACTTCCGTCGTCTTCGGGGCGGCAGGCTTCTTCTCGCAGCCGGTCGCGAAGCCAACAACCACAAGGGCAGCCAGGGGAATCAGGGCCTTCACAGCAGTCTTCATGTCGAACCTCCAAAGGGGTGTATGTGCTCGAACAAGAACCCAACAGAACGATGGTCTGGGGTCAGTCCCCGCCAAGTCAAGCGTCTAGACTCGCTCCAGTGATCCAACTGACCCGATCAGTTCGATTTTCCTTGTCCAATACCTTTCAGACTCCAAACACCGTCCTTCCCGAGCGGTCACAGGGGTACGCGGGGGTCGGCACGGCGTGGGATTCAGGGTGGGGTGCGTTTCATCAGCTCGATGTCTCCCTGCACGGCCCGATCGACCCCGTTCTGGGTTACCTCGTCGACATCAAGGTGATTGATCGGGCGGTCCATCACGCTGTTGTTCCGATTCTCGCCGACGGATTTCGCGCGGCCGCCGAGCCCGTGACGGTGCTTTCGAGCGCCGTGGCCGCACTCAACGCTGAATTGAGTGGCCGCCTCGTCGGTGTGACCTGGAAGCTCTCCCCATTTCTGAGCATCTCAATGAACACCCAACACCCCGATCGTGCGCTCATCCGCGTCCGGTTCGAGTTCGCGGCCTCTCACCGGCTGCACGTGGCGAGCCTCTCGGCGGAGGAGAACGTCAGGCACTTCGGCAAGTGCAATCACGCCTCGGGTCATGGGCACAACTACGTGTTCGAGCCGGCGGTCGAAGTCACACCCGGATCGGGCAAGGGGCTCACGGCGAGCCAGATCGAGCGCATCTGCGATCGGGTGATCCTGCAGCGTTACGACCACAAGCACCTGAACCTGGATACGCCCGAGTTCGCGGAAGGAAGCGGTCTGAACCCGTCGGTCGAGAACATCGCGATGGTCTTTTTCGGGCTGCTTAAGCCCGAGATCGAGGCGGCGGGGCCGAATGTTCGGCTGCACTGCGTCACCGTGTGGGAGACAGACCGCACGAGCGCGACCTACCCGTGCGACGCCCGATAATGGCCTCCCTTTGCGAAGGGCAGTGGCAACGGGGGCGCGGTCGCTTGGCGGTATGATGGTTCGAACATGGGGATCGGCGAATATCTCTCGAGCCAGGGGCTTCTCAGCCACGACGACGTCGCACGGGCCGAGGCTGATGCGGAGGCGGCGGGCGAACGGCTCGACCGCTATCTGCTCCGGACGTCCCGCGTGCCGAGGGAGCGGGTGCTCGAGGCGTTGTCCGAGCAGTTTCATATGCCCGTGGTCGACCTGACCACCGTTCAGGCCGACGCGGAGGTGCTGGCGCTGGTCCCGGCGAAGATCGTCTTCGGGCAGCGCTGCGTGCCGATTGCGCGTGAGAACGGCGTGCTGACCGTGGCGACGGCGAACCCCTACGACCTGTCGGTGCTGGACGAGCTGCGGCTGGTGACCGGGCTGTCGATCTCCCCCGCGCTGGCGGACGAGGAAGAGCTCCACAACTTCATCAGGGCGAACTACGGCGTCGGCGGGGACACGCTCGATGCGATGTCGGCGGGGCTTGGCGAGGCGCCCACGCAGACGCGGGCCGAGAGCGACGATGTCCAGGCGGCGCAAGAGGCGTCGGTTGTCCGGCTTGTCAACGACATTCTGAGCGAGGCGATCGCCGAGCGTGCGACGGACGTTCACGTCGAGCCCTACGAGCACGAACTGGCTGTCCGCTACCGCATCGACGGCGTGCTGCAGCGTGCGAACGTGCCCGCGACGATCAATCGGTTCGGGGCGGCGATCATCTCGCGCCTGAAAATCATGGCGAACCTGAACATCGCCGAGAAGCGCAAGCCTCAGGACGGGCGCATCACGTTCCGGGCGCGGGTGCAGGGCAAGCCGGCGGAAGAGTTCGATCTGCGTGTGTCGACGATCCCGATGCTGTTCGGCGAGGGCGTTGTGCTTCGCGTGCTGTCGAAGCAGGCGGTGCTGATGACGCTCGACCAGCTCGGGATGCCCCCGAAGGTCGACGCGACGTGGCGAGAGCTGATCAACCGTCCGCACGGGATCGTGCTGGTGACGGGCCCGACGGGTTCGGGTAAATCGACCACCCTGTACGCTTCGCTCAACACGATCGTTTCGGACGAGATCAAGGTCATCACGGTCGAGGACCCGGTCGAGTATCACGTGCGCGGGGTCAACCAGATTCAGGTCAACCACAAGGTCGGGCTGGATTTCTCGGCCGGTCTTCGTGCGATCCTGCGTCACGACCCCGACGTGGTGATGATCGGTGAGATCCGCGACAAGGAAACGGCGGAGACGGCGATCCAGGCGTCGCTCACCGGGCACCTGGTCTTTTCGACGCTTCACACCAACGACTCGTGCGGCGCCACGACGCGACTGCTCGACATGGGCGTCGAGCCCTTCCTGGTCGCCAGCTCGCTCGAGGCGGTGCTCGCCCAGCGGCTGGTGCGGCGGATCTGCTCGGCGTGCGGGGCGGACTACACGCCCGACCACGCCGAACTTCCGGCGGAGTTCACGATGCCGGCCTCGGGGCTGCTGCGCCGCGGCTCGGGCTGCCGGGCGTGCCGAAACACCGGGTACCGCGGGCGCGTGGGCGTGTACGAGCTGCTGCGGATTTCCGACCACACGCGCGAGCAGGTGATGCAGCGGATCAACGCCCACCAGATCGCGCAGAGCGCGAAAGCGGAAGGAAACCTCTCGACGCTGCGCGACGACGGGTACACAAAGGTCGCGGCCGGGCTCACGACACTCCACGAGGTGGCGTCGGCGCTGGCGGGATGATCGTCAACGGGCGAGCACGGGGCCCTTGACACGCACCAGCACGAACGTGACGTCGTCGTGCTGCGGCACGCCGTCGCGGAAGGTTCGCAGAGACGCTTCGATCTGGTCGCCGATCTCCTTGAGCGGGCGATCCGCATGAGCCTGGATCAGATCCCGCAGGCGGTCCTTCCCGAACAGTTCGCCCGCGGGCGAGGCGGACTCCCAGATGCCGTCGGTCCCGACGACGATCAGGTCACCCGGCCTGAGGTCGGCCCATTCGTACTGCTCGTATTGGGCGTCGGCGTCGATCCCGACGGGGATGCCGCCGCCGTCGAGTTCGCGGAACGACCCGTCCGACGGGCGGTAGATGATGGCGGGGTCGTGCCCGCCGCTGGCCCAGCGGACTTTCCCCGCGACCGGGTCGATCTCGAGCATGGCGAGGGTGATGAACTGCTCGGCCCTGCCGTCGGAGGCGATGACGCGGTTGACGCGCGTGATGAGATGCGCGAGATCGTTCGCGTCGGCGACGTCGGCGCGGAGGGCGGCCCGGCAGGCGGCCATCATAAGCGCCGAGCCCACGCCATGCCCCATCACGTCCGCCACGACGAACAGCGTGCGGCCGCCCGGGGTCTGGGTCATGTCGATGAAGTCGTAATAGTCGCCACCGGCTGCGTCGCAGTACTTCGATCGTCCTTCGACGTCGAGCCCTGGCAGTGTTGGCGGCTTGTCGGGCAGAAGCCCCTGCTGGACCTGAACCGCGACGGCCATCGACGCCGCGAGCTTCACGTGCTCCTCGAGCCTGGGAACCATGGCGTTGAACGCACGGGCAAGGTCGCCGATCTCGTCGTTGGTTGCTTCGGGTGCGCGGGCCTTCATGTCCCCCGAGGCGAGCGCATCGGCAGCGAGACGAACGTCGAGGATCGGCCGCACGATGCCCCGTGCGACGGCCCAGGCGACCAGGGCGGCGAGAATCGCCACGATGCCGGCCACGATCGCTTGCGACCCGGCGAGCCTGCCGAGCGAGGCCGTGAACTGCGACTGAGGCTCGATGATCAGCACACGCCATGGGCGTTCCTGCATTGCGGCGAACCCCGCGATCCAGTCGACGGGGCCTTCTGTGGCCGGTTGCCAGCGGACCAGCGTCGCGCCCTGCGCGGCTCCGCGGACCGCTGAGGCCAGGCCGATGGTGCCCAGCGGGGCAATCGCCGGCAGACTGAAGGTGGCCTCGGGATCGAGGGATGCGATCTGCGCCGCAGAAAGCGGCTCGACGGCTGAATACAGGCGGGATTTGTCGGGGATGCTCAGCACCACGCCGTGACTTTCGATCAGGACCGGCACCGCGCCCTCGGCGACACCCGCGTGATCGACGATGGACCAGATGCGTTCCCCGCGGAGCTTGAGGACGACGGCTCCGATCACGCGAGACTCACCCTCGCCGGCGAGCACGGGGTGTGCGAAGTAGACGCCGGGCTCGCCTGACGTCTTGCCGACGAGGAACTCGGAAACGAATCGGCGTCCGAGCAGAGCCTCGCGAACATACTCACGGAAGGTAAAGTCCATGCCCACGTTCGCCGGGCTTGTGGACGCGATCCCGACGCCGGCGGCATCAGTGACGAAGATCGAGGCGAAGTCCGACGAGGTCGTGGTCACGCTCGCAAAGAGACGATCCACCGCCGGGAGGAGCGCCGGGCGTTGGCCGGTGCTCGCAGAGCAGAAGGCGATCACGTCGTCGTCGCGGGCGACCTGCGCGACGTTGCGCGAGGTGTCGGCGAGCAACTGGTCGAGGCGAGAGGCGGTCGCCTGGGCAATCAGCGCGAGGTTTCTGCGGGCCGAGTCGTCGAGCGCGGCTCGGCTGGCCGACGCGGCCAGTGCCACCGCGACAACGAGCGGCACAACAGCGCACAGCAGAAGTGCGATCGTGACCTTGCGGGCGATGGAACCCCTGCGCGGGCGGGTCGTGTCGTTCACGGTCCGATCGTACCGCCGCGCCCGCGAGGGAGCGGGTCAGGGTTCGGGGGTCGAACCGATCCTCAACTCCGGATCGATCGGCCACGGGCGGGCGGGTCGTCCCGAGAGTCGAAGGGCCGATTCGGGGTTCACGCCGTGCGCCCAGGGGACGAGGTACTTGCCCTTCAGACCTTCGGGCTTGTCGATCTCATCGCGCATGTCGCGGCCTTTGACCCAGGCATCATTACGACGCGCGGTCACGGTCCAGGAGACCACAAGCCCGGGCGTGCCGCCGGCGATCTGCAGGACGCCCGCGTCGACGGGTCCGGCGGCGTGGAGTTGGGGCATCGCGCCGCCGACGGGCGTGAGTTGGATCACCGCGTCGGTGTTGATCTGGCTGTAGTACGCGGGGAGCGTGACGGTCGCCGAGCCGGTGTCGTCCAGAGTCGCGTTGCCGCGATAGATGTTGAAGGGCGCGGGGCCCTCGGCGGCGAAGTGGCGGAGGATCTTGTTCTCGGGGTCGAGGGGGTGATCGATCACGAACTGCTTGGTGCCCGTCGAGCCAAGGTCGCCGTCGCTGAAGACGCCGTAGCCCCCGCTGCTCATGCTCGCACCGAGGACGCCGAAGACGAATCCCTGCGTGGCGGAGGCTGTGGCGTAGACGGCGGCGGCGGTGTCGGAGACGGACTGGTTGATCGCCATCAGGCCGGACGTGACACCCGTCGCGGCCGAGGCGACGGCATACACGCCGGCGGCGTCGGTCCCCGTCGAGTCGACTCGGCCCAGCACGCCGGTGGTGATCCCGGTTTGGTGCACGGCATGTCCTGAGACCCCGATCCCGTCGGTGCTGTCGCTGCGTCCCCACACGCCGTAGGTCTCGCCCGTGGTGGCGTTGGCCCAGCCAAAGACGCCGCGACCGCCCGAGCTGTCGGATTGCCCCTGCACGCCGATGGCCTGACCAGTGGTGGCCTGCGCCCAGCCGACGAGCCCGACGCCCGAGGTGCTCTGGCTGCGTCCGAGCGCGCCGAAGCCCGGCGAGCCGACGGCGGTCGACGAGAAGTAGGCGGCGCGGGGCTGCGACGTCTCGATGTGGAGGGGATACTGGGGCTGGTTAAACCCGATCGCGACGTTGCCCTGGGTGTAGAAGGCGTTGGAGCCCAGCAACTGCCAAGGGGAGGCGCCGGCCGGGCCTTGCGGGCCGGTCGCGCCCTGCGAGATCGGAAGAGCGTCGTGTAGGG
>ERZ761603.790-NODE-790-length-25287-cov-105.241955_pt1 | contig 25287 bp, 19 predicted proteins | sample MGYA00511879_ERZ761603 | MGnify/ENA primary metagenome ERZ761603 (study PRJEB28899, sample SAMN02850040) | bioreactor sludge metagenome | biome: EBPR Sludge; feature: EBPR Bioreactor; material: flocular biomat | place: Australia: Thorneside Wastwater Treatment... | reverse complement strand
AAACATCAACCGAATACCTGATCAACATATTTGCACAACTTGACGCACACAACTCGCGGAACTCGCGGATTTCGGCGACCAGGGCTTGTGCTCACCTAAACCACCACCGCCTTAACGAGTGGTCACCACGACACGCTTCCAATGGGCGCGCGCGGGCACTCGCAATCTCCATCACCTCATGAGTCTCACGGTTAACCCGGACCCGCAGGCAGGCGCACCCATACCCGTAGTTTACGTTCGTCTTCACCCACTGCCTCGGCTCGAAGTCTGGCCAGTTACCCTCGGCTTGATACCCGCCCTGCACCCCGATCACCCACTCGGCGTCGCGGTCATACAGCCAGGCGTTGGCCGGCGTGGGATTGCTGAACCATCCGCAACGCGTCTCGAATGGTGCGGCCGCAGAGTCAGCCATAACAGGCCGCGCGCTGACGAAGGCTACGATGCCTGGCAGCAGGAAAATAGCAACCACCCATCGGGGCCATACGGGATGTGTGCCAGCCACGCGCCTATCTTCCCGACCACACTTGCCGTGTAATGGTGCTTGCCGCATGGCCCTGAGCGAACCTACGGTGGCGCTACCGCAAACTCGCAACCACTGCGCTCTCATTCGCAAGCCGCTACACCTACCAGCCGCCCGCCTGCAGCGCTGCCTGGAACTTGATCGCCTCACTCGCGATCTTTCCGGCCTTGTCGGTGCCGTTGATGATCCGCCGCGCTGAGGTGAACTGGGCCGGGTTGGCCGCGCCGTTCGTCGGCAAATGCCGCGCCAGCGTGTGGCGCTGTCCGGCTCTATCGGCGCAGAACCAGCCCTCCTGCATTCCCTTCACCATAATCTTGGCGGCAATGTCGGGGGCCATGGCAAGATCGAGGTTGTCGTTCAGGCGGCCGCCAAGCCCCAACTCGCGATTCACCCTCTCGTAGTTAGCCTTCCAGGTGAGCTGAACATAGCCGCGACCGTAGAAAGGATAATAGCGCAGGTTCGTGCGCCGCCAGTCCTCGCTAAGCCAGTAGGCCTCGCGCACCGGCTGCATCGTGCCGTTGGTCTCGTGGCAGGCGGTCGCCAGCGCGTAGGCGGTGAAGGAGAGCGGCCAGCCAGCCTCCTTGGCCGCGGCGAGCACCGCCTGCAGGCCCCTCACCTGATCGGGCTTGAGCGCGCTCCCGAGCACCTTGCCCTCGCGCACCGAATCGAAGAAGGCCTTCGGGTTGTCGAGCCCCACGGTGTCAGCCTCTGCGGGCGTTGCAGGCACTGGCTCGGTCACGGCCGGCGTCGCCGCCACCTCGTCCTTTTCTATGCCGAGTTGGTCGAGAAGCGCGTCAATCGCCTTCACTTCTCCGGCGGTGAAGCCCTTGCCGCGCTGAGCGCGGATGGTGTCGAAAATCGGCTTGCGCATCTTCTTCTCCTCATCCCAAGCTAAAAAGAGTCCGGCAAAAACCAACGGACTACAATCGGGTTAAAGAACCGATAGCCTCGGAGGTATCCCTGGCCCGCGTTCTTGAATACCATGCTCCCCATTTTTCTGCTCGCCTCTCTTGTGTAGCGCCGTGTTGCTTGCCACGCAACCCCGTGTGAGCCCATAGTGGTGCTGCCAAGAACTTGAACCTAATAACCGAGTTAGCCGACTCCACAAGCATCATTCTCGAGCAAACGGTGAGTTGGTGGAGGGCCGATGCCGGCGAGGGTCTGCTTGAGATGATCGCAAACGCACTGCCAGACCGGTAGGGGATTCAACTGCTCCGCAGCTTGGGCGAACCAGCCCTGAAGCAACCCGATCAATCGCTACCTCATCAACTCGCCGATGCTGTCCGGCATGAAGAAAAACAAGGACGGCTCTCTGACGCTCTACATCCAGAAAAACTCGCCGGGCAAGGACAAGGAAGCCAACTGGCTGCCGGCGCCAGACGGCGAAATCTACCTCGTCATGCGCCTCTACTGGCCCAAGGACACGCCGCCCTCCATCCTGCCGGCCGGCGAAGGCACCTGGCAACCGCCGGGGCTGGTCAAGGCGAACTGACCGCCGCGCGGCCAACCGCCCGTTCCCCGGAAGCGCTTGAACTCCGGAAAGCGCTCACCGGGAACCGTCCTGGCCCTGCACGAAGGATAACGTCGGCAAGCTGTCCCGCCGACATGTCGACACGACTCCCGGCGTCGCCGCCGCGGCGCGCGAGATGGCGCTGGTTTTGGCCAAATCCGGGGGGTCGACCGCAACCGGCCCCGCAGTCGGCCCTGCCGGCCGTGAGCGCCGCGGGCCGGTGTGTTACGATTGCCGGCGTCATGGTTTCGTTTGGGGCTGGGGGGGCCGTGGGTCAACCGGAAGAGGAAGCACGGCGCCGCATCGACGCGCTGCTCGTCGCCGCCGGCTGGCAGGTCTGCGACGCTTCCGCCGCCGACATCCACGCCGCGCGGGGAGTCGCGATCCGCGAGTTCCCGCTGGCATCCGGCCACGGCTTCGCCGACTACCTGCTCTACCTCGACGGCAAGGCCGGCGGCGTCATCGAGGCCAAGAAGGAAGGCGCCACGCTCACCGGCGTCGAGGCCCAATCGACGCGCTACGCGCTGGGCCTGCCGGCGGCGCTGCCGGCCTGGCGCCGGCCGCTGCCCTTCCTCTACGAATCGACCGGGCTGGAAACGCACTTCACCAACGGCCTCGATCCCGAGCCGCGCGCCCGCGGCGTGTTCGCGTTCCACCGGCCCGAGACGCTGGCCGAGTGGCTTGCTGCGGCACCGCAGGCCACGGTGCTCAGCAGCGGCGGTCCCGCCGCCCACCGGGCCGAGTTCTCCCCGGTGACCTTCCTCTCCCGCGTCCGCGCCCTGCCGCCGCTGGTCACCGAATGGGGCGACTGCAAGCTCTGGCCCGCCCAGATCACCGCCATTCGCAACCTCGAAGCCAGCCTTGCGCAGAACAGACCGCGTGCGCTGATCCAGATGGCCACCGGCAGCGGCAAGACCTTCACCGCCATCAGCTTCATCTACCGGCTGATCAAGTTCGGCGGCGCGCGGCGCGTGCTGTTCCTCGTTGACCGCGGCAACCTGGGCCGGCAGACCAAGAAGGAGTTCGACCAGTACGTCTCGCCCGTCAACAACTACAAGTTCGGCGAGGAGTTCATCGTCCAGCACCTCACCAGCAACCAGCTCGACAAGACGGCGCGCGTCTGCATCTGCACCATCCAGCGCATGTATTCGATGCTCAAGGGCCGCGAGCTGCCGGAAGAAGCCGACGAGGAGTCCACCGAGCGCGTCGAGAGCCTGTTCAAGGAACCGGAGCCCATCGACTACAACCCCGCGTTCCCGATCGAGACCTTCGACATCATCGTCACCGACGAGGCGCACCGCAGCATCTACAACCTGTGGCGCCAGGTGCTGGAGTACTTCGACGCCCATCTGATCGGCCTGACCGCCACGCCCAACAAGCAGACCTTCGGCTTCTTCAACCAGAACCTGGTGATGGAGTACGGCCACCCGCAGGCGGTGGCCGACGGCGTGAACGTCAACTACGACGTCTACCGCATCAAGACCGAGGTCACCGAGGCCGGCAGCACCGTGGAAGCCGGCTACTGGCTGCAGGTGCTGGACAAGCCCACCCGCGCCCGGCGCGACTGGCAGCTCGACGACGACTTCGAGTACGCGCCCGAAGAGCTGGACCGCAGCGTGCAGACGCCCGACCAGATCCGCACCATCGCCCGCACGCTGCGCGACAACTGGCAGCGCGACCTCTTTCCGCAGCGCAGGGAGCTGCCCAAGACGCTGGTCTTCGCCAAGGACGACAACCACGCCGAGGCCATCGTCGGCATCCTGCGCGAGGAGTGGGGCCGCGGCAACGAGTTCGCGCAGAAGATCACCTACCGCACCACGGGCAGCAAGCCGGAGGAGCTGATCAAGGCCTTCCGCACCAGCTACTACCCGCGCATCGCCGTCACCGTCGACATGATCGCCACCGGCACCGACATCAAGCCGGTGGAGATCGTCGTCTTCATGCGCAGCGTGAAGAGCCGCAGCTTCTTCGAGCAGATGAAGGGCCGCGGCGTGCGCGTGATCAAGGACGACGACCTGCGCGGCGTGAACCCCGGCGAGCACGTGCACAAGGACCGCTTCGTCATCGTCGACTGCGTGGGCGTGTGCGAGCGCGACAAGACCGACAGCCGGCCGATGGACCAGAAGAAGAGCGTGCCGCTGGACGCGCTGCTGCAGGCCGTGAGCCTGGGCAACGTCGAGCCCGAGGTGCTCTCCAGCGTGGCCGTGCGTCTGGCGCGGCTGGACGCGCAGCTCAGCGACGCCGAGCGCGCCAGGGTGGTGAGCGAAGCCGGCGGCCTGGGCCTGAAGGAACTCTCGCGCGGCATCGTGCAGGCGCTGGACCCGCGCGAGGACCGCGGCCTGCAGGAAGCCGAGGCCGCGCTGCGCGAGGCGGTCAAGCCGCTTTCCAACCCCGCGTTGCGCACGCTGATCCTCACGCTCAAGCAGCAGAAGGAACTGGTGATCGACACCGTCACCCAGGACCGCGTGCTCGAAGCCGGCTTCTCCGAGGCCGCGCGCGAGCGCGCGCAGGGCATCGTGCAGAGCTTCGAAGCCTTCATCGCCCAGCACCGCGACGAGATCACCGCGCTGCAGATCCTCTACAACCGCCCGACCAAGGCGCCGCTGAAGTTCGAAGACCTGAAGGCGCTGGCCGACACGCTGCAGGCCCCGCCGCACCTGTGGACCGAGAGCCAGCTCTGGCAGGCCTACGCCGCGCTGGACGCCAGCAAGGTCAAGGGCGCGAGCCGCCGCCGCATCCTGACCGACCTGGTCTCGCTGGTGCGCTACGCGATGCACCAGGAGAACGAGCTGGTGCCCTACCCCGAGCGCGTGGCTGCCAACTTCAAGGCATGGCTGGCACAGCAGCAGGCAGCTGGGAAGGGTTTTACCGACGAGCAGCGCTGGTGGCTCGAGAAAATGGCCGAGCACATCGCCAGCAACCTCGGAATCGAGGCCGATGACTTCGGCTACGCGCCGTTCGACCAGCGCGGCGGGCTGGGACGAGTGCATCAGCTCTTCGGGGCGGAGTTGCGGAGGGTGATGGATGAGTTGAATCGGGAGTGCGCCTCATGAGCTACCCGGCGAGGGGCCCCGGCTTGCCGGGGCTCGACGGCAAAGCGAATGCCGGCGAGCCCGGAGGGCTGGCGGCGTGAGCGGCGCGACAATGACGCGCCTTCGCGACCTTGGAAGCTGGAGCGGCGGCAATACCCCATCCAAGGCGAACGCCGCCTACTGGACCGACGGAACCATCCCTTGGGTCTCGCCGAAGGACATGAAGGTGGACGAGATCACCTCGGCAGAGGATCGAGTCTCCGAAGCGGCGCATGCGGAGGGCCGTGTTTCGCTGCTGCCCGAGGGATCGGTGCTGGTCGTCACGCGAAGCGGCATCCTGTCGCACACGCTCCCCGTCGCCGTGACAAAGACGCCGGTCACCATCAACCAGGACATCAAGGCGCTGACTCCGAAGCCGGGTGTCCTGCCGAACTACGTTGCGCATGCACTGCGCGGAGCCAGCCGGCGCATTCTCAAGGAGTGCTCGAAGCACGGTACAACCGTTGCGTCTGTCGAGACCAACGCACTACTCGACTTCGAGATTCCGCTCGTTGCTCTCGACGCGCAGCGCCGCATCGTCGCCGAACTCGAAAAGCAGCTCTCCCGCCTCGACGAAGCCGTCGCCAACCTCAAGCGCGTCAAGGCCAACCTCAAGCGCTACAAGGCCGCCGTCCTCAAAGCCGCCGTCGAAGGCCGTCTCGTCGAAAACGAAACCGAACTAGCGGGCCGCGAGGGTTGCAGCTGCGAGACCGGCCGTCAGCTACTTGCGCGGGTCCTACAAGAGCGGCGTCGCGCATCTTCTGCCAAGGGAACGTACAAAGAGCCCGAACAACCCGACGCCGAAGCACTTCCGACCTTGCCCGAAGGCTGGGCGTGGGCCAAGCTCGATGCAGTCGCAGCGCTGAAGGGTGGGATTACCGTCGACAAGAAGCGCCGTGATCCGACGTCCCGTCGCGTCCCGTATCTCCGCGTCGCAAATGTGCAGCGCGGCTACCTTGATCTGGAAGAAGTCAAGGAGATCGAAGCGCCGCAAGCCGACATCGAAGAACTTCGCCTTCAGCCGGGCGACATCCTGTTCAACGAGGGTGGCGACCGAGACAAGCTTGGCCGAGGCTGGATCTGGGAAGGTCAACTTGCGGAGTGTATCCACCAAAACCATGTCTTCCGCGCCCGTCCGCATTCCGAGGATGTCTCAGCGAAGTTCATCTCCTGGTGGGGTAACACATTTGGCAAGGACTACTTCCTTCGTGAAGGAAAGCAGACCACGAATCTGGCTTCGATCAACATGACGAAGCTGGCTGCGTTCCCGGTGCCTATCGCCCCGCTCGCCGAGCAGCGCCGCATCGTCGCCGAAGTCGACCGCCGCCTCTCCGTCGTCCGCGAGGTCGAGGCCGAGGTCGACGCGAACCTGAAGCGCGCGCAGGCGCTGCGGCAGGCCGTGCTGGCCAAAGCATTTGCTGACAAGCCATCAGATCCATCTCGCGAAGGGGCACGAGCATGACGGCGGAGGAAATTCTCACTCGTCTTGAGATCGGCGAGGACCAGGACGTCGAGTTCAAGCTCGCTGAGGGCGGCCTGCCGCGATCGTTGTGGGAGTCGTTGTCGGCCTTCGCCAACACCGAGGGCGGCGCCATCGTTCTCGGCGTCGCCGAGCGGGCCGAGCGCCACGAGATCGTCGGCGTGCGCTCGCCGGCTAAGCTGCCCAAGGCGTTCTGGGACGCACACAACAACCCGCAGAAGCTGAGCGCGCCGATCTGCACCGACCGCGACGTGGCCGTGGTGCCCGCGGACGGCAAGGACCTGATCCTGATCCGCGTGCCCCGTGCCTCGCGCGCGCAGCGGCCGGTGTACATCAACGGCAACCCGATTACCGGCACGTGCAAGCGCAATTTCGAGGGCGACTACCGCTGTACCGAGGGCGAGGTCCGGCAGATGCTGCGCGACGCGAGCGACGAGCCGCAGGACGCCGCCATCCTCACGGGCTTCTCGCTGCCCGACCTCGACGCGGAATCGCTGAAGGCGTTTCGCAATCGCTTCGGCTCACGCGAGCCGGATCATCCCTTCCTCGCGCTGGACGACCGCGAATTGCTGCGCCAGCTAGGCGGCTGGCGGCGCGACCGGGCGTCCGGTCAGGAGGGACTGACGATGGCCGGCCTGCTGATGTTCGGCAGCGAGCACAGCTTGCTCGATGCGTTGCCGCACTACCACCTCGACTATCAGGAGCAGCTCTCGGCCGACCCTGAGCAGCGCTGGACCCACCGCATCACGGTGGACGGCAAGTGGGCACCGAACCTGTTCAACTTCTACTACCGCGTGTATCCGCGCCTGGTGGAAGGGCTGGACGTTCCCTTCAAGCTCGACCCGCAGGCCACGCGCATTGCCGAGACGCACGTGCACGAGGCCCTGCGCGAGGCGCTGGTCAACACGCTGATCCATGCCGATCACCAGTCCTCGCGGCCGATCACGGTCATCAAGCGGCAGGACGCATTCGTCTTCTTCAACCCGGGGTGCCTGCGCATCCCGCGTGAGGCGCTGTACCAGGGCGGGGTGAGTGACCCGCGCAACCCCAACGTGCAGAAGATGTTCCAGATGCTCGGCCTGGGCGAGAAGGCGGGCTCGGGATTCCAGAAGATCCTGCGCGCGTGGCGCGAGCAGCACTGGTTGATTCCGCTGGTGGCCGAGAACCCGGCGCTGGAGATGACGCGGGTATGGCTGCCGCTGGCCAGCATGATCCCGAGCGACGTAGAGCAGGAGCTGCGTGCGATCGTGGGCGACGCTTACCAAGGCCTCGACGAGCTGGGTCGCGTGATCCTGATGCTGGCGCACCGCTTCGACGAGATCGGCAATGCCGACATCCAGCCGTACCGGGCGGAACATCCGCGCGAGATCGGGGTGCGGCTCAAGCAGTTCGTCGAGGTGGGCTGGCTGGAGAAGGGCGGACATGGGCGCGGCACCCGCTACCGCTGGCCGAAGCACGGCCGGAGAGACTTGTTCGCTCCGGCGGCACCCGCGGGTGAAGGCTTCCAACATTCGGCCGCCAGCTCCGAACAATTGACCGCCGGCTCCGAACATTTGAACAAGGGGTCCGAACACTCGGAGTCCGAACAAGAGGCCCGGTTGACTGCCCTGGCGGCGCCGATGCGCGATCTGGGCAAGGTGCCCAAGGCGCAGGCCGAAGACATCATCCTGGCGCTGTGTTCGCGCGAGTGGCTGACGCTTCGAACATTGGCGCGGCTGCTCGACCGCGCACCGGACTCCCTGCGCAACCATTACATCAATCCGATGCTGCGCGATGGCCGGCTGCGGGCCCGCGTCCCAGGCAAACCCAATCACCCGGGTCAGGCCTACAAGACGAACGAATGAACACCTCCACCCTCGTCCAGAAGCTCTGGAACTACTGCAACGTCCTGCGCGACGACGGGATGAGCTATGGCGACTACGTCGAGCAGCTCACCTACCTGCTGTTCCTCAAGATGGCGGACGAGCGCAGCCGCCCGCCGTACCACCAGCCCAGCCCCATCCCCGCCGCCTACGCCTGGCCCGCGCTGCTGGCCAAGGACGGCGATGCGCTGTTCGACCACTACCGCCACACGCTGGAAGAGCTGGGCAAGCAGCCGGGCACGCTGGCGCTGATCTTCGGGGAAGCACCGAACATGGGGGCCACATGATGCGTCAACTCGATCTGTTTTCGCCTTTGCTGCCCTCCGCCGAAGGCACTGACACCGAGTTTAAGTCGGCGCGCGGTGGGCTGCCCGGTAGTTTTTGGGAGACCTACAGCGCACTGGCCAATACGCAAGGCGGCACGATCGTGCTCGGGGTCGCCGAGCGTGGCGATCAACTGGTGTGGGAAGGCGTGCCGGATGCCGCGCAGTTGCGGACCGTCCTGTGGAACCAGCTGAACGACCGTCAGAAGATCAGCCGCAACCTGCTGAGCGACGGCGATGTGCGCACCGTTACCGAGGAGGGCAAGCAGTACGTCGTGGTGCAGGTGCCACGGGCTTCGCGCCGTGACCGCCCGGTCTATGTGGGCCTGAACCCGCTGGCCGGCACCTACCGCCGGGCCGAGGAAGGCGACTACCGCTGCGGTGAAGACGAAGTGCGGCGCATGCTGGCCGACCAGGCCGATGCGCCCGCCGACGCGCAGGTCGTCGAGCACTTCGGCCTCCAGGACTTCGACGTCGAAACGGTCAAGCAATACCGCAACCGATTTGCATCGCGCGACCCGGACCACCCGTGGCTGTCCGAGGACGACCTCGGCCTGCTCGGCAAGGTGGGCGCGCTGCGGCGCGATCGGGCTGCCGGCCTCGAAGGAGCGACGGTGGCAGGGCTTCTGATGTTCGGGACCTTCGGAGCATTGCGAGAAGCGCTGCCGGCCTATCACGTGGACTATCGCGAGCGCCTGTCGAGTGACCCCGCGGTGCGCTGGACCGACCGGCTGGTACCGGATGGCACTTGGGAAAGCAACCTCTTCCAGTTCTTTCAGCGCGTGGTGCACCGCCTGTCTGCGGATCTGAAGATTCCTTTCCAGCTTGACCGGGCGCTATACCGCAAGGATGACACCATCGTCCACGAGGCGCTGCGCGAGGCCGTGGTCAATGCTCTGATCCATGCGGACTACCGCGGCCACGGCGGCATCGTGATCGAGCGGTTTGCTGATCGCATTGAACTGTCGAACCCGGGTTCGTTGCTCGTGTCGCGCGAGCAGTTGCTGCGTGGCAGCGTCAGCGAGTGCCGCAACAAGGCCTTGCAGCTCATGTTCCAGATGATCGGTGGCGGTGAGAAGGCCGGCTCCGGTATGGACAAGATCCGTTCCGGGTGGCGCTCACAGCATTGGCGTTCGCCGAAGCTCGAAGAAATCTTGCAGCCTGACCGAGTGCGGCTCGTGTTGCCGATGGTGAGCCTGATACCAACGGAGGTCGAGGCTGAGTTGCGCGACCAGTTTGGCGAACGATTTGCCAAGCTGGATGCGACTGCGGTTCAGGCGGTTGTGACGGCGCGGGTCGAAGGCACGGTCACGAATGGGCGAATGCAGGAGATCACTGGGGAGCACCCCAAGGACATCACCGATGTGCTCCAGACCCTGGTTCGGGAAGGTTTCCTCGAGCAGCAGAACCAAAGGCGCTGGGCAAGCTATCGCCTCGCTGGGGACTCCCCTCAAAGCTCCCCTCAATCGATGTCTGACTCCCCTCATTTCCGGGACGGGTTCCCTCATTCCCGCGCTGACTCCCCTCCCTTCCCCGCAGAGCTGCTTGCGGCGGCGGAACTGGCACGTGCCAAGGCCAGGCTGCCCGCAGCTGAAGTGCGTCGAGTGATTGCAACCCTGTGCTCAGGCCGCTGGCTCACAGCCAAGGAACTCGGAAGCCTCATGAACCGGGACCCTGAAAACCTCCAGGAGAGGTTCCTGACTGCGATGGTCAAGGAAGGCATTCTTGAGCTTCGCTACCCGGAAGTTCGCAATCGCCCTGATCAGGCCTATCGATCAGCAACCCAAGCGCAATGAACACCTCAACGCTCGTCCAAAAGCTCTGGAACTACTGCAACGTGCTGCGCGACGACGGCATGAGCTATGGCGACTACGTCGAGCAGCTCACCTACCTGCTGTTCCTGAAGATGTCCGACGCGCGCAGCCGCCCGCCGTGTGATCAGCCGAGCCCCATCCCTGCCGCCTACGCCTGGCCCGCGCTGCGGGCCCTGGACGGCGATGCGCTGTTCGACCACGACCGCCACACGCTGTAAGTGCCGGGCAAGCAGCCGGGCACGCGGGCGCTGCACATGTCTGGAGCCTGATCAGATGACGACCCGAAAGACCAGCAGCAAGTTGACCAAGGACGCCTCGGCCGGCAACGCGCTGATCGCCGACATCCGCCTCCTCGTTGCCGATGCGCGATCGCATGTGGCCGCAACGGCCAATGCAGCGCTGACGTTGCTCTACTGGCGCATCGGCCGCCGTATTCATGCCGATGTGCTGACCGGAGACCGCGCCGCCTACGGCGAGCACATTGTCGTATCGCTGTCGCGACAATTGGAGACTGAGTATGGCAGCAGCTTTGGCGAGAAGAACCTGCGCCGGATGATCCAGTTTGCGCAGGTCTTCCCAGACGAGAAGATCGTCGTATCGCTGATACGAGAATTGAGCTGGACGCACTTCCTCGCCTTGCTGCCGCTGAAGGAGCCGCTGCAACGCGAGTTCTACGCCGAGATGTGCCGCGCCCAGCGCTGGAGCGTGCGCACGCTGCGCGACAAGATCAGCGGCATGCTCTACGAGCGCACGGCGCTGTCGCGCAAGCCAGCCGATCTGGCGCGCATGGAGCTCGCCGCGCTGCGCGACGAAGACCGTGTCTCCACCGATCTGGTGCTGCGCGATCCCTACCTGCTCGACTTCCTGGGCCTGAAGGACACCTACCAGGAGAAGGATCTCGAGGCCGCCATCCTGCGCGAGATGGAGCGCTTCATCCTGGAGCTGGGCAGCGGCTTCGCGTTTCTGGCCCGGCAGAAGCGCATCACGGTCGACGACGAGGACTTCTACCTCGACCTGCTGTTCTACCAGCGCGACCTTAGGCGGTTGGTCGTGGTGGAACTGAAGCTCGATCGCTTTCGCCCCGAACACAAGGGACAGATGGAGCTGTACCTGCGCTGGCTGGACAAGTACGAACGCAAGGCGGGCGAGGAGCCTCCCATCGGCATCATCCTGTGCACCGGGAAGGACCGCGGACGCATCGAGCTTCTGGAGCTCGACAAGACCGGCATCCACGTTGCCGAATACCTGACCGTGCTGCCGCCCAAGGAGGTGCTGCAACGCAAGCTGCGGGAAGCCGCAGCGGTATCACGGGCGCACCTCGAGAACCAGCGCACCGAAGACGAATGAACACTTCCACCCTCGTCCAGAAGCTCTGGAACCACTGCAACGGCCCACGGCTCGGACAGAGCATCGCCGGTGCGACGGCACGCGAGCAAGCAGGTGCTCGCGAGCAATCCCGACTCACCCTGCGCCGCGACGACAAATGAACTCCGCGACTCTGGTTCAGAAACTGTGGAACTACTGCAACGTCCTGCGCGACGACGGCATGAGCTACGGCGACTACGTCGAGCAGCTCACCTACCTGCTGTTCCTGAAGATGGCGGACGAGCGCAGCCGCCCGCCCTACCACCAGCCCAGCCCCATCCCCGCGGCCTGGGCCTGGCCCGCGCTGCTGGCCAGGGACGGCGATGCGCTGTTCGACCACTACCGCCACACGCTGGAAGAGCTGGGCAGGCAGCCGGGCACGCTGGCGCTGATCTTCGGCAAGGCGCAGAACAAGTTCCAGGACCCGGCCAAGCTGCGGCGCGTGATCGTCGACCTGATCGACGCCGAAACGTGGGTCACGATGAGCGCCGACGTGAAGGGCGACGCCTACGAGGGCCTGCTGGAGAAGAACGCGCAGGACACCAAGTCCGGCGCCGGCCAGTACTTCACGCCGCGCGCGCTGATCCAGGCGATGGTGGACTGCATCGCGCCCCGCCCCGGCGAGACGGTTTGCGACCCGGCCTGCGGCACCGGCGGTTTTCTCTTCACCGCGCACCAGTACCTCACGCAGCACTACCCCAACCTCACCCGCGACGAGAAGCGCCACCTCAAGGAAGGCGCCTTCCGCGGCTGGGAGCTGGTGCAGGCCACCGCGCGCGTGTGCGCGATGAACCTGATGCTGCACGGCATCGGCTCGGAGAAGAGCGTGCCCGTCAAGGTGGCCGACGCGCTGGCGGCCGACCCCGGCGAGCGCTTCGACGTGGTGCTCGCCAATCCGCCGTTCGGCAAGAAGAGCAGCACGATGATCGTCGGCGAGGACGGCAGGACCTCCACCGAGAAGGACATCGTCGAGCGCGACGACTTCTGGGCCACCACCAGCAACAAGCAGCTCAACTTCGTGCAGCACATCAAGACGCTGCTCAAGCCCCACGGCCGCGCCGCGGTGGTGGTGCCCGACAACGTGCTGTTCGAAGGCGGCGCCGGCGAGACCATCCGCCGCAAGCTGCTGCACGAGTGCGACGTGCACACCCTGCTGCGCCTGCCCACCGGCCTGTTCTACGCGCAGGGCGTGAAGGCCAACGTGATCTTCTTCGACAAGAAGCCGGCCAGCGAGACGCCGTGGACGCGCAAGCTCTGGATTTACGACCTGCGCACCAACAAGCATTTCACGCTGAAGACCAACCCGCTGAAGCGCGAAGACCTCGACGAATTCGTCCGCCTTTACAACCCGGCCAACCGCCACGACCGCCGGACGACATGGGCCGAGGACACCCCGGACGGCCGCTGGCGCGCTTTTGGCCTTGCGGAACTGGTCAACCGCGACAAGGCCAGCCTGGACATCTTCTGGCTCAAGGACGACTCGCTGGCCGACTCCGACAACCTGCCGCCACCGGAGGTGATCGCCCAGGAGATCGTGGCCGACCTGGAGGCGGCGCTGGAGCAGTTCCGCCTGATCGCCGGCGACCTGGGGCCGGGCGACGCGGAGGGATGAGATGCCTTGCCGCCGCGCAATCAGGCCGCTGCCTTGACTGCCTCCGGATTCTGCGACGCTATGCGCAGCAGGGTTTTTGCAGCTCCGGAGGGCTCCCGCCGCCCCTGCTCCCAATCCTGCAGAGTACGTACCGAAACGCCGAGCAACTTGGCGAACTCGCCCTGCGACATGCCGACACGGTTGCGCGCCTCGGTTGCGGCCGAAACCTCCACGGCAGTTACCCGCGCCGCCTTGCCAGCCTTCATCTGGCGAACGGATGCCAGCAGATCGTTCTGAAACTGTTCCATTTCCTTATCCACGTTCCACCTCGTCCTTCACCAAGTTCCCGATCGCCCGGACTCCGTCAGTGGCTCGTCCCCTCCGACTTGCTGATCTTGTTCCAGACGTTGTACTTGCCGACCGGCTTCTTCATCGGCAGGCGCTTCACTTCCTTGAGCGTCTGCGCGTCGTAGACGATCAGCGCGCCGTCCATCTCCCACAGGCTGGCCAGGACGTATTTGCCGTCTTTCGTGAATTCGACGTGGGCGAAGGTCTTGCCCGGCTCGGGCTTCAGTTCGGCGACGATCTCCAGCGTCTGCTTGTCGATGACCTGCATGGTGTCCTTGAATTCCTTGCTCATCATCGAGTCGGTCCACGCGTAGCGGCTGTTCTCGTGGCTGCGCATGAAGAAGCCGGGGCCGCGGGTCCTGATCTGCTTGATCGTCTTCCAGTCGGCCATGTCGATGATGCTGATCAGCCCTTCGTTGAGGTTGGGGGTCGCCATGACCGTGCGCTCCTTGCCGGAAGCATCCTTCCACTTCCAGCTGATGCCTGAGCCGAGGTGCGGCATGCCGGGCAACTCGAGGTCGGCGATCTTCTTGCGCGCGTCGAGGTTGACCACCTGGCCGCTGACCGCGCTCTTGGCGTCGTTGCGCGAGGCGCCCATGACCTCGTGGTAGTCCTGCGTGAAATAGAAGTCGTCGAGGTAGTCGTCGAGCTGGCTGCGTTGCGGGTTGAGGAAGCCCGGGATGAAACTGCCCTCGCGGTACTTGAAGTCGTGGATCATGCCGGCCGGGATTTCCGGCGCCTTCGGGTTGTACGAAACCTCCCACACTTCCTTGACGTCCTTCAGCGCGGCGACGAAGCTCTGGCGCGGTGACGCATCGTAGACCGCGGAAACGCGCGAGGTCACCTTGCCGTCCTTGTCGGCGACCGGCAGGATCTTCTTGAGGTTGAGGTCGGCGTCGAGGATGACCAGGGTGTGCGGCAGGTAGTTGGCCACCGCCACCCACTTGCCGTCGCCGGAGACCGCGGCGTTGCGCGTGTTGATGCCGGCACGCACCTCGGCGATGACCTTGAGGTTCCACAGGTCGAACTTGGTGATCCAGCCGTCGCGCGAGGCGAAATAGACGAAGCGCCCGTCCGGACTGAACTTGGGCCCGCCGTGCAGCGCGAAGCGCGACTGGAAGCGGTGGATACGCTCGAGCCTGTCGCCGTCGAGGATGGAAACGTGGTGGTCGCCGGTCTCGACGACGACGAAGAGGCTGAGCGGGTCGGCCTTGAAGACCGGCCTGGCGGGAAGCGGTTGCGCCTCGTGAACGATGCGCGAGGCGACGATCTCCTTCTCGCCCCATACCGGCATCGGGACGATCGGCTTGTACGCGAATTCGACCAGCGCCTTGACCTCGTCTTCACCCAGGAGCTGGCCGAAGGGAGGCATCTGCGTCGCCGGGCGCCCCTCGCGGATGACTTTCTCGGCCTCCGCCTTCCTGAGCCGCGCCAGGTTCTCCGGGATCAGTGCCGGGCCGATGCCGCCCAGGCGGTCGGCGCCGTGGCAGGACGCGCAGTGCTGCTGGTAGGCGGCCGGCGAGTCCGCCGCCTGGGCCAGTTCGGCCATCGTGAGCCGCGAGCAGACGGCAAGGGCCGCCGGGATCAGGACATTCCATTTCATGATGCGATCTCTTCGTCGGTAAGGTAGCAGCCGGGATCCTCGGCCCACGGGTTGCCGGTCAGTTGCTGGGCGCGGACGCGGGTGTTGCCGTTGCAGATCTCGAGGTAGGCACAGGTTCCGCAGCGGCCCTGTACCGCCCGCGGATACTGCTTGAGGCCGGCCATCAGCGGATCGGAAACATCCGGCCATATCTCCGAGAACGGCCGCTCCTTGACGTTGCCCAGCGTGTAATGCCACCACATGGTGTCCGGATGGACATTGCCGAGGTTGTCGATGTTGGCGACATTGACGCCGGAGGAGTTGCCGCCCCACTGCCGCAACTTGGCCTCAACGTGCGCCGCCCGCTCCGGAAAGCGGCGACGGACCCAGTGCAGGAAATAGACGCCGTCGGCGTCGTTGTTGCCGGTGGTGAATTCCTTCTCCAGCCCGCGCTGGTTGTACTCCCAGCAGGTGTCGAAGAGCAGGTCCATGGCCTGCCGGGTGAGTTGGTATTGCGCGTCGTCCTTGCGGTTCTTGTTGCCGCGTCCGGCGTAGTTGAGGTGCGAGAAGTAGAAGCGGTCGATGCCCTCCTCCTCGACCAGCTTCAGGAGCCCGGGCAGGTCGTGGGCGTTGTCCTGGGTCATCGTGAAGCGCACGCCGATCTTGAGGCCGAGGTCGCGGCAAAGGCGAATGCCTTTCAGCGACGCCGTGAAGGCGCCGTCGAGGCGCCGGAACTTGTCGTGCGTGGCGCCGAGCCCGTCGAGCGAGACGCCGACGTAATTGAAGTCGCACTCGGCGATGCGGTCGATGTTGCCTTCGTCGATCAGCGTGCCGTTCGACGACAGGCCGACGTAGAAGCCCTTCGCCTTGGCCCGCCTGGCGATGTCGAAGATGTCCAGGCGCAGCAGCGGCTCGCCGCCGGACAGGATCAGCACCGGGACGCGGAAGGCCTTGAGGTCGTCCATCACCGTGTACACCTGCTCGGTGGTCAGTTCGCCCGGGAAATCGGTGTCGGCCGAGATCGAGTAGCAGTGCTTGCAGGTGAGGTTGCAGCGCCGGATCAGGTTCCAGATCACCACCGGGCCCGGCGGGTTGCGCTTCGGGCCGAGAGCTGTCGGGGAGACGATTTCCTGCATGTACTGCGAAATGCGGAACATGGATTTCCTTGTTCGTGGACTGGACGTATTCAAAGGCAGGCAGACCGGCAACGCATTGACGTGAGTCAATCCCGGGAAGGATGGGCGGTGTGTCGGCTTCACTGCCCTTGCGCTATACTCGCACGATGACTCAGATCGCCCAATCCGTCGCCGGCAACGAACCGGCACTGCCCAGCCACTGGGCTGCCGAAGTCGAGGACTTGCTGGCGGCTGGCGAAAGGATCCAGGCCTGGCTGGAAATCGACCTGGACTCCCGACTGCAGTTCGCCACCGGGCTGCTCATCGTCACTGACCGCCGCCTGCTGGCGCGCGCTCCCGGCGATGGCGGGTGGCAGGACTGGGCTTTGCGCGCCGGCCTGGCGCTGAACCACCACGACCATGCCGGTGTCGGCACGCTCGAACTGGTCGACGCGAAGGGCCGGCTGGCCGCCTGGCGCTACACGCTGGCCAGAAACCTCGCCGCGCTGCGCATGATTGCCGAATTCGACCTGCATCGCGACAGCCTGGACAGCGGCCGGCCGGTGTCGCGGTCGACCGACGATGTCTGCCCGAAATGCAAGGCACCGCTCCCGCCCGGCGAAGACGAATGCCCGATCTGCAACCGCGAGGCGACCGAGGCGCCGTCGACCTGGACGCTGTTTCGCCTCTGGCGCTTCGCCCACCCCTACCGCTGGCAACTGTTCAGCGGCTTCGCGCTCACGCTGGCGGCCACCGCCGCGACGCTGGTCCCGCCCTACCTGACCATGCCGCTGATGGACAACGTGCTGATCCCGTTCCAGAACGGCCAGCCGATCGACTGGCCGCTGGTCGGCCTCTATCTCGGCGGCCTGCTCGGCTCCGCGCTGCTCGCCTGGCTGCTCGGCTGGCTGCGCACCTACATTCTGGCTCTCGTATCGGAGCGCATCGGCCGCGACCTGCGCACGAGCACCTACGAGCACCTGCTCGGCCTGTCGCTCGAATACTTCGGCGGCAAGCGCACCGGCGACCTGATGGCGCGCATCGGCAGCGAGACCGACCGCATCAACGTCTTCCTGTCGCTCGACCTGCTCAACTTCGCGACCGACGTGCTGATGATCGCGATGACCGCTGTCATCCTGTTCTCGATCAATCCGTGGCTGGCGCTGGTCACGCTCATCCCGTTGCCGATCATTGGCTGGATGATCCATTACGTGCGCGAGAAGCTGCGCACCGGCTTCGAGAAGATTGACCGCGTCTGGGCCGAGGTGACCAACGTCCTCGCCGACACCATCCCCGGCATCCGCGTCGTCAAGGCCTTCGCCCAGGAGAAGCGCGAAGCCGAGCGCTTCCGCGCCGCCAACGAACACAACCTGGCGATGAACGACAAGCTGAACAAGACCTGGTCGCTGTTCTCGCCCACCGTCACGCTGCTGACCGAGATCGGCCTGCTCGTCGTCTGGGCATTCGGCATCTGGCAGATTTCGAAAAGCGAGATCACGGTCGGCGTGCTCACCGCCTTCCTCGCCTACATCGGCCGCTTCTATACCCGGCTGGACTCGATGAGCCGCATCGTCTCGGCCACCCAGCGCGCCGCTTCCAGCACCAAGCGCATCTTCGACATCCTCGACCATGTCTCCAGCGTTCCGGAACCCGCCAGGCCGGTGCACCTGACCAAGGTGACCGGCCAGATCGAGTTGAAGAAGGCCAGCTTCCGCTACGGTACCCGCGCCGTGACCCGCGACGTCGACCTCGTCATCCATCCCGGCGAAATGATCGGCCTGGTCGGCCATTCCGGCTCCGGCAAATCGACGCTGGTCAACCTGATCTGCCGCTTCTACGACGTCACCGAAGGCGCCGTCTTCATCGACGGCGTCGATGTCCGCTCGGTGCCGGTCGCCGAGTTCCGCCGCCACATCGGCCTCGTGCTGCAGGAGCCGTTCCTCTTCTTCGGCACCATCGCCGAGAACATCGCCTACGGCAAGCCGGGTGCGACGCGCGCCGAGATCATCGCGGCCGCCCGCGCCGCCCATGCCCACGAGTTCATCCTGCGCCTGGCGCACGGCTACGACTCTCTGGTCGGCGAGCGCGGCCAGGGTCTCTCCGGCGGCGAGCGCCAGCGCATCTCGATCGCCCGCGCCCTGCTCATCGATCCGAAGATCCTGATCCTCGACGAAGCGACGTCGTCGGTCGACACCGAAACCGAGAAGGAAATCCAGAAGGCACTCGACAACCTGGTGCGCGGGCGCACGACGATCGCCATCGCCCACCGCCTGTCGACGCTGCGCAAGGCCGACCGGCTGGTCGTCATGGATCGCGGCCGCCTCGTCGAACTGGGCAACCACGACGAACTGATGGCCGCCGAAGGCCACTACTACAAGCTGTACATGGCGCAGGCGCGCAACGTCGATGCCGAGGAACTCTTGCCGCGCGCGCCCGACCTGTCCAAAGTCCACCTCGAGTAGCCCGATGGTCAACGTCAATTTCCAACTTGAGCGCAACAACTACGGTCAACTCGTCCTGACCGGCCAGAACGGCGAGCGCCACGCCGGCGTCGTTCCCGTGCGCACCTTCCCGATCGGCGCTCCCGACGACGGCATCGCGCTGGTCAATGCCGAAGGCCACGAAGTCGGCTGGGTTGACCGCATCGCCGACCTGCCGCCGGAAATCGGCCGGCTGATCGAGGAAGAACTGGCGAGCCGCGACTTCATGCCGGAAATCGAGAAGATTCTCGAGGTTTCCAGCTTTGTCTGTCCGAGCACCTGGCAGGTTGCCACCAACCGCGGCAGGGCGGCCCTGATCCTCAAGGGCGAGGAGGACATCCGGCGGCTGTCGCAGACCCGCCTGCTGATCGCCGACACCCATGGCATCCAGTTCCTGGTGCGCGACATCGGCACCCTCGACCGGCACAGCCGCAAGCTGCTTGATCGCTTCCTGTAATCCCGGCGTGTAACAAGTCTTGCCAGGACATGACATTTTTTTGACAGGCGTCAGCCTAGGCCCCGGCGAATGCGTTGATAATCATTCATTGCCTCGACAATCCTTTTATTGCGGAACGGACCTGGACGGACCAAGCATGAAGAAGAAAGACATCATCATCAGGGACATCATTCCCCTGCGCGGCCCGAACATGTGGACCTACCGGCCGGTGCTCGAAGCCTGGGTCGACATCGGCGAACTGGAAGAGTATCCGTCAAACAAGATTCCCGGCTTTTACGAGCGCCTTTCGGCCTGGCTACCGTCGCTGGTCGAGCATCGCTGCAACTACGGCGAGCGTGGCGGCTTCCTGCGCCGCGTCGAGGAGGGTACCTGGGCCGGACACATCCTCGAACACGTCACGCTCGAACTGCAGAACCTGGCCGGACTCCCCGGCGGTTTCGGCAAGGCCCGCGAGACTTCGGAACGCGGGGTCTACAAGGTCGTCGTCCGCGCCTGGCACGAGGAGGTCACTCGCACCGCACTGCACATGGCGCGCGACCTGATCATGGCGGCCATCGAGGACAGGCCCTTCGACGTCGCTGCCACCATCGAGGAACTGGGCGAGATGGCGGATTCCAAGTGTCTCGGGCCGTCGACCGCGAGCATCGTCGATGCCGCCGACGACCGTGACATTCCGGCCATCCGCCTGCTCGCCGACGGCAACCTCGTCCAGATCGGCTACGGTGCCGCGATGCGCCGCATCTGGACGGCCGAGACCGACCGCACCAGCGCCATCGCCGAAACGATCTCGCGCGACAAGGATCTGACCAAGGAACTCATCTCGTCGTGCGGCGTGCCGATTCCCGAAGGCCGCGAGGTCACCAGCGCCGCCGATGCCTGGGAGGCGGCCGAGGAGATCGGGCTGCCGGTCTGCGTCAAGCCGCGCGACGGCAACCATGGCCGGGGCGTCTTCATCGACGTCAAGACCCGCGAAGAGGTCGAGAAGGCGTACTCCGTGGCCATCGACGAAGGCACGGCGGTCCTCGTCGAACGCTCGATTCCCGGCACCGAACATCGCCTGCTGGTGATCGGCGGCAAGCTGGCGGCCGCCAATCGCGGCGACATGATCACGGTGACCGGCGATGGCAAGTCCACCGTCAATGAGCTGATCGCCACCCAGATCAACACCGACCCGCGCCGCGGCTCGTCCGAGCTGCATCCGCTGTCGATCATCCACATCGACTCGGCGGCGCGCATGGAACTCTCGCGCCAGGGGCTCGAACCGGATTCCGTTCCGGCCACGGGACGCAATGTCCTGATCCAGCGCAACGCCAACCATGCGTTCGACTGCACCGACGAAGTCCATCCGGAAACCGCCGCACTGGCCGCGCTCGCCGCGCGTATCGTCGGCCTCGATATCGCCGGCATCGACCTCGTCTGCCAAGACGTTTCCCGACCCCTCGGCGAACAGGGCGGCGCGATCGTCGAGGTAAACGCCGGCCCCAGCCTGCTGATGCACCTGCGTCCCGGCGTCGGCAAGCCGCGCCCGGTCGGCAAGGCGATCATTGACAGCCTGTTTGCCGAAGGGGAAAGCGGCCGCATTCCGGTCGTCGGCATCACCGGAACGCATGGCAAGACCGCCGTCGCCAGGCTGCTGGCCCACCTGATCCACCTCTCCGGCAGGCGCGTCGGACTGGCCTGCAGCGACGGCCTGCATATCGACCGGCGCCATGTCCAGAAGTCGGACGGCGTCAACTGGGCATCGGGCCACCGCCTGCTGCTCAATCCCGCGGTCGAGGCGGCGGTGATCGAGAACGGCGGACGCACGATCCTCGGCGAGGGACTGGCCTACGACCGCTGCCAGGTGGGCATCGTCACCAATATCGACCCGGCGGCGGAAGACCTCGGGCGCTGGGATGTCCACCCGAGTGGCGGCGAGTACTTCACGACTTACCGCAACGCCTACCGCACGCAGGTCGATGTCGTCCTGCGTGACGGTTGCTCGGTGCTCAATGCCGGCGACGAGATCGTCGCCAGCCTGGCCGAACTGTCGGACGGCGAGGTCATCTTTTTCGCCGCCGATCCGGCCTGCCCGGTCATGGCGGAACAGATAGCAGCCGGCAGGCGTGGCGTCTTCGTGCGCGACGCCCGCATTATACTGGCTACCGGCAGCGAGGAAATCCGTCTCTGCCGCCTCGGGGACGTGCCAATGATCGGCAGGCAGAAGGATCCGGCCACGGTCGCCAATGTGCTCGCCGCCGTCGCCGCCGGCTGGGCACTGGGGCTGACCAGGGAAGTGATCGTCACCGGGGTCAAGACCTTCGGTCTCGAACTGCCCGACCCCGCCGCCCTGTTGCCGCAGGGCGCCAGACGGTCGCCCCAGGCGACTTTCCGGAACTAGCCAGCATTAGCAAGGAAGAGTTTTCATGGACGTTTCCCGTATTCGTGCCCTGCGCGGCCCCAATCTCTGGAGCCGGCACACGGCGATCCAGGCCATCGTCACCTGCGAGGGTGCCGAATGCGCAATCGCCGAACTGCCCGGCTTCGAAGCCCGCCTGCGCGACCGCTTCCCCGAGCTCGGCGACCTGATCCCCGCCGACCACCTCGACACCGTTTCGATGGCGCATGCGCTGGAATTCGCCGCACTCGGTCTGCAGGCGCAGGCCGGCTGTCCCGTTACCTTCAGCCGCACGGCGCAGGCGGTCGATACCGGCATCTACCAGGTGGTCGTCGAATACACGGAGGAAGACGTCGGCCGCATGGCCTTCGACCTTGCCGAACAATTGTGCAATGCGGCACTGAACGACGAGCCCTTCGATCTTGACAGCGCACTCGGGCAACTGCGCGAGCTGGACGAAGACATCCGTCTCGGCCCATCCACCGGCGCCATCGTTTCCGCCGCCGTGGCGCGCGGCATTCCCTACCGCCGCCTGACGCAGGGCAGCCTCGTGCAGTTCGGCTGGGGTAGCAAGCAGAAGCGGATCCAGGCGGCGGAAACCAGCTTCACCAGCGCCATCGCCGAATCGATCGCCCAGGACAAGGAACTGACCAAGATGCTTCTCGACGCCGCCGGGGTCGCCGTGCCGAAAGGCCGCCCGGTCGAGGACGAGGATGACGCCTGGGCCGCCGCCAGGGAAATCGGCTTTCCGGTCGTCGTCAAGCCGCGGGACGGCAACCAGGGCAAGGGCATTTCGGTCAACCTGACGAGCGAGGAGCAGGTGCGCCACGCCTACCGCGTCGCCATCGAGTTTCGCGACGACATCCTCGTCGAGAAGTACCTCCCCGGCCACGATTACCGGCTGCTGGTCATCGGCGACAAGCTGATCGCCGCGGCCCGCCGCGACCCGCCGCTGGTCATCGGCGACGGCGTCCACAACGTCCGCCAGCTCGTGGACCAGGTCAACCGCGATCCCCGGCGCAGCGATGGCCATGCCACCTCGCTGACCAAGATCCGCTTCGACGACGTGGCCATCGCCCGTCTCGCCCTGCAGGGCTACACCGCCGACTCCGTTCCGCCACGCGGCGCCCGCGTCATCCTGCGCAACAATGCCAACCTGTCCACCGGCGGGACGGCAACCGACGTCACCGACGATGTGCACCCCGAACTTGCCGCCAGCGCCATCGCGGCGGCCCAGACGGTCGGCCTCGACATATGCGGCATCGACATCGTCTGCGACACGATGCTCAAGCCGCTCGAGGAACAAAGCGGCGGCGTCGTCGAAGTCAATGCCGCACCCGGCCTGCGCATGCACCTGGACCCGTCGTTCGGCAAGGGTCGCGCGGTTGGCGAGGCGATCGTGAACATGATGTTCGCTCCCGGCGAAGATGCCCGCATACCGGTCGTTGCAATCACCGGCACCAATGGCAAGACGACTACCAGCCGCCTGATCGGCCGCATCTTCGAGAGCAAGGGCCTGCGCGTGGGAATGACGAGCACCGACGGCATCTACATCCAGGGAAAGCGTACCGATGATGGCGACTGCTCCGGCCCGAAGAGCGCCCGCAATGTCCTGCTGCACCCGGACGTCGACGCCGCGGTCTTCGAGACCGCCCGTGGCGGCGTGCTGCGCGAAGGACTCGGCTTCGACATGTGCGACGTCGCCGTGGTCACCAACATCGGCGTCGGCGATCATCTAGGCCTCAACTTCATCACGACGGTTGATGAACTGGCCGTCATCAAACGCGTCATCGTCGAAAACGTCGCGCCCTCTGGCACTGCCGTGCTCAACGCCGCCGACCCGATCGTCGTCGCCATGGCGCAGCATTGCCCTGGTTCGGTCATCTTCTTTGCCCAGGATCGCATGAACCCGGTGCTGGCGACGCAGCGCGCGCAGGGCAAGCGTGTCGTCCATGTCAAGCGCGATGCCATCGTCTGTTGCGAAGGCCGCAGGGTACACAGCATCCCGCTCGCCAACATTCCGATCACCCGCAATGGCGCAATCGGCTTCCAGATCGAAAACGCGATGGCGGCGATCGCCACCGGCTGGGCGTTGGGTATATCCTGGGAAGTGATCGAACGCGCGCTGGCCGGTTTCGTGAACGACGCGCAGACCGCCCCCGGCCGCTTCAATGTCTTCGATTACAAGGGCGCGACCCTGATCGCAGACTACGGCCACAATCCGGATGCCATCCAGGCACTGGTCGATGGCATCGCCAACATGCCGGCGAGGCGCCGTTCGGTGGTCATCAGCGGCGCCGGCGACCGCCGTGACGACGACATCCGCCAGCAGACGCAGATTCTCGGCGCTGCCTTCGACGATGTGGTCCTCTATCAGGATGCCTGTCAGCGCGGGCGCGAGGACGGCGAGGTCATCGCCCTGCTCCGCGAAGGTCTGGCGAATGCCCGGCGGACCCGGCAGATCGATGCCATCACCGGCGAGTTCCTCGCCATCGACACCGCCCTCGCCCGCCTGCAGGCCGGCGACCTCTGCCTGATCCTGATCGACCAGGTCGAGGAGGCGCTGGCTCACATCGCCAGACGGGTCGCCGAGGTGTAGCGCACTGGCGGCAAGCGGCTCACGAAGCTGGCCAGCCGGAAGCAGGGGTCGCTGCGGGAGCTTCCGGCCGCCCTCACGGCCGAAGATTTCGAACCCGAACAGGACAATCGCTCTCGCTGATCGACAACCTGCCCGGCGGCCGCAGATTTCCGCCGGCGCGCGACGGACTCGGGCCGGGAATGCGTCGGCCGAGCAGGTGACTCATGGCAGAACCCTGCCGTCGCGCGTCACGACTCGCTGGTGGCTGTAGTCACGCGGCGACGGACGTGTCACGTCGCCGCGCGCCAGCAGGTAATCGACGAAGGTTTGCGTGTAGTTGAGGTAGGTATTGACGCTGCCGCCAGCCCGGTGGATTCCGGCGAGGGTATCGTAGCCGTCACCGCCGGCGGCGAGGAAGTCGCTGGTCACCAGCGTGTAGGTTTTTTGCGGGTCGAGACGCGTCCAGACTCCGCTGGCCTTGTCTTTGACTTCAACCTCGCTGAAGCGGCGGCCCCGCGGTTGCGAAAGGTCGAGGTGCCAGCGCAGTCCGGCCGCGTAGGGGTGCGAGCCGTCCGAACTGCCGCGATCAAGATGGTTGGCCACCGCATCTTCGAGCACGTCGATCACCTGCGCGCCGCTCAACCGGAGTTCGAAAAGGACGTTGGTGAACGGCAGAACCGTATACGCCGTGTTGAAAGTCACGTCGCCGGCCGGCAGCGGCGTGCGGATTCCTCCTCCGTTCTGCAGCGCGATGTCGGCGAGCTTGCTCGCCTGGCGGTAGGCTTCGGCGACCGCTTGCGCGATGTCGCTGCCG